>Ga0302319_10026652_pt1 | contig 10169 bp, 10 predicted proteins | sample Bog_T0_2_FD_203319 | JGI IMG/M metagenome (GOLD analysis project Ga0302319, IMG submission 203319) | Peat permafrost microbial communities from Stordalen Mire near Abisko, Sweden - Bog_T0_2 | ecosystem: Environmental > Terrestrial > Soil > Wetlands > Peat | place: Sweden: Abisko, Stordalen Mire...
GTCATCGATCTGGGTGACCCACGAGTCTTGCAGATTCCGCCGCTTAGCGCGATGGGAACACCTCTCCAACTTATCAAGGAATTCGGGACACGCGCGGCATTCGACGCCGCGGTCCAGGAACTCCAATCAGCCCTTTACCAACAGGTAGCCTGACCCATGTCTGTTCGCAATACAGTGAAATCCATTCAGGACATCATGCGCCAGGACTCCGGCGTCGATGGCGATGCCCAGCGCATCTCCCAGCTTTGCTGGATGTTCTTCCTCAAGATTATTGACGATCAGGATCAGCAGCTTGCACTTCTGATGGACTCCCACCGCTCGCCTATTCCAGCGAATCTGCGCTGGAGCGTATGGGCCGCGGACCCGGAAGGCATCACTGGCGACGAACTCCTCAGCTTCATCAATAGCGAACTCTTTCCGCAGCTCAAGGAGCTCTCCGTTGCCGGCAAGCAGGGAGATCGGCGCCGTGTAGTCCGCGATGTGTTTGAGGATGCCTACAACTACATGAAGTCCGGCCAACTGCTGCGCCAGGTCATCAACAAGATCAACGAGGTTGATTTCAACAATCTCGCAGAGCGGCAGCATTTCGGCGACATCTACGAGCAGATCCTCAACGACTTGCAGAGCGCCGGCAATGCTGGAGAATACTACACGCCACGCGCGGTCACAGCCTTCATGGTGGACCGCATTGACCCTCATCCCGGTGAAACTCTGCTCGACCCCGCCTGCGGCACAGGCGGATTCCTGACTTGCGCCATTCGCCACATGCGCGACCGTTATGTGAATCGGGTAGCGGATGACATCAAGATGCAGGAGTCGCTCTCCGCGGTTGAAAAGAAGCAGTTGCCGCACATGCTCTGTGTCACCAACATGCTTCTGCATGGCGTCGAGAACCCAAGCTTCGTTCGCCATGACAACACGCTGGCACGGCCTTATATCAGCTACACACAGTCGGATCGTGTGCAGATCGTCCTCACCAATCCGCCCTTTGGCGGGCGTGAGGAAGATGGCATCGAAAGCAACTTTCCCAAGCACTTCCAGACCCGTGAAACTGCCGATCTCTTTCTGGCACTCATCATCCGCATCCTCAAGTCCGATGGACGCGCCGCCGTGGTCTTGCCCGATGGCTCGCTCTTCGGCGAAGGCGTCAAAACGCGGCTCAAAGAACATTTGATGGAAGAGTGCAACCTGCACACCATCGTGCGCCTGCCCAACAGTGTCTTTAAGCCCTATGCCAGCATCGGTACCAATCTGCTGTTCTTTGAAAAAGGCACGCCGACCAAGGAGATCTGGTTCTACGAGCACCACGTGCCCGATGGCCAGAAGGCCTATTCCATGACGCGGCCCATTCGCGTAGAGCACTTCAAGCCCTGCGTGGATTGGTGGGGAGGCGTCAAGCGCAAGGGCCGCTTGGAAACGGAAGTTGCCTGGAAGGTGACCGCGGAAGAGGTCAACGCCCGTGGTTACAACCTGGACTTCAAGAATCCCAACACCGTGGCCGATGACCATGCCGAGCCTGAGATGCTTTTGCAGAAGCTCGTGGATGCCGAGACCAAGGCCGCGACGCTGCGTGATCAATTGAAGACGATTCTGGCCGAGGCGCTGCTGCGATGAATGCCGAACTGCTCCTTGCCCACTTCAATCGCATCAGTGCCGCGCCGGACGCGGTCGTTCGCTTGCGGCTGTTCGTTCTCGACCTCGCTGTACGGGGAAAGCTGGTTGAGCCGGATTCATGTGACGTGCCTTGGAATCCAGTAAATCGACTTCCTCCCCATCGACTGCCACGAAAAGATTCTAGAGACGCTCGCCGCCCATTAAACGAATTGAATTCCAGAGATGAAAGCCAACCTTTTTCTATTCCCCATTCTTGGAAGTGGGGTTTACTGGGCTCCTTGGTTGAGAAGCTTACTGATGGTGAGCATCTTTCCCCAACTAAAACCAACTCTGGGATGCCACTCCTGACTGCGACGCATGTTACAGCGCGGGGATTAACACTGGAAAATCCGCAATTTGTATCAGAAGAAGATGGCTTCAGATCGCGAAAGCGCTGCGACCCGGTGAGGGGCGACATCCTGATTTGTAGCCGTGGAACAATCGGACGCTGCGCGGTTGTCGACACAGATGAAGTGTTCTGCTTGATGGGTAGCGTAATTCTCCTGCGGTTCCCAAAAGAATTCTCGGCAAAATATTTCAACTATTACCTTTCAACCTCTTTGGCCCAGATGCAAATGCGTGGCATGTCAGGCTCGACAGCCGTCAGCGCCCTCTATCTTAGGGATATTCGAGGTTGTGTCGTTCCAGTACCTCCCGTTGCAGAACAGCACCGCATCGTCGCCAAAGTCGACGAGTTGATGGCGCTGTGCGATGGATTGGAGGCAGCGCAACGGGAACAGCAGACCCGCCGGGATCAGCTCACCGCATCGACCCATCACCACCTGAACAACGGTGGCGATGCGCACGAACTGCGCAACCATGCCCAGTTCCTCATCGGCCATCTCCCGCGCCTCACCACCCGCCCCGATCAGATCAAGCAACTCCGCCAGACCATCCTCAACCTCGCCGTCCGTGGGAAGCTCTTGGCGCAAAACCCGAGAGACGAATCAGTTTTAGAGCTTCTAATGCGTGTTCGAAGAGAGAAGATGGAGCTAATAAAGGAGGGAAGAATTCGAGCGAGCGTAGAGCTGGCACCAATCGCGAATGAATGTGCGCCTTTCCAAATTCCATCGGGATGGAAGTGGGCTAATTTCATCGACATCGCTGTGATCCAGTCGAATCTCGTTAATCCCAGTAATTTTGCGGATTCTCCGCATATTGCTCCAGATAACATCGAGAGCGGAACAGGGAAGCTTCTTCCCTACGCCTCAATTAGGGAATCAAAAGTCTTTAGCTCTAAACACCAATTCTTCGCTGGGTGCATCTTGTATTCGAAGATTCGTCCGGCATTAGCAAAGTCGGTTGTCGTGGACTTTGACGGGCTCTGCAGTGCAGATATGTACCCGATTATGCCGCTCATAAATCGTGGTTATCTTCACAAGTACATGCTATCCGAGGCATTCGTACAGCAGTCTGTCAGTGAAGATAATCGCGTTGCGATGCCCAAAATTAACCAAGAATCACTATCAAAGATTGCCGTCCCAGTTCCTCCACTGCCAGAGCAATACCGCATCGTCGCCAAGGTGGATGAGCTGATGGCCTTGTGCGACCAGTTGGAAGCCAGCCTCGCCACGGCCCAAACCGAGACCAGCCGCTTGCTTGAGTCGGTGCTGCATCATGCGCTGCAGGATTCAAGCCTGGCTTGAGCATTGTCCGGCAATTTGCGCGGCGCGATGAAACGGAAGATATGTTGTCAGGTCGCGCGGAAGGCGACCACAGCGGGCACGGATGGAGTAAAAAGCCCGTAGTCTGGTGGAAATAACAGCGTCCAGCGCGAGTTAGATGAAGAAATGTTCCGGTGGACGGTGCTTTCTAGTGCAAGCTTCTTTAGGATGCCTTCAGCATGGCATCCATGGCAGCCCAACCCGTAAGCACGAGCCACCCGCGCATCCTCGGAATTAAAGAGGTGATGCGGCGGCTTGGGCGTGGCCGGTCCACGGTGTATCGACTTGTCAATGCCGGAATTCTTCCTCAAGCCAAGCGCCTTCCTGGCTGTATTAGTGCCGGGTGGCATGAGGACCTTGTTGACGCCGTTGTTGAGTCGCTCCGACCTGACATTAAGAATCCGGTGATGCCGGTTGTGACTGCGCCGGCAAAGTCAACCCACGCCGGCACCCGCAATGGAATTGAGGTTGGTGTCGCGACCGCCGCTGTCGGCAGGCTTGCGGACTCCGGCGCCGCCGCCGTCGGCAAGCCTGCTTCGGACTTGGTGCCGACGACGCTCCAAATCATGGGCAATGTTGTGTACCTGCATCCGCCAACCAAAAAACTCCTGCTGGAAGTCGGCAACCTATCGGGGCCTGGGCGTGGCGTGAACCTGGATATGTGCGCTATAGCGGCGACCCCGGATGAGACTCTGGAGTCGGTCGACTTTGGAGCCAATGCGACGAGGAAGCTCAAGGGAAAATAGGCGCCGGACCTGGCTATCATAAGCGGGGAGTATAGGTGATGGCCCCGAAGTAGATCCGGGGCCGGGGTTGAAGAGGAGCAAGCAGGAGATCATGCTGCCGATCGATCGGCCTGATAGCGCTCATCCGTTGCCTGATCCTGCGTCTCTGCGAAGTGCGCTTCCAACGGCGCGATAACGCACCCGAGCTCGTCGAAGCGGATTTCGAGTGTTGCCGCGAGGGCGCGCAGGAAGTTCTCGTTCTTGGTCGTCGGAACCCATCCCTGTTCGAGTAGTTGCCACTGTTCTTTATTGACTCCGACGGAGGCAGCGGCGCGAGCGCAGTTCAGGCCCAACTCGATCCGGCGGCGCTTGATTGTCGCTCCGACGTTGGGCAGGGGGATGGGCAGAAAAGTCAGGTTTGAAGTCGTTAGGAATGCGTGCATCTGGTGTTCCTTTCGTTCCCCCCAATGAAAAGAGCTGCCCGTGAAGAGCAGCTCTATGGAGGAGATTGTTATCGGTTATGGCCAGGCTGAGTCAGCCCGGGCAGTTTAGTCGGCGTTGGTGAGACGTGCCGACCGCTACTCGGAGACGGAGGATTTTGCCGCGTCTCCACGCAGGTAGGAATAGAGCGTCTCGCGTGAAATACCAAACTCCTTTGCCAACGCTGTTTTTGAAGTATCTCCGGATGTGACGCGCCGGCGAAGCTCCTCCAACCTGGACTCGCTCATTGAGCGTTTCCGGCCTTTGTACTTGCCGGCGGCTTTGGCGATGGCGATGCCCTCGCGCTGACGTTCAAGAATCAGGGCTCTTTCAAATTCGGCGACCGCGCCGAGCATGGAGAGCAAGAGATTTGCCATCGGTGAATCATCTCCCGTGAATCTCAACGATTCCTTCATGAATTCCACGGTCACGCCCTTGGCGGTGAGGCTTTTGACCAATTGGCGCAGGTCTGTCAGGTTCCTGGCCAAACGATCCATGCTGTGAACCACCAGACTGTCACCGTCCCGGCAGTATTCGAGGGCGGCCTGCAACTGAGGGCGGGCCGTGTCCTTGCCACTTGCTTTGTCCTCGAACACTTTGTCGAGCGTTAGGCCGTCAAGCTGTCGGGCCGCGTTTTGGTCTGTTGTGGACACACGTCGGTAGCCGATCCGTTGACCGGTCATGGAAGTACCTCCGAATTGTCAGGGTTGAGTCTAGAGGTTACGAAATGGGGTGTCAGGGACCTGAATCTGAACTTCAGCCTGACGCGAAAGCTGGCGGTATATGTCAACCAGTTATTGCCCAGGCTGGCTACACGCTAATTTGACGGGCGGCAAAGTTGGTCCCAGGAGAACAGTGCAGACGGAGTTCAGGACTACGTCGTTATCTGGCACCGTCGGAGCAAAAATCACGGCACTTGATCTTGTCCGCCGGATATGTTGAGCTCGGGTGCCTTTCCTGGTGGACAGACCCTGTGTCATTGCAGGTGCAACAGATGAAATGGACTCGAACTGCAAGGGCCCGAACTGGATCCACGGCTAAAGCACGTCAGGGCACGCCACCTGCGATTGATCGCTGCCAGATACAGACCTCCGGAACATCGGTGGAAGGAATTCACAATCTTGTCTCGAGTCTTATATCGAGTGCGGAGTCAACCGGCAGAATGCGGTTCGAGACGCTTTTTGACATTTCAAACTGGCCTGGCAAGCGAAAAGTGAGTTGCTCATCCAGATTGTGCGCTGCCAGACGTTCACGAATGGCATGTGCTATGGCTACGATGCCAATAGACCTCTCAGAAATGCTTTTATTCAAGAGAGTTAGGCGACGTGTGTCACTTTTGTCGTCTCCGCACCGTGCTTGCGCTAAAGAGGCAGATAGTGGGCCCTTTGTCACAACCCGCGACTATTTATTCCGGCCTCGGACTGTCGCGGCGAGAATCTGTCGACATTGAAAGCGTGCATCATCACGACTCTTGGATCAAATACGACTTGGACAAGATCGCTCCCCTCACAATATTCAATGCAATCGGCCCCGACCCAATCCCCTCAATTGGAGAGTCGGGCGTCTTACTAACTGGCCAAGATGTGTACCGGCAGGCAAAGTCAGCGGGATCAAAAAAATTAGACTGCCTCCGCTTCCGAGTCTCAGATGATGATGCCCTGCGGTGGATGATCGAAGTTTGCCATCGCCATACACGTCTCAATGACTTCACGCGGGCGGCCCTCGCTTTTGAACTGGAGGGAGCGCAGCTCAGGTTCCAAGCTAAGCAGAACATGATAGCGGGCGCACAGGGTTTGGCAACTTTGCCATACCCTCAAGTCAATGTGCGCCGGCGCATTAGCGCCACTGCCGATGTCAAAGAGCGGACTGCCGGCAAAGTGATTATCATCTGCGACCGGGCCCATCAAGATGTAATTTGGGCATTACGCGACGACGAGATTTCGGTTGAGTGCGCTTACCGATGGATGCGACTCGGCCATGAAGATCAAGTCAAGGCTCTTGGTCAGCACAGGAGCAAGTCTCGCGCTAATACAAATCATATGCGGAGTGAGGAGCGAAAGTTTAAGCGCGAGCTAGAGGTGAGCCTAAAGGGGAGTCCAGATCCTCTGGAACCAGACCAGATTGCGAGAGCTTTGCTACAGACAAGTGAGCTCAAGGCTACCGTCATCGTCGTCGAATCAGATGAACCGTTCCTTGCGATTTCCAGCTCGCTGCTCAAGATTCTGCGGATTCAGGCTCCGCTATTTCCGAATAGCGGCAAATGATGTAACAGACAGACTTTCGGTGAAGAGCAAAATATAACAGGTGCGTAGGCATTTGTGGTAGATGTGACAATGATTACCGAGATAGCGGAAGTGTTGGAACTCGGCAGGAGATACTGGGACCACCCAGGGATGGATTCCCATGTACGCGCGGAATTTAATAAGGTCTGTGAATGTGGTACGAAGGAAATTAAAGGAATCGAGTGGACAGACGGTACGGAGCACAAACCTGCGTACGAAATGTGCAAATCCCGAATGTGCTCGCGGTGCGGGAAGAAGGCAACCCATGAATGGCTTCGCCAGACCTGGCGTGAGTTGCCGAACGTAAAGTACCTCCACGTCGTGTGCACGATGCCAGATGCTTTCTGGGGGGCTGTTGGTTCTTGCAAACTCCTCGAGCGAAGTCTTTGCCGGATGGCGGCCGCATGTCTAGAGCAGTGGTATTGGGAGAAGGACGCATCGATTCCCTACGTAACGGCAATTACCCATACATACGGAGAGGACCTGAAGTATAACCCTCACGTGCATCTGGTCGTATCGGCTGGCGGGTACAGGGAAAAAGATCAAAAGTGGGTTGCTCAAGCTGCGCTCTTGGGGCGAACTGAAAAGTTCAAGCTCATGCGAGCATGGCGCGGCGCTGTATTGCGGCGACTCCGCTTAGTTTCCGGGAAGGGCATGATCCAGGGAGATTGCGGGGATCAATCTTTTATCGATTTCATTGATCGCGAGCGACCAAATTGGCAGGTGAGTGTGAGTCTAGCCAAAAATAAAATGCAGGCCATGGAATACGCGATGAGGTACGCCAGACACCCGCCGGTTTCCAATCGTCGGATCGTCGACTTTTCAAACATCAATGTTTCGCTGCTCTGTCCACGATATGGTGATCCAAAGGAACCGAAGCCGATTCCTCTTCAGGAATTTGTTGTATTGCTCTCTAAACACGTCCGAAGCCACTACAGTCACTCAATGTGCTATTTCGGCCTATTAGCTCCCGGGAACAAGAGTCGTCTCAAGGTTGCGGTTTTCCAAGCCCTGGGGGAGACAATCAAACCGAAACCGCGTCCGCTTTCCTTCCAGCAGCTCGCTCAGAAGACCTTTGGAAAAGACCCGGTTGTGAGCAACTCTGGAGCGTCGATGTGGCTGGCTCGCAAACGAAAAGGCGCTCGGTGAATCAGACGAACTAACGAGACAGCTCTCCATTCTGGATGAGCTACGTTTGGTCGATCAAGTCTGCTCCCGGTAAAATTTCGCGGAAAAGTCATGGGCGCGTTTGGCAAAAGTACCGCAAAAGTGAGCGTTCCTCAAATTCCTAAGTATTAAACTTGTGGTGGCTCCGCAGGGTACACATCGGCGACTACCGAGCGCCACAACGAAAGAGCGAGGCCCTATATTTTTGACCACCAAGGCGAGCGAGATCCTGGGCGAAGATAACCCGTGCCAGTGCCGCTCAGCAAAAGCTCTAACGGCTGCTTGCGTGGACCGGCACCTAACCGGGGCGGGATGGCGACGCCGCAAAAAAAACGCCGGTTAGGCTACTGACGAAGCTCGAAGGTGTTAGCAGGCGCTCGACTGACCACCACCAAACGATGACCGTCCGGGGCATCAATGTCGCACCGCCGTGGTTGCCGCTTCAGGGGAGTGCCGTTTCCACGCTGGCCAGTTTTGAGTTAAGAGCGAACTGGTAGACGTCGAAGCTCATGATTCCTGGCAATACCTGCAGAGAATTGAAGAATCTCGTCGAGATGCCGATAGTCACAGAGTACGCATTTTCCGCAACACCTGCAGTACCTGCAAGGTTGGAGTTGAGCCGAAATGGCTCACGGTTCACCACAAGGAGCAGCGGAACGACAGATGACCAACGGGAAGAAACTTGCGGCCTCGAAACGAAGCAAAACACTCCTACTGACATTCGCTCACCGGTATGGGCTTGTTACGGAAGAATATTCTCAAATCCCAGAAGATGGAAAAGCTCTTCGGTACCAACTAATTCGAATCGGCGATAGCGCCGTTGGTGATGGTGCCGTTATTGTCGATCCAGATGAAAACCCGCTCCTCGTCGATATGTATCGTTCTAAGATGGCTCTGGCCCGGGTAATTCGTCGATCTTGCGTCAAGAATCCACTGATGTTAGTTCTGTTTCGGGATCGCATCAATGGGCTCTACGACAGCATTGGCTTTGATGTTCCATCCTATTACGACGGTTCGGAAAATCCGGAGATTAGCTCGGATTGGGGCGGAATCTTGAAGCGGGTAGGAATTCGACATTTCGACGGTGACGGCGACACAATAAGCTTTCTTTTTCCATCTCGAGATAAAACCTCATCGAGGCTCGCCCTCGCATTGGCTGGTTCGTTCGAACGCTTCGATGAGGCGCCCACTGTCGCTCCATACACACTTAAGATGTCTGAGCGGCCGATGCAGGTGCCGAGAATGAAGGCTTCGCCTAATTGAGCGATGTGGTGACTTCTCCCGCCGGATTGATGCCGTTGCCGATAACCCGTGACCATCTGAATGCGCAGATTGAAGTCTTAATCTGTTGATAGGGTGACAAATGGATGGTTCTTCGCTCCTATGCAAGGTGGTTGAGCTCTTTGACGGGGACACCAAAGCTGCGATGGTGTGGATGTCAACGCCAAGGACTGCCTTGGCCAACCAGACTCCGCTCGAACATAGCCGAACAGTTCCTGGAGCGCGTGAAGTGGAAGATCTAATCAACCGCATCGAGCACGGTGTCTTCTCATGATCTCAGTGACACCACCGAAGCCGATCAGCATTGTGGAGGGCAACGCCGACGAGATTCTGCGGGCGGTTGATGCCGCCAAAGAATCCGGAGCCGGCTTCATCGTTCTCTGTATGGCCAACGAGGATGCGGCCAAGGCATTCGCTCGGGCATTGAGGGAAATTGCTGAGACGCTGCCCGCCGCTCTCGAGAAAGCTCAGCGATCAAGGATTGAGCTGCTTATCGAGGCCCTGGTTCACGAGCCTTAGCTGTGACACAAGAGCGCAGGCGGGTCCCACGACAGAGAACAGCCCAAAGCGGAGGAATGGCCGTTGATCGTGATCGGCGACACCCACGGAAAAGTAGATCGATACCTCAAGCTGCTTGTCCGTCACGCCGGTGAACCCAGCGTGCAGCTGGGGGACTTCGGGATCGGCTTCCCGGGAGACGGTCCGCTTCCAGCCTTACCAGACAATGCCTGGTTCCTGCGCGGGAACCACGACAACCCGGAGGCCGCCCGATCCCATAGCAACTACCTCGGTGACTATGGCTCGAGGACGATCGACGGGATCCGGATCTTCTATTTGTCGGGCGCCTGGTCGTGCGATCAGTGGCACCGGACCGAAGGCGTGAACTGGTGGCGGGACGAGGAACTAAGTTTCGCTGA
>Ga0302319_10026653_pt1 | contig 10169 bp, 10 predicted proteins | sample Bog_T0_2_FD_203319 | JGI IMG/M metagenome (GOLD analysis project Ga0302319, IMG submission 203319) | Peat permafrost microbial communities from Stordalen Mire near Abisko, Sweden - Bog_T0_2 | ecosystem: Environmental > Terrestrial > Soil > Wetlands > Peat | place: Sweden: Abisko, Stordalen Mire...
ACCGGCATGGAGGTGGATACCATTACCTTGCAAGACATCTTCCTGTTCGAGAAGACCGGCGTGGCGGAAGATGGCCGCGTTACCGGACGCTTCCGCGCCACCGGCATCCGCCCGCGCGCCTACGAGCGCATCAGGGCCTGCGGTATCCAGTTGCCGGCCTCCCTGTTCCAGACCGTGGTGGAGATCAACTAGCGTATGACGATCATGCTGGCAGGTCTTTTTTTCCTGGTCTTCGCGCTGATCATGGCCATTGCCGTGTTCGGGTTCTTGTACCGGCAGAAACACCGGCAGAATGTCGTAAAGGACATGCTGCAAACCGTCGCGGGCAACCGTCCCATGCCGGTGACCAAGATCCTGAAAGACCTCGCGCCGGAGGTTTCCGGCTTTACGAAAATACTGAAATCGCTGGATATCGCCGACCATTTGCAAGCCTCCATCAAGCAAGCGGGGCTCACCTGGACGCCCTCGACTCTATTTATGGCCACGGTGGGCGCCGCCGTCCCCGGCTTTCTCATCGGGCTGCGGTTTCCTTTTATCATCAACGAAGTTTTGACCTGTCTCACGCTGGCAGCCTGCACCGCTTCGCTGCCTTATGTGTATTTGCGCAAGAAGCGCACCAAGCGGCTGGCGGCGCTCGAAGAGCAGTTCCCCGAGGCATTGGATTTCATGGCGCGCTCCGTGCGCGCCGGCCACGCCTTCATGATCAGCCTCTCGATGGTCGGCGAGCATGTGCCCGAACCGTTGTCAACGGAGCTGCGCACCGTGTTTAACGAAATCAATCTGGGCGCGCCGCTGGCCACCGCGCTGGAGAATCTTACCACGCGCGTGCCGCTGCTCGATTTTCAGTTCTTTACCTCGACGATCATGTTGCAGCGCCAGACGGGCGGCAACTTGAACGAGATCCTGGGCCGCCTCGCGCACGTGATCCGCGAGCGCTTTCAGTTGAAGGGTTCGGTGAAAGCGGCCAGCGCGCACGGCCGGTTGACGGCATTAATTTTGACCATTCTGCCCATCGTCACCGGGCTGGCCCTCCTGGCTGTGGCCCCAGGCTATCTGCAGGGCATGGCCAAAGACGCGGATGGAAAGTACATGATCGTGGGCGCCGGCGTCATGGTGCTGATGGGAAATTACTTCATCCGTCGCATTATCAAGATCAAGGTATAAACGATGTCTATTTATATTGTCATCGCATTTTTCATGGTGCTCATGGTGGCCATCGCCGCCTTCGGCTACCAGCGCTATGCGCGCCCGGGGCAGGTGTATGAGCGTCTCGGCGAACCGGTAATCGAATCGCCCAATGCCGGGCTGCCGGAGGATGCCGAGGCGCGCAAGCCGCGGGAGTTCAAGCTGATCCAGAGGGTTGGCGAGTTGATGCCGACATCTTCCGACGACAGCTCCGTGACCCGCAAGATGCTGACGCACGCCGGTTACCGTTCCGACAACGCCGTCAAAATCTATTACGGCATCCGGCTGCTCAGCACTGTCGTCATGGCGCTGCTCGGCCTGAGCTTTCGCAACGTGGTGAGCGATAGCCCGTCCCTGCATGTGGTCTTTCCGCTGGCCATGGCGCTGGCCGGCTTTATTGGGCCGAATTTCATCCTGGAAAAAAAGATCAAGAAGCGCCTTGAAATCCTGCGGCTGGCATTGCCGGACGCTTTAGATCTGATGGTGATCGCGGTGGAAGCCGGGCTGGGCCTGGACCAAGCCATCTCCTATGTCGCCAATGAACTGCGCACCGCTCACAAGGAACTCACCGAAGAGTTCATGCTGGTGAACCTGGAGATGCGAGCCGGTATGCGCCGCGTCGACGCGCTGAAGAACCTGGGTGAGCGCGCCGGAGAGCCGGAATTGTGCAAACTGACGGCGATTTTAATTCAGAACGACCGGTTCGGCACCAGCGTAGCGGAGTCGCTCAGGCAGCACTCCGATTACTTGCGCATTCGGCGCCGCCAGGAAGCTGAGGAGCGCGCCGCCAAGGTGGGCGTGAAACTGGTGTTCCCCATCTTCTTCTTCATCCTGCCCGCCATGATGCTGGTGTGCGCCGGACCTGGCGTTCTTGGGGTTGTGAAGTACCTGCTCCCGATCATGAAGGGTTTCGGGAACTGACGCCGACGGCGCCGGGGCAAACGATTTTGGAACGAGAGTCACTTTAAACGAAAGGAGAAACAAGATTATGAATGGCACAGCGATGCAAATTCTGATCTGGGTTGCGGCTGGCGTGATACTGTTGCTGCTCTTGCAGCGCCGCCGGCGCCGCAAAGTTACCCGGTAGTTGTAAGTCCTGTATGTCTTGCTGGCTCGCAAGTATTTTGGCGCGGGCCGCGCTTACCCGTAGCGCGCCCCGCGCCCTATTTGTTCGAAAGCCGAGAGCTGAAATTCGGCTGAAGCACCAAAGTTATTTTTGAGGATTACCGGTTTTGGAAATCGATCACAGCGCGCTCGATAACATCCAAGCGGCGCAAAACCCGGATGGCGGATGGCCTTATCGGCAAGGCGGCTCGTGGACCGAACCGACGGTCTACGCGCTGCTGGCGCATCAGGCGGGCCGGGCCGCGCCGCCGCGCATCGCCGAGACCAAAATCTGGCTCGGCGCAAGCCAGCAGCCCGACGGCGGATTCAAGCCGCGCCGGTCGGTGGACCAAAGCACCTGGGTCACGTCCCTGGTGGCGCTGCTGCCCCCCGAAACGATTGGCGCGGAGTCACACGCGCGCGCCTTAGCCTGGCTGCTCCGCCAAAGCGGCATGGAGACTTCCCCCTTCTTGCGCCTGGGCAATTTTATCCGCGATGGAAAGCTGGCCGGTCCCCCGGCCTTGAGCGGTTGGCCCTGGTTCCCGGGAACCGCGGCGTGGGTGACGCCCACCTGTCTGGCGATCCTCGCATTGAAGCAGGATTACCGGCGCCGGCCCACCAACGGCCTGCGCGAGCGCATCGCCAATGCCCAGGCTTTCCTGCTGTCGCGCCGCTGCGCGGATGGCGGTTGGAATCATGGCTCGGCGCGGTCCCTCGGATACAACTCGGATTCTTATCCGGAGACTACCGGGCAGGCCTTGGTGGCTCTGGCCGGCGCAGATCCGTCGAGGCTGCCCGAAAGCTTCCGGGCCGCGCAAGGCTTCTTAGGACAGCAGCGCTCCTCGGCTGGAGCCGCTTGGTTGCGGCTCGGATTGTTGGCCCACCAACAACTTCCGGCCGCTGCTCCGCTTTCCAGCATGCCTTGCCGCACGCTGCCCGACAGTGCCTTGACCTTAATGGCGGCGGCCGCGGAGCGCGGCTATAACGTTTTCCTGGATACCTGAATGAGACGACGCGATTTTCTACTGGGTTCCGCCGCCGCGCTGGGCCTTTCCGGTTGCGGCAGCCGGCCGGCCGCGCCGCGCGTCCGCCCCTGCGTCGATATCACTCGCGCCGCGGCTTACTCTCAAGATATCTATGGCGCGATGCGCCGCATCCTGGCCCAGCACCGGCTCAACGTGCGCGGCCGCCGTGTGGTGCTAAAGCCCAACTTAGTGGAGTTCGAGCCAGAGAGCAGCATCAATACCAATCCCCTGGTGGTGCATGCCGCGGTGGAAGCGTTCCGCGAATTGGGCGCGTCGGTGGTCATCGCCGAAGGACCCGGCCACCGCCGCGGCACCCTGGACCTCGCCGATGCCGCCGGATACTTTCAGATCATTCCGGGTTTCGAGGATATTTTTACCGACCTGAACCTGGACGAAGTGTCGCGCGTGAATCTGCAGCGTCCGGTATCCCGCCTGAGTTCGCTGTACTTGCCCCATACCGTGCTCGGGAGTGACCTGCTGGTCTCCATGCCCAAGATGAAAACCCATCACTGGGCGGGAGCCACCCTCTCCATGAAGAACCTGTTCGGCATCGTTCCCGGCGGGGTCTACGGCTGGCCCAAGAATGTGTTGCATTGGGCGGGTATTCACCAGAGCATCGCCGACCTGCATTCCCTGTTTCCTCATCACTTTGCGATTGTGGACGGCATCGTCGGCATGGATGGCAATGGGCCTATCCAGGGACGCCCCAAGGCCGCCGGCGTGATCGTATCCGGGCGCGACCCGGTCGCCGTGGACGCCACCTGCTGCCGTATTATGCAGATCGATCCGGCGCGCATCGAGTATCTCACTCTAGCGGGAGGCTTAGAAGGAATTGAGGCGAAAAATATAGAGCAAATAGGAGAGAACATCGATTCCGTCGCAACCCGGTTTGATTTGATAATGGAATTGCGAGAGCTGCGAAAAGTATGAGCGGCACGACGGTTAATACGTGGCGCGCGGGACGCCGGCTGGCATGCGCCCTGGCCTTTTCGGCGCTCCTCCTGATCCCCTGCTTCTGGCAGGCTCGCATCCAAGCCGGAGACCTTTCGAGCCATCTCTACAATGCCTGGCTCGCCCAGTTAATCGAACGCGGCCAAGCTCCCGGTCTCACGCTCTCCAGGCAATCCAACAACGTCCTGTTCGACTTGATGTTGGGCGGTTTCATGCGCGCTTTCGGCGCGGCCGCGGCGCAACGCATCGCCGTCTCGCTCGCCGTGCTCACCTTCTTTTGGGGCGCGTTTCTGTTCGTGTGGTCCTGGTCCCGGCGTCGCCAGGCGCCCTGGCAATTGGTCCCCTGTCTGGTGATGCTGGCCTACGGCTGGGTCTTTCACATGGGCCTGTTTAACTTCTACATCTCGCTGGGCCTCTGTCTGGGAGCGCTGGCGCTCAGTTCCCAGGCGACCCGTTGGGCCATCGCCGCCGCTCTTCTGCTCTTCTCGATCGCCTTCGTGGCGCATGCGCTGCCAGTGGTTTGGGCGCTCGCCATTTTGGTGTATAAAAGGATCGCGCAGGCTCTCTCGCCGCGCCGCCGCATCCCTTTGCTGATCGGCACGCTAGCCGGTTTGGTGCTGCTCGGTTTCATTTTGGGCTCCCTCTTTCCCACGCGCCGCGGCATCGACCAGGTGGTGGCCATGACCGGCGCGGATCAGATTTGGCTTTACGGCAGGTACTACATTGTTCTTTCGCTGGCGATGATCATGCTCTGGGCGCTGTGTTTCCGCCGCGTGGTCAGTGTTCGCGGCCTCGCCCGCACCATGCTCGATGTGCGGCTGCAACTCTGCGCCGTAGGCGCGGCTGCGCTGGTGCTGCTCCCCGGCGGCGTGTTGTTGCCTGGCTTTCGATCCGGGCTCGACTTCATTGCCGAACGGATGTCGCTGGCGGGCGCGGTCCTGTTCTGCGCGCTGATCGCCTCGGTGCGTCTCCCCAAACCGCTGGTGGGGGCGATGGCGGCCGTTGCGGTGGCGTTCTTCGGGCTTTCCTACGCCGATGAACGCGCGCTAAACCAGGTGGAAACGGAAATGGAACGGGTGGTTGCTCAACTGCCGCCCGGACAGCGCGTGGTGAGCGTACTGGCGGATCCCGAGAGCCGCATCAAGTCTCTGCTCCACGTGGTCGACCGGATTTGCGTCGGCCGGTGCTTCAGCTATGGCAATTATGAGCCCGCCACGGCCCAATTCCGGGTACGCGCGGACCACGATAACCCGTTCGTGGTGTCGAATTACGGCGACTCCTGGACCATTCAGACCGGCGGGTATGTAGTGAAACCGCGGGATCTGCCGATGTACAACATAGATCTGTGCCAGCCCGCCAGTCCCCGGATCTGTGTAGTGCCCCTGCGGGCGGGCACGACGCTGCGCAACACGGGCCTGCGAGTAGCCCCAATTATAGGAGGAGGATAAACGCGATGATCGATTCAAGTACTGCCGAGTGCGTTGTTGCTTATGACCCATCCGTCGAAATGGCAGGCAGCGGCAAAAGGTTGCTTCTGTTGCTGAAGACGATTCCATGGACCCGCGTGATGGTGGATCTTATGCTGATCGCGGCCATTCTGTTGGTCTCGTCGAGTTTCCTGTCCGTAAAATGATGCAGGTGTAGCGCGCCAGGCCGTCTCTGCCGATTCTTTATGAGTGGCAGTCATTCGGTTCATCGGCAGGTTGATTGCGTCCGCTGCTGTTTTGGCGTTTCTCGCCGGCCTGATGCTCCACTTTCGTATTGCGACGTATGCCTATATGGCATCGGCGCTTAGCGGTTCCCTGGTTATTTATCTCTTTGGCCGCCCAGCTTCGCGAAGCATGCTCGGCATGCTGTTCTTAGCGGCATCGTTTTTCGCTATTTACGGTCTGCTTGCAGGCGATACACCACTCTCCAGCTTTCCCGCTTTCTGCGGTCTCGGTAGTCTGGCTGCGTTAGCTCTCACCGCGCTCTGGTCTCCCCGCGCCACCGAACGCCAAGCCAGCCTGGATACCTGCCTGACAGCCTTTCTATTCCCACTTTTTTTGGCGATCGCCGGGTTTTCGCTCGCCGTTACAACCGCAGCGCATCCAATGACTTATGATTTCTTTCTATATGCATTCGATGAACAGCTCAACTGCCAGCCGAGCTTCCTCGCCGGCCAGCTTCTGGACCGCTCCCACTTCTTGCAGCAGGCGTGTATTCTAGGGTACGAGTCCCTCCCTTTAGCCATGGCTTTGGCCTTTGCCCTGGAGCGCCGGCGCCCGGCGCGCGATCATCCTTCGACTCTGCCGGCCGCTTTCGCCGTCGCCGCCGCCGGCGGCTTTCTATTGTATAACCTCTACCCCGCGGTGGGCCCCGTGCATGTCTTCCCAACGCAGTTTCCTTACTCGCCGCCACCCGCCGGTTCGCCTCCTTTCCGGCTCCTGGCGGCCGGCCCGGAAGCGCGCAATGCCATGCCTTCGGTACACATAGCCATGGCATTGCTGATTCTATGGACCTCCCGCGCTTGGCCGGCCGTGTTGCGGGTCTTTGCCGCCGCGCTCCTGGCAGTCACCGTTCTGGCGACACTAGGGCTCGGTGAGCACTACCTGGTGGATCTGGTAGTCGCGGTGCCCTTCGCCGCACTGGCGCAAAGCCTGGGGGCCGCGAACGTGCCCTGGCGGAATGCCACGCGCATGGTCTGCGTGTCCTTCACGGCGCTATCGGTGCTGGTTTGTCTGATATACCTCAGGCAGGCATTGCCGCCGCTCGGCGGGAGGGGCGCTTGGGCTTGGAGCCTGCTGCTCGCATGCGGAGGGGCATCCCTCATTCTGGAATCGCGCCTGCATCGGATAGGGACGGCCGCTCCTTGAAATCGAGGCGCGCCAGGCGTAGTTCCGGTAAGGCTACGGGTGTGTTGACCGTCTGCCCGGCGGCCGCCCGATCCAGCCCGCGCCACAGCCGCCAACCGACTAAAGTCGTGACCAGCGCCGCCGACCAGGGAACCATGGGAGACGCTTGAAACAAGGGCGTGCCCCAGCGTAGGGCCACTAACCAGACCGCGACTGACGCCAGGCCGAAGCCGGCCGCGCCCATGCGCCGCCATGATCGCCAGGGCACTCCCGTCTGCGTAATCGCGAACAGCGTCAGCGTAAACGGCACGGCCACGATCATATCGGCGAGGTAATGATACGCGAGCGTTTGCAGCAGCATGATGGCCAACAGCGCGCGCAGCGCCATACGCCACGGCCAACTGCATCTGCCCGCGGCCCAGAACACCACCAGCGCCCAGGATGTATGCAGCGACGGCATACAATTTCTGGGCACGACGGCCGCAATCATTGTGGGCGCCAGCGCGATCTCCGCCAGCGCCGGCGGGTGCAGCGGGAAGGACTGGGCAAAGAGCCAGTACGCTCCCACGGCGGGAAAGACGAAGAAGCAGGCTGCCCCGCACAGACCCACCAGCAGGATCAGGAAGAAAACGTTGCGCGCCCTTACGGCACCGCGCCGTTCCTCAATCAGATATGCGATCGCCAGAAATAGAGGCAGCGCGTCATATAGCGCGCCGGTAACCAGGCTGGTCCAGGGCGTTGACATAACCATTCGTCCCGCCCAAAACGACGGCTGAAAGCCCAAGCTGCCGTCGAAAGCGTAAAGGAAATGGTCATACGTCGCGCCGTGCGATCCCAGGCCCAAGAATTGGGCCGCGAGAATACCAAAACATGGAGGAAACAAAAGCTTGCCTAAGAGCTTTAAGTCGGACTTCTCCCGCAGCAAAGGCATCAGCCACACCGCCGGGATGGCCCCCGCGCCCCAGTAAGATAAAGCTTGCAGAGCCTTGTGAACGACGTTGCCGTGCAGCCCCAGGTGTGCTCCCAGGCATGCGCCGGCCACCGCGCCAGCCACTAATACGCGCAGCTTTGGCCGGGCTGCCAGGAACAGCACCAGACATACCAGGAAAGTGACATTTACGTTTAAGCCAATTGGCTGCATTCCGCTCTCCGCGCAATCCTACCATGCAGACCCGGCAGGAACTTTGATAAATCGTGATAACTATTGTTAGCGCTCCTCTGCATACGTCGGCCCCCCTCGCGGCACACTAACAAAAGACAGTATGCCGCGCCATGCCCGCCGCCGGGATACTAATAATGTGTTCCGAGTAACTTGTCTGATCGGTGCCTGCATCTGCCTCACAATGGGCTTCAGCCTATTCGAACGGGGCAGTGACTTCAACCAGTTTTATTCCGCGTCCAAGTTGGCAGGCACCGGTCATCTTTATGATTGGGACCGCCTCCAGGAACTGGAACTGCGCAACGGAGCGCACCCCATTCCGTTCGGCCGCCTCCCCGTATATGCGGTTCTGATGAAGCCCTTCACGCTTCTCCCCTACAACAACGCGCGAGCGGCATGGCTGCTGGTAAATCTCGCCGCCCTCGCCGGATTTGCGGCTCTCTGGCCGGTGCGCCGCCGGCGGGATGCCGTCATGATGCTGTGCTGGTCGTGCCCCGCGGCCATTCTCCTTTCGACCGGGCAGGATACGGGACTATTCCTGTTCTTTGTCGCGGTCGGACTGCGGCTTTTGCAATCCAATCGCAACTTCGCGGCCGGCCTGGTCTTCTCGCTCTGCGCCGCCAAGTTCCACTTGGCTCTCGGCATTCCCGTCTTCCTGCTGGCTCGCCGCCAGTGGGGCGCGCTGGCCGGCGGACTCGCGGGCGGCGCAATCCAGTTGGCGATCTCCTTCGCCGCGGAGGGCCGGGAATGGCCGGCGCGCCTGATGCGGCTCTCGTCCCTTTCCGATTTCAGTCCTTCGCCGTCTCACATGCCGAATCTATTGGGCCTCACGCACGCGCTGCCATTGGGTTTCGCCGTGGAGGCCGTGCTGGGCATACTGGCGCTCGCGGCGGTCTGGAGTATCTCGCGCCGTTCCCCGCTCATTATAGGCGCCACCGCGGCGGTTGCCGCCGGGTTGCTAGTGAGCCACCATAGCTACGTCTACGACGGCGTGTTGTTGCTGCCGGGGATCGCGCTGGCCCTGCGTCTGCCGGTCCCGCAGGCTCTGCGCTACGGCGCGCTGGCGCTCTGTATCCCGATTCCTTACCTGCTGATGATGCAAGAGCATGGGCCCTGGATATTGGCGCAAGTGTGTATCAATGGAGTGAGCCTGGGGCTGCTAGGCCTGCTGGCGCTCCACGGTCTGCGGCACTCCGCCGTTAAACTCCAAACACAAACGGCTTACCGTGTTCCAGCCGCTGGTATCTGACATCCGGCGCCCTCAGTGCCAGCGACGCGCGAAACTGGCCGGGATCCACGGAATTATCCGGGAACATATCGTAGTGGCAGGGGATGGCCGCCTTGGGCCGGATCTGCGCCGCTAATTGCGCGGCCTCGTAGTGAGACAGGTTGTTGAAACCGCCGTTGATGCAGGTGATCATCAGATCCGGCCGGTGCATGGCAGCCGAAGCGAGCAGTTCGGTGTAGTCCGTGTCTCCAGTCATATAAACGCGCGGGCCTTTCCCGAACTGGAAAACGAAACCCATGTGATTCAGATCGGTGGCGTCGGTGGGCATCGCGAAGGCGCCGTGAATCGTCACATCGCGGAACTCCATTTCACAGGACGGCCACGCCGGCACAATGCGCCCGCTCTCCACGCCCTGCGCTTGAAAGACCTCGCAACTGGGATGCGGGCCGATGAACTGAGTGGTCTCCTTGTGCCGCAGCCGTTCAATGGTCGCCGGGTCGGTATGGTCTTGATGGTTATGCGTGCAGGCGTACAGATCGACATCCAGTTCTTCGGGTGAAATCAGAATGGGCACTTGGCGGTCCACATTGATGCCGGACCCGCCGCCGCATTCGTGGCAGGAATTGGTGAGGTACAGGTCGGTCGACAGGAGCGTGCCTTCCGGGGTTTTGAAAATGAATCCG
>Ga0302319_10026654_pt1 | contig 10169 bp, 8 predicted proteins | sample Bog_T0_2_FD_203319 | JGI IMG/M metagenome (GOLD analysis project Ga0302319, IMG submission 203319) | Peat permafrost microbial communities from Stordalen Mire near Abisko, Sweden - Bog_T0_2 | ecosystem: Environmental > Terrestrial > Soil > Wetlands > Peat | place: Sweden: Abisko, Stordalen Mire...
ATTCTCGGCTGCCTCGATAGACCTACGAGCGGGAGCTACCTGCTCGATGGTATTGCGGTTGCCCAACTCAACCGTAAGGAATTGGCAAAACTGCGCAATAAGAAGCTCGGCTTTGTCTTTCAGAATTTCAATTTACTCGCCCGCACCTCGGCTTTGGAAAACGTAGAACTGCCCATGTTTTACAGTTATCCACTCGTTTCCTTGCGTGCACAGCGTCAGCGCGCGATTCGCGCTCTCGCGAGAGTTGGCCTCGGAGATCGTTATCGACACCACCCTAGCGAGCTATCTGGTGGGGAGCAGCAACGCACAGCCATTGCCCGTTCTTTGGTGAACGAACCAGAACTGATCCTTGCGGATGAACCGACAGGAAATCTCGATACTCGCACTAGCATCGAGATCATGGGTTTCTTTCAGGAACTCAACGACTCGGGCACTACCATCATCATGGTTACACATGAGTTGGATATCGCCGCTTACTGCAAACGCAATATCGTGATGAGAGACGGCTTGCTTATTAGCGACTGTCAGAATGAGAACCGCCGCAGAGCCCGTGAAGAGAGAACGCGACTTGATCAGGAGGAGCAAGAAGCTAAGCTCGCCTGACCCATGATCTTTCGACCATGAGCACACTCGATTACATACGAACGTTACTGTTGCGATCATTACTGACGTCACTGATTGCGCTGCGTGCGTTGCGCCGCAATAAAATGCGCTCCAGCCTTACGGCTCTGGGCATCATTATCGGAGTTGCCTCCGTGGTTGCCATGGTGGCCGTAGGCAATGGAGCACAAGTGCGTATCGAATCTCAGGTTGCTGCTCTCGGCCAGAACCTGCTCACTGTGTTTGCGGGTAGCCGCCGCTCTGGTGGCGTAAATTCGGGCCTGGGCAGCGCGAGTACAATCACGCTAGCCGACGCCGATGCCCTTCGCCGTGAACTCCCGGACGTACTGGCGACCAGTCCAGAAGACACCGCCACTGCTCAAGCCGTCAGCAACGGCCGCAACTGGTCTACTACGATCGCCGGCGAATCACCCGATTATCTGAAAATTCGTGATTGGAAAATTGCCTCCGGCTCGATGTTCACCGACCACGAAGTTCGTGGCGCCGCGAAAGTGGCGGTGATCGGTTCAAAAACGGCGAATGAGCTTTTCGGGCCTCTGAGTCCCGTTGGTCAGACAGTGAGGGTGAAAAACATTCCCTTTATCGTTATCGGTGTCCTTGCCAGCAAAGGCGCAGGAATGGGCGGCCAGAACCAGGACGACCGCATCATCGTTCCTTGTACCACGGCTATGAAACGCATTACCGGTGACAAGTATCTCCGGTCGGTAAACGTCCAGATTGTCAGCGCGGATCGAATGGCGGCTGCGCAACAACAGATCACCAGCATGCTCCGCCAGCGCCATCGCCTCCCTGACGGGAGTGATGATGACTTCAACATTTTTAATCAAAAGGAGATCGCCGACACGGTGAACTCGGTTTCGACTGTCATCACTCTGTTGCTCGGCGCCATTGCTGGCATGTCGTTGCTCGTCGGGGGAATCGGGATCATGAACATCATGCTCGTGAGCGTCACTGAACGGACGCGTGAAATCGGAATCCGCATCGCGGTGGGGGGGCAACCCCGCGATATCATGCTGCAGTTCCTCATCGAGGCTATTACCCTCAGCCTCCTTGGAGGCCTCATCGGTATTCTGGTTGGCGTCGGTGCGTCACAACTGGTCGCAGTTGTAGCCGATTTCAGCGCTATCATTTCGTCCGGTTCGGTCATCCTTGCCTTCTGTGTGAGCTTCGTGATCGGTGTTTTCTTCGGATTTTACCCGGCTCGAAGGGCTGCTGCGCTCGATCCGATTGACGCGTTGCATTACGAATGAACGGGTCAATCGTAGACGTGGCAGAGATGAAGTTCTAGGGCTGGTTTGATTACTTTGAAGCAGGTGCCGGCGACGGTAATCTTGCCGCTATTACGATTGCGGGCGCCGATACGCCAAGAGCAATCGTGACACAGCCTGCGCCATCTGCCGGCTGAAGTGGTTGCCAACATCAGGGCGTTGTTCAGGCTGCGGAAAAGCAGACTACATTCTCTCCGTAACTGACGATGGATCACCGCCTCTCACGTCATATCGACGAGTTATCTTGAACGTACACGTCTCTCATGCGCATGAAAACAATTGATTGAGGAATTATGAGTGACTCTATCTCACTGTGCACACGGGAGAAGAAGGAGCCAGTCGAATGGGCGACGAAGTGAGCCCGAACCATGCATTTGTTGCTACAGAACGTGACAGTGCGTGACCATACTGGCCGAAGCCGCCGCGAGAGCCGTCGAACAATGGGCTTATGCGGCCGGGCTATCCCGGGACAGACTCCAGTCAGGTGATGATACCGTTCGGGTCAGTCCGCTAGGTGGTCGTCCCTGCTACCGTTTTGCCCAAGTCCCACAGAGGCGCCAGACCTGCCCACGAAATACTTCCCGCCACCGCAATCAATCTCACACTTTCTTTCCAGTGATGTAAACGCTTCAATCACCGTGGTCAATCGAAAACCTCTGACGCAGTTCGTGCCAGGCGCGCGAGATTCTTGGGGATCTGTGTCAGCTTTTCACTGATTCCACAATCCCGCCTTAGGGGGCACGCCTCGCAAAAGGCCTCAGTTCAGGTCAGTCAGTGTGGCTAAAGTGTAGCCGCCGGCGTTGCCGTTTAACGTCACCATCGTGCGAATCTGTCCATTGCTGTATGTGATCGGCCCACTATCGACAAGTGCCGTCTTCTGGTTGGGCGCTGTGAAATAAACCTCGTACGACGTACTCGCAGTGAGTGACTGGTAGTCCGAAACTCCTTCAAATGCAAAGCTGCTGATGGTAGGCGAGACGGAACTGAGGTTCGCACCGGGCGATACGACATAGACGTCCACGGTCCCCAGCCCAGGTGATGCATTGACGATCCGTAACCCTGCTGTATTCGATGCCGGAGTCGAGTTATTGTCGGTCAGTAGCAGAGCAGTAGCACTGGAAAGAACGTTGATCGACATAGCCGTATAGCTGCTGCCGGAACTCAAATCGATTGTTTTGTCGATGTACGCCGTCGCAACGCCAGAGGGGTATATCTGCAGATCGCGGGAACCGGATGTCACGGAATTGTAGCCAGTTGCGGTGCCGTACGAAATACCGGTCGCGAGGCTTGTACCGGCGAGCGAAACGTCGATCTGCGACTCATCTGGAGTTGCATTCATTACTCGCAGCTTTGCCTTACTGCTGCCACATCCCGTCAGTATAAGCGAAGCCCCGATTACCAGAAAACTAATTGCCGCTCTGGACACACCTTGAACTCGGCTCACGAGAGATCCTTTTTGCAACTTGCGTTTGTGAGTAAGGACGGTCACGCCTTCCGATGAGAACTATAAACGGTGTGGTCATTCGGTCGCTGTAAAGAAACGGTTTCCAAGGTGTAAAGAATTGTCAGGTAGGTACATCAACGTGGGCCTCCACAATGGGTTGGGTCGCCGGGATGACACGGCTGATTTGTCGATGATTCAGCAACGCAGACCTTAACTAAGACGAACGGGGCGGTCATTATCGACTCGGCGTCTTGGATTGTCGAACACCGACATTGACCTAATCTTTACGCCCACTTAACAAACTCTTGCTTTAAACAAGCAACATCGCACAATTACGTCCGCAACAGACGACATGATCACCAAGCAAACGACAACGATCCCTTGTTGGCGGCTCTTGAGGAGATTGCCCGTTGCCGCGCGCGGAACGCGACATGCCCGGGGAGCTTTCAAAGAACGTAGCGCTGCCCTTGGTGTACAAGACACGCTTCGTGCGCTTGTTTGCAGGAACGTCCCGCGCTGGGGAGGATAAATTCCGTCTCGATGCAAGCGAATATAAAAATCGGTCAGATCCACAAAGTCGTGAACTGCAATCCTCGATTCGTTAAACCACCTTTTGGCTTCGGCCTCCTCTTTCGGGGAAAAGGCAAGCTTTTATGAATTACAATGCGGGCCGGTAAAGCGAAATGAACATTACGATACCGCGCCAGAGCATCCGCGCTGAGTCTTCGGCAATTGTCTCCCGAAAGATGGGGCTGCCGATCATCCTTCGAAAGCGAGGCCGCACCGCCTCGTACCCACGACTCCCTCGCCCCCGGAAGGTCCGATCTTCTTCGCTATGCGGCACAGATCGCACTCAAGATTAAGCTTGTCTGCGACAGTTCCACTTTGAACTATTGCATGGCCGGAGATGCATGCCGCTCGCGTCATTATCTAGGAGTGAGGAGAAGCGAGACATGGCAAACGAGAGGGCTAGAGAGAGACACCATCCCTAAGCCTTCGGCTTAGGTCGGTGCAGGCCGTCCGTGGACTAGCGAACGCTGCTCGCACGAAGTCGAACAGCATTCGAGTCCGTTCGAATTGCGTCCGATTCTGATTCGAACGGATATGAGTAATCTGAACTGCCACTTTAGATTACTCAACGCCCGCCGCAACCAACCCTGTTCCTTTAGCAGTTGACACCATTACGCAATATGCGTAATAATGTACGCAATATGCGTAACTCTTCCGTGTTGACTGCCTTGTTCCCGCAGGTACGTCAAGGTGTGCTCGCGGCTACGCTCGGCCAGCCAGATAAGTGGTGGTATCTTTCGGAACTCGCCGGTCGTTTGGGCACGAGCCCGTCGAGCCTTCAGCGGGAGTTATCATCTCTGGTGGCAAGCGGAATATTGGTGCATCGTCGGGAAGGCACAAGGGCTTATTTCAAGGCGGAAACCCAGTCCCCAGTGTTCCGCGACCTGCAGCAGTTGTTCGAAAAAACTGCAGGCCTGGCTCCGATCTTGGAGCAGATGCTAAAGCCGTCTGGGGACAAGATTCAGAGTGCTTTTATCTATGGTTCCGTGGCACGAAGCCGGGAACATGCGATGAGTGATGTGGATGTGATGGTGATTGGGAGAGCAGGTCTTGCTGACTTGTCTCCGGCGCTCCGCAAGGCGGAGGTGCGGCTGGGAAGAGAGGTCAACGTGACAGCCTATTCCCCAGAGGAGTTTCGGGAGAAAATCAAATCGGGCGACCATTTCCTTGTCGCCGTTTTACGAGGACGGAAACAGTTCGTGAAAGGAGGCCAGAGTGACTTGGACGAAATTGTTGGCAAATAAGGACGCCCAGAAGCACAAAACCTCCAAGAAGGAATTGGACAATATGAGAGCCTTGATCGCCCGCGACCTCGCAGACGCGAGCCTTGCCGGGCTTTCCGCAGATCGGAGATTCGCGACTGCCTACAACGCTGCACTCCAGGCTGCGAATATGGCCATAGCCTGTGCGGGGTATCGGATCGTGAGCAAGGTCGGACACCACCGGGTGTCGCTAGAGAGTACGAAACTTGTGTTGGGCAAACCGGAGGACAAGTACGCCGACTATTTTGAAACCTGTCGGCGAAAGCGAAATACTATCGATTACACCTTCTCCAACGTTGCGACGGAGACGGAAGCGAAGGAGATCCTAGTCCAGGCAGCCGAGTTTTACAGCCAGGTCGAATACTGGATTACCAAGAATCATCCCGCTCTTAAGAAGTGAGACGTTTACCCACGAGGCTGAACACGATGCACACGCGGCCACCTGCTACTACGGCGTGACAGCATCGCGGCCCAGCAATGCGATGACAGCGACTCAGATTTCGAAGTTGAACCCTTGCTCCGTCGCCTTGACATACTTCGCCTCGTTGAATCGATAAAGACGTGCTGCTCGGTGGGCTACATCTTGTTCCACCTCGTCCAGTTCCTCCAGCATGTCCAGCTGTAGCACCTTCTTACGGAAATTGCGTTTGTCGAGGGGACGTGCCAACACCGTCTCGTACATACGCTGTAGCTGCGAAAGTGTGAATTTTCGAGGTAACAGCTCGAAGCCGATGGGGCAGTAGCGGACCTTGCTCTTCAGACGCTTCAGAGCCATTTCGATGATGGCATCGTGATCAAACGCCAGGCGTGGTAAATCGACGATATCAAACCAGGCGGCATTCGCTGCATCCGAGGCGGCCTTTAGTCGGTGATCATGAAGATTGATCAAGGCATAATAGCCGATCGTTACCACCCTTTCCCGCGGGTCACGGTCGAGATCACCGAGAGTGTAAAGTTGCTCTAAGAAGACGCGCTGAAGGCCAGTCTCTTCTCGAAGCTCGCGTCGGGCGGCTTCGTCCACGGTCTCATCGATATGAACGAAGCCACCCGGAAGAGCCCAGCGGCCGCGGAAGGGATCGAGGCCTCTCTTGATCAGAAGGACCATCAGACCTTCGTTGTCGAGACCGAAGATGACGCAATCTACCGTCAACGCCGGACGCGGGAATTGATAGCTAAAGGACACGGTAAACTCTTCAGATTCAGATTTTGAAGTTGTTGCCTGCACTATTTGCGACTAGGTCATGAAGGCACGTTACGATCGAAAGGTCATTGCGGCGTGATCCGAAGACAGTAGCGGGGACGGAGAGAATACCGTGCTCTTCGAGTAGCCGCATGAACGGAGCTGATACCACCGAAAAATAGCCAGTGGCCGGCGGCTGCCAATCGGGGCTTGCGGAGCGGAGGCATGGGGCCAGCCGGCGCCATTCGCGGTCGAAGGCTTCCTGTTGCATTCGGGGAAGGTCCGGGCGGCCTTCCAGCATGGCAATGACCCTGCCAACCTTGATATCAGAGGGAAGAGAAACGCGGCTCCGCAGGCCCGGTGCAAGACTGGCAGGCACCTTCGCTAACCCCAAGACTCCTGGATAGAGCCATGACTTGGAACACGACCAGAGCACGAGGCATTGATTGTCAGCGAGAAGCGAATCCGAAAGAGCACGCCCCACGCTGAAGTCGAAAGTGTAAACAGCGTCGATGATCAGGAGCCTACGTCGGGAACCTCTCAGCCAGCGGAAAAGAGGGTCAATTTCGGCGTCGGTTGGCAAACGGCCGACTGGCGACAGAGGAGCCGGAACCAAAACCGCGGCGCATTCACCAGTTTGCGCGAGAAATGTCCAGTCGGGTCTGGGGAGCGTCGTAAATGCCCGCGCACGAACATCGGTATGTTTCGCAAGCTCCCAGTAGACCGGATAGACATCCTCTGGCAGCCATAGCTCTTGGTTGCGTTCTTGCACACAAGAGAACGTCGCTGAAAGGAGATCGCGAACACCAAGAGCGACGACGGTCTTCTCCCGATCAAGAATGATTCGTGTGGCTCGCGACCATGCGTCAACTGCCCCCATCGGGCCCGTTGGTAAAGGCTGCTCCCACTCCGGCCTTTTTGCCCAGTCCGCGAGCGCTTGAACCGGATTCATGCAGTCAAGCCGCAGAGGGCATTTTTCGCCGAGCACCTCGTCACGAAACTGTTTGTAAGTTGCGTAGTTCATTGACGAGCACCTCACTCTTCCGATCTTCCAAAGACGCCAGACACCGACCATCAGCCATGAGGTTCCAGCTGCGACAGATTCCGTTCGTCAACTCCCACAGAAGGCTAGGCTCGGTATAAGCTGCCACGCGCACGCGGCGGCCGCGCCAATCTCCCTTAAAAATAGGGGCTCCCCAAGGCAACTGCTCTACCAGGGACCATCCCGCATCCTGTGCGAGCTCTAAAACGAGGCGAAGAGGGACTTGGTTGTCGGCGCTCCAGTCGTTCGAAGCCCGGTCATAGTACTCCGACTCAACACTGGTCGATACATACAGTTCCTTGAAGCAGATCTCCTCAACCCCTCCTTCCACTGCCCAATCGAGGTATTGTTCGAGTGAGTTCCGGTCATTGATTCCTCCACGTTGCAGAACGCAGATCCACCGAAGCTTCAGCCGACTGAGATTCGGCAAAGTCGTCGACCACGTTCTTGCGATCGCCTCACTCCTAGTCGGGAGATTCATGAGTGAGGAGTTATGCTCGGAATCAAAATGGTGTCGAGAGATCGCCAGTACCGAGAGCCCAGCGTCATCAAGATCATGCAGCGCAGTTGCTCGGGCCTGGTCAGTCATGTGTCCCCATTTGAACCCGTTGCTAATGAATACAACCTTGGGGAAGACAGCGGCTGCCTCGCGGATCAAACGATCGAGATCACAATCTCCGAGCAATGAGGGTTCGCCTCCGCCCGTAATTACTGCTCTGCTGGCTCCGCGAACCCGACTCTGGTGAAGAACTTCGGAAATGCGTCGCCAGTCAATTTGTTTCGACTCCGTTTCTGCCGAGATCGACGCTTTCGAAAAGCAAAAAGGACAATGCGCCTGACATGCCCTGGCTACCGGGAGTACTGACAGCGATCGTGGTGTTAACTGCTCGTACTGTGCTTTTGTCTGGATGTGAAGCCTTAGCGAGCGAGCACATGCTTCTTCGAGACGGATGCTGGTAAGATTCCCGCAATCATCTACTAGATGCACCGCGTCTAGAGTGATGTAACTCCGTTCCACGAATCGCCCTCGCCCAGATCCCTGATTTGGATAAAGTTCCTCAGCGCCGGCGTGTGTCTCAAGCGCGATGAGCTGATCGCCAAGAAGTCCGGTTTTGTGAAGGAGTCTGGATGCTTTGGCGATGCCCACACCGATCTCATGCTTCGACAGCAGGAAGAAGCGATTTGGGTAAGTACTTTCTAGAATATTGGATTTGTCGTAGATACGAGCGTACTTATCGTACCCGCGGACTAAGTTCGAGAGCACGGTGATGTAGTACAGACTCTCGCTGGCGCTGCCCGAGAAGCAGTTTACGATGCGATCGCGGCGATCAAGAATTGGCACCACATCGATAGTGTACTGCGTACACTAAGGTGAGTCAAGCCCAATGATCCCAAAGCGTACGGAACATCCTGCATCTAGGGGATTTCGAACGACGCAGCACGAATTCTTAGTCCTTCTTCTAGTTCGATGAGTCACTCTTTTGCTTTTCCTTTCGGACGGTTATTCGATTGCTCATGAGCGAACTGATTTCGTCGAAATGCCACGGCTGGAAATCGTGAGTGTCAACGCCGACATCCATCGAAAGGGAAGTAGGTGTGTCAGGGAGGTTCCCATGAGAATGTCCGTACAGGTGCCACGCTCCATGATGGGAGCGATTCCAGACCCGCATGGCGTAGTGACAGATCACGACGGGCTGGCCATGTATAGAGATTTCCTCAAGGTTGCTGAGCCAAGAGAACTCATCGGTCAGCTTGCGAATCTGTTTGTCGTGATTACCCGGCACCGCAAAGATTTTCTTGCAGCGAATCTGCTTGCGGTGCTCCAGAGCCTTCGCCTTGCTCCCGATGCAGAAATCCCCAAGGAAATAAAGGATGTCATTGGTCTTAACGGAGGCGTTGAGACGGTCGAGGATCGTTTGATCCATTTCCTCGACGCTTCGAAACGGTCGATTACAGTAACGGATTATGTTGCTATGCCCAAAATGAAAATCCGCGGTGAACCATATGTTCGGCATGTCTCTTGTGAACTCCCTGGCGACCTAGCCCCGTTTCAATGATGCTTTGTGTTCCGCTGCGGAACGACTTGTTGCGCAGGAGCTTCCGGCGTTGGCATCTGTTGCGACTGAGCGGCACTTGACGCTTCAGGCGTTCCTTGTCGCACGTTGGCAAACCACGTACCCAACGCGAATCCCAGTGCTAGAGCAGCACTGGCAACGACAGGCAGCCAAATGGCCCAGACCTGCTTTTCCAGCCTAACAAGGAAATTGTCCATCTGTTGCGACCTAGTAGTCATGCTCCGCAGAAGCGAATCATTGGTGCTTCTAATCCTCGCAATCACTCCGATGTCAGGGTGAGCCACTTCTCGCAACGCATTCACAAGTTGCTCTTGAACGGAGCTCATTTCAGAACAAGACTGGTCAAGCGCTCTTGCGGTATCCGGCAGACCGCACTGCTGGAAACACTGTCGCAGACTCTCGCCCAGCAGCTTCGCAATTCGAGGCGGGTCCAACCCTGTTTCCAATTCCTTAGGCAGCTGAGTAAGGCGTGATTCGAGGTGCGATGCGTATCCAGCCATCCGTTTCTCAACTGCAATGGCCTGAGATGCCGAACTTTCAAGAATCTTCCGCAACGACTTCCGCTCTGCGGCAATCTCCGCGGGCGTTTCTCGCGTGAGCAGCGCGAGGATGCCCATCGCTTCCAGTATCCGGAGCATCTCGTCGTTTGGGCTGAGGGTGCGAGTGTGTGCGATGACTCGGTAGTATTCCGCCCGCCGTTCAGCCGG
>Ga0302319_10026660_pt1 | contig 10168 bp, 15 predicted proteins | sample Bog_T0_2_FD_203319 | JGI IMG/M metagenome (GOLD analysis project Ga0302319, IMG submission 203319) | Peat permafrost microbial communities from Stordalen Mire near Abisko, Sweden - Bog_T0_2 | ecosystem: Environmental > Terrestrial > Soil > Wetlands > Peat | place: Sweden: Abisko, Stordalen Mire...
CCGATGGTCTGCCGCCCGCGAAGCCGAAAAAGAGACTTGGCGCAGAGTGGCCGCGGCCGTGCTGAAAATAGGCAGGCCATGATGCGTGCGCCGGCAGACCCCCGAGTCGGAAATCGAACGTGGTATCTAGTTTGTAGTAGAAAGGGGGGGCGGGGCGTCCTGGGGGGGCGCCCCGCCCTATTTCGACCCGGCATCCGCATGATTCAAGGTCACCCGTTCATTCCGCGCGACAGAGCACCCGATGTGGACCTGAATCCCGATCGCCTGTTCCAGGCTCCTTAGGCCTGTTTATAGGTGGGACCGTGTAACAGAGTAAAAACCGTGTAATCGAAGAATCCTAGGAAGGTCTAGGATTCTTCGATTACACGTGTGGAATTCGTGTGATTACACCCACGCCATCGAGCCAGGAAAGAGCTTTTGGAGTTCCGATTTTAGCATCAAACCCACGCCACCCTCGTCGTCAAACGCCAGCCCGTATTCCTGAAAATCGAACGCGGTCCAGATCACACGTAGGGTGCTCAGGCCGTCGCGAAGGCAGGCGACGTTATGGTAGCTGGCGACGATCGGGCGCCAGATTTCGGTGTTCAGGTCCCTTTGTCTTGCACGGCGAATAGCGCCGTATGTGGTGATAAATTTCTGAGCCTTCTCCAACGAATCCACTATTCTCAGTTTGCCCCCTTCGTTGGGCTTTCCCACGAATCGAAACAGCTCGTAGTTGGTGACGATGATGACGAACGGCGGTTTATTGTCCATACGAGCAAGTGGTTGATCCGGATGCGGCCGTCAAGACTTCCTCCTAAGGGAAATTCGAAACACCGCCAGCAGCCACTTCGTCTCCGGCTCCGGATCGCTCAAAAACGCCTTTGGATCGTCGAACTTCTCGCAGGCCTGCAAACACCAGCGGAGGACCACACAGAGGTCGGAAAGCGCCACGGCGCTCCAAGAGTAGGCCGTTCGAAGGCCCCTCTCCTTCCATCCGCCGTAACGGACGGACTCTGTCGCCCTGCAAATGCTGCGGACCAGGGCCTGGTGAATCGGGAATTTGTGCTGCGGGGCGATCGTTTTCAGAAGACCGTAGGTGTAGTTGATCCGCCGAATGATCGCTTCCATGCCATCCGGCTTAACCTGGCAGCGCCAGGTGAACGCGCCCTCCGCGGCCTGGCAGCAGGCGGTCAGATGTTCGTCTATCTCGAATTGGCGCGACTTGATCGAATCCAGCAGGCTGCGCGCCAGTTCAAGCGCGAAGGAATCCTCCGGCGACTGCCATTTCTGGTCGGTGGTCATTCGATGAGATACGTAGGGGGGTGCAGGAAGGGCGGGAAAGACTGCGGCGCCCCCCGGCGAGATGCGTGCAACCCGCGATAACGGGGAGTCCGGGAACATTTGGCCGCGGTCAGGCGGGCAGACGAGGCTTTCTGCAAGCGCTCGGGATGGCTGTGGCTCCTCCGGTACACGGCGGAAATCTTGGCGCGACGCCGCGGCGGAAAGCCTGCGCCCCGGCGAAACAATCCGTCCGGCTTCTGTCGCCTATGAACGCAACAATCACCGATTTGAAATGCAGGTGCGGCCGTTGCCGTGTCCGGCGACTTCGCCCGGCGGGAATACCAGCAGATCGAACGGGTCGTTCGGCAACGCCGCCGAAAACGACTCGATCAGGGCGCGCCTTGATCATCCTTCCGCTCCGGCGATTCGTCCGAGGCCGCCGCGCGGTCGGATTCGGTCGCGATCTCCTCGGCGAACAGCTTTTGACAGTTGGGACAGCAGCCGTGGGTGACCCCCTCGGCCAATGACTCGACCTCTCCCATCCTTTGGCGACACCATGCGCAGATTATAGTTAACATCCGCGAGATACCTCGGTAATGCGGTAAAGCGAGTTGCAGGTTTCGACCAGATCCCCCTCCATCCGCATGATCGGAGACGAAGTGAAGGCTCCCTCCGCCGCAACGTCGTTCCGTCGAGTCCGGTGCAGCTTGATTTTTCCGCCTACTTGCAGCGGGGCCAGCAAAGTGCCTTCCATCTCGTACTTCACGGGCAGAGACAGATGGCCGTTGTCGCCGCCGAAATTCCATGTCGCGAAATCTCCCGGCTCGCAGACCGGGGATTTGCATCTGTCAATTTTCCGAACAATAACGCCTATCGGTTGCATCGTATAGCTACCATGGCGGCATCTAAAACGGAATCTCACTGTCGCTGTCGCACCGGGGGCAGTATGGCCCTTCGGGGCCGACCGGCATTTTCTCGCCGCACTTCTCGCAGGTCTGCTCGCTCAGCAGGCTGAATTTCCTTTTGATTTCATCGAGGCGCCGGGACCGGGAAGGGCATGGGGAAGCCTTTTTCCAGGACGCAATGAATACAAGGCGACCGTGTTGCTTGCCGACTGCCTCGATCTTCAGGCCGGCAACCATCCACTCGGTTTCCAGATGGGTAAGTTCGGCGGCCAAGCATCTCACAATCTCGGACCAGCCGTCCGGCACAGCCGACAGATCCAGGCCGTAGATCAGCCTCGGGAATTCATCACACAGCCTTCGGACCAGGTGCTTGTTCATCCCGAAAGATACCGGCCGGTATCTTTCCTATAATGCAACCATCAACACCAATCCGCGCCGAACAACTGCCCGGCGAACGTCGGGAGCGCGATCGCTTCCGTCAAAGCCGGCACAAACTCAATCAGCTAACCTACCGAAAATCGGCTACTCAGGCCCTAATCATCCAGGAGGCGCGCCAGATCAGACGGGCTTTCAGAGAATGGGGGTTGTCGGCAGAGGATGCCGACAAATTCATCCGCCAGCGCTCGGATGCGCGGACGGACCGGGAGGATATCTGGTGGCTGGATTTGGGCCGGGCGCGTGCGGCGGCATTCATGCGTGCCGGCGGCAGGGAACTGATCGCCGCGGCGATGAAGGAGCGAAAGAGGTCGCTTTATCGCACGCCGGAGGAAATCGCCAGGATCGTCGAGAGTTTGGAAAGCAGCGCAGTTAGCAGAAAGGCGGATTCCCAGGCATGAAAACCCCACGCTCGGTCGAAGAAATCCTCACCGTTGCCATTGACCTGTTGCGGCGCCAGGAGGATCGAGACTCGAACATCGATACGCGGCGCGCAATCTCCCTTGTCGGCAGGGCGCGGGAGGCGGTCGAAAGGCGCAGGACCATAAAATGCCTCGATGCATTTCTCTTTGAAAAGCGGGAATTCATTGGCGGCCCCTGGGCCGGGCAGGAGAAGAAGCTTGATTTCCGCCGCGAAAGAATCCCCTGCGAGGGTGGGGCGTACGTGCTCGATGGGAAAACCGAAAAGATGGTTTTTCAAAAGGGAAACTGCGCGTGTCACTAAACGGATAGGCCGTTGAGCGGGTAGCGCGTGGATGAGACCACAAAGGAGCTTACAGTGGCCGGGACGGCGGGTTTTTCGATGGGGGTATCTTCCCTATGTTCCCGACAATTGCCCGTTTGCTAGACGCCCATCCTCATTTTTCGGCTGAGGAGCAAATACAGCTTTGCGCACAGGCGCAACGGGGCGATGACAAGGCGCGGGAAAAGCTGGTTCTAAGCAGTCTGAAATATGTCCACAAGATTGCCTATTGCTATGCCGCATTTGCGGAAGTGGAGGATTTGGCGCAGCAGGGCACAATCGGCCTGATGAGGGCCATCGATCTCTTTGACGCTTCAAGAGGCGTCCATTTTATCTCCTACGCAGCGTTTTGGATCAAAGAGAGAATTCTTGGGTATTTGAGAAACGAGGGGGCTGTTCATGTTCCGGGCTATCTCATGGAGGCTGCGGCCAGGGCCAAAAGACTGGAACGGGAGCGCGGGGCGAACCTCACGGTGGACGAAATTCAGACCATGCTCCGCATGACGCCGAAGACCGCGGCCAACGTGCGGGCGGTGATGAACACATCCACGGTCCCGATGGACTACTCCCCGTCCGGCGCACACGAAACGATTGGGGATTCCTTCGCGGATTCGGCGCCCGACGCATTCCAGGCAGCCGCCGACTCTGATGAGGCCCAAGCCATCCGGCGGGCGCTCCTTGGCCTGCCCGAGCGCGACAGGGACGTGCTGCAGCGATATTTCGGCATCGGTCACGACCGTCACACCCTGGAGATGATCGGAAATCGGTACGGCTTCACGCGGGAGTGGGCACGGCAGCGGGTCGAGAAGGCATTGAAATGGCTGAGAAAAAGGGTGAAGCGATGATTGTGGGGGAGAAGGCAAGGATGAGTCAGAACGGGGGGCATAGCGGGCGGGCAGGAGGTCCCTCCGATGCTGCAATGACGTGCCTGCGGGAAAACCCCTACGACGCCCCCCCCTTTTGACGGGTGCGCCGGACGGTGATACAACCTGCGGCACGTTCTCCATCGACCCCAATCTCATCCGTGAAAACTATATCATCCGGAAATATGCCCGAGGGCTTCCCTTACCTGAACGAGTATCACAAGCGGCATTCCGAGGCGATGATGGCATTGCGCTCAAAGCAGCCCTTGAGGTCGGCACAGGAAGCCTACGTTCAATACGACCGCCTCAAGGCGGGACAACAACGGCGTTCCGTCAAGCCGTCCACGCTGCTGAACAGAGAGACTACCTCACCTGGGCGAAAGCGGCCGGGAAGCTGATCGACATGGCTCGTTTCAACCAGCCGTGGGAGAGAGACGGCAGGCGTGGTGAATCCGAGCATCAGGTCTACTACGACCCGGAGACCGGATTTTGGTGGAAGCGAAACCTGCTCAATTTCCACGACGGGTCGATCAGCGCCTACCTTGAGCGGCTGGCTGCGCAGAAGCTCCTGTTTCCTGATCTTGCTCCGAGGTTCGAGGGGATATCAAACTTTGATGGCCAGGTCGTTCCGGTTATCTCCCAGCCCGACGCCGTCGGTGTTGAGCCGACTGACGGCGAGGTCGGTGATCATCTCACAAACTTGGGATTTCTTGAAGTCTTCGAAACGGGCGACGGCATGACCAATGCGCACCGGCTGGCCGTGGAGGCGGGGTTGAAGCCGCCGCCCCTATCCACGGCAGAAAGGCGCATCGGCTTTCTCCTGGTAGAGGAAGGGATATGGTTGGAAGATGTCCATGGGGAAAACGCCGTGGTCGCTCAAAACGAACTCGTGAACGTGTTTGATCCCGTGACGTATTTCTTGGACGCCAGCAAACTGCCGCTCGTTGAGTTCCACCGACATCCATAGGAATCGCAATGTATAAGACGCCGGCAAACATGTTCGACGCGGAAGGTCAGTTGATCTGGCAGGCCCGATCAGGCCGAAGTCGCCGCAACCACCGCGCCATCCCTCTTTACGGTCGCAGCGGGTGACTCCCAGATCGGACTCCCCGACAGCGTGTCATTGCACGACCTCATCAACGGGCCGGACAACGCATCCGGAATTCAGGCAATGGAACGCGACCAGCGTGCCACGCTCTTCGAAGCGGCCCTCGCGGGCCTGCACTTTAAACGACCTTGTCTTCTGTTTCCTCGGCAAGCTTGGTCAACAATTGGTCGAGGTCTCTGATTGTGAATTCCTCGATCGTGCCGTCGTGTTCGCATTCGCGGCATGAGCACTTGGAATCATCTTCGTATTCGATGTCCCCTTCGACTTCCGATCCGATATCCTCAAAGATCGCGGTGGTTTTTACGGCGATTGCGAATCGTCCCCGGCTCCCGCAGTTCGGGCACGCCATGTCTTCCAGGCAGTTTTCGTTGATCTCGATCTGATCGGAGAACTTTTCGTGGAATTCGTTCGGTGTCATCTTTCCAGATACACATCAATAGCCGGCACAATTCGCGTCATCGCAAGCTCCGCTTCGGCCTCAATGGTGAAAATTGCAGTCAGGGAATTCCGAAATCGGTGGCGACAAGCCTGCCCTCATAGTTGAGCACGTTCAAAGGACGCGGATCGGGCCAGAACACGCCTGCCTTTTCAAGCTGATCTAACAGATCGCTTACGGAGTTTCCGATACATTCCATTGGGACCGCATCAGCCTCCGGCATTAGCAAGATGGAGATGTCAGCGTGACACGCGCACTCGGCCCCGCAGGCGACTATATCTTTACTAAATGGGCTACTTTCCTGCACCGGCTTCTATGGAAATTATAGAGAAGGGCTTGCCAGCTTGGAAGGTCGGTGGGAGGGTGGGGCGTGTTCACGCAGCCGCCACGGTGTCCGAACCCGGCCTGCCCGCACCATACGGACGGGGCCAAGGGGTTCTACACCCGGAAGGTGCCAGCGGCGTTCTGAAAGTCGGATAGATTGGCCGGTTTGAAAATCGGATACTTCGGGGTGGGCGTCTTCTTCAAAAGCTTCCCACAAAGCTCTTCTTCCTTCGTCTGGTTCTTCGTCTTGTTCGGGGGTGAAGGGGGTGTGGATTTCCTTCGTTGCAGCGGCGCTGCGTCCGCAGATTCGGCGGCTCGTTTTGAGCCTGCCGATGAATCCGAAATCAAAATTCAAGTGCCTGCATTGCCGCGCCATACACATCTCTGAGCCTCGCAATCGCGGGCGTCAGCGGTATTGCCGGGAACCGGAATGCCGGCGGGCCTCGAAGGCGAGCAGCCAGCGGCAATGGACCCGCAGGCCGGAGAACGAAAATTACTTTCGTGGAGATGAGAACACCGACCGTGTCCGGCAGTGGCGCAAGGCGCATCCCGGCTACTGGCGCAAAAAGAAGCCTGTGGGGAAAGATGCGTTACAAGAGACCTGCAATGGGCAAGCGCCTGTAACGGAGATCATTGCGCAGGCCAGGGCCCCCGATGCGTTACAAGACATCTGCTTTTTGCAACCGGCTCTGCTTGTGGGCCTTATCTCCATAGTGACCGGCCATGCGCTACAAGAGGACATTGCCGCAAGCACCCGGTCATTTTTGACTCGTGGAGAGGACATCCTGCGCATGACGCCCAGAAGTCCGGAGTACCCGAGCCATGAAAACCAAACCCGTCCTCTGCCCCGAAAGGTTGCGGCATGTGCCTGCCCAATTTAGCTGGATCGACCAACGCCTGGTTCGCGACCGGCACATCAGGGGGCGCACGTCCCGGGCCTTGGCGCTCTACCTGTTCTTATGCACGGTTGCCGATGCGCAGGGCGCCAGTTACTACTCTGACGACACAACCGGGGGCATGCTCACTTTTTCGCCCGAGGAGTTGCGTGCGGCACGCGCCGAGTTGGTGGCGGCTGGGCTGATTGCCCACCGTTGTCCGTTTTACCAGGTATTGAGTCTGGAGCCTGGGGCGGCAGCTTCTGTGGCCCGTCCTCCGGAGCCTCGTACTGGCGAGGCGTGCTCCATTGGTGAAATCCTCCGCTCGATGGTCAAAGCCCCGTGACCAACTACGAGACTTACAGTAAAATCCGCCTCTATCATCGGGAGCGCGGCTTGAGCTTCAGCCAAATCGCTCGCGAATTGGGTCTCGATCCGGAAACGGTTGCCAAATACGCCCGGGCAGCCTCCTTCCCGCGCCGCAGCAGCGCCAAACGGGCGAGCATCCTTGACGCCTTCAAGCCGGCGATCAACCGCTGGCTGGAGCGGCATCCCTACAGCGCCACGCAAATCCTCCAGCGCCTGCGTGGCGAGGAGGGCTACACGGGCGGGTTCACCATTTTAAAAGACTACGTGCGAGTGGTGCGCCCGGTGCGCCATCCGGCGTTCCTGAGCCTGGCCTTTGCGCCGGGTGAAGCAGCCCAGGTTGATTGGGGATGCGCGGGCACGATCTCGCTGGGCGCCACGCGCCGCCGGCTCTCCTTTTTCGTCATGGTCCTTTGTCACAGCCGCATGGTCTATGTCGAGTTCACCTGCGGGGAAGCCCTGGAACACTTCCTGGCCTGCCACCAGAACGCTCTCGAATTTTTTGGCGGCACTCCATCAGTCATACTCATCGACAATCTGAAGACAGGAGTCCTGCGCCATCCTTGTGGTGAAAAGGCAGTGTTCCATCCGCGCTACCTTGATTTTGCGGCCCACTACGGCTTTGAAACTCGCGCCTGCAATGTGCGCAAAGCCAATGAAAAGGGGCGTGTAGAGAACGGGGTTGGTTACGTGAAGAAGAACTTCCTCGCCGGGCTGGAGTTACCCAACAGCCTGAGTGCCATCAACACGGCCGCCGCGCAATGGAGAGACGCAATCGCAAACGTGCGTGTCCACGGCGAAACGCGTACACCGCCGCAGGAACTCTTCTTAATCGAAAAGCCCGCCCTGCGCCCGCTGCCGCCGATGGCCGCCGACACCTCCGTGACGCGCATCGTGCGGGTCACCAATCGTTGTCGCGTCGTCCTTGATACCAACCGTTACTCCGTGCCCGCCCTCTACGCCTCGCAGCGTCTCACGCTCATGGCGTTCGCTGACCGCCTCTGCCTCTATCACGCGCACAACCTGGTTGCTTCACATCCCCGAAGTTACGAGCGCCATGGCGACTTTGAAAACCCCGATCACGTCAAAGAACTCCTGGATCAGCGCCGCAGAGCCCGTGACGCCAAGTGGCTGCTCTCCTTTTACTCCCTGAGTCCGCACGCCGAACATTACCACCAGCAACTCGCCGCTCGCAGTCTCAACGCACGCAGCCACGTCAACAAGATCGTGGCCCTTGCCGACATTTACGGACCCGACAAAGTCGCCCGCGCCATTGAGGACGCCATCGCGAGTCAGGCGTACTCCAGTCAATACATCGATAACATCCTCCAGCAGCGCGAACGCCACATCCCGCAGCCTGGTCCACTGCATCTCACCCGCCGATCCGACCTCCTGGAAATCGAACTTTCGCCCGCTGACCTCACTCTTTACGACAACCCATGAAAACCAAACCCGACCTCGACACCCTTGACTCCCGGCTTACCACTCTGCGTCTGCCGTTCCTCAAGGAACACTGCCAACCCCTGGCTGCGACCGCCGCCAAAAACTCCATCGCCCATCTCGACTACCTGGCCCAACTCATCGAGGGCGAAGCCGCACTGTATGCCGACCGCGCTGTCGCCCGGCGCATCAGGGCCGCGCGGTTCCCTGTCATCAAAACTCTCGACACCTTCCGCTGGGACTGGCCCAAGAAAATCAACCGCCTTCAGATCCAGGACCTGTTCCGTCTCCAGTTCGTCCACGACAAAGCGAACGTCATCTTCCTGGGACTCGTCGGCCTCGGCAAAACCCATCTCGCCACGGCGCTCGGTTACGCCGCCTGCCAGCAGGGCATGAGCGTACTCTTTGCCAACGCCATCGACGTTATCAACACCCTGAGCGCCGCCCATACCAAAGGCACCCTCAAATCCGAGTTGCGCAGATACCTCACTCCTTCGCTCCTCGTTTTGGATGAGGTCGGATACCTTCCCATCGATCAGCGCGGGGCCGACCTCCTCTTCCAGGTTATCAGCGCACGCTACGAACGTGGTTCCATCGTGCTCACCACCAACAAAGCCTTCAAGCAGTGGACCTCCATCTTCAACGGTGACGCCACCATCACCTCCGCCGTCCTCGACCGCCTCCTCCATCATGCCGAGACCGTCGTCATCGAAGGTGCAAGCTTCCGCATGAAAGACCGCATCGAACCCTAAACCAAACCCATCCAGTAAGTGCCCCTCCGTCACCTTCCCGCCATCCGATTTTTAAACCGCCCATTTTATCCGATGTTCACGCCGCCGTCCGCACACGCGATCGGGTAGATCGAGAATAGGGAGTGGGATGTATCCACCAACGGGCCGGCTGATCTCTTAATTGGCGATGACGAGAATAGACCTTCCGAGATGGTTGCGTTCCGGCCGAAGCGAAGGATCACGATCAGTCCACCTACGCGCAGTGGTTCTAACAGCACTCCCTCCATCTCGTAGTGCAGCGGGAGTGAATCAAGGTTGCGGCCGCCAAGATCCAACTCAGATGAGTTTCCTGGCTCGGGGACCGGGACATCGCTCACATCGATCTTTTTCAAGACGACCCGATCCCCTGGTTGAAGTTGCGCAGCCTCTCCCTGCCAGATGCTCATCGCCTCAGCGATATCGCTCAGCGCGTTAAAATCGGAGACTGGATCAAGTCCGGCCTCCATTTCCTCTTCGAGGCGTTTCAGGTACTTCTTACGCTGATGGCATACACTCGACGCACGGCAATACTGGCATTTCTTGAACGGATCCTGGCTCGTGCCACGGCGCTCAGCGAGCGTGCACTCAGGAAGCTGATCGTCGTCGACAGCCAGCGCCGCGGCAATTGCCTGCATTTTCAA
>Ga0302319_10026661_pt1 | contig 10168 bp, 11 predicted proteins | sample Bog_T0_2_FD_203319 | JGI IMG/M metagenome (GOLD analysis project Ga0302319, IMG submission 203319) | Peat permafrost microbial communities from Stordalen Mire near Abisko, Sweden - Bog_T0_2 | ecosystem: Environmental > Terrestrial > Soil > Wetlands > Peat | place: Sweden: Abisko, Stordalen Mire...
TAAAAGCGCTGAACGGCGCTGGGTTACAGCGCAGCAGCGCCACGAAAATATCGGCTGCCGCTACGCCTTTTGGCCGCGCCGCCGCAAATCCCGCCGCAATATTCGCCTGGTAAATGTCGCCGGCGTAAATGTAGTCCAATGCAAGCTGCACGCGCGCCAAATGCAACTCGCGCGGCACCAGCGCGCGCCATTGCAAGCCCGGCACGCACTGCGCTGCCGCGCCGACGCGCAGGCGCGCCAGCGCCGCCGCCACACGTGCGCCCCGTTCGCCGAAAGCACTCAGCAGCCAGAACCGCCGCGCTGAGTGGTCCCAGGCAAACACCAGGTCATACAGTCCGAATTGCGTATCCGGCACACCGGCGAACACGCCTGGCGGCCGCAGGCCGGTTTCCCACCAAGCCGCCGCGTCGTAGCCAAAAAAACCAGCCGCTCCGCCACAAAACGGCACCGGCGCTGCCCGCCAGTCGCACCGCCATGCGGCCAGCCGCGCCGCCAGAACCTCCAGCGTCGTATTGCGCAACACCTCGAACGGCTCAACGCACAGGTAGCTGTAGCGGCTCCGCGCCCCCACCGCGCCGCCGCTATGGAAAAACACCACCGTCTCGTCTTGCGAAAAACCAAGGAACGCCGCAACCGGGTCGTGCCACGGCAGCTCTATCGCAACCGCCTCGCCCAACCCGGCGCCGGCCGTGTCAAACACCGAAAGCCTTCAGCCGCTGCGCAATCTCCACCGGCTTCGTGCCGTCGTTGATGATGCCGACAAACCCGCCATCGGGCCCCATGACATACATGATCGAGCTATGGTCCATGGCGTAATCGCCGTGCTTCAGCAGATGCCTTTCGGCATAGACATGATACTCGGCTTCCGCCGCGTTGATCGCCGCCTGATCGCCGGTCAGCCCCACCAAATCCTTGCTGAACGCCGCGACATAATCGCCGATCATCGCCGGCGTGTCGCGCTCCGGATCCACCGTAATAAACAGCGGCGCCACGCGCGCCCGTTCGGCCGGCGTTAGTTTATCCAGCGCCAGTGAAATATCGTTCAGCGTGGCGGGGCAGGCATCCGGGCAATGCGTGTAGCCGAAATAAATCAGCATATACCGGCCGCGGAAATCTTTATCCGTAACTGTCTTACCATGGCCATCCACCAGCGCGAACGGCCCGCCTATCGTCACCGCGCCGGTGGCCGCCGGCGCGGGTCCCGCCAGCCGCGGCAGCACCGCCGCGGCGCCCAACCCGGTCAGCACGATCAGCCCCGCCAGGGCGCCGACAAGGTTCGCCCGCATCGGTTACGGTACCGGACCGGTCGCGTGCACGCCCAGCACCTTTACCGTCACATTCTGCGTGCCCGCCTTCTCGAAGTGCAGCGCCAAGTGCAGAGTGTCCCCGGCCTGCAATGGATGTTTGAGATCCATCAGCATCAAATGCGTGCCCCCCGGCGCCAGTGCCACGCTTTGGCCCGCCGGCAAATAGAGGTGATCGACATCTACCATGTTCGACATGCCGCCCTTCTGCGCCGTCTCATGCAGCATCACCATGCCGGCCTCCGGCGATGATACATCGCTCAGCGTATCGCCGGACTTGCTCTGCAGCGTCAGATAAGCTGCGCCTTCGTCCTGATGCGGCAGCGTGGCCCGGGCCCACGCACTGGTGACGACTACCGGCGCGGCCAGTGCCGGGCTGGCCAGGCACAAGCCAAGCACAAGCACAGAAAGCACTTCTTTTTTTAAAAAAAGAACCAAAAAACTTTTGCACGGCTGTCGCCGGCTAGTCCGCGACAGCCGTGCAAAAGTTTTTGCTTCTTTTTCCAAAAAGAAGAACTTTCTTAAACCAACCATCCCTCACTCCCGCCTGAAAGTCGCCACCAGCACATCGCGATAGGCCGGCGCTGCGGCGTCGATCGGCGTCACCGCCGTCACGCCATGATACACCCGGTCGTCATCCACTAGCGCCGCTTCCAACGGCTGCGCCAGCGTAAAGCTGCCCAGATGCTTGCGCGCCAGATCATGAATGCTTGTCTCACCGCTGGCCACGTTCTGCCGCCGCACCAGCAGCACCAGCACCCAGTCCACGCCATCGCGATGCAAACCCTCGGGCGTGGGCTGCCCGTGGTCCCCGTCGCGCGTCTCGATGCGAAATTGATGCAGTTCAACGTGCCAGCTATCCGGGCGCGCGTCGGGCCGCGTGCAGGCGGTGAAAATTTCCTGGCAGGCCTGTAAAATCGCAATCATCGCCGGATGCCCAGCAATCTCTGGCTTGATCGGCTCGAACCACCGCGCCACGCCGCCATTCAGCGCGTTGTAGTCGCGGCTCTGGTAATGCGGCTGATGCGGCTTGCGGCGCAGCCCCCCTGGCCCAGCCGAAAACGCGGCATAGCGCCGCCTTCGGTAGCGCCCGCCATCGGCCATATAGGTGTCCGACCCCAGATCGTTCCAGCTATCGGCAAAGCTGTCCCAATTCGCCAGCCCGCGCGCCAGCAATATCGCCCGCATCTCGCCCGCCGGCGCATGCACGAAGCCGTCGCGGTGTAGCGGCACGGAAAGCGGTTCAAGATCGTTCACGATGTATTACCCAGCGCGGATGGCGGCGGCGATTCCCGTATTGTTTCGGGCGGCGTGCTCGCCGCTTCGCCGTCGCCAATTTTCGGCTCCGGCGCCGGCACGTCATGATTGTACACGGTCTGCGTGGGTGTGGCGATGCGTATGCCAAGCTCCTTGAACCGGATATTGAGCCGCCGGTTGAATTCGCGCTGCACGGCCCAGCGGCCGCCATCGGTGCAGACAATCTGCCCCACGATCGACACCACGCCGGCATCCACGCGGTCCACGCCCCATAGCTGCAAATCGCTGCGCATCATGTCGCAGAACGGCTTGTCGTGCCGCATGTTTTTCGCGATATCGGCCAGCACGTCGCTGACGTGGTCGCTATCCTCCTCGATCGGCACATTCACCGCCACCGCGGCATTGCCGACGCCGCGATTCACGTTCGTTACCGTTGTTACCGAGCTGAACGGAATCAAATGCACCGAACCATCGCCGGCGCGCAGCCGCATGGTGCGGATGGAAAGATGCTCCACCGAGCCGGAAAGCCCCGCCACCGTCACCGCATCGCCCACTTGCATCGCGTTTTCCAGCAGCAGGAATATGCCGGTAATGAAATCCTGCACGAGTTTCTGGCTGCCGAAACCGATCGCTACACCAAGGATGCCGGCGCCGGCCAGCAATGGCCCGATATCCACACCGATTTGCGACAGCGCCGTCAGCCCGAATATCGCAATCAGCACGGTCAGCAGCAGCGTGCGCAAAATCGGCATCAGAGTGCGCAGCCGCGCGCTTTTCACCGCCTGCGATTGCTTGGTCAGATGATTCAGATGGCGCTCCAGGCTGGCATTGGTCGCTTCCCACACCACCAGCCCCACCGCACCGGAGATCGCGATCGCGATGGCCGCGGAAAATAGCCTACCCCCCAGTGCATTGCCATGAAACCACGCCAGCACATCCACGCCCAACGCCCACAGCAAGGTCAGAAACGTGCCAACGAACAAAGCGGCCATCAACGTTGCGCGCAGCAGTGGATAGTACCGGTTGGCCTGCGCCTCCAGCGTGGGGTAGCGCTGCGCCGTTTCGGGCGAAATGCGGAACAGCCGGTCCAACCCGCCCAACAGCAAAATCCCAATCACCCGGGCGGCCACCAGCACGCCGGCGGTGATCAGGAAGATGTGCCACATCCGGTCGTAGCCGTGCCGCACCTGCGCGGCCCAGACCAGCCAGGCCGCGACAATGAAAAAGATCGCCGCCAAATGCCAGACAGACGCCACCCAGCGGCGCATTTCGCGGCCCAGCGCGCGGCCATGCCCGTCGCCGCGGATTTTGTCCGCCACGCCACGCCGGCATTGCAGCACGATCAGCACCAGAAACAGGTGATCTACCAGCATGATCGCCTTGGCAAACGCTTCGCGCGCCGCCAGCGGCATACCGAACTGCACACCGATCGCGCCCGCCGCGTAGGCGAACGCCGCCACCACGGCTAGCCGGCGCGTCCATCGCACCGCATAGGCCGCGCCAGAGTCGCTCAAATGCACCATGCGCAGCGAGGCATGGTCCGGCGAGGTCGTTGCGCGCGCCAGCACCACCGCCAGCCGCGCCGCGACATAGGCGGTCACCGCCACCCACAAGATGGCCTGGGTGCCCGGATCGGTGAAATTCATGCCGGCATAGGCAAGCGCGACGAAGGTCGCCACCGGAAGCAATTCCAGCACCAGCCGCGCCAGCATGAACGGCAGGCGCTTGATGAAGCGCAGCGTGCGCCCGAAGCGGCGTTCGCGGATGATCGTCTGCGTCCGCTCCGGATCGCCATCCGCCGCCGCCTCTGCCGCGCCTTCGCTCGGCTGCCGTAGGCTGCCTTCGGGCGCGCGCCGCGCCAGCGCGGCCACCGGCCGCTTCAGCACCCAGTAGAACGCCCATTCCACCAGCGCCGCCGCCACCAGAATCACCACCAGGTGCCACGCGGCGGAAAATGCCGCATCGCGCGTCGCCGGGTTCTGCACCGTGCGCTCGGTGAACGCCCAGGCTGCCGGCAGGTTGCCCAGCACATTGCCGAACGCATTCACCTGCCCGGCCAACTCGGAAACCCAGGTCGTGCTCTCATGGATCACCTGCGCGCCCAGGCTGTTGGGCGCCAGCGGGATCGGCGCGGCCGGCGTGGGGGCAGGCGCCGTGGCCTTCAGCATGCTTTGCAGCGTGGCCGTGAACGCTGCGCGCTTGGCCGGATCGTTCAGCACGTCGAGCACCGATTGCGCCTCGGCCGGCGTCAGCTTCGGCGGCGCCGCGGGCGCGGCTTTCGCGGCCGCCGTCGTGGTGGCCAGCGGCGTTATCTGCGCCGCGGCTGAGCCACCGAACAACAATCCGTACAGTAATAGCGTGGCAAACAGTTTTGGCAGGAACATAAGACCATGGCTGCAACACCGCCGAGGCGGCAAAGTCAACAAATCCAGGCAGGAAAGCCGGGGGAGACGTGCCTTGGGCGGATTGGCGCAGTGCGCCGAATAGAGCCCGCCCAAGGCGCGCGGACCCCAAGCCGCGACTAACGTTTCCGTCAACGCTTGCCGCGCCGGGCGGGGGCGCTCAGGGTGGGCGCGTTATCTTGCGGAGGCGTCATGGCTCTCAAAATCATCCTGGCTCTGGTCATGCTGGCGGTTGTCGCGGTACTCAGCGCCGGCGTGTTCGGCCTGGCCACCGGCAGCCCGCCCGAACGGTCCAATAAGCTGATGCGCTGGCGCATCATTTTGCAGGGCGTCGCGATCGCCATCCTGGCGCTGATTTTCATGACCCGGAAGTAGCGTGCCGCGCCGCCCGGTGGTTTGATTGGCCGAGGCCGGGGGAACAGCAAAGGTAAAGGACGTCGCCGATGCCACTCGATGCCACTGGCGGATCGCGCCGGCAGCCCGCCGTCAACGTGCTCGGCGGGGTGCTGGTTCCGTGCTCGACGGATCCCGTCACCGGCTTCTTTCGCAATGGCTGCTGCGACACGGCACCCGATGATCTCGGCAGCCATACGGTGTGCGCGGTGATGACCGCCGGGTTCCTGGAATTCAGCAAGGATGCCGGCAACGACCTGTCCACGCCGCATCCCGAATTCGGCTTTGCTGGCCTGAAGCCGGGCGACCGCTGGTGCCTTTGCGCGCCGCGCTGGCAGCAGGCACTTGCGGCGGGGCAGGCCCCGAACCTGATCCTCGAAGCCACGCATCGCGGCGCGCTGGAGTATTGTCGGCTCGAAGATCTCAAGCGCCACGCCGTTCCTGAGTGATCAAGGTCATCCAAAGCACACCTTCTTGCGCTTCGCCGAACTTGCCCTGATCAGCCTGCCGCTATGGCTGGCAACCGCATGGTTGCTGGGCGTGCGCCACGCCAGCTTCCGCGCGTTCATGGTCATGGCGGTGTGCCTGGCCGGCGTTGGCGCGGCGCTGCTCTGGTTCAGCGAACAACGCAGTTTCACCGGCGCCTACACCCCGGCCCGCCTGCAGAACGGCCGCGTGGTGCGAGAGCAAGGCCAATGATCGCGGCCCTGCTCGCCGATCTCGATCTGGCCCCAGTACTTGCCGCCTTGCCCCACGCCCGCATTGTCGGCGGCGCCGTTCGCGATGCGCTCGCCAACCTGCCCATTGCCGATATCGATATGGCCACGCCCGATCCGCCCGAACACACGTTACAGGCGTTGGAGCGCGCCGGACTGCGCGCCATCCCCACCGGCCTGACTCACGGCACCGTCACCGCCATCAGCAATCACCGCCCGTTCGAAATCACCACGCTGCGCCGCGATGTCGAAACCGACGGCCGCCACGCCAGCGTCGCCTGGACCGACGATTGGCAACAGGACGCGGCACGCCGTGATTTCACCATCAACGCCATGTCGCTGGACCGCGCCGGCGCCGTGCACGATTACTTTGGCGGCCAGGCCGACCTGCAAGCCGGCCGCGTCCGCTTCGTCGGCGACCCCGCCAAACGCATCGCCGAGGATTACCTCCGCGTGCTGCGCTTCTTCCGTTTTTGGGCCCGCTACGGCCGGTTGCCGCCTGACCGGGATGCCATGCAAGCCATGTCGGTCGCCGCCCAGGAACTGCCGCGCCTCTCCGCCGAACGCGTCTGGTCTGAGCTCAAACGCATCTTGCAAGCGCCGAACCCGGCGCCGGCCATCGCCCTCATGGCCGAGCTCGGCGTGCTGCCGGTGGTGTTGCAAGGCGGCGCGGACCCGCAGCGCCTCGCCGCCCTGGTGGAAGCCGGCGCTCCCATCGACCCGCTGCTGCGCCTGGCCACGCTGTTAACCGGAAGCGCCGCTGCTCTGGCGGCGCGCTTAAGACTCTCCACCGCCGAATGCGAAACCCTGTTGGCGCTCCAATCCGGCCCCGTGCCCACGCTGGATGGCGAAGGACCGCCCTGGCGTCGCCTATTGGCTGATGAGGACGCCAACGTCCTGGCCAACCGCACCTGGCTCGCCGGCGGCTTCGGCCCGGCGTGGGATGACGCCCGTACGCGTCTGCTCGGCACCCCTCGCCCCGTATTTCCGCTGGAGGGCCGAGATGCTCTGGCGTTGGGTGCCGCCCCCGGCCCCGCGATCGGCGTGGCGCTGCGGGCGACGCGGGACTGGTGGCTGGAAGGCGGGTGCATCGCAGATCGCGGCGAAGCCATTGAAGAACTGAAGCAAAGACTGGGGGAGATGAAGCCATCCCCCCCAGACCCCCCGTCTCCATTACGCCTCCACCGGCAGGGGAGGCGTAATGGCGACGGGGGGGCTGGGGGGGGCGGCTTCGCCCCACCCAGCGCTTGATGACAGAACAACGACACATTGCTAGAACCCGGCCGCGCCCCGCCCCCTCCGGACCCCGAAATGAAGATCGTCGCCTGCAACAGCAACCGGCCGCTGGCCGAAGCGGTCGCCGCCAGCCTCAACCAGCCGTTGACGCGCGCCTCCGTCCGCCGCTTCGCCGACATGGAAGTCTTCGTCGAAATCCAGGAAAACGTGCGCGGCGAGGACGTGTTCGTTATCCAGAGCACCAGCTTCCCGGCTAACGATAACCTGATGGAATTGCTGATTATGCTGGATGCGCTGCGGCGCTCCTCGGCGCGCCGCAAAACCGCCGTTATCCCCTATTTCGGCTACGCCAGGCAGGACCGCAAATCCTCCCCGCGCACCCCGATCAGCGCCAAGCTGGTCGCCAACCTGATTACCGAAGCGGGTGCGGATCGCGTTCTGACGCTCGATCTGCACGCCGGCCAGATCCAGGGTTTTTTCGATATCCCGGTGGACAACCTGTTCGCGGCACCCCTGTTCGCCGCCGATATCAAGGCCCGCTACCAGGGCCGCGACATCATGATCGTGTCGCCGGACGTCGGCGGCGTGGTCCGCGCCCGCGCGCTGGCAACACGGCTGAACTGCGATCTGGCGATCATCGACAAGCGCCGTGAACGTGCTGGTGTGTCCGAGGTTATGAATGTCATCGGCGACGTGCACGGCCGCGACTGCATTCTGATCGATGACATTTGCGATTCGGGCGGCACGCTGTGCAACGCCACCGACGCGCTCGTGGCCGAAGGCGCCAAATCGGTCAGCGTCTACGTCACCCACGGCGTGCTCTCGGGCGGCGCCGTGGCCCGTATGGCGGGCAGCAACATCGAAATGACCACCATAACGGATAGCATCGCGGCCACCGAGGCGGTGCGCGTCAGCCAGACCATGCGCCAACTGACCATCGCCCCGCTGCTGGCCGAGGCGATGAAGCGCATTTCCGAAGAATCCTCGGTCTCCAAACTCTTTGACTGAGCCCACCAACCCGCCCCCGGCCGGCCCGCCGCCTTACTGGTTCCTGCGGCACGGCGAAACCGACTGGAACCGCGAACAGCGCACCCAGGGCAGCACCGAGGTGCCGTTGAACGCAAACGGCATCGCCCAGGCCCATGAAGCGGCGGGGTTGCTGCGCGATCGCGGCATCAACCGCATTTTCAGCTCCCCGCTCTCCCGCGCCCGGGACACCGCCTCGATTGTTGCCGACACGCTTAGGCTGAACGTGACGGTGGACCCGGAGTTGCGCGAGGCCAATTTCGGCACCCATGAAGGCGAAGTTATGGGCGCCTGGTTCGCCGCCTGGACCGAAGGCGGGGTTGTGCCCGAAGGCGGTGAAAGTTTTGACCAGGTGCAACTGCGCGCCATCGCCGCGCTGAACCGCGTGTTGTCCAAGCCCGGGCTGCCGCTGGTGATCGCACATGGCGGCATGTTCCGCACGCTGCGCGCCGCCATGGGCTTCACGGCCAGCGTGCGCACGCAGAACGGCGTGCCAATCCACTGCGCGCCTGCCGGCATCGCCTGGACCATGACGCCCCTGACCAGGGCGTGACGCCCGGCGCCGCGCCGTTGCGGGAAGCCGCGGAAATCCGCGCCCTGACCGGTCTGCGCGGCCTGGCGGCCAGCATGGTGCTGCTATTCCACTTCGCCGTCCCGGCCGCGCCCGCCGGCGCTGTCCGCACCCTACTCTCGCACGGCTTCCTCTGGGTGGATTGCTTCTTCGTGCTCAGCGGCTTCGTAATGGCGTTGAGCTTCCCGGTGCGTGCCGGCCCCGGCCTGGGGCGGCGCCACCTCCATTTCCTCGGCCGCCGCATCGCCCGCATCTACCCGCTGTTCGCGGTCACCACGCTGGCCGCGTTCGCTGTCACGCGCTGGTATCCCGGCGTTTTCACCGGCACGGGCAACCCCGCGCCCTGGGCCACGCTGCTGGCCAACGCGTTGATGGTGCAGAACGCCGCCTGGCTGGTTCCGTTCGGCCCGCATGATTGGGGCGCCAGCGCGAACCCGGCCGCCTGGTCGATCAGCACCGAATGGCTCGCCTACCTGATCTATCCCGCTCTGGCGCTACCCATGGCAGTGCCACGCCGCTTTGCTCCGATCGCTGCTGCGCTTATCGCCACCGCAATGCTGTTCTGGCTTGCCAGCGCGACTCAGGTTCTCACCGGGCCCGGCTTTGCTGGCGATGTCTGGGTCTGCCGCCCCGGCAATGCCTGGCGCTGCCCAGCCACCGGCCTGGCGCCCGGCGGCCCGTTGGGCATCTGGGACGGCAACAGCCCGGCCATACTGCGCTGCCTGGCCGATTTCACCCTCGGCCTGGCGGCATTCCGCCTGCGCGCCCATCCGCTTGCGCACCGCGCGCTACGCAACCGCGGCGCGTCCTCCTTGCTGCTAGTATTGATCTTCACCCTGCTGACGCGCAGCGGCGCCGATGTCGCCATCGTGCTGCTGTTCCCGCTGCTGATCGTCAGCCTGCTGCGCAACGATGCCCCATGCGCCCGCTTGCTGGCCGGCGGCGTCGCCTACCGCCTCGGCGTGTTGTCGTACTCAATCTATATGGTGCACGAACCGCTGCGCATTTCCGCGCTCTACCCCTGGCTGGCCGCACGCACCGCCGGCCCCTTTATGCTGGCGCTCTCCAGCGTGGCGGTGGTTCTGCCGGTCGCCGTGCTGACCTTCGTTCTTATTGAGCGCCCGGGGCGGGTTTGGTTGCGCGCCATGCTGCGGGTTTAGCGGACAGGTTTGCCAAGCAAAGGAAGCAACAACCTTTACGTCATCGCAGACGCGCTGCCCGGCGCCATAACCCTTTAACAAAGAGAAGTTTTTTGGTTCTTTT
>Ga0302319_10026663_pt1 | contig 10168 bp, 4 predicted proteins | sample Bog_T0_2_FD_203319 | JGI IMG/M metagenome (GOLD analysis project Ga0302319, IMG submission 203319) | Peat permafrost microbial communities from Stordalen Mire near Abisko, Sweden - Bog_T0_2 | ecosystem: Environmental > Terrestrial > Soil > Wetlands > Peat | place: Sweden: Abisko, Stordalen Mire...
GTTCCGGGGACCTGCGAGAGGGCCGCCGCGCGCTTTTTCCCGATCAATCCGCAGCCGATGATGGCGAAAGTTAGCGGTCGGTCAACGGGTTGGGTCATGGATCCAGAGTGAGAGGATGGCCTCGGAAGGCATTGCAGGCGCGGGGAGGCCTAGCAAGTGGATTTATTGGGGCGGGGCGCGGCCGGCACGCTTATTCCTTTAATGGGGTATGCACGTGGCGTAAGCAGGCTGTGTTTTCGCAAGCGCCGGCATGCTGCCGCGGTAGCGCCAGCAATTCTCGACCCGCGAGGGGGGTTTGTTCCCTGCCGGTAAGTTTCCCATACGAATACCAGGAAGACTGTCCGCCAGGGAACACGCTGGGGCGCGTCAGCCAACACTATTTCAAGTCGGGCATGGCCCGCATCATGAAGCTGTCGAAGAGCGGGACCGTGAACGCGAGTTCACCGTAGGCCGAACTGTAAATCATGCCCTTTTTGATCAGGCTGGCGCGGTGTGGGCCCAGGCTCATGGTTTGCACGCCGAGCGCGGCGGCGATGTCGCCGATGCGGTGCGCCCCCGCGCCTAGGCCGGCCATCGCCCGCAGGAATCGCTTTTCCGTCGGCGTCAGCCGGTCGAAGCGCACCCGGAAAAAGTTCTTGTCCAGGCGCACCACCACGCTCGGGGACGCCTTCGTCACCACGTCTACGGTGATCGGCGAGGCTTCGGCGAGGCTCCATGACTGGTATCCCCATTCTTGCAGGAAATACGGGTAGCCCTGCGTCAGACGGTATATCTCTTTGAGCGCTTCGGCCGCGAAGCCCACTCCCACGGCGATGGTCGGATCCTTGAGGGCCTTCACCGAGTCGGACTCGGAGAGGGCGCCGATGTCGGGGAACGAGAACAGCCGCTCCGCGTAGGACTTCGACTCGCCAGCGAGGCCCGGCAGGATGGGGAGGCCGGCGCCGATCAGCACCATGGGCAACTGCCGCTGCTGCATGCGGTGCATTGCCATGATCAGCGAGCTGAGTTCCTTCTGGCTGAAGTATTGCAACTCGTCGATGAGGAGCGCGACCGGCACCTGGCGCTCATCGGCCGCCTCCGCGACAGCGACGAACAGGTTGGGAAGGTCGCTCTCGATGTCGCCGGAGTCCGCTGCGCCCTTCTCCGCATCCACATCCAGGCTTACCGCGATCTCACCCACGGAGAGCTTCATGCCGTCCATGAAGCCTTTTAGGACCGCGAGCCCGCGCTTGGCCTTGTCACCGAGCCCCGCAATGCGATCGAGATCGAAAAGTAGCCGTCGGAGCGGTGGAACCAAGAGCGCTGCGAGCGATTTCCGCTCATGTGCTTCGACGACGATGGTCCGGTAGCCCTGCCCTAGAGCCAACCGGTCGATTTCGTTCAGAAGAACGGTTTTGCCGACACCGCGCAGGCCGGTGAGCAGGATGCTTTTCTCCGGCCGCTTCGCCTTCACGCGACCAAGAAGAATACGCGCCTGCTCGAGAACACCTTCGCGACCAACGAGTTCAGGCGGAGGGGAGCCGGCGCCAGGCGAGAATGGGTTCTTGATCGGATCCATGAGTTGTATCGAGTTTATCAGGTTGTAGTCTTGTTTACTTACAAGTGGTTACAACTGGCTACAAGTCCAGTAGATTCCTTGGAGTTGGGCCGCCATGAAAGGAACCTGATTCGGGCCGAGCATTCCGTGTCAGGCGCAAATCGTCAGCTTACGTCACGTGCATACCCCGCTTCCTTTTTATGCCGGCTTTGTCCCGGGCATCCCCGTTCTCTCCCCTACGCCGTCGCATCCGGGGAGCACGCGTTCCGCTTGCCGAAGGCCCAATCAAAACGCAGTTTTTCCATATGAAGAATACCTACAGCGTAAAGGGCCTCCAGCGCGGAACCGCTGCTGCAATTCGCGCTGCAGAGGCTGGGGCACTCGTGACGATTACCCGCAACAGCCGTCCCGTCGCGCACGTGATTTCTGCTGTTCGCTTGGGCGGCATTCTGGAAATCCTGGAACTGCTCGCAGACGGGGATTTCACGCGCCAGCTCGGACTCCTTCGCGCGGGTAGACTCAAGTTCCATCCCGCCTCAACTCTTGCCGACTGAGGTCCCCGAAGCCAGGCAGGCAGTCGATAACCCAGAGTCCCTTTCGCCTGAGGTCCGGAAGGCGGCTCAAATTTGCCCTGCTCTGCCTCAACGAAGGGCGAGAAGGCAGGCTTGTCAGCGGCCAATGGCGCTAGATTGTCTCTCTCTATGTCGTTGAATCCCACCCCGGAGGCCGCGTGCTCGGTCCAAGCACCCCGCACCCGGCGGCTCGAGACTTGGGCGTGCGTGCTCTTGGCCATTCTGGTCGGTGGGTTCTACCTCTGGACGGCGCATCAGCCCTCCAGCATCTGGGGCGTCGCATCCAAGACCCCCGAGGGGTATTACCCGCTGGAGACGGCGGGCTTCCGCTCGGGCCACCTGTATGTGGCCTTGGCTCCGCACCCGGCATTGCTCGCGATGGCCGATCCCTACGACCCCGTGGCAAACGCCCCTTACCGCGTCCATGACATGACGCTCTACAAGGGGCATTACTACCTCTATTTCGGGGTCACCCCGGCCCTGATCCTCTTCTGGCCCGTGGCGGCCCTCACAGGCCGGTACCTCTACGAGCCTGTCGCCGTCGCCCTCTTCTGCTCGGGCGCGATCTGGGTTGGCATGGGGCTCCTCCTTGCCATCCGCCGGCGGCACTTCCCGGCGGCGCCCACGGCCGCGCTCATTGCCGGGTGGGTGTGCCTGGCGTGGGCTACTCCGCTCCTGAAGCTCGTCGAGGGCCCCCAATTTTATCAGGTGCCGATCTCGTGCGCGATCTTCCTGCAGGCGCTCATGCTGGTGGCGATCTACCGGGCGCTGCATTCTCGGTCGCGGGCGCTCGCGTGGCTCTGCGCGGCCGGCGTGGCCTACGGCTTGGCGATCGGCGCCCGGCCCAACTACCTGGTGTGCGCGGCCGTTCTCTTGATTCCGATCGCCGCCTATGCCCAGGCGGCCGGCGAAATGAGGGGCCAGAGGTTGCGTGCCTTTATCCGGGCGCTTTGGGTCACCTTCCTTCCCGCGGCCCTTTGCGGGGTGGGGCTCCTCGCCTTCAACTGGGCACGCTTTGGCTCCGCGACCGAGTTCGGCATGCACTACCAGCTCGCAGGCGAGCGGTTCACGGCGCTCAAGCAGATGTCGGCCTCGTTCATGGTCCCCCACGTGATCTTTTACCTGACCAACGCGGGCTTCTGGCAGTCGTACTTTCCGTTCTTCGCCTCCTCGACCGGGCAGCCGTACGGTTTCCTCCGCTATGTGCCATGGACGTGGCTTGCCCTTGCCGTTCTCCTCCGCCCGAGGGCCTCGGAACCCGGCGCCCGCCCGGGCCTTTTTGCGATCGCCGGGGCGATCGCGGGGGCCTCCGTCCTCAACCTGGCGTTTCTGTCGTGCTTTTTTGGGACGACGGGACGGTACCCGGGCGACTTCGCGAACGCGTGGCTCATCCTCGCCGGGATCGGCGCCCTCGCCCTGGGGCAGCGGCTCGCGCTTGCGAAGCGCCCGGGCGTGTTTCGGCTCTTGGCTGGCGTGGGTGCGGCGGTCTCTCTCTTTTTCGCCCTGCTTGTCTATGTGGGCGGGTTCCCAAAGCCAGAAACCTTCCGATGGCTGGCCCGTGCCGCCGATTGGCCTGCCTATGCCTGGCAGAGCGCCCGCGGAGGAAATTTCGGGGGACTCCGCATGGAACTGCATTTGCCTGAGCATACCCCGGTCCTTGCCGAACCCGTTTTTGAGACGGGAATCCAGAGTGATGCGCGGGACTGGCTCGAGATTGCGTACCTTTCGAATAACCGCGCGCGCCTGAATTTCTTCCATGCGGGGACGGGAACCTTCCCGAGCCATGAGTTTGAAATCCCTGCCGACCGGCGGATCACGATCGAGGCGCGCTGCGGCTCGCTCCTGCCCCCGTTCACGAGCCCGGTTTTCTCCTCCTGGTCCCAAGCCGAGTACGACGTGGCGAGGAGGGACCTGCAGGTGACGGTGAACGGATCGGAGGTGCTTCGGCTTGCGCTGGAGTGCTACGATTCGTCGCCGGCAAACCTAACGGTGGGCCGTCTCGCGTGGTTCTCAGGCGGGATGCAGCAGGTCTTCACGGGGGAGATTCTTAGTATAGCGCGGCTGCCGCTAGAGAAGCCCGAGATGCCCGTCGCGGCTTTCGCGGCATCGGCGCCCCTAGAGATGTCGCTTTTCCTCCCGGCTTCGACTCCGCCCGCCGTCGAGCCGCTTCTTGCAACCGGAAAGGGCAAGGAGAGCGACCTCCTGCTCTGCGCCTACAATGGGCGCTACCACATCAGCTTTGGGCTGGACCATTTCGGCGGCGGTGGTCCGCGGAGCGAGCCGATGTCCTACGACCCCCTTGTGCCGCATAAGCTCGTCGTTTGGATGGGGTCCATGCTGCCGGAGCAATCGGGTCTCCCGGAGCGCACGGACGGGGCGGCCACCCGGCTGGTCGTGCTTTTCGACGGTAAGGTGGCGCTCAACAGCGAACAGACCTTCTTTCCGGGCGGGCCCGAGTCCGCCGTCGCGGGGCGCAATCCCTTTAACTCAACCGTCGCCCGCGAGGAATTCACGGGCCGGATCGCCGCCATCCGGCAGGTCGAGATTCGCACGCTGCCGGCGGCCGAGAAGACCGGCGTCTACGGGGCCGTCGACATGAACGTGGAATTTCCCCTGGGTGCCCTTGGCACACAGGAACCCCTTGTCGTGACGGGCGTCTCCGGCGCGGGCGACATGGTCTACCTCCGCTACCTGGACGCCGACCATGTCTCATTTGGATTCGACCACTGGGGCATCGGGGGCTCCGTCGGCAAGCCCGTTGCGGTGGACTACAGGGCAAACCACAGGATATCCGTGGTGTTCCAGTCGCTCTTTCCCGAGGGATCCGTGGCCCACGCGTCCGACCTGGTGCGGGTGAAGGTCGATGGGGCGACGGCGCTCGAGGCGCATTGGGCCTGCCATCCCTCGACCGTGGACCAAATCAGCGTCGGGAAAAACCCGATTGGCGGGTCGACCTGCGGGCCCCTGTTCACCGGACGCATCCTGACGGTGGCGCACAACCCAGCGCCGAAGCCGTGATCGCCTGCCGCCGCTTGCGGCTTGTCAGGCCGACCCCCATGCCCCTTTGCTCAACCGGATGTCCCCCAAAGAGGCGTTAAACCCGCGCCGGGCCCTGTGGGCCGAGTTGCTCCGACTCGTGATACTCGTCTCGGCTGCGCTTGCGGTCACGGCTCCTTTCCTCACGGGCAACATCATTGGAGGGGTCGATGCCCGCTGGTATGCGTACATGCTGGGCGACTCCGTAGAGCAGGTGCGCCAGGGCCATTTCCTGGTGACCGTGGGTCAGGGGCCGTTCGCGTGGAACGGGTCCGTCCACCTGTACCGCTCGGCCCCCGTGTACATGGCGGTGGGCCGCGTCATGGACCTCTTCACCCTCCGGCACCTTAATTTTTTTGCGCTGCAGCACCTGACCGTGGTTGCGAGCGCGCTGGCAGGAACCCTGGGATTCTATGCGGCGGCCGTCCGGATTGTCCCGGCGCGGCGCTTTGCCGCGATGGGGTTCGCCCTCCTCTATCTCCTGACGCCGTCCTGGCTCTCGGCGATCGTGCACTCCGAGGCCTACATGTCCTACATGGCCTTCGCGGCCCTGCCCGTGGTCCTCTACGGCAATGCCCGCACGGTGCTCCGCGAGGACGGCCGGGGCACCGTCATCCTGGGGGCGGGACTCGCCCTGGTCTGGATGTGCCATCCCCCGATCGCGTGCCTGTCCACCCTGGCCACCGTGTTCGTCCAATGCGGCCTGATCGTGGGGCGAGGCGTCCTTTCGTGGTGGAACCTCATAAAGGGCGCCGCCGCCTTCGGGATTCTCGGCGCCTATTATTTTGTCTCGATGTCCGAACTTCCGCAGCTTGGAGAGACGCATGCCATGCGCTCGGAGGCGTTCGTGATCCTCGGAATCATGCTCTTCCTCACGGGAATCGGACGGTTCTTTGTCGGCAACCGCTCGCCAGGCTGGGCGGCCTGCGCCGGGGCGGGGGCCCTCCTCGTCTGGTCAACTAGCCCTATCTGGATGTGCTGGGTTACGGGCACGGCCTCCGTATGGATCGCCTGCGTGGCCCTCGGGCGCCTGTCGGGGAAGGTCGACCTGAAGCGCCACGGCTTCGTGATGCTGTTCCTGTCCGCCGTGGCCGGTGCGGCGATCGCCGAGGCATGGGTGGGGCGGGAGGGGATCTTCACCGACGCCATCCATATGCTTGCCCTCAACACGGCGCACGTCGGCAGCTGGTTCATGCCGCTGGCAACGCCTGCCGACCCGTACTCGATCTTCCAGCCGGGGTGGGGACTCGGGGCCTGCTTTGCGCTGGGCGTCCTGTCGCTCTGGGGTTCGCGGCCCCTGGGCGCCAAGCTCTTCTTTGCCGCGTCCCTGGGCCTTGTGATCTGCTTCTTCAGGGTTCCGCTGGCGAGCAACTTCATTGTGGGGAGGTTCCCCGTCAACTTTACGCTCATGTGCGGCGTGCCGCTCGACCTTCGCATGGCCCCCGTGATCGCGAGCTTCACCGCAATGGGCGGGGTGGTGTGGCTTGCGACCTCCAAACACGAGGGGCCTACGGCCCGCGTCCTTGTGGGGTGCGTGCTCGGGGCGCTGGTCCTCTGGTCCGGGTTTCAGAGCGAACACCTGCGAAGGCATGTCCGCACCGCGACCGGTACCCTCGATTACACCGACAGGAACCTCCGAACCGAGAACGCCGTCCTCGATGCCTACGCCTACCTGCTGCTCCCCATCCCGACGTATTTTTCGCACGGGAAGATGGACCCGGTATTGGAGAGCCGACTGCTGGACGGGTCAGGCAACGTCCTCGTGGGGCCGATGGAGGACGCGCGGGCGATGGAGGCGCGCGGGGTTGAGCGGATCGCGCTCACCGCACAGCGTGTACCGAATTCGGCGACCTGGTTCCAATTGGGGCCGGTCATCACGGTCGAGCCGGGCGAGCACAAACTCCTGCGCTTCGCATTTGACCCGGCCATCGATTGCCGGGGCTACCTGATCCTCGTGGCGGAGCATTCCTACCGCGAATACCACCTTCCGGACTCGGGTCTTGAGCGCGGGTTCGGTGTCGGCGGCCTGAGGACGTCGGTCCTCTCCCTTTGGAATTCCGGCACGGCTGCCGAGCACTACAAACTGCTGCTGAGCGGCGAGCTGGGAAACACGGTCTCCCCCTCGGGACCGCCGTTCGGAACCCTGTATGTCTCGGCGCTCGACGCCTCCAGGCTGCCCATCGCCCTCCGCTCCTTTATCCCGTACCGGGCCCACGTGTCCACGGCCACCGGGGGAATCCTGGAGACCTTCCGGGTGTCGATGCCGGGTTACCGGGCGACGGTGGATGGGAGCGCGGTCCCTGTTAAGGCGTCCCAGAATCACCTGGTGACCTTCCCGGTGCCGGCCGGCGAGCATGAGGTGGAGCTCAGCTTTGTGGGTTCTCTCCGCCTGCGCCTTGCGGCGGCCCTGAGTGGTCTCGGTTGGTTGGCTCTCCTGGGCTCATGCGCATGGGGTGCCGCTTTGCGCGGGCGGACGGACACCCGATGACGGACACGCCGTCCACGTCCGCCCTCTTGGCGGCCTACCGGAAGATCTTCTCGGGGCGAATCCTGCGCTTCGCCGCCGTGGGCGGGATCGTGACGGTCTTCTTCATGGGCCTGAATGCGTTCTTCGGCCGCGGGGTCGGGCTGGGCCCGACGGCCGCATTCTTTGTCTCCTATCCGCCAGCCCTTGCGCTCCACTTCCTGCTCAACAAGTTCTGGACGTTCAGCGACACGAGTTCGACCAGCCGGCGCCAGCTTGGGGAATACTTCTTTTCGGTCGTCGTGACGTTCCTGATCCAGTGGCCGTCGTTCATCCTGCTGCAGCGGGTGATCGGGCTCCCGGGCTGGGTTGCGGCCGGAGGCGCCAACCTGCTGCAGATGTCAGCCAGCTATGCCCTTTTGCGCTGGAAGGTCTTCCATGCCTCGGCCGAGGCGAGTCAGCGCCCTTCGTCCAACCCGTGGCACCGCCTCGCGCTGCTCCTGACGATGGTCGGGGGAATTTTCCTGATCTATTGGACGGCGATGGCGGGGTGGGTCTCGCCCGACTTCGGGGGCACGCAGCACGACTACTACAACCTCCTTGTTTCCGGATTTAGGAAGGGCTCGCTTGCCATGGATGTGCCGGTTCCCGAATCCCTGAGACGTGCTGAGAATCCGTGGGATCCGGCGAAACGCCCCCCGGGAATCACGCTCCACGACGCGAGCTACAAGAATGGGCATTATTACCTCTATTTCGGTGTGGTGCCCGCGGTGGTGCTCTTCTGGCCCTACCGCATTCTCTTTGGCTCGGACATCCCCCTCAATCTGGCCACGTTCCTGTTCCTTGCGGGAGCCTTCGTGGTCACATCATGGCTTTGGCTGAGGATCCTCCGGGACCGCTTCCCCCGGGCGGGGCTCCTGACGAAGGTTGCCGGTCCCATCGCCCTCGGTCTGTGCGCGGGCCAGCTGACGCTGGCCCGGAGGATATCCCTTTGGGAGATGCCCATTGCGGCGGGCCACTTTTTCATGGTCCTGCTCCTGGCCTCGGCCTATCTGGCCCTGAGGGCACGAAGGCCTTGGCCGGCCCTCGCCGCCGCGGGGCTTTCCCTAGGCCTGGCCATCGGGTGCAGGCCGACGCTCATCGCCGCGGGTCCCGCCCTCGCCGTCCTTGTCATCGCCTCGGGTTGGGGTTCCACGGTCGGCACGGGGCTGCGCGCGCGGTTGCGCAGCTTCGCGCGCGCGCTCGCCGCCGCGGCTATCCCGTTTGCCGCCGTGCTCGTGGGCCTGTTTCGCTACAACTATCTGCGCTTCGGCAATTCCCTGGAATTTGGGCTGAACTATCAGCTTACCGCCGTCTACGAGGCGAAGGCGCACCACTTCATGCTGGGGTTCGCGCCGTTCAACCTGGCGAGCTATTTCCTGCGCCCCCCCCAGTGGGGGCGCTATTTCCCGTTCCTGCACCCAGCCTCCTGGGGGATCCAGCCCGAGGGCTACTACGGGATGGAGTTTGTCTACGGGGTGCTGGTCGTGTGCCCGGTCATCTGGTGGGCGCTTTTCTCAGCGGGTCTTCTGAGGCGGGGACAGGACAGGAGGGGCGTGGCCCTGGTCTGGGTCGTTCTTTCGATGGCGCTCGGCACGACCCTCATCCTTTCGCTCTTCAACACCGCGGCCGCGCGCTACGTCCCGGATTTCCTGCCCTGGTGGCTCTGGCTCTCGCTCCTCGGATGGGCCTGGTGTGAGGGCGTGCTCGCGGAGCGTTCGCCGCCTCCCGCGATGGGGCTCACGCTTTCCCGTTGGGTGTTTGGCCTGTCGGTCGGCGCCTCGATGGCGCTCGCATTCCTGCAGAGCGCGGCGCTCCACGGGATTCTCGAGAACCGACGGCCCGAGGTCTACCGGCTTCTTTCCCGGGTCTTCGACGAACCGGCCAGCCTCTGGGAGAACTTCCGCCGGGACTACCAGGGGCCCGTGACCCTGGACGTTTCATTCCCCGAGAATCATATCGGCATCCTGGAACCCCTGATTGTTTCGGGCGTCGAGTACGAGTCGGACTACTTTTTCGTCTACTATAAAGCAAAGGGGGTCGTGCGGTTGGGCTATGAGAGCTCCGGAGATGCACCCATATACAGCCCGGATTTGACGGTGGTGCCGGGCAGGACCTACTCCCTGCGATTTGAGGGCGGTTCGCTTTATCCGCCCGACGGACACCCCGTCTTCTCGGGATGGACTGCCCGCCAGGTGCATGCGGCAAAAAGCTGGGTCAGGATCGAGTTTGACGGGCGGCGCGTGGTCTCGCAGCAACGCCAGTTCCACGAGGGCACGCCGGGGGCCCTGCAATACGGGAAGGACGAGCGAAGCGGGGCCTTTGGGAGGCGTTTTTCAGGCATGCTTACAAACGTCAGGAGAGAGAGGCCCGCGGCGCCCGTGGAACCCACCCAAACCTCCGGGGACGTCCTCCTGAATCTCACCTTGCCGGAGGAGGTGGTTCCCGGCAGCCAACCCCTCGTGGTGGCGGGACAGACCGGCTCGGCGGAACTGGTGGGGCTGCGCTTGCTCGATCTGA
>Ga0302319_10026665_pt1 | contig 10168 bp, 8 predicted proteins | sample Bog_T0_2_FD_203319 | JGI IMG/M metagenome (GOLD analysis project Ga0302319, IMG submission 203319) | Peat permafrost microbial communities from Stordalen Mire near Abisko, Sweden - Bog_T0_2 | ecosystem: Environmental > Terrestrial > Soil > Wetlands > Peat | place: Sweden: Abisko, Stordalen Mire...
GTTTCTTCCGCGCCATCGCCCCCGATTCATCCGCCAGCTTTGTGGCCATTGGCGGGAATGGCGAAGTGCGCGGGACGCTCGGCGCCGCGATTCGCCCGATTCAGTTTCCGAGCGGTGCATGCCGGCTTGCCGCATATCTCGGGGACCTGAAGACGACTCCCGGGGCCGGACGCGGCCGGACGCTTTTCCGGCTGACCGCGGAAGCCACGGCGTGGAGCATCGCTCATGGCGCCGTCGTGGCATACGGCGTGGTCATGGAAGGAACTCCTCATGCGCCGACCCACTACACCGGCAGATTTGGCATGCATGCATTCCGCGCCATCCAGCGGCTGTGCATTCTTCGCCTCCCGGTGGATTCCTCCAATCAATCCGAGGAGCAGGCATTTGAAACGGACCGCTCCTCCCTGGAGCAATGCTTCCGCGAACTGGGCTCCGGCGCTTTCACGCCATTTGGGGGGATGCCGGATTTGCGCTCGGCCAGTCCTCCGCGGTTTCTGCTCTCGCCGGACGGCTCGGCCTGCGGCGTCCTGGAAGATACGCGACTGGCAAAGCGGCTCTTCCGGGAGGATGGTGAGGAGATGCTGGCGACCCATTTTTCGAAGTTTGCCTATACGGATCCGTCCGCGGGCGCGCGCATCATCCGGCAGGCGTTGGCCCGCTGCGCAAACCGCGCCCTCGCCCCGGCAATGTTCGTCGCAATTCCCCACTGCGATCTTAGCGCTTTCAAACAATTGCAGGGAAACGGCGCCGGAACGGTGGAAGCGCCCGCGGCCATTTATGGAACTGGGTTCGACGAGGCTTCCGAGAAATGGAATATCAGCGCCTCGGAGATCTAACCATCAATCGCCATGAGCAGCCATCCTCCCAGCCCGACAGCCTCCTGCGCAAAAGTCCGGGAATGCGCGGACGCCATTCTGACGCAATGCGGTCTCTGGGAGAATCCCTACTTCGAAACGCTGCGCGATGGGCGCATGAGCCTGGAGGCCTTCCGGGTTTCGCAGGAGCATTTCTACTTCGCGGTCGCCTTCTTTTCCCGTCCGATGGCCGGTTTGATCGCGCGCTCGCCCGCCTATGCCTCGAGAGTGGACATCCTGCGCAACGTCGTGGAGGAGCATGGAGATTTTCGCTTGAGCGACTCGCATGCGAAGACCTTCGAAGCCTTTCTCAAGCGCCTCGGGAGCCGCACCGATTCCCTGCCCGCCCTGCCTCCGCCGCCCGCCGTCCACGCCTTCAACAGCGTGCTCTTCTCGGCCTGCATGCTGGAAGCGCTCGAAATCGGCATCGGCTGCATCGGGATCATCGAATATGCCTTTGCCGAACTCAGCGCCCGGATTGGAACCGCGGTCGCGGAACGGGGCTGGATTCCGCGTGACAGGCTGGTTCACTACACGCTCCACGCCGAGCTGGATCGGCGTCATGCCGATGAGTTCTTCGTCCTCCTCGAGCCCGGATGGGATGATCCGGCGAAGCGCGAACTCGCCGAACAGGGGCTCGCTCTTGGCGCCTACGCGTTCGATCGTCTTTATCGTGATTTGCTAAAAGCCGCGACTTAGACCGCGCTCATTCGGCATCGATGCCGCCGCTCAGAGCGGAGAAGTGCGCGCGTCCGGACCAGGGGGAAGCGGCTTGGGCATCTTGACATTCCAGGGCACATCGCGGCGTTCCCCTCCAAAAGTGACCATTTCTCCGTCGTGCAGTCGCACAATATTGCCATCCGAGAGCGTGATGCGCCCGCCGCGATCGAAGTAGAGTCCCTCGGTAAAACGCTGCTTTTGGTCGAGGAGAGTCGCCTTGCCATTCCTGAGCGTGTAGTAGCGTCCGTGAATGCGGGCAATGCCGTCCTGGGTCTTTGTCGCCTCCAGAGCGGCCGAATCCGTGGTCGTGGCCGGCGCATTGGCTTCGCTCTGCGGGATGTTCTGCGTCGCCGGTGAAGAGTCCGGGCCCGCCACTGCTCCCACGGAAGGGCGCAGCGTATCGCACCCCGCGAATGCGCAGACCAAAGCAGGGATCAAAAGGCGGACTCCTAAATGTGCTGTCATAAGGTGGGGGTCGTTATTGCGACTGGAATCGGTTGCCATGGTTCGTGTCGTTGTTTGGGAACTTTTTACGGGAAGCTCAGATAAGAAACCATTGTGTGACGCTTGGACACCATCTAATTTTCGCCCAAAATAGCGGACGAATCGAACGCCAGCGGTCCCGGACTGTCCGATTAGAGCAGATTCATTTCATTGCAACAGGCCCTTCCCCTTGCTCCCCGAGAATCCACCGCACTCTTTCTTCCTCCGGCTCCCATGAAAAAAATCCTCCTCCTTCTTGCCTGCGCCCTTTTCCCCGCGATGGCCCCGGCGCAGAACAATTCCGCGTCCGAAGCCGGAAAACTGGCTCAGGCGCAGGCTGACAAATACTCCGCGGCTTTTGATAAGGCAGACGCAAAGTCCCTCGGCGACCTCTATGCGGAAGACGTGCAATACACCACGGAGCAGGGCGCGCTAATTTCCGGGCGAAAAGCTGTCGTGGATGGGCTCGCCAAATACTTTGCCAAAAACAAGGGCGCGAAACTGGAATTGGCGACTGAATCCGCCCGCCTCCTCACTCCCGATGTTCTCGTCGAGAAGGGACTCTCCACCCTTGTTTCCGCGACCGGAAATCGGGAATCGACGCGCTACGCGGTCACCTATGTGAAAAAAGACGAGGCCTGGCTCATCACGGAGATCGGAGAAACGGCGCTCCCGGAGGCGGATGCGGCCACGCAGGCTCTGGGCGAGCTCGCGTGGATGGTGGGGACATGGAAGGACAATTCACCCGGCATCACCATTGAGACCCACGCCGCCTGGACGAAGCAGAATCACTTTCTCCGGCGCTCCTTTTCCGTGACGCGCGAAGGCCAGAATACGATCGATGGGACGGAAGTGATCGGCTACGATCCCGTGAAGGGACACCTCCGATCCTGGGTTTTTGATTCCGAAGGCGGCTTCGGAGAAGGCGCGTGGGTGCAGGAGGGCAACAAATGGCTCGTCAATACGAAAGCCACCGGCCCGGATGGCAGCCAGTCCTCGTCGCAGCACATCATTACGAAGATCGACGATAACAAATACACGTGGGAAAGCATCAACCGGGTCCGCGATGGCGAAGTGCTTCCCAATCTGGATAAAATCGAGGTCGTCCGCGACGCGGCCAAATAGGCGCCACGCCCTTACCGGAGTTCCACCCATGCGAAGATATCTCACCGGTTTTCTGTTCACGTTCGCGCTCGCATCCGCCGCCCTGGCGGCGGGACGCGGCGGCGAAGAAAGACACGCCGAACCGCCGCATGCGGCCCCGCCACGCCCCGAACCACCACGCCCCGCCCCTATGCATGCCGGGCCGCCCGCGGGTTCCGGCAGCTTCCGGCCCGCGGGAGGCGAACCCCGGCGTGCGTTTCCGGAACCATCCGTTGAAAGAGGCCGGGCGCCGATTGTTCGGCCGCCGGCTCCGGTCTTTCAGCGCCCGGTCGTCGAAGCGCCGCATGCGCCCGCGCCCGCCGCTGGCCGGGCCAGCATCCTGCCCAGCCTGAATGCGGGGAATCGCGCTTTTGCGCCGCGCGTGGCCGAGCCGAATCCAGCGGCGCGCGCCGCCAGGGAAGAGGATTTCCTCGGGTTTCACCCCGATCACCCGGAAATTCGACCTGGAGCTCCGAATCACCCCGGCCCGGTGGTCGATCCCGGCATCGTCAATCGGCCCATTCAATCGTTTCCCGCCGCCAGGGGACCGGCGCTTTCAGCGGGACGCATTGTCCTGCCGAACCCGCCCGGCAAGCCCGCGCGCTCCGCCCGTCCTCCGCTCCCCGAGCACTGGCGCAATGTGAGCAATACCTTCAACAATCAATTCAATCATTGGCATCAAGGCGCCGCGGCCGGCATCGCCGCCTTCCAGGGCAGCCGCGCGGCGCGCTGGAACGAAATCCAACAGCGCGGAAATGACCGGAATTGGCCGCGGCAGTTCCACACGGCCGGCTACCAGACCTGGCGCCGGGACGTCTGGAGCTTCCGGAGGGATCGCGCCGCGGAAGTCTGGGCGGCCACCACGGACCTCCACGAGAATCTCTTTAATGACCACTGGTGGAGCACCGCCTGGTGGCGCCGCGATCCATGGGCTGTCTCCGCCAATGTTTCGCCGTGGTGGTGGTGGAATGGCGCCACTTGGGCGGACACCGCCGCCTTCTTCGGGCCGGAGATCGGGCCGGCGCCGATCGCCTACGATCCAGGCACGGATGCCTTCTACGACGGCGATTCGTACATTGTCGATGGTCAGGACGACGGCAGCGCGGCGAACGCGGCCGATCAAGCCGCCGAACTCGCCGGCCCCCCCGTGGACAACGACGACATTCCCGTTCCCGAGCCACCCGCCGACGGCCAGCCGCAGGAATGGCTCTCCCTCGGCGCCTGGGCGCTCACCCAGCAGGAGCAGGGCAATCCAGTCATGTTCTTCCAGATCAGCGTCAACAGGGACGGCATCGTTGCGGGCGGCTATAAAAACGCGCTCACCGGCGACGAGCAACCCATCGTCGGCCGGCTGGACCGACACTCCCAGCGAGTGGCGTGGCATATCAATAACACGCCCCAGACCGTCTTCGAAACCGGCCTTTCCGATCTCAACTACGACGTCGCCAGCGTCTTCGTGCATTTTGGGACTGCGCAGACCCAGACATGGCTGCTCGTCCGCCTCCCCTCACCCACAACGCCGCCTTCAGCGGTGACTGCGCCAGGGTCGTAGGAATGATGGATAGGAGAAAGGCAACTCCGCATGCCATCGTCATTCATCATTCTCGCCCTTTCCCTTTCCCGCCACCAGCCGTTTCGACAAGCTCAAAGGCCCTGAGCCCGTCGAAGGGCGCTTCTCCCGAGAGGCTCGCTGGTTTCGTCATCCCCTCGAACGTGAATTTGCTGTCCACGAGGCGCATCAAGCCACGCCGCCTGCCGCGCGCTTTCTACGTGACCGCTTCCTTCAACGCATGGCCAATCTCTCTCCGGTCTCCGGTCTCCGCTTTCCGGTCTCGATTGGGGCTCCACTCCCCTCGCGTTGCGATCAAGCACGCGGTCATCGCCAGCCATGGCAGAAGCAGCCACGGCGCCCACTGCGGCGCCCTTTTCACCGCTTCAAACCCCTTATCCCACGGCATGCCGCCTGAGACGACGTTGTAGAAGACGAATAGCGCCACGGAACTCGCCGCGGTGATGCCCGCGTACCAGCGCTCGGATTGCACGATGAGGAACGGCGCAAACCAGATCAAATACTGCACGCAAAATCCCGGCGCGAACACGAAGAAGACCAGAAACGCCAGCGATAGCGTGGTGAAGATCGAGAGCGGCTCCCCTCCTCGCCTTCGCCAGGCGAGAACGAAAACGCCGGCGACTACCACGAGTTTCAAGACCTCGCTGATCCAGAACCCCGTGGGCCCCATCCGCACGTCGCCCATTCCCGGCAGACCGCTCAGCCGGAGGAGCGCGCTGATCCCCCACGTGCCCCAGATGCTATTGTAATCCAGCACATTGTGCAGGAACACCTTTGGAAGGACGATCAGTGGCCACGCCCAACCCAGCAGAATCGTGGCTGTCGCAATCGTAAAAAACTTTCGGGTCTGCCCCCGATGCCACCAGAAGAAGAAAAAGATCGGCGAGACCATGAGGGGAAGGATTTTCACCTGGCACGCCAATCCCAGAAAAAGGCCGCAGAGGGCCGGTTCACCTGCCACACAGGCCAGCGCCGTGAGCAGCAGCATCAGCGCAAGGATCGGATCCACGTTGCCATGAAACCCCGAAATCATTAACGCCACCGGGCTCGCCGCGAAAAGGCCGAGCGCCCACCAACTCGGCAACGCCGCGCGCCGCCGCAGCCAGAGCAGCGCCAAAACGGACGCAAAATCCGCAATGATCCCCGGCAGACGAATGCAAAAAGGAAACCACTCGATCCGGCTCGAGGTCAGATCGTAGATCAGGCTGGCCATGGTGCCCACCAGCGGCGTGTGATTGAACATCGGGGTCCACCGATAAATCGCGATCACATCGTGGTCCGAAATGTAGTGGCCAAACTCCCGGAAGCAGATCACGTCCATGGTGCCCGTGGTCGTCCACGCGCAATAGAGCTTGGCCACCGCGGCCAGCACTGCGATGAGGACGATATAGGCTTCCTGCTTCTTCATAGGGAAACACCCTCCCTAAGCAAGCATCGGGCCATCCGTTTTTCCCGCTTGGGAGGAAAGGAATTTAGCTCGCTGGTTTCGTCATTCCCTCCCGCGTGAGTTTCCCATCCACCATGCGCATCAACCCGCGCGGGTTCTCATCCCGCAACTCCGGGGGCAACAAATCCGCCGGGAAGTTCTGGAAACACACCGGGCGCGCGAACCTCAGGATCGCCGCCGTGCCGACGCTCGTGAAGCGCTGGTCGGTCGTCGCCGGATACGGTCCTCCATGATGCATCGCGTTGCACACCTCGACTCCCGTGGGAAAGCCGTTGAGGAGCAGCCGACCCGCCTTGCGCTCCAGCACGGCAATCAAATCATGCGCCTCCGCCAGATCCTGCTCCGTGGCATGCAGTGTCGCGGTAAGCTGGCCTTCCAGCCGATGGGCGATCGTCACCATTTCCGCAAAGCTGCCCGCATCCACGACCAGCGTGCAGGGCCCAAAGACCTCGTGGTGCAATTCCGGATGGCGGAAGAATGTGGCGGCGTTAGTCGCATAGACAGCCGGCTCTCCCTGGGTCTGCGCATCCACCGCCAGCGTTTCGCTGAGCGCCAGATTCACCACGCCCGGAATCCTGTCCAGGACATCGAGCTTCCCGTGATAGGCGTCCCGGATGCCCCCGTGGAGCATCGTCGCCGGCTTCGCCGCGCGAATCGCCGCGCTGAAACTCGCGCCAAACTGCTCGACCTCCGCTCCTCCAATGACGAAAACCAATCCCGGTTTCGTGCAAAATTGGCCGACTCCCATGGTCACCGAATTCTTCAGGCCTTCGACAATCGCGGCCGTTCGCTCCCGGAGCGCGCCCGGCAGGATGAAGAGCGGATTCACGCTGCTCATTTCCGCAAACACGGGAATGGGATCGGGACGCGCATTGGCCGCATCGAAGAGCGAGCGGCCCGCGCCATGCGATCCCGTGAATCCCACCGCGCTCAAATGCGGATGCCGCACCAGCGCCTGTCCCACCTCGGCCCCGCGGCCGTGCAACATGGAAAACACTCCCGCTGGCAGGCCGCATCGCTCGACCGCGCGAACAATCGCGCCCCCCACCAACTCCGACGCGCCAGGGTGCGCCGGATGGGCTTTCACAATCACCGGATTCCCCGCCGCCAGCGCGGACGCCGTGTCCCCCCCGGCCACCGAAAATGCCAGCGGAAAATTGCTCGCGCCAAACACGGCGACCGGCCCGATTGGCACGAGCATCCGGCGCAGATCAGGCCGCGGCAGCGGCTGGCGGGCGGGCAGCGCGGGATCGATGCGCGCATCCACCCACGAACCCTCCCGAACAATCCCCGCGAAAAGCCGGAGCTGCCCCACCGTCCGTCCCCGCTCCCCGGTCAGACGGTCCAGCGGAAGCCCGCTTTCCAGGTGCGCGCGCTGGAGCAGCGCGTCTCCGAGCGCCAGGATTTCCTCGGCGATGGTTTCCAGGAAAACCGCCCGCGCCTCCGCGGGCGTTTTGCGATAAATCCCGAAGGCGTCCTCCGCCAGCGCCAGCGCCCGATCCACTTCCGCGTGGGAAGCTTCCAGGAAAGCAGGCTCCAGCGTTTCGCCATTGAGCGGACTGGTCGCGTGAAAAGTATGGCCCGCGGTGTCCGCTGGGACGCCGCCGAGAAGGTTTCTGCCGTGAAGGGAAGATGAGGACATGAGGTAGGCAACAACTCTGGAACGGTCTCCGCGAGGACGCAATCCGCAAGATGCGGCTTTCGCCGCCACGCTGAGACCAAAAACGCTCCGCGGGATCGAAAGCCCGAGCGTTAAAAAGCATCGTATTTCTCACCTCATCTTGCCTAAGCTTCGGCCCTGATGAGCCTCGAAGGGCAACAACTTGGGGAATTCGAAATCCTTGAACGACTGGGACAAGGCGGTATGGGGGCCGTTTACAAGGCGCGCCAGGTTTCCCTGAAGCGCCTCGTCGCCTTGAAGACCCTGCAATCGTCCCTCGCCGAGGATGATGAATACATCGCTAGATTCCAGCAGGAGGCGGTGGCCGCCGCGGGGCTGATGCACCCAAATCTCGTTCAGGTCTTTTCCGCGGGTGAGAATGATGGGCTCCACTGGTTCGCCATGGAATATGTGGAGGGCGAATCCGCCAAGGTCCGGCTCAAGCGCAAAGGCCGCATCGCTCCACTGGAAGCCATCGCCATCGCCATCCACGTCGCCACTGCGCTCGAATACGGCTGGAGGAAGGCTTCATTAATCCACCGGGACATCAAACCGGACAATATCTTCCTCTCACAAGACGGCGAAGTGAAACTGGGCGATCTGGGTTTGGCCAAGAGCGCCGGTCAATCCCAGGGACTCACCATGACCGGACACTCGATGGGCTCGCCGCACTACATCAGTCCGGAACAGGTGCAGGATATGAAAACCGTGGATTTGCGAGCGGACATCTACAGTCTCGGATGCACCCTGTTTCACATCATCAGCGGGAAACCGCCCTTCGATGGGAGCAATTGGACAGCCATTATGCTCAAGCACATCACCGAGCCGGCGCCGAAGTTAAAGGGCCTGTGGCCGGAGTGCCCCCAGACCCTTTCGGATGTGGTCGAGAAAATGATGCAAAAGGATCCGGCGGATCGGCCGCAGAACTACGCGGATGTCATCAGCGGGCTGAGGCAGGCCTATGACGCAGTGGGCAGCAGCGAATCCCCGGCCCTCGCGCCGCCGTCTGGCGCCGGGGCCATGGCGCAGACCATTGGGGAAAAGGCGCCGCGTGTAAGTTCAGGAGCCCCCCTCGCTGTAAGTAGTCTTGACTCATCGACAACGAAAGTGGAGTCCCATCCGCCGTCTCCGCGCCGAGGGGCGAAACTCAAAGCCAATCTCTTCGGTTGCTCATTGAGTCTGGCGGTCGCCTTTGGAGTGACGATCTTCGCCGGTTATCAATTCTTTTTCGCGCTCAAGCCCCCATCCCAAAGGCAGCTTATTGCAAGTGAAGCTCCCCGAATGGCCGCTGCGCCACGTCCGTCGTTGGGCGTCCCAGCCGCCATGGAGCCCAAGGCGCCGACGGCGTTCCCGGAACCGCCGATTGCTTCCGCACGAGCTCCTCAAGTCGCCTTTGACCGACGCGTCATGGCCACGAAAGGCAAGGCGTGGAGCAACAGCCCGGCGCCAGCTCCTGGAGCCGCCTCCGAGCCACGCGCAGCCAGCAAGGCATTACCCTTCATCAACAGCTTGGGTATGAAATTCGTGCCCGTGCCAGGAACAAAGGTTCTCGTCAGTATCCGGGACACGCGAGTGCAGGATTACGCCACGTATGCAACGTCCAACCCGAACGTGGACGGCTCATGGAAGACGCAGGATTCGGCCGGCGCGCCTGTCGGCCGGGAAATGGATCATCCGGTAGTCGGTGTGAACTGGAACGATGCGCAAGCGTTCTGCCAATGGCTGACGGAAAAGGAGCAGGCCGAAGGCAAGCTCCCCAAAGGAATGAAGTATCGGTTGCCCACCGACGAGGAATGGATCCGGGCCGCGGGGCCGCCGACGGAACTCGGCTCGACGCCCCCGGAGCAACACGGGAAGAACACCCCCGGTCCCATCGCGCCCACGGTTCGCTCCAGCAAAGACGGCTTCCGTTGCGTCCTGGAATTGCCTTAGAGGACGTCCAAAGGGAGGGTTTCTCGAACTTCCTCAGAACTCGACGCGGAAGCCGGCGGACACGCTGGATGAGTGGTAGTTCGCGCGGCCCAGTTCGCCATCGTAATAGACGTAGGTGGAACTGCGCTCGCTCAATTGGACCGCGAAGCCCCCACTGAGCAGCGCGCTGTCCCGCCCAATCTTGGGACCGCTGACGGTGAAGGCGCTGCCTCCATCCGCGAAGTTCGAATCAAGGGAGTAAGTAGTGTCGCCAAACTCATGCTGCCACGCGGCGCGCAGCTCCGGCTTGATCAGCAAGCCCCCAACCTTCCAGTCGTATTTGACTTTGAATCCAACGGCCGTCCGCAGCGATTCCTCGT
>Ga0302319_10026669_pt1 | contig 10167 bp, 7 predicted proteins | sample Bog_T0_2_FD_203319 | JGI IMG/M metagenome (GOLD analysis project Ga0302319, IMG submission 203319) | Peat permafrost microbial communities from Stordalen Mire near Abisko, Sweden - Bog_T0_2 | ecosystem: Environmental > Terrestrial > Soil > Wetlands > Peat | place: Sweden: Abisko, Stordalen Mire...
TTCTCATCATAGGATCGCGCATTTTTCAGGAAGCGATAGCTGGGCCGTTCGATCCAGGCTCTCAGCTTCGGGGATAAGGCCCACGCGAGCGAGAATCCTGCCGCGAACAGAAGAGCCAGCGCGACAACCGCGTCCATTGCAGTGAGGTCAATGGCCGGTTGCATAGAAGGTACGCACGTAGTATGCGGCGGCGGAAAGCTCGGCCTCCGACAGTTCGCTCGTCCAGGGAGCCATCGGGGTCCCTTCGATGCCGTTGCGCACAGCGCGAAGGCTGGCGGCCAGATCGGGGCGCTGCGTCCGGAAGTTCGTTGCCGCGATGGGGAACTGGCCGGCGGCCGGACCGTCGCCCGCTCCGTCCTTGCCGTGGCATTGCGCGCAGCGTTCGGAATAGACACGCGCGCCCAGATCGAGAACTTCCTTCGGGATCGCGGGTTCCGGTTGAGCACTGTGAAATCTGCGAACCACCTCAGCCACTGACGCGAGATCCTTGAGATACACATCGCGCCACGCGGGCATCGCGGTTCCGCTGACTCCGTTCCAGAGCGCGAACGCGAGCCTGTCTGTTGAGTACTCCCGCTCGGCGAAGTCGGTTGGTTTCGGAAGCAACCCCGCGCCGCCTTTTCCGTCGCCTTCGCCCTTCGCGCCATGGCAACTCGCGCAGTTCTGCTTATAAACAACAAGGCCCCGAGCAGGATCGCTCTGCGGGAACTTCGGCACTTCACCGCTGCGTCGAGCCATAGCCGGACTGGCATTCAGCGGCCCTGCTCCGAAAGCGAATCGTTCCTCGTCCTCGGAACAGTTGCAGTTGTCGCGCGCATGCGTCTCGCCTTCCGGAGCCGCCAGCGCACGATCTCGCCCCAGCGTTTCGAGGTAATCCAGCAGATCGCGCGCTTCCTGGCGAGGCTGGTTGGGCGCACGGTCGAACAGATACCTGAACGCTGGCATTACGGAATCGACGACAAGATCCTGCGGCCGATAAAGGTGCGAGAACTGCCAGTCCGAAGAGCGCACGCCGGCTTCGCGCGAGAGGTCCGGTCCAATGCGGCGCGTGCCCCAGAGCTGCGGGTAATCGAAAATCGTTTCCCAGGCGAGCGTCGCTTTGCCGAATCGCCTGACGTCGTTTTCAAGATAACGGATTTGCTGTGTATGGCAGTAGGCGCACCCTTCGCGGCCATAGATAGCGCGACCTCGCTCTTCACTCGCGGTCAGCGCCGGCGGATGGGCGGGCTGGGTCCGCGCGATCTGATTTTCGAGCGCCCGGCCCGGCCATACGCCGAGCAGCAGGATCGACATAACGAAGAAGCCCACGCCACCCAGGCCGGCTACAAGATACGACATGCGCAGCAGGCTTTTCATTGAGCTGCCACCTCTTTGAGGCCGTCGCCCGGATTGCCTGCGAACAGGCCCGCCATCACAAAGAGGAAGCCGCCGCCGATCGGCACAAACGTCAGCATGCGAACAATCCAGTAAGGCTTGGCCGCGCGCACCGATTCGATCCACGGCGCAGCCGATTTCCACTGGCCAGCTTCCACCAGACCCGCGATCGTGAGATCGCCCACCATCGCGATCACGCCGAAGAGCAGCATCCAGTAGCCCAGGTCGACCAGGTCATGGTTATAGCGCGCCCAGGGGATGCGCTGCCACGCATGCACAATGCCGCCCAGCGCGGCGAAACTCGCAAAGCCCAGCATCGCCATGTGCGAGTGTCCCACCACCCAGTCGGTGAAATGCACGCTCTGATTCACCGACATCTGCGCCTGTACCGAGCCCTGAATGCTCACGATCAGATAGAACATCGTCCCCGTGCCGACAAAGCGCAGAGCGGGATCGCGCGGGAACCAGCCGGTGCCGCGCAGCGAGAGAAACAGGTTCGCGACCACGATGACGACATCGACGCCGAGCAGCGTGGACGCGATAATCGCGCCGATCTGTGCGCTCATCGGAATCACCGAAAACACGTAATGATGCGTTCCGTTGAGCGGGTAAAGAAAGAACAGCAGCCAGAAGCCGAGCATCGAGAGGAAGTGGCTGAAGATGGGCTTGCCGGTGGCGGCGGGGATGACGAAATAAACAATGGCCAAAGCCAGCGGCGTCACGAACAAGCCGACCGCATCGTGAATCCAGAGTCCGCTGAAAGCCGCGCCCCGCGCGCCCGGCACGAGTTCAGGGACGAAGTTCCCCATCGGATAAGCCAGCAGCGTGAACACGAGCCCGCCGATGATGTACCAGCTGGAGACATACAGATCTTCGAGATGCGTGCGGAAGAACGGCCCCAGGAACTGCACGATCGCAAGGATCAGCGAGAGCACTACAAACACGTCGATCGCGAGCGGAAACTCGGCCCATTCGAGCGGCTGGCTGTAGCCTGCGAGGACCAGAATCCAACCCGGCAGAACCACCGCGAAATTCCAGACGCCGAAGATCCATTGGCCCAGCTTCGGACTGGTCACGCGGCGGCCGCTGAGCAGCGGAACCGCATGGTACAGGAACGCGAAAAACGCGTTGCCGAGCCAGCCCAGCATGATGCCCTGCGTGTGGTCGTAACGCATGCGGCCCCACGTGAACCAGGGCGACGACCCTGCCGCCGCGGGCGCAACCATCTCCACCGCCGCGAGGAACCCGAAGCAGATCGAAATCAGCAGCGTAACGAGCGCCGCCAGGCCATGCGCGCAGACCAGATGCGTTTCTACCGATGGCGATGGTGTGGGCGAGGAAGCGGCTGGGAGGCTGTCAATCAATACCCTCGATCATACTGTCAGATGATGGATGCCGGATAAATGACGGGCGACACTGCGGCACTGGTCCTCGCGCTGTTCATCGGAGTCTCGCTCGGCGCTTTAGGCAGCGGCGGCTCGATTGTCACGCTCCCCATCCTGGTCTACGTCGCGGGCATCGATCCGAAAGCGGCGGTGGGCATGTCGCTCTGCATTGTGGGCGGCGCCAGCCTGACGGGCTGCATCGTTCACTGGACGCAGGGCAACTTCTGCTACCGCTCCGCCCTGATGTTCGGGGCGACGGGCGTCTGCGGTTCGTGGATCGGGTCGATGGGGACGCACCTGGTTTCTTCCTCGCTCCTGATGCTGCTGTTTTCCGCAATCATGCTCATCGTCGGCGTCCGCATGGCCCGTTCGAGAACCGCAGGCATTGAGGTAACGGGCGAGTGCGATGTGCCTCGCTGCATTGGCGCCGGCTTTGTCGTGGGCCTGGTGACGGGATTTCTTGGCGTAGGCGGCGGCTTCCTGATCGTGCCCTCGCTGTTGTGGTTTGCCGGACTTGGTATGAAGAAGGCGATCGGCACGTCGCTCGGAATCATCGCGATCAACTCGGCTTCGGGGCTGGCAGGCCAGCTTCGCTATTCACACCTGGACTGGCGCATTACCGGCGAATTTTTGCTCTGCGGCATCGCGGGCATGGCCTTCGGCATCGCGGTGGCCAAACGGGCTCCGGTGCGCGTTTTGCGCAGCGCGTTTTCAGTCGTCGTGATTGTGGTGGGGCTGGCGATTGCGTGGCGAGTTCTTTATTCGCTCGTATAGGGCGCAAGTGTTGGCGGGACAGCGTCCGGTTCGGCCAGCCAGACAGTTCGGTGCGGGTAATAAGCACGGAGTCTCGCGTCTTCTTCAGGGCCGAGGTCGAGCGCCCAGACTACGTGTGAACCATCGATATCGGCTTCGTTGTGAATCCATTCGCGCAACAGATGCCGGGGCCCGAGCCTTACGAAGACCAGTTGTCGACCGGGGGCCTGCGCGAGCCGATAATCGAAAGCCCGGCGACCTTCCACATCGCCGAAGTTCACGAAGTCCCAGCTTTCGTAAGGTTCCAGAACGCCGAAGAGAGTATCGTTGCCGAAGAGGCGAATGCCGTACCAGAAGACAAACTGAACCACGCACAACAGGGCAAGGATGCGCATGGCGTCGCCGCTCAGGCGATTCAGTCGGCGCAGTCCCAATACTGCCATCAGCACCAGGAAGCAAGCGGTGGCCGCGATGTACTGAGGATAGTAATACGGATAAATATTGGTGCCGAGCCCGAAGATCGCGACCGATGCCGCCGCCCACTGAAAGCGCTTCTGCCGCAGGTCCGGGAGGAAAAAGAAGACCGCGACCATCAGCGGCGGCATCAGGAAGAATCGGTAGAAGCGAATCCGGTCGGCAAGGCGTTTTAGATAGGTGGCCCAGGTTTCGCGCTCGTAACCGTGAACGTCCGACTGAGCCTGGTAATCCACCTGTTGTTCCCGATTCAGTTCCTTATGCGGCTGTGCGTTGGGCTGGAACGTGAAGTTGGCCGGGATGCCGTACTGATAGCGGCTGAGCATGTAAGGGATCGTGGTCCAGCTTCCCGTGACGGTTTTGTTCTGCAGCAGAGTGAGCGCGAACGCGGGGCTCATCGCGAGCAGCGTTAGAGCGGCAATGCGGCGGGGTTCGCGCCGGAACAGGATCAGCATGGGGACCGCGATCGCAATCGCGAGCAGGACCGATTCAAATGGACGCGTGAGGATCTGAATGCCGCATCCGGCGCCCAGAAGGATCGCGTCGCGAGTACGCGGCTTCTTCCAAAGACGGGGGATGGCGCCAAAGACGAGACATCCTGCGGCGGCGGAGACAGCGCCGCCCCAATAGGTGTTTGTCCACTGATTGAGCGGGCCGAACTGCACCACCATATAAAGGCCGCCGACAAGCGCCCAAACGGGTTCGACCCACGCGAGCAGCATCCAGTAAGTAAGCGCGCACAGGGCGCCCACCGAAAGCAGAACGCCCGCCCATGGACTGCGAAAAAGCAATTCACCGATAGCAAGAACGATTCCCTGGCCGAGCGGATAGATCGAACTATAGGTAGGCTCCTGCAGCACGAAGACGGTTTCGAAGAACCGGCTCATCGGGTGCGGCGGATTGGCGAGCCGGAAGTGCGAAAGTGTGTCACCCAGAAGGACGTAGGCGAAGTCGTCGGAGGTAGTAGGAATGGGCGCTGGGTTGTGCGCCAGCAGCACAAGGCGCAGCAGGATCGGCAGTACGAAAAGGATCGCCATCGCCCACCGCGGCCGGGCCGCGCCGGCCTTCAAAGCGCCTTCAATGCCGCTCCGAAGCAATATACCGGCCACAAAAAGCAACGCAATGAAAAGCAAAAGATAATCGCTGAGCCCGAACCCAACAGGATTTTGAAGCGGAAGAAAAAACCGCAGCAACTGGTAGAGGTTCATGCCGTGGACGCGCCTTTGTTGCGGGTCACCGGCTCACGCAGCAATCGTTTGCCCCGCTTCACTTCGCCGGAAGCTTAAACGCCACCAATTCCCCCGAATAACTCCCCCCGCTGATGGCCACCACAACATACTGCTCCCCATCCAGCTGATAAGTCATCGGCGATCCCGTCTGAGGCGCGGGCATATAAACAGCGCCCACCTCTTTCCCGGTAGCCTTATCGTAAGCCCGCAGCATAGCGCCCCGCGCACCCGAAGGCGTGGTAAAGAATCCCGATTCCCCAATAATCACCAGCGTCTTCGTCAGCAGCGGTCCAATCAAACCGGGACGTCCCGTACGCGGGATTGTGAGTCCCTTCAACTCAGGGCTGTTGCGAACGTTGTCCGGCGTTTCCCCATGCGCGATCTGCCATGCCAGATCGCCCTTATTCAGATCGAGCGCGCTCAGAATCCCATACGGCGGTTTCAGAAGAGGCAGCCCTTTAATGGTGATGCCACGCCCGCCGCCTTCATCGCCGCCAGGAGCTGCGCCTGCGCCTCTTCCAGGCCCGCCGCCAGGCCCGCCTCTGCCAGGCCCGCGTCCACCCGCCGCCCCGCCTCGACCACCGCCCGGCCGCCCCCCGACATAGCGCATATCGGACACCGACGGGTCAGGCACAACGAGCGAATTCGCCTGCACGGTCGTTTGCGAAAAGACATACAGCAGATGGTTCACCGGATCGTAGGCGCCGCCCGGCCAGTTCGTGCCGCCCTGATTACCGGGAGACAGCAGCGCCGCGATCGGGCCATCCGGCCTGCTCACCAGAGGCGGCGTGAAGATCGGACCGATCTTATAAGTCGAAGCCAGCTTCACCGCTTCCTCATGCAGCGCCGGTGTGAAATCGATCAGGTCATCGAGGCTCACGCCCTGATGCCCATAAGCGGGCGGCTTCGTCGGGATCGGCTGCGTCGGCGAATACCATTCTCCCGGAGTGTCGCCCTGCGGTACCGGTCGCTCTTCAATGGGCCAGATCGGCTTGCCGGTCACACGATCGAATACATAGAGGAAGTTCTGCTTCGTCGGCTGCGCGATCGCTTTCACGGTCTTGCCGTCCACCGTAATATCGGTCAGGATCGGAGCGCAGGGAGGGTCCATATCCCACAGCCCGTGGTGCACCAGCTGGAAATGCCAGATCCGTTTGCCGGTCTGCAGATTCACCGCTACCAGCGTTTCGCCGAACAGGCCGGGGCCGGGGCGATGGCCGCCGTATTTGTCGCCCGTCGCGGCCTCCACCGGAAGATACGCGATGCCTAAATCCTCATCCACCGTGATCTGCGCCCATACGCCCGCATTGCCCGTGTATGACCAGGAATCGTTCAGCCATGTATCGAGTCCGAACTCGCCAGGCCGCGGGATCGTGTGGAAGATCCAAAGGCGCTTGCCGGTTTTCACGTCGAACGCGCGAACGTAACCGCGGGTATGGCGCATGCTCTTCGGAACCGTGCCATCGGAATGCGCGGCGCCCACGATCACCACATTTTTCGCCACCATCGGCGGCGCGTGCAGACCGATATCGCCGCCATCGAGCGGAATTTCCTGATCGTCGTCGAGCTTTAGATCGACCACGCCGCTTTTGCCGAAGCCGCCCGCCGGGATCCCCGTCTTCGCATCGAGCGAGATCAGCCGATAGCCGGTCGTGACATAGAGAATGCGTTCCTCTTTCCCGTCGGTCCAGTAAGCGAGTCCGCGTCCGGAGAGCTTTCGAGGGGCAGCCTCAGCGCGCGCGCCTTCGTTCTCGCTGTGCATCCAGATCATCTCGCCGGTTCGGGCATCCAGGCAAACCACGTCACGGCGCGTTCCGGCCGTGCTGTAAAGCCGGCCATGAACCATCAGCGGCGTGCTTTGAAACTGGTATTCGGGATAAGGACCCAGGGCGTCGGTCTTGAAGCGCCAGGCCACTTCGAGCTTGCTGAAGTTGGTGGCGTCGATCTGGTCCAGAGGCGAGTAGCGCGTGTTGCCCGTGTCGCCTCCCCAGCTCCGCCACTCGCCATCTTTCGCACCCGATTGTGCAAGAGCCGGTATTACCGACGCAACCGCAAGCCCGAACAACATGATTTGCATCCGCATAGTTATCGGCCGTTTAGTCTATCACCGGCGCAGAGCATGCTCGCGCAGAAACGCAACGACGAAGGCACGCTGCTCCGTTGTCAGTTCCGCGCCGAAGCGATAGCGCTTCGATGCCCCGTTCAGTCCGATGCATTGCACGGTGCGGTTAAACCTGGTGCTGGACACCTCCGCGACTTCCATGTCTTCCGCATTTTGGAAATCGCTCCACAGCAGGTGCCGAGTGCGTCCGAGACCGCCAATGCCTTTGAAGATCTCACCGCGATCGTCCGTCTTCAAAATCCTGATCTCACCGAAGAAGCCATACGCCGCCATTCCTGCAACGTAGATATCAGCGCTGGCCCAGGCGCAGAGGAACGCGGCGGTCAACCAGAAGCTCAGCCCCTCGTCCGAGGGGAGGCCGCGCATCAAATCCGCCCACAGGATAAACGGAATCGCGCCCAGCAGTCCCGCGAAAAACAATGGGAACATGCCGTTGACAAGCGAGCCGCAGGACGCGCGAAGCAGAAATCTGCCGGGCCTTAATTCGAACTTTATTCCGGACGGAGTCTCCATCGTCGAAAATTTTAAATCGAAAGCCCACCGTGTTGCGCGATTCAATATATACTTCCTGGAGTCGACATCCCCGGAGGTTCCCCGTGAAGACACTCCCTCTGCTCATTCTGCTTGCGACGCCCGCTTTAGCGCAGACTAATCCGCGAAATACAGCCGCCGATCGCGAAGCCGGAGCCCGCATCTTTCGCAGTCACTGCGCCAATTGCCATGGCCTGAAAGGTACAGGAGGAACCGGACCGGACCTCGCGTCCGGCCGCTTCTTCCATGGCTCTGCCGATGCCGATCTTTACCGCAATATCAGCGAAGGCGTTCCCAACACGGCTATGCCCGATACGTTTTTCAACGGCACCCAGGTCTGGCAGATCGTGGCTTATGTTCGCTCTTTGAGCCAGCAGGCCTCGCACGCTTCGCTGAAGGGCGATCGCGCTCGCGGCGGTGAACTGGTGAAGGAAAAGGGATGCGTGGGCTGCCATCTGATTCGCGGCGAGGGAACAGTGCAGGGACCGGACCTTTCAGTCATCGGGTCGCAGCGGTCTCCCGATTTTCTGCGCGAATCCATTGTCGATCCGTCGGCTCACGTGGCGCAGGAATATCGTGTGGCGAAGATCGTTGCCGGTGACGGAAACCATTCCGGCTTTCTTTTCAATCAGGACACTTATACGGTCCAGATTCTCGACTTCAGCAAGGGTCTCATCTCGATCCCGCGTTCGAGTATCAAAGACTTCGGCATAGACTCGACCTCATCCATGCCGTCTTACAAAGATCGCCTCACAAGTGCTGAACTGGACGACATCGTCAGCTATTTGTCCTCACTCCGGCGTGAAAAAGGAGCCACTGAATGAGACCCCTGCTTGCCCTCTTCCTCATCGCTTCGGCGCTTCAGGGCCAGATCACTTACGACCGGCTGCTCAACGCCGCCAACGAGCCCAATAACTGGCTGACCTATTCCGGATCCTACAAAAGCTGGCGCTACTCCGCCCTCGACCAGATCAATCGAGATAACGCGAAGAATCTCAAGGTCGCCTGGGTCCATCAGATGGTCACCAGCCATCGCATCGAAGCGACGCCCATCGTGGTCGATGGCGTGATGTACGTCTCCGAACCGCCCTCCAACGTGTTTGCGCTTGATGCGGCTACGGGCCGGCCTTTTTGGCACTATAAACGCTCGCTGCCTTCGAAAATCAATGTCTGCTGCGATGCCGTCAACCGCGGCGTAGCCGTGCTGGGAGATCGCGTCTACCTCGGAACCGTGGATGCTCATCTGGTAGCCCTCAGCGCAAAAACAGGCGATGTGATCTGGGATGTGCCGGTCGCCGACTCTCAAAAGGGCTACAGTCTCACCGGCGCTCCGCTCATCGTGAAGGACATGGTCATCACCGGCGTTGCCGGCGGCGAGTACGGCATTCGCGGCTTCCTCGATGCCTACGACGCGAAGACCGGCAAGCGCCGCTGGCGATTCAATACCGTTCCCGGCCCTGGCGAGAAAGGGCATGACACCTGGCCAGCCACCGGGCCCAACGCGAATGCCTGGCAACAGGGCGGCGGACCCACCTGGGTCACCGGCTCATACGACCCCGAACTGAACTATGTCATCTGGGGCGTGGGAAATCCTTCGCCCGACTGGAATGCCGACGTGCGTCCCGGCGATAACCTCTATACCGATTCCGCCATCGCGCTCGATGCCGACACAGGCGCGCTCAAATGGCATTTCCAGTTCGTCCCGCACGATTCCAACGACTGGGATGCCGTGCAGGTTCCCGTCCTGGTCGATTCCGATTGGCAGGGCAAGCCGCGCAAGCTGATCTACTGGGCCCATCGCGGCGGCTTCTACTATGTGCTCGACCGCCAGACCGGCGAATTCCTCTTCGGCAAACCATTCGCGAAACAGACCTGGGCCAGCGGTCTCGATGAACGCGGCCGGCCCCTGCGTTTGCCCAACTCAACTCCTACCGAAAAGGGTGCCGTGATCTGGCCCGGCGTGCAGGGGGCCACCAACTGGTATTCGCCTTCCTATAATCCGCTCACCGGTTACTTCTACCTGACTGTTTGGGAGAACAAAGGCTTCTATCTCAAAGGCGAGCCAAAGTACACTCCCGGCAACCGCTATGTAGGAAGCGTGCCCGATATCGATATGGAAGACGACCCTGGCTACGGCGCCATCCGCGCCCTGAACCCGAAAAACGGCGAGCAGGTCTGGGAGTACAAAATGCAGACCAAGCCCTGGTCGGGAGTGATGACCACAGCCGGACACGTGCTCTTCGGCAGCAACGGGGGATGGCTCAGCCGCGGCCGCGAAATGATGGAGGCTTACTTCTTT
>Ga0302319_10026672_pt1 | contig 10166 bp, 10 predicted proteins | sample Bog_T0_2_FD_203319 | JGI IMG/M metagenome (GOLD analysis project Ga0302319, IMG submission 203319) | Peat permafrost microbial communities from Stordalen Mire near Abisko, Sweden - Bog_T0_2 | ecosystem: Environmental > Terrestrial > Soil > Wetlands > Peat | place: Sweden: Abisko, Stordalen Mire...
ACCCTGAGCTGTCGATGTAGTTCACGTCTCCCAGGTTGAGCAGAATCTTCTTCTGCCCTTTGCCAATCAAATCGCGAATGGCATCGCGCAATTGCACACTGCCCTCGCCCAGGGTAATCCGCCCGCTAAGATCCAGAACGGTGACGCCGTCCACCTCACGGGAAGCTATGGTAAGTGCCACGGGATTTCCTCCTTGTTGGTATTACGGTTATAGCACTTGTGACAGTGCCGATGTGTTCAAAAACTCCCAGCGGATTGAGCGTCGAGCAGGAAGCGGGTGGGCTCCCGATCTGTCTCGCGTCTGGTACTTGCCCGGTTGCGGCTCATTCTTTCTTGTCGCCCGCCGCCTCCAGGTGTTTTACGAGGGTCAATTCAGTCCCAGGATGCAATTGACGAAAGTGTACCTCATCCATGAGGGATCGGATAAGGAAGATGCCGCGGCCGGTGCCGCGCAGCAGGTTCTCTGGGGCGAGGGGATCGGGCAGCGACTCCGGATTGAAGCCCCTTCCCTCGTCGGCGATCGTAAACACCAGCGACTTTCCGGTATTTTCCAGTCCCACGGCGATTTCGCGGGTGGCGTCGTACTCGTTTCCGTGCAAAACCGCGTTAACCGCCGCCTCGCGCACGGCCATGGTTACGTGGAAGCGCTCGTCCTCGCTCAGGCCCGCCTCGGCGGCAAGCTTGTCTGCGGCCGCTTCCACCTCGCTCACGCTTTCCATGGTGGAGTGCAGCCGAAAGCTCCGTCTTCCTGGTTTGGGTGCGCTCGCCGGGTTCGTATGCCACCTTCGCAGGGATAGGACGTCAAGAGATCCGCGTCTGAATTCCCTCAGTAACCTTGCTCGCAGTTTCATGGCTAATGAGGAACTGTGTCAAGCACTACTGCCTACGCATGAGATTGTCCAAGTTGAGAAACGGTTGCCACCGGTTGGAACCGCCGCCGGGTTGGCTGAGCAGATGCGCCACAGGCCATAAGCCGCACGCAGGGAATAAACTCTCATCATGCATCCTCGCGCCACAACCCGCGTAAGCCTTACGGCGCTGCTGGGCACCCCGGTTACGGATGCGCAAGGCCACCTGCGCGGGCGGCTGAAAGACATAGCCGTGGACACGGGGCCGAATGCGGGCAAGGTTGCAGGCCTGGTGCTGAAGACGCGTAACGGTCTTTTCATCGTCCCCTCGCAAGACGTGATGGAGACTCCCGCCGGAACGCTGGAACTCCGCTCGGCGGGTGCCATGGTTCCCTTGCAGGACCAGGGCAACTATCTCTACCTGCAGCAGGACCTGGTCGACCGCCAAATCATCGACATCCACGGGCGAAAAGTGGTTCGCGTCAACGACGTCGATCTGGAGTGGATGGGCCACGGCGCCGCGCACCTTCTGCGCGTGGCGGAAGTGGAAGTGGGCATGCGCGGCGCGTTTCGCCGCGTCTTCAAAGGCGTGTTGCCGCGTGCCACCCTTGAAGCGTTTTCGCGCAAGTTCGCCGCGCACGGCATTCCCTGGCACTTTGTCGACGTCATTGAAGTAGACCCTGCGCGGCGCGTGAAGCTCAGGATCGAGCATGAGCGGCTGGCAGACATGCACCCTTCCGAACTGGCGGACATTCTGGAAGACCTGGCTCCCGCGGAGCGCGAAGCCGTCTTCAATTCCCTCGATGAGGAAGTGGCCGCCGAAGCCCTTGAAGAAGTCGAGCCCAAACTTCAAAAGGCCCTGCTCGAGAACCTGGAAGAAGAGCGGATCGCCGACATTGTCGAGGAGATGGATCCCGGTGCAGCCGCCGACCTGCTGGCCGAACTGCCGGAAGACCAGTCCGACGCCATCCTCGAAGAGATGGAGCCGGAAGAGCGGCATGAAGTGGAAGAGCTGCTCGAGTTCGACGAAGACTCCGCAGCCGGCTGCATGACCACCGACTTCATCTATCTCAGTATGCAGTCCACCGTCGCCCAGGCCGTTCAGGCGCTGCGCAGCTTTGACGGCGACCCCGAAACCGTGACGGAGATTTATCTGCTCGACGAAAAGCGCGTTCTGACCGGCTCGGTTCCCCTGGCCCGTCTGGTAATGGCGCAGCCCGAGGCGCGTTTGGGCGTGCTCGCCGAGCCGCGCGTACTCAGCTGCCCCGCCGACACCAACCAGAACGACCTTGCCGAAACCTTCGACAAATACAACCTGCACGCGCTCCCGGTGGTCGACGCCCAGCACCGCATGGTAGGCGTAGTCCACGCTGAGCAGGTCATCAGTTTCCTCCGCGAGAAGATCTGATCGCTAGCTAGCTCGCCATTCCCAAAACGGCCCGCACCACCAATGTGTGAGCAATACTGCACAGTTCGGGCTAGTTGCCCTTATATCTTTGAGAAAATCTGTGGAATTTTCTGATTCTGTGAAACAATTCAGAGATGGTCCAGTTCCCAAAGATAATCCAGGGCGGGATGGGTGTCGGCGTCTCCAATTGGCGCCTGGCTCAGACTGTCTCAAAACTAGGCCAGTTGGGCGTGGTTTCGGGAACGGCCCTCGATTCCCTTTTCGTGCGTCGGCTGGCTGACGGCGACCAGGGCGGTTACATGCGGCGCGGATTGGATGCCTTTCCCTTTCCGGACATGGCCAAACGCATCTGGCAGGAGTACTTTACCCCCGGCGGCAAGCCGGTGGACGCGCCCTATCCGGCGCTGCCAATGCACCAGCGCAACAGCCCCCGCAAGGTGATTGAGCTCTGCATGGTAAGCAACTTCGTCGAGGTATTCCTCGCGAAGGAAGGCCACAAGAATCCAGTCGGCATCAATTTTCTTGAGAAGGTGCAGATGCCGCACCTGTCCTCCATCTATGGCGCAATGCTCGCCGGTGTGGGATATGTACTGATGGGCGCGGGGATTCCGCTCCACATTCCCGGCGTGCTGGACGCGTTTGCGGCCCACCACATGGGCGAATACAAATTGCAGGTTACGGGCGCGGCGGCGACGCAGGATACGTTCATGCGGTTTGACCCGGCCGATTATGCAGAGGGCCCGCTCCCGATTCTGCACCGGCCCCGGTTCCTGGCCATCGTCTCCTCCAACACCCTGGCGACCACCATGCTTCGGCGGGCCAGCGGACGGGTGGACGGACTGGTCATTGAGAGCCCCACGGCCGGCGGACACAACGCACCTCCTCGCGGCAAGCTCCAGTTGAGTGAAACCGGCGAACCCATCTATGGCGAGCGGGACGCGGTGAATATTGGAGAACTGCGCGCGCTCGGCGTTCCCTTCTGGCTCGCCGGTGGCTACGGCAACCCGGAGAAGATGCGCGAAGCGCTCGATAAGGGCGCCGCGGGAATCCAGGTCGGAACCGCGTTTGCCTTCAGCGAAGAGTCCGGCATGCGCGCCGACCTGAAAAAGACCCTGATTGCCCAGGCCGTTGCCGGTACTGGCCAGGTCTTTACCGATCCGGTCGCCTCACCCACGGGCTTTCCCTTTAAGGTTGCGCAACTCGAAGGCACGTCCTCGGCCTTCAACATCTACCAGGAGCGCAAGCGTGTATGCGATCTTGGGTATCTTCGTGAGGCCTATGCCCCCGAAGACGGCAAAATTGCCTACCGCTGCTCCGCCGAGCCCGTGGAAAATTACGTGATGAAGGGCGGCAAAGCGGAAGATACGGTTGGCCGCAAGTGCCTTTGCAATGCGCTGATGGCCAATGTAGGCCACGCCCAGGTTCGCAAGGACCACGCCGTTGAGCCGCCGCTCATTACCGTTGGCGACGACCTGAACACCGTAAAGCAGTACTTGGCCCCCGGCCAGGAAAGCTACAGCGCCGTCCACGTGGTGGAAACGCTTCTGAGCCTGACCCGCGAAGTGGAAGAGCCCGCTGAGCGCGAACTGGCAGCCACGGCCTAGCCCGACACAAAAACAATCGAAAAGTGGACGCAACAAAGGGTGGATCGTCTGATTGGACGAATCCACCCTTTGTTTGCCCCCCGAGAGTCTTCACACAGCGGCACCGTTACCCCCCAGTACCGGCGACCGCTGCGGATGACGTCTGAAGCTCTTGTTAAACGTTGCTCGCAAGTTTGGAGCTGAGGTTCACGAAAGCGGCGTTGATGCCCTGCGCCAGTCCCTTGGTCCCCGCTACCGCGCCGAGCGCCACCAGGGCGAGAATCAAGGCATATTCAACCATGTCCTGGCCGTCTTCACGGTCCACCAGGATCTGGAAACTTACATAGAGTTTCAGGAAAAGGTTGTTCATGGGTGCTTCCTCCGCTTGGGAATTCTCTGTCTCTGCTTGCGTGTTCGCCTACCGATGAATCTTTCGGACTTCCTGTTCAATGTTTAGATTATGGACAGGATGAACCTTCCCCGCCATCCACCGTAAGCCCCAATCGGCAAAGACATACGTGGATAGGAGGATGGCCGCACGGTAACTGACGGTTACGGGGTACGGTAACCACGCAAGTGGTTACCTGGCCGGAGGCTTTACCTTTACAGGTTGCGGAGCGTGAGGCTTTAGACGGTGCTGAGAAGCTCCGCTCTGAGAATGTTTTGAAAGGGCACGGATTTATCCGTGCCGATAAGTTCCATTAAATCTATCGGCTTGGCCCCTGAGCTCGAGTCGTTTCGCTAATCGCCCGGTGCTTCGAGCATCGCTCCAAGCCGATCCAGCTGCTTCTCCCAAACGCTGCGATGATCCGCAACCCATCGCTCCAGCGCGTCAAACCCGGCGGGCTCGATCCGGCAAGACCGAACCCGCCCGGTTTTCTCCGTTTTCACCAGTCGCACCTCCTCCAGCACCTGCAAATGCTGCGTCACAGCCGTAAGCGTAACGCCGAGCGGCCCGGCCAGCGCCGAAACCGATTGCGGACCGCGCGTCAGGCGGTCGAGCATGGCGCGGCGGGTCGGGTCACCCAGGGCATGGAAGAGACGGTCGATATCGATGCGATCAGCCTTCATCCCCGCTCCTTACTGCGCCAGGTACGTTTGCAGCCGATCAATCAGGCCGCGCCATCCAGCTTCAATCATCTGCGGCCCGCCCTCCCAGTCAAGGTACGTTCCCTGGTTGGTCAGAACCAGGTCGGTTCCCTTCCCGGCCCGCACAAACTCAATCGTCAGCAGTTGCACTAGGATCGGTTTCCCGTTCAGCGACATCCTGGCGGTCATCACAATCCGCCCGTCCGGCACAATCTGATGATAGGCGCCTTCGTTCGCGATCTCCGATCCGGCGATCGGGTGCCCTTCCTTGAAGCGGTACCCGAACCGCTCGCTACCTCCGGCTCGAAAATCCATCTCGAACTCCTGGATCTCGTGATCGCCCTCGGCATACCACAGGCGCTTGCGTTCGGGTTGGGCAAAGGCTGCAAAGACGCGCTCGGGCGCCTGGGGATAGTTGCGCTCAAGGACGAACGTGCTGTGAACGGCGAGTGTGGATGTTTGTGTAGTCATGGAGTACCTCCTGCGGGCTGAATTAGTGAAGCAATGGCTTCAGTATCTAGCAGGCCTCTAAAATAGTCAAGTGTAAACTTCAGTGTTTTTAGGAGATTTCATTAAGTCTTTTAGAACAAATATCTTGACGAAGAGCAAAAAAGCGGCTTGAGATGGGTTCTCGATGAAGTTATCGGGAAAGTGACCGACCCCAAGGCTTTCAATTCGGCAATGACTCACGCGCACTGTCAGAAATTGCCCGGTCTTCCAAGGAGGGAGCAGGGGCCTTCACAGGCCCCTGAATGCAGCATCGGAATAAAGGCGGCTTCAGCCGCGGGTCTTTCGTTCTTGCCGCTTAGGTGCGATTGTCATCTCAGAAACGCGTACTTTCGTCGTGGCCGCCAAGTGCCCCAGGTGCCTCGCTTTTGGGCACCTGGGAAAGAACCAACTCCCCCTCGTGCTCAATCGTCCCTGGCCGTTCGTGATCCAGTGCGCGGTTATCCAACCGCAATCAAGATTTCCATGTGAATGCGATTCGATTTTGAAAATGATACGATTGCGCGAACCAGAACCACGGTGATTTGTGGAGGCCGACCAATGAACTCTCTGACGATTGCCTTCGCTGTGATATTGCCCTTTCCGGCTGCTCTGCTTGCCCATAAATCTCCGAAGCTGTCTGCGGACCAATACGGTCTCGTGGAGGACACTCGGGCTTATGCGCTTCAGTACATACAGCAGTTGCCTAACTTTGTCTGCACACAGATCACGCATCGCAATGTTTCGTCCCATATGCCCGGTAACGCGGCGTTCACTCTCGATGCGTCCAGCGACACGATTGAAGAAAAGCTCACCTACGTCAACGGGAAAGAGGGTTACACGGTTCTCGCGCTTGATGGGAAGAAGAGTCCCGACGCTGTTCATTCGCAAATCGAGGGCGCCATCTCGTGGGGTGAATTCGGCTCCCTCCTCGCGCAGGTCTTCGATCCGGCATCCCACACGGTCTTCAGTTGGGACCGTGAAGAGCGCGTCAATGGGCATCGAGGTTGGGCGTTCAAATACCACGTGCCGAAAGAGTCGGGAACAACCGTCGTCGACCAGCCTTCCAATCAAACCGTCATCGTCTCCTATTCAGGGAGAATCGTGATCGACCCTGACACGAAAGACGTTCTCGAAATCTCGTCTGTACTCGATATACCAGGCACTTTCCGCATTCGGAATGTGACTCGCAAGGTCGTTTACAGCGATCAGGAAATCGCGGGTAAGAGTTTCAGCCTTCCATCCCATTCAGAGTTGCACATGGAAGAAGGGACAAGAATCTTCGATAACCAAATCGACTTCAAGGATTACCATCGCTTCACGTCAGACTCGACGATCCACTTCGATTCCCAACCCCAATAGTCTTGCAGTCATGGCAGATATCGGCCGCCCGTGTCGTCGCCAACGGAGACATCGTCGTCCAAAACTGACAAGACGAAAGATCCCGCGCAGAGATTCCAGCGGCTTACTTCTCGGTGCTGGGTGGCGCAATGCCCTTCAGCCGCAAATAGAGAGCAAGCGCGGCATACTGTTCGTCGTCATGTGCCGCATTCCCCCAGGCGATGCTGATGCGCGCGCGGGTAGCCTGTCCCACGCTCACGGTCTCCAGCAGATTGGCGCTGTTAAGTGCAGCGTAGGCCTTATCGCACTCAGCAAAGGAAGCTTGTAACGCGGAGACAATGGCAGGCTTGTCGGCCGTCTCGGGCGGCACTTTCGGCAGCGCGTCGGGTGCCGTGCTATTCAGCGCTCCGCAAGAACGCAATTGCGCTTCGGTCACATGATTCAGAATGCGCGCAAAAGTGCGGATGTCCGGCTCCGGTTTGTAGGAGTAGCCTTCTGCCGGCATCTTGTCGGCGGACTTGAGAATGTTCCCTTTCAGGCCCTCGTAACTCCGCTGAACGTCTTTCTCAGGGGCCGTTACGGTATGAGGGGTAGAAGGGACAGCAGGACTCTGTGCCTGCGTTGTGAGGGCAGTGGCCATAACCAGTGGGGCCAGCATCATCGAGGGGAAGAGGGTGTAAGCAGATGCCACGTTTTTCTCCTTTTTGCTGCGTAGACAGCTTACTACGCGACGTGAACGGTTTACTTGTCTGTGAGTCTACTTCAAGAAATCGAGCCGTCCCACGACTCTGAAAAGATCGTCGCCAAAGCAGCGGCAGCCAACTTGCCTTATACTTGGGCGCAACCGGGCCCTTCCGCCCTGCTCATGAAAAAGACCTCTTCCTCGAAGGCCAGCTCTCTAACTCCCATCAAGCCGCTCGCACCGGCCACGTTCACGCAGGCCGTGGTTGCCACGCTCGCGCAGCTTATCGACCCTGCGTTGCAACCCGGCATGCAGGCCTACATGAAGAACCGGTTCGTCTTCCTCGGCATCAAGACGCCGGAGCGCCGCGCCGCGATTGCCCCGCTGATCCAGTCGCAGAAAAACGCCACCGCCGCCGACCTGCTGCGCATGGCGCGCGCCTTATGGGCACTGTCGGAGCGGGAATATCAATACGTGGCCGTCGATCTGCTCGCCAGGCACGTACGCCGGCTCACGGTCGACGACATTCCCGCGCTGCTCGCCTTGGTCCAGAAGAAATCCTGGTGGGACACGGTCGATGCGCTTTCGAGCGTCGTGAACCGCATTCTGCAAAAGGCTGACCCGGAAATGCAATCCATGATGGACGACGCCCTACTCTCGGACGATTTCTGGATTCGGCGCGTCGCCATCCTGCATCAGCTTGCTTGGCGCGATCGCACCGACAGCGAGCGGCTCTTCCGCTACGCCGCAGCCTGTGCGCACGAAAAGGAGTTCTTCATCCGCAAAGCCATCGGATGGGCTCTGCGCGATTACGCGCGCCACGCCCCTAAAGACGTTCGTGCATTCCTGGGCAAGCACAAGGCCGTCCTCTCCCCGCTAACCCTGCGCGAAGCCGGAAAACACATTCTTTAGAAAGTGGGTGCCCCAGGTCCCTCGCACTTGGGGACCTGGGATCGACGAGCAGTCCTTCGAATCAACCTGCCGGTACCGCTTGTGGCGCCGCTCCCCCGCCCGGATCAAACACTTTCGGAACACGGTCAGCCGCCGGCGGCAACGCCGGAAACGCCGCGTGCGGCTCGTTCTGGTACCAGTACGCCACGGAGTAGAAATCGTCCGACCGATGGTTCGCGTGCCCATGCTCGATCGTGACGCGGATCGACTCCTCAAACGTGATGGGGCTTTCCGTATGCCAGCGGTAAAGGCAGTACCGGCCCCCGATGCGCTCCGGATCGACCACCAACGGCGCACCGTTGTGCTGGAACGCAAAGGACTGCAGCCCGAAGTCCCACGCCCCGTTAAAGTAGTCCTCGGTTCCGGTGCCGTTGATGGTGGGCACGGTGTCGCCATCGATGAAGATCATGTCGTCGCCTTCGCCGAACCAGCCATTCTGGTTTTGCAGCACGGCCTGCGTCACGCCCACGAAATGCCCCTTGCCTTTGGCTTCGAGAAAGACGTAGTTGTCTTTGCCATCGAGATTCTTGCGGTCATTGATGCCGGGACTACCGTTGCTGGTCCAGTCATTCGTCCAGCCCTTGCACGGAGCCGCCTGCCGATACTGCGCGTGGAACCGCCCGAGTCCATCCGGCAGGCTTGGCAGCGTAACGTAATCCACGGCGAAGTAGAGAGCATTTGTCCGAACAGGCCCTTCGTTCGTAACCGTAATCTTGGCCGCCGTAGCAAACGGCATTTGGAAGTAAGCATTCAGCGCCTTGACGGCAGCAACAGCGGTAAGCGCCGACTGGTAAACAAAGTACTCGCCCAGGCCGAGTCCAAAGAAATCACCGATGGGCACTTCCACCGAGGGAGAACTCTCGCCATCCCACCAGGCGCGCAGCACCAGGTTCTTCAGGTGCATCGGGTCGGGCGACGCGATCGTAAACCAGATATGCGTGATGACACCCGCGCCAGTGACATCGAGAACCGTAGCCGTAGCGCCCGGCTCAACGGGGACCGAGTCCCGATTGCCGCCGCTGCGATCCCAGCTTGAACTGCGGCGCGCCTTGTAGTTGCGCAGCCGCGATTGCGCGAAGAGCGCATCGGGAACTCCGTGGGCCTCATTGCGCTCGCTCGCTTGCGCGCCAACCGCATTGAATCCCAGCAGTGCCGCCGCCCCAGTAGCAGACACCATGCCGCCGAGCAGCTTCCGTCGCGGGAGATTTCCTTCGTTCCTATTCTCAGGCTGCATTTCCCGGTTCCTTCCAACGTGATTTTGCTGTGCGTCGGTATTGTAAAGCGACGGTCTCATGCATGGCTTTGTGACCTCACCTTTGGGGGGTTCGCGCATCGCGGTGTGGCCTGTTATGGTCAGTGAGGCGACTCAAGATGAATCCTCCTTAGGACCGGCCGGGCATGGGTAAACGTTGGCGAATCCGTATATTACTGTTCCTGGCCGTGCTCGGCCCCGGATTCATTACCGCCAATGTCGATAACGATTCCGGCGGAATCCTCACCTACTCCCAGGCAGGCGCGCAGTACGGCTACACGCTGCTGTGGACCATGCTTCCCATCACCATCGCGCTGATTGTCGTGCAGGAAATGTGCGCGCGCATGGGCGTGGTCACGGGCAAGGGCCTGAGCGACCTCATCCGCGAAGAGTTTGGCCTGCGCCTCACCTTCATCCTGATGGTGCTGCTGGTCGTGGTCAACTACACCAACGTGGTGACAGAGTTCATCGGCATCGCTGGTTCGCTACACCTGTTCCACGTGACCAAATACATCTCCGTGCCGTT
>Ga0302319_10026674_pt1 | contig 10165 bp, 7 predicted proteins | sample Bog_T0_2_FD_203319 | JGI IMG/M metagenome (GOLD analysis project Ga0302319, IMG submission 203319) | Peat permafrost microbial communities from Stordalen Mire near Abisko, Sweden - Bog_T0_2 | ecosystem: Environmental > Terrestrial > Soil > Wetlands > Peat | place: Sweden: Abisko, Stordalen Mire...
AGCATGATTCCATAGGGAAAGGAAGCGTCGCGGCATATTTTAATGGCACTTTAGTCCGCCGGAGGCTATTTATTCGCTCAGAAACGCGAAGGTAGGGCTAGCTCCCAGCAATGTCGCCGAGGCGCCATCCGAGGTTCTCGCACCCTCCCAAGCCGAACTGATATAGAACAAACGCCTCCTGCCGAGGCCGGCAAGCAGGGTCTGCTCGATCAGTAATTCGTATTGATCCAGAATCGCTGGGTCGCTCGGATTGGATGGCTGCCCTTCGAGGCTGGGCGCGAGTTTGGCGCGCGCTGACTCGTGGACGGATTCCGGTTTGGTTCCAGCAGATTGCGGAAGAAGTCGCGAAGGAAGGGGTGGGCTGAGTAAACTCTGTCCATCGGTGTCGTAGCGGAACACGAGCCCCAGGCCTCTGAGTCTTTCCAGGTGAATCGTGAGTTGACGATCCGCAAGGCCGACGAGAGCACCGGCGATCTCGCCGCCGCTCTGGACGATCCAGCCGAGAATCTCCACCTTCACTCCTCTCGGGAACAACGCCAAACGGGCCAGGAGATCTCGTTCAGACGCGGTAAAGGCCTTAGCGTACTGTTCGAGGACGCGGTACAAGCGCGCCGCTCTCGGATCAGCCTCTTTGGCGTCAGCCAGAGAGAATTGCGGTGCGCGAGTCGGGTCACCATGTTCGAAGTTACCGAGGTAGGAGCCGAGGACCGCGACGGACAGGGCATGATAGACGCCGCCCATGTTTAATGGCTCGATTGCTCGGGCCAACGCGGCATCCTCGCCTTTCACGTTCCACGCTCTCAGGACAGCAATCGCCACTGGAAGATCGAGGTCATCGAGCGCAACAGCTCGGTGCCCCGCACCCTTGAAGTCTTCGAGATCCACCAAGGGAAACCGCGACGTGACGAGCGCTCGGGCGCTACCCAATCCTCCCGCCAGCGCACGCACGAAGCGCTTCAATTGCAGGTCTTCGAGTTCACCGCGCCGCCGCGGGCCTTCATCGCATTGAACGCGCTCGAGTCCATCGAGAACCAGAACGTGCGGCGTGTCACCCGAAAGCGCCTGCTGTAGTCGTTCGAGCATCCCGCCCGTCGGCGTGTCCTTCTCACCGGTGAAATAAAGATAAGCAGCCCGCAGGAAAGCATCCGTATGCGGATCTTCGTAGAAAGACCAAATAAAGACCCCTGCACGGTCCGAAAGCTTCGCCTCATGGAGAGCCTTATTGACCAGCGCCGTCTTACCCGCGCCGCCGGCGGCAACAACCGAAAGAACTCGATCCGGCGTGACCGGCACCCGCAGCCACTCCTTCAGATCATTAAGCCGCGCCGTCCTTCCGCGAAAATGCTGAGCCAGCTGCAGAGCATGGCAGAAAAGCGGCTTCCATGCTCGCGGGGGTGGAAGATCGCTCGTCTGCGGTTTGAAGTTAGCAAGCGCGGCGGTGACCTGAGTTTCAAGGTCCTGCGGACTGGTAAACGTCGCAAGGGTGCATTCGCGCCCCAGCCAGGTTTTGAATTCCTGGAGCTTCTGAACGGCCTTGGCGATTTCCAACGCCTTTTCCGGCTCTGAAGTCAGCCGATCCTGCTCCTTCTGTCCGGTCCATGGCGCATTCGGATCGACCAGAAACGCAAAGACCGGCTTACCCGCGCGCTTAGCCGCATCGACCTCCAGCCATGTAATGGACCGTTCGCCGTCTCCCCCCAGTTCCACCTGAGGCACATACCCCAGGCGATGCGCCACGATGCAAATCACCGCATCCGCTTCAGCCGCCATTCGCACGCATTCGCTTACCGGCTGTCCCGACATCGCCGAAAACGTCTCCATCGCAACCGGATGGCGCTCCAGACGCAGCACCGCATCGACCTTTCTGCGATAATCTCTCAGGTCCTCTGCGGTCGATGAAATAAAGATGCGGAAACTCATCCGTGAACTTTCCGAATTGCGGCTGAGTATCCTGATTATTCTATGCATGCCATCTCGCTTCAGGGAGTAACGAAGACCTTCGGAGACCTAACCGCCGTCGACGACCTTTCACTCACCGTCCCCGAAGGTGCAATCCACGGCTTTATCGGCCCCAACGGCTCCGGCAAAACCACCACCATGCGCATGATCGTCGGCATCTTCCATCCCGATTCCGGCAGCGTCAAAGTCTTCGGCGAAGAGATGCGCGGCATTCGCACCGGCCTGATCGGGTACCTGCCCGAAGAGCGCGGGCTTTACCGGAAAATGAACGTGCGGACGCTGCTTGAATTCCACGGCGAACTGCGCGGCGGCCATAACGTGCCTCAACAGGTGGCGCACTGGCTGGATCGTCTGAGCCTCTCAGCCTTTGCCGATGCCAAAATCGAAACGCTCAGCAAGGGCATGACGCAAAAAGTTCAGTTCATCGCCGCCGTAGTGCCCAAGCCGCGCCTCGTAATCCTCGACGAACCCTTCAGCGGCCTCGATCCCGTCAGCGCGGAATCGATTCGCGAAGGCATTCTCGAAATGCGGCGCAAAGGGACCACGGTAGTGCTGAGCACGCACGATATGGCCACCGCCGAAAGCCTTTGCGATTCGATTCTGATGATCTTCAAAGGCAGAAAAGTCCTCGACGGCACGCTCGAACAGATTCAGGATCAATACGGCAACGACACGATTCGCCTCTCGACCCAAGGCGGCACAGAGTTCCTGACCCGCCTGCCTGGCGTCGAAAACCTGCGCGACCTGGGACAGTTTCAGGAGGTCAGACTGGCGCGAGGCGCAGATCCCCAGGAAATGCTGCGGGCGCTGATTGCCCTGGTTCCCGTGAAAAGCTTCTCGATTGCAAAGCCCTCGCTGCACGACATTTTCGTAAGGATTGCCGGCAATGAATAAGCTCCTGATTATCGCGAAACGCGACTACATCGAATCGGTCAAAACCAAAGCCTTCCTGTTCGGGCTGATTGTCGCGCCGATTCTTTTCGGCTCCGGCTTTATCGGGATCATGGTGATGGAGAAGAAGCCCGATCTCACGGAGCGGCGCATCGCGCTGGTGGATCGCACCGGCGAGGCCGCGGCCACCGTGATTGAAGCCGTTCAGGAAAAGAACGAGCGCGACCTGAACGATAAAGACACCGGCAGGCAGACCATGCCGCGCTACAAATTCGAGATCGTCGCGCCCGATACCGCGAATCCCGATGCTCAGCGCCTGGCGCTCTCACGCCGAGTGAGTTCGAAAGATCTGTACGCGTTCGCGGAGATCGGGAGTAAGGCCCTGCATCCCGATGCGACCGGCGAAAAGAACCCGGAAAACGGCATCTCCTGGTACTCGAATGAAACCGGCGTAAACGGCGGCCGGAGCTGGATCGCCAACCCGATGAACGATGGGATCCGGCGCGCCCGCATGACGCAGGCAGGCGTGGACCCGGCGCGCTTCAGCGATCTGCTCGGCAACGTCGACATCCGCACCATGAACCTGGTTTCGCAGGACGAAAAGACCGGGCAGACTCACCCCGCGGAGAAGCGAACCCAGGCTGCGATGGCGGTTCCGCTGGTACTGGTGATGATGCTCTTCATGATCGTGATGATCACGGCGGCCCCGATGCTGAACTCGATTGCGGAAGATAAGCTGCAGCGCGTGCATGAGATGTTGCTGGCGTCGGCCACGCCGTTCGATCTGATTGGAGGCAAGGTCCTGGCCGCGTTGGGTCGCTCGCTCACCAGCTCGATTCTGTATATCGCCGGCGCACTGGTGGTGCTGAATGCTCTGGCGATGTTTGGGCTCGCCCACCTTGAGCTGATCCCGTGGTTCCTGATTTACCTGATTGCGGAAATTACCATGCTGTCGGCGATCGCGGCGGCCCTGGGTTCCGCCTGCGGCAGTCCGCAGGATGCGCAGAGTCTGGGGATGCTGCTGTTCATCCCCGTGATCATCCCGATGATGATGATGGCGCCGATCATGGAAGCCCCGAACGGCGGGCTGGCGGTGGCGATGTCGTTCTTCCCGCCGTTTACCCCCATGATGATGATGCTTCGACAGGCAATGCCGGGCGGCGTTCCGGAGTGGGAGCCGTGGGTGGGGCTGGTGGGGATGATTGCGGGGGTGACGGTGATTTCGTGGGCGGCTTCGCGGATCTTCAGGGTGGGGATTCTGCTGCAGGGGAAACCGCCGAGCGTGGGGGAACTGATGAAGTGGGCGGTTCGCGGGTAGGATTGGCAGACGGACGGCAGCGGCTGCCTCACGCTAAAATAGAAGTGAATCCACGACATGATTGACGCAACTCTCGCCAAAATATTCGGCACTAAGAACGAGCGCGAAATCAAGGCGATGCGTCCGGTTATCGCGGCGATCAACGACCTTGAGCCGTCGATGCAGCAGCTCTCCGACATCGACCTGGCCGCTCGCACCATAACTTTCCGCGAACAGCTCGATCGCGGCGCCAAACTCGACGATATCCTTCCGGAAGCCTTTGCCACCGTGCGCGAAGCAGGCCGCCGCACGCTCAACATGCGGCATTTCGATACCCAGATGATCGGGGGCATGGTTCTGCACAAGGGCACCATCGCCGAAATGGGCACAGGTGAAGGTAAGACGCTGGTGGCAACGGCGCCGGTTTATCTGAATGCGCTGGAGCGCAAGGGCGTTCACGTGGTCACGGTCAACGATTATCTTGCCAAACGCGACGCCGAGTGGATGGGCCGGATTTACAAGTTCCTGGGGATGACGGTCGGGATCATCGTGCACGATCTGGACGACCAGGAGCGCCAGGATTCCTACAACTCCGACATCACCTACGGGACCAACAACGAGTTCGGGTTCGATTATCTGCGCGACAACATGAAGTTCAACCTGAAGAGCTGCGTGCAGCAGCGCGGCCATAACTACGCGATTGTCGATGAAGTCGATTCGATTCTGATCGACGAAGCGCGTACTCCGCTGATTATTTCGGGTCCGAGCGAAGCTTCGACCGATAAGTATTACAAGGCCAATAAGGTGATCCCGCACCTGATTCGCGGTGAAGTGATCGAAGGCAAGGAACCGGGCGAGAAGTATACGACCGGCGATTTTACGGTTGACGAAAAGCACCGTGCAACCGCCCTTACCGAAGAAGGCGTGCTGAAGGTGGAACGTATTCTCGGCATCGGAAATATGTTCGAGGGCGATAACGTCGAGTGGTTCACGCATGTGCAGCAGGCGCTTAAGGCGCATGTGATTTTCATTCGCGATAAGGATTACGTCGTCAAAGACGGCGAGGTGATTATCGTCGACGAGCATACGGGGCGATTGATGCCAGGGCGTCGCTGGAGCGACGGTTTGCATCAGGCGGTGGAAGCGAAAGAGGGGGTGAAGATCGAGCGCGAGAATCAGACCCTTGCGACCATCAGCTTCCAGAATTACTTCCGCATGTATAAGAAGCTGGCGGGAATGACGGGTACTGCCGAAACTGAGGCCGCTGAGTTCCAGAAGATCTACAAGCTCGATGTCACGATGGTGCCGCCGAACCGGCCTTTGATCCGCAAGGAATACACGGACGTCGTTTATCGGACCGAAGAAGAGAAGTTCCGCAACGCCGCGAAGGAGATCAAAGAGTTCAACGAGCGCGGGCAGCCGGTGCTGGTCGGCACGGTGTCGGTCGAGAAGTCGGAACATCTTTCGAAAATGCTCAAGAAGATGGGCATCCGGCATGAGGTTCTGAACGCCAAGAACCATGAGCGCGAGGCGATGATCGTGGCGCAGGCCGGGCGGCGGGGCGCGGTTACCGTGTCGACGAACATGGCGGGCCGCGGTACCGATATCCTGCTGGGCGGCAATGCCGAGGCGATGGCGCGGGATCTGATGCGGAAGGCTGGGAAGGACCCGGATCGCGACGAGTATAAAGCCGATTGGGAACGCATGCTGGCGGAAGTAAAAGATCAGGTCGCGAGCGAGCACGAAGAAGTGGTCAAGCTCGGTGGGCTGCACATCGTAGGCACTGAGCGGCACGATTCGCGGCGCATCGATAACCAGTTGCGCGGACGTGCGGGACGCCAGGGTGATCCAGGCAGTTCGCGATTTTTCCTTTCGTTGCAGGACGATTTGCTGCGCATTTTCGGCGGCGAGCGGATGCAGAATCTCATGCTGCGGCTGGGCATGGAAGAAGATGTGCCGATCGAATCGGGCATGATCACCAAGCGCATCGCGGCGGCGCAGAAGGCTGTGGAAACGCAGAATTTCGAAGCGCGAAAGCACCTGCTCGAATACGACGACGTGATGAACAAGCAGCGCCAGGCGATCTATGCTTTGCGCCGGCAGCTGCTGGAGGGCGCGGAACAAAAAGAGCGGGTGATGGAAATGACGCAGGGCGTGATCGGCGGGATTGTGGACCGCGCGTGCCCTGAGAACGAGCATCCGGATACGTGGGATCTGGCGGCGATTCAGACGGACATGCTGACGATGTTCGGGGCGCGTTTGAATCCGGCGGATCTGGGCGGTTTGAATATCGAGCAGATGGAAGCGGCATTGTTTGAAAAGGCTAAGTCGGCTTATCAGGAGAAGGAAGACCTGGTGGGTTCGAGCATTATGCGCGACGCCGAGCGCAACATTATGCTGCACGTGATCGACGACCAGTGGAAAGACCATCTGCTGTCGATGGATCACCTGAAGGAAGGCATTGGGCTGCGCGGGTATGGGCAGAAGGACCCGCTGGTTGAGTATAAGAAGGAGTCTTACACACTCTACAAGGACATGCGGGACCGGATTGAGGATGAGACGGTCCGGTATTTGTACTTCCTGCGGTTCGAGGTGAATCGCGGGTCTTTGCCTTTCAAGGTGGATGAGGAAGGCATGGAGGAGACGGTTGAGGAGTTAGAGGCGGAAGCCGCGGAGACGGCTCGCGCGGCGGAGAGGGCCAGGGCTGCGGAAGAAGAGCAGCGGCGGGCGGCTCAGAGCGCGGTGCAGGATATGACGCGGAGCATTCAGAAGCAGCATGAGAAGGAATTGAAGGAGCTGCAGTTCTTAGGGACGGGCGGGAATGGCGCGGCTAAGCCGGCGGCTTCTAATGGGGGTGGGGCTAAGGTGGGGCGGAACGATCCTTGTCCCTGCGGGAGCGGGAAGAAGTTTAAGAAGTGCCACGGGGTGGCAGCCTAGTTTTTTTAGATGTCGGCCCATGCGGGCAGCGAGACGGCGCGCCAGGTGATGGTTCCCTCGCGGGCTTCAAAGACTTTACGGGGGATGGGATCGGTGTTGTCGTAGCCTTTAGCTTCATCGGCGATTTGGAGGTTGGCGAGGCGGCGGGCGACATCGGCGTGGGTACGTGATGGCCGCCTTTGGCGACGCGTTTCACCGACTCTTTGGACGTTTAGGCCAGGGTTGCTGAGGCAGATGTAGACGAGGCGCACATAAAAGCCAGCCTGCTTTGCGAGTTTCATCGTGGTCTGTGCGAACCCGATAGTGTGGTCTCGATGGCAAAGCTCTGTCCCTGTTTGAGATACTCTGCTCTCGTATTATGACCTTTCTGGCGGCTTCGATTGCTGCCGCGGATGGGTTGGACGGATTGATTCGCTTAGCAACGGCATCCGGATCGAGCAGGTTCACTTTGCCTTCGAAGGAATAACCGCGCGACGAAGGTACTCTTTCCGGAGCCGTTCGGTCCGGCAAAAACGTGTAGCGTGGGCACGGTTCAAGCCGCGGAACGAATCTCGCGGACGATCTCGTAGTTATATCCGTCAGGGGGATTTGAGACGAAGCGGATCTGGAACTTTCGCCCGTCGCGCATCTCCTTGATGTAGCCGCCCGATCCGTCGCCATAAAATACCGGGACTCCTGCGCGGAGGGTTTCCTCGCGTGCTTCGACCATAGCGGAGACCATGGTGTCATGGAACTCTTTGGAGAAGATGCTGTCGGTTTCCATTCGTCTTGATTTTACTACAGCCGCGGGATGAGGTTAACTAAGCCTGGCGCGCCGCTCGTCGAACGTTTCTTATCGTCCCTATTAAGGAAACAGTTAAACAAGGATGAAATCCTCATGAGAATAATATGCCGTTCTTATGTTGATCGCTTTACACTCTAACTTCAACTGCTGAAGGGTTAAGGCACTTATCGCCTGATCGAACGCCCTCTAACGGGGAACGTTTTCAGTGAGTTGGATACGTGTACCCAGGCCGCCCTCGTCCGAACGGCTTGCCGGCATCCCCCTCGTGCGCATGAGGCCGGCATTAGGTTGTCTCACGGCAACTGACTAATTCAATTCGCAAAATAAAAGGAAGGACCACATAAGCTATGAAAAAACTCACAGCGGTGGTGTCGGTCGCTTTGTTGTGCACCGCGGCTCTGAATGCGCAGTCCACGTTCGGAACCATTGCGGGTCTGGTCAGAGATTCGGCTAAAGCTCCTTTAGCCGACGCTATGGTCACCGTTACAAAAAAGGACGGCAGCGCTATCCGCACCACAATCTCCAGCAGCAGCGGACTCTTTACGTTCGCCGATGTTCCGCCGGGTGAATACTCGGCCGTAGCTCAGTCTCCGGGTTTGCCGGATATCACGGTCCCGTCGCTGAAAGTAACCGCTGGACAGGCGACACGCGCGGATCTCACTCTTACTGCCGCTCCCGTCATCACGACGAGCGTCAAACCGATTTCCGCACCGGCTCTCGTCGTCCCCACGGCGCCCAAATCCGAAGCCACCCTGGCTTCGCTCGGGCTTCCTCCCGTGGGAACCCTCAAACCCAAAACCGATATAGCCAAACTCGACCTGCCGCCTATGCCCACCGCTCCGAACTCGGCCCCCAACCAGGCCGCGTCGACGCCGGCTCCGGCTCAGGCAACCGCCGCAGCGCCCGCTGCTCCGGCTACGCCGCCGGTCGATAACGACACCCCGTTCGCTTACGCGGACTTCACCTGGATGAACGCGGTGCCTCGCAACCACGATTCTGTCCTCGACGGGAAGTACTTCTCGCCCGAGGTTCGCGTCGATACCAACTACATTTACGACTATAATCACCCGATCGATCACACTCTCGGTGGCACCACCGAAGGTGAAAGAACCGGTGAAGTCGTGCTCCAGCAGCTGAACGTGGGCGGCGACTTCCACTGGGATCACATGCAGATGCGATTCCTGACGCAGCTCGGCGCCACGGCAACCGCCGTGCCGCGCAACGATGCGAGTCCGTCCGTTGGACAGTGGCAACTGGCCGATGCCTACCGGTACCTCACGGAAGGCTATGCGGGATACCACATGAATGTGCAGCACGGGCTGAACTTTCAGGCGGGTATCTTCATGTCATTCATCGGACTGTACAGCTATTACAGCTTCGATAACTGGGGCTACCAGCCGTCCTATGTTTCGTCTAACACTCCCTGGTTTTTCAACGGCTTCCGCATGCAGTGGTTCCCCACCAACAAGCTGAAGATCGAGCCCTGGCTGATCAACGGGTGGCAGTCTTACGCCAAGTTTAACGGAAAGCCAGGGGTCGGGGGACAGATTCTATGGAGGCCGACGGGAAACCTAGACTTCGTGTGGAACACCTACGCTCTCGGTCAGGATACGATTGCAACCCATCGCACTCGGCTCCATGAAGACGACAGCATGGAATGGAAGTACTACGAAGACCCCAACAAGCTGATGCACCGTATGGCATTTTCGCTCACCTTCGACATCGGCTGCGAAACCGGCGGCGGAACGCAGGTTGTCGCAGGCGAAGCTCCTGGCGCCAAGGTCAATTGCATGAGCAACAGCAAAACCGCCTTTGCGCAAAACTTCATAGGCGCCATGTTCTACAACCGCTGGTGGTTTGACCACGACAAATTCGGGGCCACGCTGGGCGGCGGTTTCATGGCGAATCCAGGCCGTTACCTGGTGCTGCTTCCGCCCATCAACGGCACAACGGCCACCACCGGTTCCCCCTACTTCACCCAGAATCCTGGGCAGAAGTTCTCGGGCTACGATTATCAGGCAACTTTCGACTGGATGCCCTCGCAGTTCGTAACTTGGCGGATCGAGTTCACGCAGCGCGGAACCAACGTTCCGTACTTCACCGGCCCCGGAGGCGTCACTCCTCCGGGCGGCAACAACGGCAACCCTGCAATGTTTGCCTGCATGGACGGCACGCCGTCGGCTACCGCCGGAGGTTGCGGTAACGATGGCGGTCTCTGGTCTCCGGATCTCCGTAAACAGGAGCGCCGCTGGACCTTTGCCCTGATGGTTCACCTGTAACCCGCGTGAGCCGGCCAT
>Ga0302319_10026677_pt1 | contig 10165 bp, 12 predicted proteins | sample Bog_T0_2_FD_203319 | JGI IMG/M metagenome (GOLD analysis project Ga0302319, IMG submission 203319) | Peat permafrost microbial communities from Stordalen Mire near Abisko, Sweden - Bog_T0_2 | ecosystem: Environmental > Terrestrial > Soil > Wetlands > Peat | place: Sweden: Abisko, Stordalen Mire...
GATCAACCATTTGCGCGTTTCGACTGTATCGCGGATCGTCGAGCCATGCTGCGTCTGTTTCTCAATCCGGTACATATAGTGGCCGCTCGCATTGGCCGCCGCCAGTTCATGCGCCATCGTCTGACGCACCAACTCCGTTGCCGTAACACCTGGTGGAGGTGTTTGCGCCACCGCTGAAAACGCCCCCAGTAGCAACGAGACAGATACCGCACGACCGCATAATAGTGGGCTTTCAAACATGTGAAACTTTTCCAACCGGCGTCTGCTGCAGACTTTCGTTCGCTCTTTGCAATTGGCAACGTCGATTGTATGGCATGTTTTCCTCTCTTTTGATTTATTTTACGCCGCTGGTAGGTTGTATGCCATGGGGTGAAACCCTACCCGGAGCTGGTGTTGCCGCCGTTGGTGATACAGGAATGCGTCATTGGTATTCCGGGCACCGAAGTGAAGGATAGTCGGCCAGTTCATTTGGTTGCAGAAGCATTTGTATTGGGCTTTCGCCGGGTTTTGGCGCAGTGCAATTTGTAGCCCTGGTTGAGCAGCGCGAGGGCAATCCATGCAAGGAGCGCGACGAGCGGATAAGCCAGAAGCCGCGGGAAGAACGCCCAAAGAATCGCTAGGATAAGGAGAACTGCGCCTGCCAAAACCGTGACACGGGTTTCAACAGGTTCGAGTACGCGCCGGTTGGTGAATGCCGCTGCGACCACATTGGCAATGCGGATAGCTCCGGCAGCAGCACGCCCGGCGCTGCCTCCGCCGCTGATGAGCACCGGGTGTCGATGGCGCGGTTTATTCGGCGTGTGCAGCATCTGCTTGGCGTCCAGGACAACTTCGGTCGCGTTCTCCAAGTCGCTGAGGAACATCTTTTCCATCATGAGCGCGAAAGATTCGTCTTCAACCACGACATCCATCTCGCAGTTGCCAAACCAGCTGGCGATGTTGAGATTCGTTGAACCGACACGTGCCCAACGTCCATCTGCGACCGCCGTTTTTGCGTGAAGCATCGTTCCGTTCCACTCGAAAACGCGCACCCCGGCTTCCAACAACATGCGATAACCCGCCCGGGACAATGGCTTGAGAAGCGGAACATCCGTTGCGTTCGGCACCAGCAGGCGCACGTCAACGCCGTCCTTTGCCGCCGCGCGTAATGCCTGGACGTAGGAAGTCATGCCGGCGTAGTAGGCATCCGTCAGCCACAGCCGGCTCTCTGCGAGGGCGGCCACAAGTTGGTCGACGCGAAACATACCTCCCGTCGCCGGAATGCTCGCCACGACTCGAACCGCAGCCTCGCCTTCGTTCACCAGTGCGTCCCGATTGACCAACTCGCGTTTCGGTATCGGCTTCCCTGTCATCGCCCAAATATTTGAGAACGCCTCCTCCAAGTCTGCTACCGACGGCCCGCGGACTTCAATGCCGGTGTCGCGCCACGCCTCGATATTCTTTTCCGGCTCACCGACCCACATTCTGCCGATGCACAACCCGCTGACAAAACCAATTTCACCGTCCACGCAGAGCGTCTTGCGATGGTCACGACTGAGCCAGCCAAAAGGTGAATCCCATCGTGCAGCGTTATAGCAACGCACCTCGACGCCGCTGGCACGAAGGCCTCTCCAGAATTCGCGGGATGCCGTGCCAAAGCCGCCCAACCAGTCGTAGATAAGACGCACAGACACGCCCTCCTGCGCTTTGGCTGTGAGGGCATCGGTGAACATGCGGCCAATATCGTCCTCGTGAATGATGTAGCTCTCAAAGTGGATGTGCCGCTTTGCCGCGCGGATTGCATTGAGCTACGCCGGGTAATTTTCGCTCGCATCCTGAAGCAGACGAATGTGGTTGCCCGGGATCAGAGGCGCCCCAGCCGCGCGAGAGAAGGCCTGCCTGGCAAGTACATAAATCGGCGACGAAGCATCGCTCTCACCGCCGGGAAGTATTACGGTGGCATTCATTATTTCCTGGTCCATGCGGGAGGAGTGTGCAAAGCCGGGCAATAGGCAAGTTCCATACCTGCATTCCGGAGTTTAGCACTCCTGCGCGCCAGCTTGAAATCTAATCCACGCCTCGCTGCAAATCAATTCCGGCGGAATCAGGAATTGCAGGAAGTTCTCATGGAGTCCCAATGACTCCTTCGCCTGTAGTGGTCGTGCAGGCGCTGTTCAAAGGCGAACCTGTAAATGGTATTCCGGTTCTTTTTGTATGTCTTCTTTGGTCACATTCACAAACACCTTGGATTTCTCATGACTGATGCGGTGAATATGTTTCGGTGAAATCACGATTTCCTTGCCCGAGAACCAATGGCCGGTCTCGACGACCAGGTGACAAATTGCCCAATTCTTATCGTCCATGATAAGGTCGGTGACGTGACCGATCGCTCCATCGCTGGTTTCGATGTGATAGCCTTTCAGGGCCTGTGCGCTTCGCAGGTGGGGATCGTCGTCATTGTGCGGTTGGGGCCGGTGGTTCTGGCTTGCTTGCTCAAAAGGCACAGGGTTCAGCGGCACCATGGGAAAACCGGCCATGCCCCACATTCCTCCTCCGGCCCAATAACCTGGCCATCCATAATAGCTATAATACTCCTTTTCGTATTGTCGCGAGACGGGCTTGTGCGTCTCAATCGCGGGGCTGTCTTCAATCTTTTGCCGGGTCAAGTTCACAAGCACGCTGTCACCGTCTTGTTGGAAAACTCCGAAGGCATGGGGGGAGATCAGCACCAGACGTTCTGCCAGCCACGAGCCCGTATCTGCGACCACATAACGAACCACCCAGTTCTGATCGTCAAAATAGAAATCCTTAACATGACCGATTTCGCCATCCGATGCATTGAGTTTATCTCCGTATAATTGTTTGATGCTGCGTAACATAATTTTGCTTTCCTTTGGTATTACGCGAGCTTCCTTCCGGAAGTCGTGATCGATAAGTTAAGTCCGCCGCGCTTCACGATACGCCTTTCCAATGGTGCTTCCTGTGATCACTTGCATAATAGGCGCTCATCACAACGATCGCCCATGCGGCAAGAGGGATCAGGAGCCCAACGCCCGCTGTTGCAAGTGATAGCAGGATTCCCACCCACAGGGCGACCGGAACCCCAAGCAGTAGAATCGCCAGGCCCGCTGCATAATGGCCCTTGAAGATATGCCCCGCCCCCGGGACAATGCTGAACACCGCCGCCAGAATGTCGCGGTCTCTCTTTAGATTTCTCAAGCTGGCTCTATCAAGTTTCATTGAGTAATTTCACCCCCTTGAGAAGAATTTACTGCCGTGGAACGCCAACGCCCGGCTGCGCTGATACCGGAATGATGCAAACGATTTGTGCTGTTGTTTCATTTCGGTGTTGCAGCCATATCATTCCCGAGGCACCGCAGCATAAAAATTCAGCCCTTTGCGCATTGCGACACTCCGTAGGCAGGCGCGGATGGGAACGACCCCGGCAGCCGGGGCTGCAAAGATCGCGACCACCATCGGGCGCATGCGATCAATGAGCCACGACCACATCTCCATCCATTCCCGCACCTGTGGAGGAAACTCCTTCGCTCCACTCAACGAGAAAATGACAACGTCCGCTGTTGCTGCCGCACTTGCTGCAACGTTGCGTATTTCGGAAATTCCGAGCACCAGGAAATTCCATATATTCAGGTTGAGTTCTAGATTGCCTGCCCCTTTGGCGGCCAGCTGGTCGGCGAACCGTTTCGCACGCATCCCGTCGGGCAAAGATTCATAAATGATAGTCACATTGAATCTTGACGACAGGACCGTTTCACAAACGTCTTCCAGTTCCGGGATCATATCATTCTCCATCAGTCGCCTGCCGGGCAACCAACCTGCCTTCCGGTTTGATTGTTTTGTGTGAGCGCCAGGCACCCGTTAATTTATTCATGGTGCTCCAATGTCTCCGGCCCGGTGCCGTTGAGAATTTCCTTGGCATGGGCGACTTCATCCATGGAGCCATGGGCAACCAGGACGAACTTATCAGTCTTCAATGCCGTCTCATACTGAAGGATGCTGTCCTTGGGGATGCCCATGCTGAACAAGCCCGCGCCAAGCGCGCTCAGGCCCCCCACCACGACCGTGCTTTCCAGCGCCCCGACGATCCAGACGACGAGCGGGCCGGCGATAAGCAACGGCCCGATGCCTGGAATAAAAAAGAACGCGGAGCCAAAAAAGCATCCCCATATCCAGCCCCAGAAAGCCCCGATTTTTCCCCAGTATTTCATGCGGTCGCCTACATTGTAGTAGCCGACCACATGTTCGTCCGTGTGATAGTCGCGTCCGACAATGGACAGCTTCTTCATATCAAAGCCGGATTGCTGGAGTTCTTTGATGGCTGCTTCGGCAGCCGTGTGGGATGGATAGGTTGCTACGATGGAATTGTTATTGCTCATATTATTTCTTTGTTGTTGCACGTATGTTTGTTTTCGTAAGTTACTTGACCTTGACCTGATTTAACACCTGGGTTGCGCCACTTTTACGGGCGTCTTTGTCCACTTCACCCCAGCCGATCCAAGTCCCGACGGTGCCGGTCAAAGTGGCGACGCCTCCATTAACGGTGACTTTGATGTCGTCGCTGCGGACGAACGGACTCCAGAAGAAAGCGTCCTCGATGCTCTTTTTGATATGTTCGTCGCTCGGATATAGTTCTGATACAATCTCGGAAGCGTCGTAAGGCGACTGGTTGTAATAAGGCCAATCATAGGAGTAGTAGGGCCAATCGTAGTAGTAGATTGTAGACTCCTGTTCATTCTTCAGATGGTTGCGGACCATCGTCACGCCTTTTATCCGCGAAGCAACATCCTGCGCTTCGGCCTTTTGGAAACTTGAATCCACACTCCCGGAGAGGGATGCGACGGTATTGCTGACAGCCACTTCTATTGTAGAACTGTCTAGAAACGGATCCCAGGACAAGGCCGCCTTCAATTGTTTCGTCATCTCCGCATCAGCGGGTTCCTCTTTTGGTCTCACCTTCAGAAGGTCGTCAACCTTCCAGACGCCTACTATGTTTTTCGCGTCCTGTTCAGCGGAGGTTTTCGCCTTCAAATTCCCCACGGTTCCGCTGAGAGTGACCCTTCCGCCTTCAACGGTTACACTGGGGGAGAAGGCCGAAATGCGCGGATCAAGAGGAAGGGCGGCCTGCACCGCTTGTTTGATTTCAATGTCAGAACGGTCGGGGTATTCGGACTTTCTATGCACGCCTTCGTTTGCCCATGGTTCAATTGTCAAGCCGCTGCTCTCCACATACATCACGCCGTTTACCAAGGCATCATCTATGGCTCTCGATTTGCTGATCGCGCTTCCGATCGTTCCAATGAGCGTCACCCTGCCATTTTTTACTGTGCTGTTGACCATGTCCCCATTGATCCAGATGTCCCATTGAAGACGAGCCTTGACGTCGGCGGCTATTTCCTGATCGCTACGTTTTGTGAGATAGGTGATCGTCACATCATTCTGGACCTCCTTTGCTCCCTTCACTCCCTTGGCAATCCGTCCGGCGAGTTGTTTTTCCCCATTGGAATGAACGCTGCCGGTCAACGTGGCGACCGCGCCCTTGACCGAAACGGCCACCTGATAGGAATCTGTCGCGGGATCCTGCAATAGTGCCATCAGGATGTCCTTGCGGATGTCTTCGTCGGGCCGGGACACCGGCGTCACCGCGATCCGGTCAATCACTCCGCGCACGCCACGGATGCTCTCCGCGATTTTGACCATCCGATCTTTAGTGAGCAGGTTGTCAGCCGGTCCGGAAAGCGTGACAATTCCCTGACTGGAATTGACATCCATATTATTGGGGACCACGCCCTTTTCTGATATCAATCCGTCTTCAACGGCGGATGTGATGCGGCTGTCGGTGACTTCCTTTGCCGGTGTTGCCGCTTGTAAAGGTACCAGAATTTGCATTCCCGCCGCTACCAGCAGGAGGAGAGGCCATCTGCCAATCGCTGAGCGATGAGGCCATTCGTTCAACTTTAATTTTTCCATACTGCTTTTTTATTCTGTCTCGTTCGTTGTTTAGGCTGCTGTTGCGCCTTGGAATTCCACAAAACTAGGTTGCCCCGCGGGTTTTCGCTATGGGGTGTTTTACCCATGTCGGTTTCCGACATGGGAAATCGAGTGCGTTGTTGGGGCGAGAGGAAAGTTTTCGTCAATCTTTCCCGCAAGACCATCAACGGTCACCAAAATACACGGACGAATCTTTGCCAGCCGGGTTGGGGTTCTGCATGATCAAATCAACTCCAGTTGAGCAAAATGAAAATCAGCGACATGCTCACGATCCAAAATAACAGGAAATTCACCGGTGAAACTGCGTTAAAGTTTTGGGCGGGGGGACTTTCTTCAGGCGCTCCGTGACAATGATGACAACGGGGGTTCGTGGTTGATACCGCATAACCGCAGGTTGGACAGGCTTCCAAAGACATAGCCAACCATTCCCACGCCCTGGCAGCTTTGCATATGGGGTGTACACCCCATATACAAAATCCTGCCCGGGCTGATGATTTTGATATGTCCATGAACTCAACTCGCTTGGAAAGACTGGTAATTTTTGCCGCTGACAAAGAGGGACGCATTCCTGTTCCCAAGGGTGAGAAGATCGGCCTTGAAGCCATACGGAAAGCAATCGCCCAATTGAAAAAAAAGGGATTGGTGCGTAAAGCGGAGAGTCCGCATGCCGATTGTTCTCCATATGTTTTAACGGATTTGGGGAAACATTGCAGGGAATATATGACCTCCGGAGCAATCCAAAATGAGGTCGATTCCATGAACTGGAGCAGGGATGAGTTTGACGCACCTTCATCGGGTTTGGTGTAGCTCCTTCGATTCCGGAAAAAATGAGACCCTGCGGTGTAAAAACAAAATTAACATCTTATTATGAAAATCATCTTCGCAAAATTACTGACAGCCGCGACGTTTCTTTTATTCGCGATTCCGGCCTTTGCCATCGGGAAGCCCGCGCGTGATGCGCGGAATTCATCGGAACAATGGCTTGCCCTGATTGACGCGGGAAAATCCTCCGAGAGTTGGCAGATGGCTGCGAATTATTTCAGGAGCACCATTTCCCGGGAGCAGTGGCAGCATTCGCTTGGTGCCGTCCGGCGGACACTCGGCGATCTTGTCTCCCGCAAACTCAAAAGCGTGACATACACGAAGTCAATTCCCGGCGAACCTGATGGTGAATACATGGTCCTGCAATTTGACTCTTCATTCGCAAACAGGAAGATGGCATATGAAACGGTTACACCAAAACTCGACTGGCATGGCAAATGGAGAGTCTGTGGTTACCGTATCCATTTATGCTCCTGTGATTGATCCCACGATGCCGGTAATCCGTTTTTTGAAGGTGTCATTGAACAGGAATATCATTCTCGTGCGGCAGAACAAGTGAGGTCCCCAAATGAACAAAAAACCGAAACACAGCATCCTGCAGGTAGTTCTATTGAGACACGGGGAAAGCGTGTGGAATAAGGAAAACCTCTTTAGCGGATGGACGGACGTGGATCTGTCCGATCGCGGCAGAGAAGAGGGGCGTGAGGCCGGTCGTCGCCTGAAAGAACACGGGGTTGTGTTCGATGTAGCGTTCACTTCCGTGTTGAAGCGTGCAATTCGGACTCTGTGGATCACACTCGACGGGATGGATCTCATGTGGATTCCCGTTCACCGGGATTGGCGGTTGAACGAACGGCATTACGGCTCCCTGCAAGGGCTGAATAAGTCCGATACTGCCAGAAAATATGGAGGGATACAGGTCCAATCATGGCGGCGGAGTTACGACATCCGCCCGCCCGCACTCGAAGAGGAAGATCCACGGCACCCTTGCCATGATCCGCGCTACAGGAATCTTCTTAAGGAGCAACTTCCTGCCACTGAATCCTTGAAGGATACATCGGCGCGCTTCCTACCCTGCTGGCACGATCTCATAGCACCGGCAGTGCGATGCGGGCAGCACGTTCTGATAGCCGGCCACGGGAACAGCCTCCGCGCACTGGTCAAGTATCTTGACGGCGTTTCAGACGCCGCCATTGTAGATCTTAACATCCCCACGGGAATTCCACTGGTGTACGAACTGGACGAGGATCTTCATCCCATCCGACATTATTATCTTGGGGATGCCGGACACGTGGAAAAGGCGATGAAGATGGTGGCAAATCAGGCATCGGTTAAACATTAGCAATAGACATGAATTTTGGAAAATCTTCGATGCGCGTCCATTTTGCGTAAACCAGATCAATTGGAGCGCTGACCACGATGGAGTCTTCAACGGACCTCATGCTAGTCGCATTTTTCGCGGATCTGGAAGCAAAGTTGAGGGAGAAGCACACCGTTCTCGAAATACACGTTGCGAAACAATCCAGGAAGACGCAAAATACAAAATGCAGATTGTCACCGGGAAAAACTGCCAAACCTAAAGGGAGAGTGGGAGGAGGACAAAAATCTCCGACGTCGCGTAAAATATAAAAAAGGCTCGCCAAACAAACAAAGCCGGATGCCCCGGAGGCCTCCAAACTGCGCCGGCGCCCGGCGCCCGAACAGCCCGAGAGTATGGTGCCCTGTAGGAAAACTACCCGATGATGGCTGCGCTTTACCGACGCGCCGATCCGACCTCCAAACCCGGTAGGCATTACTCACGGAAAGAGCTTTCCTTTGCTTGGCGACACGCGAGGACGCAATGGCAAAGCAGATCGATGCAAAGTTCCTCCTCTGCCGTGGCATTCGCCGGGCGAAGTTCCTTCCACAACCCACGCACCAGTTCGATGCCGAGGACAAGCGCAAGGGGCCAGAGTCGAGCTGCCAGTTCTGCGGCTAAGGCATCACCGGAAAGAAGGACAAGGACGGCGGCGCGGTCTGGGTGCCGTCTTCATCGCGGTAGGGGATGATGATCGGTTCTGTGACTTCCCAGACCTCGCCGCTGTTCTATCTCCGTCCCCACAAGGGGACAAACTCGCCCGCGAACTCACGACCCTCGAATAGCATGCCTATGCTGAGATTTGCGGGGCCAGCGCCGGTGGCATCATCCGAGATGCACCGCGCCACAGCCAGCATTGCAGAACATCGCTTACGAAATGACAACCGACCCAGCGGTGGCAATCCGCCAACTCGCAGGCGTAAAAATCAAGAAATCCAGGCGGCCAAAGGCCCTCGCCTACTAACCCCCTTCCCCTGTACCCCTTTTAAGGGTCTTTCTCCGTGGTGTCTGCAAGCAGGCGCGCTTGCGCTTGAATCAATCTGGCCCACCCGCAAGCAGGCGCGCATTTGCGCCAAGTCTCACGTGGTACAATAACGGTTTTTCAGGCTTTTTGGCGAAATGAGGATTATTGTACCACGTGGTTTTTCGCTTTTTGCGGTTTGGGCAAATATGTATCAAAATATGTATCACTGATACACGGTTTGATACACACGGAAGTCGATCAACGGCAACGGCTTGCAGGCCGTGTGTATCAATGCATCAAAAAAGGCACCACACGCCTTATATAGAAAAACAAACCGACTACAGCCACCGCGCCGAGCCGCCCAAATTATTTTTTCACAGAACGAGTGGCTTTTATTTGATGCATTGATACATATTGAACTTTTAAGATTATAACTAACTCTCTATAAGGCATTTAAGCCGTGTATCAAAGTGTGTATCACCCGTGTATCATGATACATATTTCAAGAATGAGTTTGACTTTCTAAGTAAAACAAACTAGCAAAGCCAGCATGCCCAAGTTACTGGTTCATCGGACAAAATCTGAACGCAGGAAGAAGCCCCCCTGCGGTCGCATCATCACATACACGACCCCGCACTCCCCTTTTCAAAAGCTACTGGAGAGCGCCAGGCTCAAATACGGCCTGTCCACACGCGAGCTGGCTCGACGCATCAACACGAGCCAGTCGAATTACTGGATCTGGACCCACTCGACGAACGGATACCCCTCGCCCCGCGCCTTCAAGGATGCCCATATCACCGCGATCAGCAAAGTTCTCAAGATTCCGGTGCAGGACATCAAGGACGCGGTTGACGCCTCCCGCTCCATCTACGCTCCGGGCGAAACCCCGGCCCCCAAGCCCTCCGTGGATGCGCTCGACTCCCTGATCGCCATCCTACGCAACGACAAGCGGGTGCGCCTGAACCGGACTTACGTCCTGAACATCGCGCTCAACCTGCAAGCAGGCGCAAAGTTGCTTTAAAACCCCATGCCCC
>Ga0302319_10026679_pt1 | contig 10165 bp, 10 predicted proteins | sample Bog_T0_2_FD_203319 | JGI IMG/M metagenome (GOLD analysis project Ga0302319, IMG submission 203319) | Peat permafrost microbial communities from Stordalen Mire near Abisko, Sweden - Bog_T0_2 | ecosystem: Environmental > Terrestrial > Soil > Wetlands > Peat | place: Sweden: Abisko, Stordalen Mire...
ACTGGGGCACGGCCTGACTCTCATGGTGGAAGGCAAACCCACTCCCCTTCGACTCGTCTCCAGCGGCGTCATCTTTCCTCCCGGTGCTGGCGGCCTGCCGACAATGAAGATGGGCTTTGTGTATGAAGCGGCCTATTCGTCGACCCCAGGGAGTTTGGATCGACAGCATGTCAGCCTTCAATATGCCGATAACAACTACCCGGGCCACACCGGATGGAAAGAGATTGTTGCAGTTGCATCTACCGGTTCATTGCTCAACAGTTCGGTCCCAGCGACGGACCGCAGCGGTAAATTGAGTAACTATCCGACCGATTTGCTAACCAGCCCGCCGCAGCAACTCGAGGCCTCTCTGGTAGCGAAGTTGCCGCCAATTCCGGTAAGGGTCTCAGACATGCCGACAGCGCGCCCAGCGGCGGATCCATCGCTTACGCGGGCGACCGCGTGGGATCACCCCGCTCCACCGCCCGGAACCGCGCCGAAGGAGACTATAGCAACTGTAACTCCACACGCTTTAGCGTTGCGTGAGCCTTCGCAAGCTACAACCGCAGCATCGAGAGTCATTCGTCTCCAGGCCAATCGCCAGCAGACGCCACGGAGCAGATTTACCGAGCTGATTCAGGCCGAGCATCTAAGCGCATGGTTCCTGTTCACCGCGGCTCTGATTGCCATCGGCCTGGGAGGGCTCCACGCATTGGAGCCAGGCCATGGCAAGACCATTGTTGCAGCCTACCTCGTCGGTTCCAAGGGGACGGCGCGTCACGCAGTTCTCCTGGGTATCATTGTTACTGCGTCGCACACAGCCGGTGTATTTGCTCTTGGAGCGATCACCCTGTACGCGTCGCGCTACATTGTGCCCGAGCAACTCTACCCATGGCTAGGCGCCCTCTCCGGCATGACGATTGCGGGGCTAGGCTGTTACATGCTCTTGCGCCGCTTGACCGGCACGGCCACGGATCACTCTCATGTCCCCGGAGGGTCCCATGGCCACTGGATGTTTTGGAAACGGGCGGCCGACGATGAAACTGTTAGGACTCCCGCCCAAAACACCGCGAACCGAACACAATCTGTGGGCCTGGCCCAGCTCTTTGCTCTGGGAATCACCGGCGGAATTATCCCATGTCCAGCTGCACTAATAGTGCTGTTGAGCGCATTTGCGCTGCACAGAATCGGACTGGGTTTTTTCCTGATCGTGGCCTTCAGTGCCGGGCTTGCCGCCGTTCTAATCGGATTTGGCATGCTGGCGGTGTATGCGCGCCGTTTCGTCATCCGCGTTCAGATCGACGGCCCACTCACCAAGCGCTGGCTTCCCGCCGCGTCCGCTGCATTCATATCACTCCTTGGTCTGATACTCACAATTCAAGCGCTTTCCTCTGTCCACCTCGGCACGCACCTGATTTCCAAAGAGCGGCTTGGGCCCATCTTGTTCGTTACGGGTCTGGGCTTGATCCTCGGGATCAGGCACTCTACCGACGCCGACCACGTGGTTGCCATTTCGACCATTGTTAGCAAGCAGCGGAGTATCCGCAATGCAGCGTTCATCGGGTCCGTATGGGGATTGGGTCACACCATCACGATCTTTATCGTTGGCTCACTGATCATCCTGTTCGGAGTCGAGATTCCACCCCGCCTGGGATTGTCAATGGAATTCAGCGTGGCCCTCATGCTCGTTGTGCTTGGCATCCTGAATCTTACCGGCGTAATGCAGAGGGTAACAGGTTACTTTACTCCGACAAACGCTGGGCGTACTAACATGAGTGACCCCACACAGCCAGGCAACCGCAGAACCAGAATGGAAAAATGGTTCGACAACTCGGTCCGCCAATTCGGCATGTATCAATGTTTAAGACCTCTGGTCATCGGTCTTGTTCATGGACTTGCCGGATCCGCGGCTGTCGCGCTCCTGGTCTTGTCTACGATTCGCAATCCGGTCTGGGCCGCGTTTTATCTGCTCATCTTTGGAGCTGGAACCACGATTGGCATGATGTGTATGACTGCTGCAATCGCAGCTCCACTAACATTTGCCGGAGATCGTTTCTCCAAACTCAGCCGGTATGTTGGTGCCACCTCAGGTATGGTGAGTCTTTGTTTTGGTTCTTTCCTGGTGTATCAACTAGGCATTGTCGGAGGGCTCTTCACCAGCCATCCTCAATGGACCCCAAGATAGCGTTGTCGTAATTTGCCCTGCTCGAATCTGTCTCCCAAGTGACGGTTTGAATCCAAATCGTCGCGATGTTTTGGGACAGTGAAGTAATGTTGCGCAGACGGCGTTGATTATCGCGGTGTCTTTGCGAGTCGAGCGCAATTTTGCCAAAGGTCGAACGGGTCGGGATTTTGAGGGTCGCAGGCCCGACTCGCCTGTTTGGAATAGAGTTTAAGCTGCGAAGGCCCTGGAAGCATCTTAAAAGGATGGATCGCCGAAAGCCCGGTCCATGCCCCGCTTTCCAAGGTTATCTATGGCAGAACACGCGACGAACACTAAACTCCGTAGCGGCCCAGCAGATACAACATGACATCTCCGCCGTAAGGCTTGGTCTGGAATTTACGCTCAGTCCCAGTCGACTGCAAGTAGTAATAAAAAGGAGTGGAGAGCACAGCGGGGAACATATTCTTCATGAACGCTCTGCACGCTCCGCATGGCACCCGTTCGGTGAAGACCTGCGCAATGCGAGTCAATCCACTGCCTATATCCGGTCTGCGGTAAATGTCCGCGACCACGTTTACCTCGGAATGGATGCCGCTGTTGGTGGGATAGGCTGCTGCGTCTTTCTTCGCCTCCCTGGCGAGCATTCCTTTGTCCATTCGTATTCTAACTGCCTTCTTTAACCCCGCCTCGTCGGAGTCGTTCTCGCGCGGGTAGTACTCGGCGGTGCCGTCCTTATGCACAAACTTCCAGACCGTGACATTTCGATAGAAGTCTTTGGGTTCCATCAACTGCTTCTCGATCCGATACCGCAGCGCCCTTGTGAGAAGTTCCGGATCACAAACGGCTTTCATATCGCCGTGCGCAGAAAGATAGGTCAACAGTGGTCTTTTGGGTGTGCTCATCTGAGGAGACTCCGCAATGTGAAACTGAAGTCATGGCGTTCGATCGTAATAGTACAACCCCATGGGTATTTTTCCGAGGAATCAGCCCGCCTCGCGAATGTTGACTCAACAACTCGGGACTATTTGCCAATTACATCGCCAATGGGTGTGCCGGACCGAGGGACAGCCGTGTGGTAGTCCTCGCCGAGCAAGGCTGCCAGTGTGGCCGCCACCTGGCTTTCGGTTACCGGTCCGGCCGATTCGCGCTCTCCGAGCGCGGGCGTATCAGGTCCCAGGAAGGCCATCCAGGTCTCGCGTGATTCTGGAATATCCTTGCCGTGATCGGTCCACTTCCCACCAACCCCGCGTCCGTGATCTGGCAGGACGATCAGCGTAGTTCTGCCCCGATACTCAGGGATCGATTGCACTAACTCCCAAAGCCCGCGCACATATGAGTCAGCCAGATGAGCCGCGTTCAGGTACTCAGCGTATGAACCGGCATGAGCCCAGTCGTCCGTCTCACCTAGCCCAACAAACAGCAGACGGGGTTTCACGACCTTCAGATATTCGACCGCCGTGTGGAAAGGCATCGGGTCGAAGGCCTCATCGGGCCAGATGCGCACCGTCTCCGCCTTGAGCGTATTGACGAGTGCCAACTCCGGCGTGGCTGGGATAGCGGTCAGAGGATCGTAGCCGGCGTTGACCACAAACCCGCATCGCTGCTGGTTGAAGATGCCTTGAAATACTTCCCATGCGCCGAAGGCGGCCACCTTGCCTGAAAACCCCGGCTTGGCATTGAGCCACTCAAAGACCGTGACATTGGGATTGGGAATGTTGTCGTTGGAGTGAACCCGTGGATCGGCAAAGCCGGTCAGCGTCTCACTGTAGCCGGGGTAGGAAAAATTCAGCCCATTGATGACCTGCGAGTCCGAGCCCACGTCACGGTTTCCGAATATCTGCCCCTGGGTTGCCACGACGGTCCATAAGAAGGGCATCAGCGCCTGTCGGCGCTCGCTTGGTGTCGCGCGCGAATAGAGCTGTTGGGCGCGGGCGGCGCGCTCCTTCGGTGCACCCAGGGCATCTGGGCCCAGGGTCTTGATCAGACCCCCGTCTGCGCCCCGGAAGACCTCCTGCCAGCGCATTCCGTCGATCATCACAACGATCACGTTCTCAGTTTTGTGCGCGCCGAGCGCTTGGGACATTCCCGTGGGAGCGAACCCAAACCCCACGACAGTGAGCAAAATGCAGAGCGTCTGCTTCATTCTCATAGCCATAGAATGCCACATGCACTCACTGCGGTTAGGACTTCCGCGCCAACGACATCGAACGCCACGAGCCCGGCGGCCCAGGAATCATCTCCCGTACCGCCGCATCCATGCGGAGTGCGGGAAGCAGAGAGCATCAGTCAGCCAGCCAACCCTCGGTGTGCTCTCCCCCCCCGGGGGGGCGGGTTTCGGTACTCAAATTGCGTGCTACCGTTCTTCCACGGAAGGGGTGGAGATACACCAATATGACAAACTGTGCAGACTAAACAGAGCCCTATCGTCGTGCATCATTTCGTTGTATTTTATTGATAATAAAATACTTAAATTGACTCATGGCGGAGAGGGAGGGATTCGGAGCTTGAAATCTGTATGTTATTGAATACAGATTGGTTAGAACGAACGTCATCTTCGTTGTAATACCGTTGTCAGGTTTTTCGGTCCGGGAAGGCATCTGAATTATTATGGCCAACCGAACCGTCACGCTGGTCCGTATTTGTAAAACCGAAAAGGGCTGGAGGCGCTACCCAGTGGCCTTCGGCAAGAACGGCCGCGTTCGTCCCGGCTGGGTGTTGATTAACGGCGAGCCCGAATACTACGAACAAGGGCGCTTCGAGTTGCGCTTGTACGAGGGAAGCCGGCTTGTGTACGCTCCTGCCGGAGACAACGCCGCTGAAGCTCTCGCAGCGCGGGACCGCATGGAGCACAAGCTCGCGGCCAAGGAGTCCGCCCGAGCGGCAGGTATGCTCCTTCCAGCCGAAGAACCTGGCCGGGTGAGTCTCTTAACCAAAGCGCGGGAGTTCATCCGAGATGCGGAGCAGCGGGGAGCCAAGGTTGCTGCTGACGTAAACCGTCTCGTGACCACCGAGTTTCTGCGCATCGTCAAGAAGAGCTATGCAGACGAGATTTGCCGCGAAGATATCTTCGACTTCCATGCGGCGCTTCGGAAACGTGGATGTTCCGATAGAACTGTCTCCAACAAGCACGCCCGGGTCGCAAGCTTCCTGCGTTTTGCGGGAGTGGACCGCTCGATCCTTCCTCCTCCGCCGCGCTATGACGAGACGCTGCCAACGATTTACACGAGCGATGAAATCAGCGGAATCTTGGGCTCTGCCGATCCATACATGCATCTGGTGATCGGCCTCGCCCTGAAGTGCGGATTACGCGATCAGGAGATCATGCATCTCGAATGGTCCGATATCCATCGTCGGGACAGGGTATTGAGGGTGTCGAGCAAGCCCCGCTACGGCTTTCGGGTGAAGGACTCAGAAGAAAGGGATATTCCAGTCCCAGACGATTTGCTGGAAGAACTGAAGGATTGGCAGGATTCCCACCCGGACAGGGCGCTTATTGCCGCAACCAAGCATGGAAACCCCAACTCGAAGCTGCTCCGCACGTTGAAACATCTGGCAAAGCGCGCGCGGCTCAATTGCGGCCAATGCGAAGGCTGCAAAGCTAAAACGCGCGAATGCCAACAGTGGACTCTGCACAAGTTCCGCCGAACATATTGCACAACTTTGCTGCGGTCTGGGCTGGACCTGAGGACTGTGCAAGCTTATATGGGGCATGCAGACCTGGCATCGACTATGCGCTACCTCCGGCCCGCGAGCGGCGCCGAGGCGCAAGCAAAGATCAATGCGATTCGGTGGTAATCATGCGGCGATGAAGCGATTGCGCAGCCACTCTGCCGTAGCGGCCGGATCGAATCGGATCATGGAACCGATCCTCAGGTGAGGTAATCTGCCGCTCTTGGCGAGCGCATAGATGTGCTTCCCAGTGCAGCCCAGCAATTCGGCCAGTTCGGGGGCGGACCATGCGCCTGATCTTTTCTCAACTAGGGCGATGAGATTAGTGGAAGCCGAGATCATATCAGCACTGCTGGCCGTTACCGGAGGCCTCTTTGGTGCGAGGATTGAGTGCTTGGTCTTGATATTCGGGCGACGTGGAGGAACAGAGTTGCGATCCAAGCGCTGCCGGGCTGTGGGTTGCATGGGTTCAGGCGTAGCCGGATTTTCCATGCGGGTCTGCTCATTCGCGACCGGAGTTTCACCTGGCCCAGCTATGGAACAATAGCCCGGCTTGCCTTCCCCGAATGCGGCCTCGGGTGAAGCTAGGAATGGCAATACAAACTGCGCGGAATCATTCCCGCTTGCGGAACGGCGCAGGCGGCGCGAGGATGGGAAAGAAGTACGCAAGGGACACCTCGCCAGTCTTGCATGGGTTGACAATACAGCAGGAGTATCCATAGAGTCAACTTGTAAGTTTACAAATTGACATGACAGTTGCGCCTTCAATTCCGGATAACCGAACCGAGAAAGGAAAACCCGTGGCCGAAAAAGGCGGTTGGCCTCAGCAGCCCGTTATCTCCATCCGAATCTCGGATGCACTCCGCTCCAGACTCGAACGGCTGAAGGAAGTCCTGTCGAAGAAAAGTGGCGATAACGTCACCACTTCTGAGGTAGCCAAGCAGCTCCTCGAATCGGCGCGCGAAGACCGGCTGGAAGTGGCAGAGCTATTGACCAACGCCACTGGGTCACTGGCGGCAGCCAGGCGCAAGGGTGAGGCCGGGATCAGCCTCTCCCGTGCCGAATGGATCGTTCTTGCTTACTACGTTCAGCAGGGCATCGAGAGCGACCTCAGCGGTCCCGTTTCACGAGAAACTATGAAGGGAGTTCTCGAAGCATTCCTGGCGGCTTACCATGAGCGCCGGGGAAAGAAATCGAACCGGGATGCTCACTATCTCTCGAATCTTCCGCGCTTAAACAAAGACGGAAAACGGGTAGCGGGAACCGAGGCTGAAGGGATTGATGTTCCGACCTCAATCGAGCGGCTAATCCGGGCAATAAAGTCTACGAATTCAAACGAGGTCTGGCCGCAATTCGCGGCGCGGAATCTATACGAATTTCTGGAGGAGGAATCCTTCGGCATCGAGGCGTTGAATCAGGCCCTCAAACCTCACTGGCCAGTACTCTGGCGAGCAGCAGCCCGGGGGCACTATCTGGTGCGCGGCTATCCGGTCCGGGACCCGTCCCGTCGCGCCGCATCCGAGCATCCGTGGGGCCCGACGATTTCATCCGTATTCGAGGGCGGCTTTGTTTTGTCTTTCGCTACGGGAAGCGAGCGTGATTTGTCCGTGTTGGTAAGCCTACCCGAAGGCCGGCAGGCAATGTACGAGATCGCGCCCTGGCCGGTCATCATGGAGTTCCGGTCAATGCTTCAGAACTGGGACACGAGCGAGCCGAATTCGTTCTGGCAAGGCCGATGGTTCTTCGGGTACACGGCAACGGAAACCACCCTCGCGCCAGTGTGGGTCCGATGTCAGGGTTCCGCCTCGTTCGGGTTCACCGCTGAGGAATGGGCGTCCCTCAAGGAAGCGTTTAGGCGTGCATGGGAAATGGCCCAGTTGCAACGCATCTCCAGCGAACTGATGCTGGAGTACGGCGAGATTTAAGAGCAGCGCTGCTGACGCAGCGGAAGCAAGTGGACACAACACCCCCAACTCGGGAACTGCAGAGCTACCGGAGTCCGAATGCGGTTTACAAATGTCAACTTGCGCTGCGACAGCAATTTGGCTCTGCAGCGTTTACAAACTCTAACGCGCGTTTACGTTCGTAGACTGAAAGAGCACCCTGGGTCGTCGGAGCGTAAACGCATTGAAGGGAAAGAGCTTCACTTAGATCGGCAAGATCAGGCTCGGTAAGACAAATCTCGCATGTCAGAAGGGAGGTCCCCCTTGAACGCTTCCCAAACGACGACAGTGCAAGCGAACAAATCCTCATCGAGCGACGAAAGCAAGGCTGGCTTTCGCACCAAAACCGTCTCCACGCGGCTGACTCCGGACGAACTCACGCAGGTCGAATCCGCAGCCGAACAGTCTGGAAAGCCGCTCTCGGAATGGCTTCGAGAGACAGTATTGACAGCAACAAAGCAGCGGGTCGCCGACCCGATTGAGTTGCTTCTCGGCGAAGTTTGGGCGGTGCGTTACGCCCTGCTCTGCCTCTTTCATGCTGGCGCTCAGGCGACAGCCGAAGGGAAGCCTTTGCTGCCCGAATCCGTCCTCAAAATACGCGACAAGACCGACCGGGAAAAGGTCGAACAGGCGCGGCGAATGCTCACCGATTTCCTCGCTCGGCCCATCGGAAAGGATGGCGCAGCGCGATGAATTGGAGGCCGATCCTTGTCCATCTCGCCTGGCTCGCCGCGCTCGCAATAGTCGTCGAAGCGGGCACAATCTGGGTATGTTCGCTATGGTTCTGGACCCCGTTTCAGCGCCATTACCTGCCCGCTTACATCTGGTGTTCGCTGCCGCTCCTTACCCCAGCGACCGTTGAAGTGAGGTGGATATAGAAGACCGGACGGCACGGTAAACACGAGCTGGCGACGGACAACGATATCAACGCTTCGGAAGATGGGAATAGCATGGCGCTCTCTCAGCCGTCCAAAGACGCGGGCTGGAAAAGCCTGATAGAAGGGACGCCTCAGCAGGTTCCGGCCGAACTGCTGCGGCCTGGCTTGGCCGGTCTTGCCTTTGACGGCGAAGGTCTCTGGAGCTTCCTTCTTCTGCCGGAAGCGTGCGGGTTGGTGGTGCTTTGCTATGGGCTCTACGGAAGCGTTCGGTTGGCGAACCGGTTGATGGACTGGGCTGTCGATTTCGATTGGAAGCGCCCACGATCCCCTTGGGTGGCGTCATCACTAGAGCTTCTCGACGGGTGCTCGGCAATGGTGGAGGAACTCCATTCGTGGTTGTCAAAGGTGTACCGGAGCGCGGCGCGGAATATAAGAGCGCACCGGGCTCCCACCATGGAGAACATTGTGAAGACAGAACCACCTGCCAGGCCGCAATCTTTCCCATTTCCACTGTTCGGTGTCTATAGCGCATCTGGCAAGGGCCATTTGTGGAGCGACAAAGATGGGATCGGATGAACGAAAATCATGCCGGTAACAAGCTGGCCATACTGGAGCAATCCCCATGCTCACCATATCGAAGCCGCTTTCAGGTAGCCAGGCGCGGAACTACCACGCCAAAGAATTTGCATCTCAACAACAGAATTATTGGAGCCGCGACCAACAGGGCCACAGTGAATGGCAAGGTAGACTCGCCGAGCAGTGGAATTTCACGGGGCCGGTTCACGACCTGCATTTTGCGCGGCTAGCCGAGGGCCAGCATCCCCAAACCGGCGAACAACTCATCCGGCACCAGGTATCGCGGACCTACGAGGGGAAGAATGGCAAGGAAGTAACAAGCGTCGAGCACCGCGCCGGGTGGGACGCTACCTTTTCCGCGCCCAAGTCAATTTCCATTACAGCGCTTGTGGGTGGCGACGACCGGGTGAGGCTGGCGCACCGAGAGAGTGTCAGCGCGGCGCTATCGGAACTCGAACGGTTTACTCAGGCTCGCATCGGAAATGTCCATGCGCCGGAGACGACGGGCAAATTCGTTGCCGCCACGTTCGAGCACGACACAGCCCGTCCAGTCGATGGCTATGCTGCGCCGCAATTGCATACCCATGCCGTGATCTTCAATGTGACCGAGCGGGACAACAGTCAGACACGCGCTTTGCAGCCTCACGAGATATTTGTTTCGCAACGATATGTCACAGCCGTCTACCGATCAGAACTGGCGCTGCGTCTCGAAAGACTGGGCTATGAACTCGAACGCGGCAAGCATGGACAGCCGGAAATCCGCGGCTACACGAAGGAGTATCTAGGAGCTTGTTGAAAATTGCCTATGTGGTGCGCGGTTCTTTGGCTTTTCTGCTTGCTCCGGGCTGATTTTCGTCCGAAACGTGTGTTTTGCGAGTGTTGATGCGGGTCTTGGGGCCTTGTGAAGGGCCGTTTTGGCCCTTCGGTCCTTCTTCAGGCACACTGCTTCCTGAGGC
>Ga0302319_10026681_pt1 | contig 10164 bp, 10 predicted proteins | sample Bog_T0_2_FD_203319 | JGI IMG/M metagenome (GOLD analysis project Ga0302319, IMG submission 203319) | Peat permafrost microbial communities from Stordalen Mire near Abisko, Sweden - Bog_T0_2 | ecosystem: Environmental > Terrestrial > Soil > Wetlands > Peat | place: Sweden: Abisko, Stordalen Mire...
CGGCAAGCCACCTGGCAGGAAAAGATTTTTGGCGACCCCAGACTGGACGCGCACACGCGAGAAATCCTTCAACCTCTTGCAGAGTGGGTCAAAGCTGCTGCATAAATGTGCAAAACGCTAGACTAGCTCTTCGAGCAGTCGTCGAAGCTTGCTGCCGTAGGATTCATATAACAGGCACTGCTTCTGATACTCCTCCAGGATCTGTTGTTCGAGGTCAGGCGGCATGCACTGCGAAGCTTAACATGAGCTCGGTGGATTTCCGGATCCAGACCATCGGCACGCCTCGGCTTCTGGTTTGCAGCAAACAGGAATTTATGGCGGTCCGCCCCACATTTCATTCGTCTTCCGCGCGGCCGGCGCCGTGGTGGACGACGGCGAGGTGGTTCCGGTATCGTCTCTGCAGGATCGCCCTGTACGCCGCGAGGCGGAGTCCGGCACTCGCGGCATGGTCGCGAAGATCGCGATCGGCAAGCTGTGCCTCCAGCAACAGACGCGCACCGGCATGCCGCGCAAAGGCCGTATCGTACTCAAGCCCGAACAGAGACACGGCCGGCAGCGGCAGCGCATAGTTATCCGGCAGCCCCACCTGTTCGAACGGAAAGCTGGACGCCCAGTCGAGGTGGTATCCGATCCGCAGATCGGAAGGGTTCACGGAAACCTGCGCGTGCGTGACGCAGTTGCCGGCCGGGATACCGTAACGCGCGCGCAGCATTTCGGTCAGCATCGCAGCCGAACGGATCTGCGCGGGGTTGACCGTCGCTTCGGTCTGTCCCGGCAAGGTGCGGGTTTCCAGCGACACGGCGAGAAAGCTCTCGTTCAGATCCAGATACACGCGCTCCGCATCGGACCAGACCGAGAAGCCGGCGTGGCTGGCGACGTCGCCTTCCCGCACCACGCGGTAGACGCGGCCGAAGCGGTCGATGACGAAATTGTAGGCCCGTTTCAGTTTCACCCACGCGAGCATCGATTCGCCGGCGCGCTCGAGAGTCGCATTCTGCTCCGGCCCGAACGGAGCCTGGTAACTCTCGGTGGTGTGAAAGACGATTCCGGCCGGAACCGAGCCGCGCTCGCCGCGGATGTCGTCGGGCCGTGTGGATGAAAACGCCAGATACGACCGCGGGCGAGTGGCCACGGAGAAACGGTTATCGATGCGCAGACCGTTGCTCCACGTTTCGAACGCCGCCGTCGCTTCCACCCGCCAGACCTGCGGCATCCGTTCAACGGCAACGGTGGCGGACTCGGGGGCAGATGGCGTGCGAGCCGTTGCCGCCAGCGGGGCTCGCAGGGCCGGCGGCGGTATTGTGAACAGAAACAGCGCGACTGCGAACGGGGAGGAAAACCACGACCGCAGCCGCTGAAACCTCCGGCGCGGAGGCGGGGCCGTTCGCAGAAAGCGCAGGCGCTCCACGGGGCACTCGATAAGTTCCGCGCACTGGTCGGCCGCCCTGGCCATCGGGCGGCTGCGTGGCTTCTGGTTTTGCATGTCCTGCGCTTGTCCGAATACAAAGTGGCGGCGCGACGCCGAAATTCTCCCCGTGCCCGAAAAAAAAATCTGAGAATGCCGCCGCGTTATTCCCACTAGCCATCCGTACAGAAGGAGGCGAACCAATGAACGGGAGCGAAAAGACCACAGCCGGGCCGATCGGGCTGGACGTAGGAACAAGCCGCATCGTTGCGGCGTGGCGCGAAGACAAGAAGTACCGGTATGAGGCGCAACTGAACGCCTTCATTATTCTGCCGTGGTCGAGGCTCACGGAGAATCTTCTGCGCCAGGAAGGCGTCTTTCACGAGGTGGACGACGGAGAAATCGTGGTGGCGGGAAACGACGCGCAGAAATTCGCCGAGGTGTTCCACGCAGAGACGCGGCGGCCGATGCAGCGTGGCGTGCTCAATCCGCAGGAGCCGCACAGCCTGGCAGTGGTGCGCCGCATTATCGCGAAGCTGCTGGGGAGGTCGACTTTCAGGGACAGCGCGGTCTACTTCAGCGTTCCGGCGGCGGTGGACGGCCAGGAGGGCGGACTGGCCTATCACGAGGCTTCCATCGGCCAGATTCTGACGGCGCTCGGCTACGAGCCCAGTCCGATCGAGGAGGGGCTGGCGGTTGTCTTCGGCGAACTGGCGGGATCGAATTATTCCGGGTTCGGCATTTCGTGCGGCAGCGGCCTCTGCAACGTGTGTCTGGCCGAGTTGTCGTTGCCGGTGATCAGCTTCAGCATTCCCAAGGCCGGCGATTATATCGACAAGCACTCCGCGGCCGTGATCGGCGAACGGACCACCAGAATCCGGATACAGAAAGAGCAATCGTTCCATCTGAACGGTCCCGGCGGCGACCGCGTGCAGAACGCGCTGACCGTTTACCATGACGACGTGATCCGGACGCTGACCAGCGCGCTGCGTGCGAAGATCGCATCCGCGCAGCATTTGCCGAAGCTGAGCCGGCCGGTGCCCGTGGTGCTGTGCGGTGGCACGGCGATGCCGAAAGGCTTCGCGGAACGCTTCACCGCGTATCTGCGCGCCGACGATTTCCCCGTGCGTATTTCCGAAGTCAGGATGTCGTCCGATCCGCTCAATGCGACGGCGCGCGGAGCGTTAATGGCGGCGCTGGCGGGCCGGGAATCGTACGCTGTTTCGGCCAGTGCGTAATCAGCTGGTTGCGGCGCTCGCGGCGGAATGAGTCGCAATGTACCACTTGTTGCCGAACGCTTCCACGCCGCCCGAGCGGTCGCCATATGCGTGATCGGCCAGCTCGGATATCGACGTGGCGCCGGCTTCGAGCGCGCGGCGGTAGACGGCATCCACGTCGGGCACGTACAGGTAGAACATGCCGGGCATCGGCTGGTAAATCCCGTCGGCATCGAAAAACTCCATCGCCGCATCGCCGATTTTCACGGTCGTATGCAGGACCGCGCCTTCGGGCGACGTGGCGCGTCCGGTCTCCCGCGCGTCGAACGCACGCTCCAGAAAATCGATGACGGGCGCCGACTGCACCGGATGCAGGTACGGCTGCAGCGTGGGTGCGTCTTCGGAGAAGTAGTTGTCGCCCTGGAAGGTCGCAATATACCAGTTGTTTCCGAACGGATCTTTGATGTTGGCGGTGCGCTCGCCCCAGGGTTGCGTGGTGGGCGGTTGCAGCGACGCGGCACCGGCGGCGAGGGCGCGTGCGTAGGCCTCGTCGGTGTCCGGCACGTAAATGTGGAAGGCCATGGGGCGGCTCTGGCCCTGCCAGGAAAGGTCCGGGCCACCGCCGCCGATCATCAACATGCAATCGCCGATGCGGACTTCGGAGTGATAGCCGCCGGAGCCGTGGGTGCGCAAGGTTTCCTCGACGGCGTGGCTGGGGCCGAAGACTTCCTTCATGAACGCGATCATGCCAGGGACGTTGTGGACGACGGGGTAGGGGGTGAGTGTGCGGAAGCCGCGTGGGACGGACACATCTCAATTCTAGACGAGGAATTCCGCAAAGGGTTAGAATCGTTCAATGCTTCCGCCGCTGGCCCAGGGAACTCGCCTGGGACCATACGAAATTCTCGAGTTCATTGGCCAGGGCGGAATGGGGGAGGCTTATAGGGCGCGCGACACGCGGCTGGACCGGATCGTCGCGATCAAAACTTCGCGGCAGAAGTTCTCCGACAGGTTTGAACGCGAGGCGAAGGCCGCCGCCGCGCTGAATCACCCTCATATCTGTTCGCTCTATGACGTCGGGCCGGACTACCTGGTCATGGAGTTCGTCGAAGGCAAGCCGCTGAATGGCCCATTGCGCCGGCCGTTGCCGCCGGCAGAGGCGCTGCGTTTGGCGCTGCAGATTGCCGATGCGCTCGATGCGGCGCATGAGAAAGGCATTCTCCATCGCGGCCTGAAGCCGGGGAACATCCTCGTCACGAACGACGGGCGGGTTAAAGTTCTGGATTTCGGCCTGGCGATGACGCGGGACGATATAGTAGCCGGAGTTCCCTTGTACATGTCGCCCGAGGAAATTTGCGGACACGTGGTGGACGCGCGCAGCGATATCTGGTCGTTTGGCGTGGTGTTGTATGAACTCGTAGCGGGAACACTGCCCTTGCCGGTCTTCGCGTTGCCGAACAACCCGCCTGTGCCCTTGCGCGAGCGAAATCCTCTGGTGTCGGCAGGGCTTGCGGCCATCATCGGCAAGGCGCTGGAGAGGGATCGCGAGATGCGGTACCAATCCGCGGCGGATCTGCGGACGGATCTGAAGCGGCTGGAGCGGGCATCGAGTGGGCTTAAAGCTTTCGCTTGCGCGATGATCCGGCGGATTCCGTGGCGAGAGGGTTAGAATCGGGAGATACCTATGCCGCTGGCCAACGGAACTCGCCTGGGACCGTACGAGATTCTCGGCGTCGTTGGCGCGGGCGGAATGGGCGAGGTTTACAAGGCCCGCGACACGCGTCTGGACCGGATCGTTGCCATCAAGACCTCGCACGAGAAGTTCTCCGACCGGTTTGAACGCGAGGCGAAGGTCGTCGCGGCGCTGAACCACCCTCACATCTGCACGCTCTATGACGTCGGGCCCGACTACCTGGTCATGGAGTACATCGATGGCAGGCCGCTTCGCGGGCCGCCGCCCCTGGCTGAGGTTTTGCGCCTGGCGTTGCAGATTGCCGATGCGCTCGACGCCGCGCATAAAAAGGGCATCGTTCATCGCGACCCGAAGCCGGGCAACATCCTGGTGACAAACGACGGGAGGGTTAAGGTTCTCGACTTCGGTCTCGCGCAGATGGCTCCTTCAGCTGTAGCCGACAGCGACGCCACGAGAACAATAGCCCTGACTCAGGCGGGAACGGCGGTGGGAACCGTGGCTTACATGTCTCCTGAGCAGGCGCGCGGGCAAGTTGTCGACGCGCGCAGCGACATCTGGTCGTTTGGCGTGGTGTTGTATGAGCTTGTCGCGGGTGTGCGGCCGTTTGAAGGCGATACTGCGGCGGTAATCTTCGCGGCGCTGCTGCATAAGACGCCTGCGCCGGTGCGTGAGCGAAATCCGGGAGTTCCGGCGGAGCTTGAGGCGATCATTGCCAAGGCGCTGGAGAAGGATCGGGAACTGCGGTACCAGTCGGCGGCCGATCTGCGGGCGGATCTGAAGCGGCTGGAACGGACTTCGGGTGCGGTTCCGGCGGAAGCGTTAGTTGGCAAGCCCCGTTGGAAGGGCTGGATCGCGGTTGCGGCGGCGGTGGTTGTTGTTGCTGGCGGATTGTTTTTCTGGCAACGCGCGCATGTTAAGCCATTGCTGACGGACAAGGATGTCCTGGTCCTGGCGGATTTCACTAACACGACCAGCGATCCAGTCTTCGACGGCACGTTGCGCGAAGCATTGGCGGTTGCGCTTGAGCAATCGCCCTTTCTGAGTATTATGGGCGCCGACGAGATGCGGCAGGGCCTTCGGCTCATGGGTCGTGCCCCCGGTGAGAAGATCACCAACGAGGTCGCGCGGGAGATTTGCCAACGCGAAAACGAGAAGGCGACCATCGGCGGTTCCATTGCAAGTCTCGGCAGGAGTTATGTGGTTACCCTTCAGGCCGCAAACTGCCGCAGTGGGGAGGTGCTGGCTCGCGAGCAGACGGAAGCCGAGGACAAGGAGCATGTTCTCAAGGCTGTCTCGGCGGCGGCCAGCGCGATGCGCGCGAAATTAGGCGAATCGCTCGGCTCAATCCGGAAGCTCGATCGGCCTCTTGAGCAAGTGACCACATCGTCTCTCGAGGCGCTTCAATCCATGGCGCTCGGAGCTGCCGAGGCGAGAAAGGGTTCGCAGCTCGCGGAGATTCCGTTTTTCAAGCGGGCCACGGAACTGGATACGAACTTCGCGATGGCCTGGCAGGCGTTGGGAGGTGCCTACAGGGCCGCCGGCGACTTGGAAAAGGGGGCCGAGTACGAGCGGAAGGCGTATGGCCTTGTCGACAGGGTTACCGAGCGAGCGAGAAAGGCTGGATATAAAAGGCACCTATCACTTGCAAGTCACCGGTGAGCTGGACAAGGCTCTTGACGACACTCAATTGTTGACGCGAACCTACCCGCGCGACGCGCGGGCCATAAACCGCCTCGGCAACCTGTACGGTCGAGTCGGGGATTTCGAGAAGGCGCTACCTGAGTACGAGGAGTGCATCAGGCTCAGTCCAGACGGTGGCTCGGGTTGTTATACCAACCTGGCAAACATGTACGTACGCTTCGACCGGTTTGACGAGGCTAAAGCGACGATCGAGAAAGCGTTGGCGCGAAAGCTTGTGGCCCCGCTGGGCCTGCACCTTTTTCTCCTGCAGCTCGCTGGGATAACGGGTGACCGGGTGGCTGAGGGAGAACAGATGAAGTGGTTCGCGGGAACTCCCAACGAATATCAGGCAATCCGGGTCCGCGCGGGCGTTGCCTTCGCGCTGGGGCGGTGGCGCGAATCCAGTCGACTTGATCGGCAAGCCATGGAAATCGCGAAGCGAAGAAATCTGTCGGGCGCAGGCGCTAACTATCAGGCGTATCACGCCGGCGGAGAAGCGTGGCTTGGCTACTGCGAGGTCGCCCGATCGAATGCAAGGTCCGCGCTAAAACCCGACCAACTTCCGTCTGAAGCCTTTCCCGAGGCTTTCGCTTTTGCCTTCTGCGGAGATGCCGCCGAGGCTCGGAAGATCGCGGATGAGACCTCGAAGCAGTTTCCACTCGACACGATCTGGAACGGCATCTACTTGCCGACGATCAACGCGGCGACGGAACTCAAGCGCAATCAGCCGGCCAAAGCCATCGATCTGCTCGAGGCAGCCGCTCCCTATGAGCGTACGAACGACGCGCCGATCTATCTGCGAGGTCTCGCCTATCTCAGAATGAAAAAAGGCCCTGAGGCGGCTGCGGAATTTCAGAAGATCCTGGCTTACAAGGGCGCCAACTTTGACATGTATGCAATGGCATATGTCGGTCTGGCCCGCGCAGCCGCGGTTTCCGGCGACACCGCGAAGGCGAAGAAAGCATACGAAGATTTCTTCGCGTTTTGGAAAGATGCCGATCCGGATGTGCCGCTTCTCATCGGAGCCCGTAAAGAATACGCGGCGCTGAAATGATAGGCTGAATGTAGATCATGCTCTCCCTCGAAACGTATGAGATGAAGCCGAAGATCGACCCGCTGGTCGAGAAGCTCATCGAGGAACTCTCGCCCGCCGTCCGTTATATTCGTTACGAGGTCAAGCCGGACTGGAACGGAGACCCCGCCGTGCTATTTCGGGTCGTACTGTCCGACAAGGCCACCCGCACTAAGGCCAGCCGCCGCGACGTGACCAGAAGGGTCAAGGATCAGATAATGGAGAGGATTTTTCTGCCTGACTTGGGCGTGTTTCCGCACTTCGACTTTCGCAGCGAGTCCGAACAGGCAAAGAGGAAAGACCCGGACTGGGACGTCAGGTAGATGGCGTCTTTTGCCGATGATCTGCTGCAGCAGGCATATCATCTGGCCAGGAAAGAGCGCCTGAATCCGAGGCAGGCGAGTCTTCGGCGCGCGGTGTCCACGGCTTATTACGCTCTCTTTCACCTCCTGATAGACGAGGCAACAGCCAAGTGGGGCATTGCCCGCCAGCGAGGCATGATTGGAAGGACCTTCGAGCACGGAAAGATGAATAGCGTATGCCAGGAGCACATGAAGCGCTTTTACAAGACCGGACGTCCAGCTGACGGCGTTCAGCTCAATAGGGTAGCGGAGGCATTCGAGGAACTGCAACGACGACGACACCTGGCGGACTACGATAACTCGCTGATCTGGTCGAGGGCGGACGCAATTGCCGCTATCGACGCCTCCGCTGCCGCATTTAACGACTGGCGTTCGATTCGGGAGTCGGAGGCCGCGCAGGACTTCCTGCTCCAGCTGTTTCTGCCGAAGATCAAATGAACTCTTTGAAGAGCTCTTTGGCCGGGCGGGCGATGACCTGGCGATCCACAAGAATGCCGTCTTCGCCTGCAATGTCCGAGCCGACCTGAACGGCGGTTTCGACGCTGGCGACATCACCCGTCATCAGCACGAAACCTTTGCCGCCGAGCGCCATCGCGAGATGCACGCGGAAAAGCGTCACGTTCGCCGATTTCACGGCGGCATCGGCGACGTCGATGATGCTCGACGCCGAGAAGGTTTCAATGATGCCGAGAGCGCCCGCCGTTTCGGGGTCGAGCGCGACGTTGCCCATGATGGCGGGGAAAATGGACGGATGCACGCGCGTGATGTGGCGCTTCTCGATGATCGCGCCGCGGCCCGCTTTCGCGGCCGATTCGAGCGACGCGCCGACCGAATCGGAATCGCCCGCAACGGCTACCAGGAATTTGCCGGAGCAAATGGTGCGCGCCATGATGATCTTCACGTTCGCGGCCTTGATCATGGCGTCTTCCACGGTGTAGCCGCGGGCGACGCTGGAGAGTTCTACGAGACCGATTGAGTCGAAATCTTCCATGGGGTTTTCCTTAATGCGGACGAGGGCCGACGTGGGCGTCGGCTCCCCGATGCAACCCGGACGTGGGCGTCCGGCCCACTATCGTTACCGAGCTGTTGACTGACGATACCGTTCCACCGATGCTCGCGTGAATGCGCGCGCCCAGGACCTTGTCGGTGGGCTTTCCAATGAGATCGCCGGCCTTCACTTTGTCGCCCACCTTCACCGTTGCGATCGCCGGCGCGCCGGTGTGCTGTTTAAGCGGCAGTACGACTTTATTCGGATTGAAATCCACCTTCGTCAGCGGGCCCACGTTGCGGTAGTTATCCAAACCGAGTTTGAGGATCAGGCGCTTCGTCGAAACGCGCCGGTAGTCCTTCATGGGATGCGTCTCGATATCGTTGGGGTCGCCTTTGAACTTCAGACCCTGCTCTCGCGCGGCGGGCTTGCCCTGCACACAAACGTTCTTGGGATCGAGATCTTCCGGGCAACTGAAGAGCGAACAGAGATTGCATTCGCAGCAGTAGAGTGTCGCCGCGACCAGTTGCTCGTTCGACGTGCCGAACATGAGAGCACGCATCGCCGCGTGCGGTTCGATGGGATGGCCGAGGAGGTAGCGCGGGCAGAGGTCGGTGCAGAAGCGGCACTGATCGCAGGCGGACTTGCCGATCTGGTGGATCTCGGCCCACGGCATTCGGTAGCGCCTGATGAGCGAGTGATCGGCTGGCAAAACGATGATGCCGCCGAGTGTCTTGGTGACCGGCTGATCGAGGCTCGTCGCAAGGTTGCCCATCATGGCGCCACCGAGCAGCACGCCGAAGTCGGGGACGGTCGCGCCGCCCGCCGCTTCGATGACCTCGCCGATGGTGATGCCGATCGGCACGGAAACCGTGATGGGATCGGCCACGGCTCCGGCGACGGTGAGGTACTTGTTGGTGACCGGCTGATCGAGGCCGATGTTCATCAGGGTTTCGACGTTCATGACGATGCAGCCGACGTCTTTTGGCAGGCCGCCGGGCGGGATGATGCGCTTCGTAATGTCGTTGACCATCACGAATTCGTCGCCGGACGGGTAGGAATCGACCAGGGGAAAAATCCGGACATCGGGCGGAAGTTTGGGCTGAAGCGCGTCCATCACGCCGTGGTATTTGTTCTTGATGCCGATGACGGCTTCGGTGCAGCCGGCGAGATCCATGGAGATCCGGATGCCGCGCAGCATGTCGTCGGCGTGGTGCAGGAGCAGTTCCTTATCTTTGTGTAAGAGGGGCTCGCACTCCGCGCCGTTGACCAGCAGTTGGGGAACCTGGGTAGTGAGTTTGACGGATGTTGGAAAACCGGCGCCACCAGCACCCACAATTCCCAGTTCGGCAATTCGGTCTAAGGTCATTTTGAAGGATTCTGATTGACTCTGATTGCAAGTATATATAAAATGGCGGATGGCAGTCAATCGCATTCAATGAAGATTCTGGTCGTCAACATCGGAACGACGTCGCTGAAGTACCGGCTGTACGACATGCAGTCGGGGGGAGTGATGGCGAAGGGGCTGGTCGAGCGCATCGGTCAGGCGGGGTGTTGTCCGGACTACGAGGCCGCGATTGCGCAGTGCCTGGGGGATTTGCCGATTGGCCTGGCGGAACTGAGCGCGATCGGATTCAAGGCGGTTCATGCGGGTCCGGTGACCGGGGCGCGGCTGGTGGACGATATGGTGCTGAACGCGATGGAGGAATTCACGTTCCTGGCGCCGGCGCACAATCCGCCGTACATT
>Ga0302319_10026683_pt1 | contig 10164 bp, 9 predicted proteins | sample Bog_T0_2_FD_203319 | JGI IMG/M metagenome (GOLD analysis project Ga0302319, IMG submission 203319) | Peat permafrost microbial communities from Stordalen Mire near Abisko, Sweden - Bog_T0_2 | ecosystem: Environmental > Terrestrial > Soil > Wetlands > Peat | place: Sweden: Abisko, Stordalen Mire...
ACGCTCAGATTCTCCGTCGGTATTTGCGCGCGGCAAAACTGATTCTCGACGACCGCGCAGACTTGGTGAAACAGGTTGGCTTTGACGGAGTGCATGTGGACAGCGGGGACGAGACCCCGGCTGGGGCGCGGCGAATGATGGGACCTGGTCGGATCGTAGGTACATTTGGCGGTAGCGAAGTGCTGGTTGAGGATATTCTGCTTGCCCCAGCTGACTATCTATCCATTGGTCCGGTTTATCCCACCGGGACGAAGCGTACGATAAAAGCGCCGATCGGAGTCGAAGGCGTTAGGGAATTGCGGGCGGAAGCTGGAGAGGGTCCCATACTTGTGGCGGTCGGCGGTATTACCTTCAATACTGCGACTGCCGTACTCGCGGCCGGGGCGCACAGTGTGGCTGTGTCCGCCGCGCTCTTCCAACATCCAGATCCGGCTGCTGAGTTCCGGCGCTGGATGGCCGAAATTGGTTAATGATGGACTCTGAATTAAGCCGAAAACATGCGATAGAAGAAATCTAAAGACATTGGCGCTGAAATCCGTTAAAACTTTCAACAGGTGACGACTCCAAACATTAGATCCATCCGCCCGCCGGACTCTTCTGCCGAGGGTCCCCGCTTGGTTCAGAGCCTCGGCCTTTTCAGTTCAACCGCGTTGGTGATCGGATCGATGATCGGTTCCGGCATCTTCATTGTCGACTCGGACATTGCGCGCGGCACCAACTCTCCAGCACTCTATCTTGGCGCCTGGGTGGTCACGGGGATCCTGACCATGATTGGCGCACTCAGCTACGGCGAACTCGCTGCGATGATGCCAAAAGCCGGCGGCCAGTATGTTTACCTGCGCGAGTCACTCGGGCCGCTATGGGGATTCCTCTATGGCTGGACGCTCTTTCTTGTTATCCAGACCGGAACCATCGCTGCGGTTTGCGTGGCGTTCGGCAAGTTCCTCGGCGTCTTTTTCCCCGCCATCTCCACAACGCATTGGCTATGGCACATCGCTCACGTTCCGGCTTGGAAGGTTGGACCCATGGTGTTGGGGAACATGGAAATCGGCGTGAGCACTGCGAATCTGACCGGCATCGCGATCGTGATCTTTCTCGCCATCGTCAATATCTTTGGTGTGAATCTTGGTGCGATGATTCAAAATGTTTTCACTACGGCGAAGGCTCTTTCGCTAACCGCGTTGGTGCTGCTTGCGTTCACAGTGGGACGAAATGCTGAGGCCTGGCAAGCGAATTTCGGTCCAGGCTGGAGCGAGTTCTGGAAGAACGCGGGGTGGAGTTCTTTGCATCCAGTACAGGTGGGCGTCGGCGGTCCCGTTGTGCTGGTCAATTCGTTGGTGATTCTGGCGGTCGTGCAGGTCGGATCGCTCTTTTCGGCGGATGCGTGGAACAACATTACATTTACCGCCGGCGAGGTTAAGAATCCAAAGCGGAATATTCCGCTGTCGTTGGCGCTGGGAACCGGATTTGTCCTGACGGTGTACTTTCTGGCATCGCTGGCTTACATCCTGGTGCTGCCCATGCATGGCGATCCTAACGGTGCAACGGTGATGGCGCGCGGTGTGCAGTATGCGGCGGAGGACCGGATAGGAACGGCGGCATTGGAACAGATTCTCCATTCCGGCGGTGCATACTTAATGGCAGCCGCCATTTTGATTTCAACGTTCGGATGCGCGAACGGCATGTCGCTTGCAGGTGCGCGCGTTTACTATGCCATGAGCCGCGACGGGCTGTTTTTTGAATCGGTAGGTAAGCTGCATCCGCGTTACAAGACACCGGTAGCCGGACTCATGGTCCAAGCTTTTTGGGCCACACTGCTCTGCGTGTCCGGCTCATATAGTCAATTACTCGACTACATCATTTTTGCCGTGCTGGTGTTTTACATCCTCACCATCGCAGGACTGTTTGTGCTGCGGTTCAGGCGGCCAAACGTGCCGCGGCCCTATAAAGCACTGGGCTATCCGGTGTTGCCTGCTCTCTACATCGTGTTGGCGTGTTGGATTTGTATCGTATTATTGCGGTATAAGCCCCAGTACACGTGGCCGGGCCTTGTACTCGTCCTGCTTGGAATTCCCGTTTACCTCTTTTGGTCGCGTAGATCTCAGGCCGACGTTCAACGCCAGTCAACTTCAATTTGATTTCATAAACTGGGAAGGAAGCTCCTCATCCATGTCAAAGCTGCTTCGTATCAAACCCATGTCGATGCTCACGCAGGAAGCCGCAGAGCAGGGCGAGAACACCCTGAAGCGCTCTCTCGGCGCCTTGAATCTCATCACGCTAGGCATTGGCGCAGTGATCGGCGCGGGCATCTTCGTCCTTACCGGACAGGCAGCCGCACTGCATGCCGGGCCCGCTGTTGCGCTCAGCTTTGTGCTGGCCGGATTCACATGCGCCTTCGCCGGGCTTTGTTACGCTGAGTTCGCCTCTATAATTCCCATCGCCGGCTCGGCCTATACCTATGGATACGCGACGCTGGGTGAACTGGTGGCATGGATCATTGGGTGGGACCTCTGTCTCGAGTACGCTTTTGGCGCTGCCACGGTCGCATCGGGATGGGCGGGATACTTCAACAGCCTGCTGCAGCAACTGCACATTTATGTGCCTCCGCAACTCACGGCCACAACCGGAACATCGTTGGTCTTCTATCAGCAGCAGTGGCTGCCGGTCATGTCGCTTCCACCTGGCGTGAGCGCAGCAGGTTTGCCACACGCCACCGGATTACTCAATCTCCTCGCTGTCTTTATTGTCATGGTGATCACGACTATCCTGGTCATCGGCATCAAGGAATCGGCTAATTTCAACTCCGCGATCGTCATTATCAAACTCGGAATTGTGGGTATATTCATCGTCGTGGGCGGCGCATTCCTTTTTCACCATCCCGAAGTGGCTCGATTGAACTGGCATCCCTTCATTCCCCCGCCCGACGGTCATGGCAACTTCGGATGGGGAGGAATCCCCGTCGCGGCAGCATCGATTTTCTTTGCTTATATCGGGTTTGACGCTGTGTCGACCGCGGCCCAGGAGGCAAAAAACCCGCAGAGAGACATGCCGATCGGCATTCTCGGCTCGCTCGTGATTTGCACATTCCTCTACATCGTCGTCTCTCTGATTCTTACCGGCTTGGTGAGCTATAAGACGCTGAATGTTTCCGCGCCGGTGGCACTCGCCATCGACGCGACAGGTGTAAGCTGGGGCTCCATGCTGGTAAAGATTGGTGCCATTTTTGGCTTGGCCACCGTCATGCTGGTCATGCTTCTCGGTCAGTCCCGGGTATTCTATTCGATGTCGAAAGATGGGTTGTTGTGGAAGTGGGCTTCAGCCATTCACCCCAAGTTTCGTACTCCATGGATCACCACCATCGTCTTCGGTGTGTTTGCTGCCGTCATGCCCGCGTTCCTTTCAATCGAACACCTCTCGGAACTAGTAAACATCGGAACTTTACTGGCATTCACGATTGTCTGCGCAGGGGTCTGGGTACTCCGTGTGCGTCATCCAACGATGAAGCGCCCTTTCAAAACACCCTTTGTACCACTGGTGCCGATTCTCGGGATCCTTTCCGCGGTGTTTTTGATGACGCGTTTGGAGAGAATCACCTGGATCGTAATGATTGGCTGGCTTCTGTTTGGGCTGATCATCTATTTCACCTACTCAATCAAGCACAGCAAGGTGCAGAAGATGGCGCGAGCGGCCGAGGCTGACTGAGCCTTTGCGCAGTGACACCAACAAGAGAGGCCTCCCCGGGGGAGGCCATTCTTGCATTCCCATTCTTGCAGTGCGACAAGGTGCTGCCGCTATGCTGTGGTCCTGGCGCAGAATTGGTCGAATGCGCGCACTAATTCGCCGGCAATCTGCTGGGCGGTGGCTTGCTCAATGACGTAGCGCTGCATCAGGTAGACAAGCTTGCCCTCGCGCAGGATGGCGATGGCGGGCGAGGTGGGCGGATTGCCCTCAAAGTAGCTACGGGCGCGTTCGGTGGCTTCGCGGTCCTGACCGGCAAACACGGTGATCTTGTGATCCGGTGCATTGGCGGAGTTGCCGAGAGCCAGGCGCACACCGGGGCGCATCTTGCCGGCTGCGCATCCGCAGATGGAATTTACGACCAGCAGGGTTGTGCCGGGCTGAGCCAAGGCAGCGTCAACTTCTTCGACGGTGCGAGTTTCACTGATGCCGGCGCGAGTCAATTCTTCGCGCATCGGAATGACCATGAGTTCTGGATACATGTTTGCCTCCGGCAGGGAAGCTGCCTTAATCATTCTAACCTTAAATCTAGTGGTGTAGCCTTGATGCGATGCTCGTGGAAGAAAACAAGGCGCTCGGACCCTTCACAACGTTCGGAATCGGCGGCCCGGCCCGGTGGTTTGTCGAGGCGATGACCGAGGACGATGTTGCTGAGGCAGCGGCCTGGGCACGTGAACGCAAGCTCCCTTTGTTTGTATTAGGCGGCGGGAGCAATCTTTTGGTTTCGGATGCAGGATTCGATGGAATCGTGATGCGGATTGCTTTGCGCGGAATTGTCGTTGATTGCGCCAAAGAGGAGGCGATGGAGCGCACCTATCGCGTCGGAGCGGGTGAGGACTGGGACGGATTTGTCCAACGGACGGTGCAAGAGAATTGTGCAGGGATTGAGTGTCTGGCAGGCATTCCTGGAACCGTGGGTGGAACACCGGTGCAAAACGTCGGTGCCTACGGACAAGAGGTTGCATCGGTCGTAGATCGGGTACGTGCCTTTGATCTTCAGCAGCATTCCTGCATCGAGTTTTCAGCTGGCGAATGCGATTTTTGTTATCGTAAAAGCCGGTTCAATTCGGTTGACGCGGGGCGCTTCGTCGTCACGAGGGTAGACTACCGTCTCATTCCGGGAGGAGAACCAACCGTGCGTTACGCGGATCTGCAGCGGGCGCTGGCGGAAAAACAGACCGAGAGTCGTCCGAGTTTGGAGGAAGTAGCAAGCGCGGTGCGCGGTGTTCGTCAGGCGAAGGGGATGCTGCTCGTCGAAGGCGACCCAGACTGCCGGAGCGCGGGCAGTTTCTTCAAGAATCCCGTTGTGAGTGAGGATCAGCTGAGGCGGGTTGCAACGGTGAGCGAGAAAGACCCGCCGCGTTTCCCGGCTGGGCCGGCACAAGTCAAGTTGCCTGCGGCATGGCTGATTGAACAAGCCGGTTTTCATAAAGGCTACACTCTTGGCGCCGCCGCCGTGTCGTCACGCCACACGCTCGCGCTGATCAACCGAGGCGGCGCTACTGCCCGGGAGATTCTTGCCCTTGCTACGGAAATATTGAATGCCGTGAAAGTGCGTTTTGGAATTGAATTGGAAATGGAACCAGTGCGAGTTGGCTTCTGAGGTGAATTCGGCGTTAGTTTGCGATGTTCGTCCGATTCCCATTTCTTTATTTCTGGCCAAAGCGCACCACCGCCGCAAACGAATGACCAGCTAACCTGTAGGCCCGAGTAACCGCTTTCGCAAACGTTCACGTTCGTCTCTCAAGACTTCCGATGCCGACCCCAGCGCTAAAAGCCGTCCATCCCGCAGCAAAGCGATCTCAGCTGCGGTCGCAAAGGCGTCGGTGGCATCATGCGTTGCCATAACGGCCTGTACATTGTGGTCGGTAAGCCAAGGCTGCAGTCTTGCTAGCAAATCGTCACTGGCGATGCCATCGAGCGCAGAAAATGGTTCGTCCAAAAGAAGGAGACGGGGCAACGGAGCTAAGGCGCGCGCCAGCGCAACCCGCTGCGCTTCGCCGCCCGACAAATCTCTCGGTCTTCTCTTGATTAGGCCGGTTGCATCAACCAGATCAAGCATCTCTTCAATCCGCAGATCTCGCTGTCGCTGGTCAAGCTTCCCGACTCCATACGCGACGTTGGCTTCGACGCTTAGGTGAGGGAACAGCGCAGGCTGTTGTGCCACCAACGATGTTGTACGGCGACCCGCATTTATATAAATGCCGCGATCGGTGTCTGTGAGCACATGGCTGTCGAGACGAATGTGGCCATTGTCCGGGCGATCCAAGCCGGCCAAAATGCGCAGCATCGTGCTTTTGCCCGCGCCTGACGGACCAAAAACTACTGTCCATGCCGATATGAACCGGCACTTGACCTGAAGATGGAAGCTCCCCCGGCGAGAAGTGAGCGCCATGTCAAGCATTGCGGCCTCCGCCACGTCGTCCACCCGCATAAATGGCGGCCAGTGCGAATACACTCAGCGCCAATAGGGTAGCTGCGGTTCGATTTGCCGCGCCATAGTCGAAGTTCTCAACCTGGTTATAAAGGACTATGGAGAGCGTGCGTGTGGCTCCAGGAATGTCGCCACCGAGCATCAGCACTACGCCAAACTCACCCACTGTGTGCAAAAAGCTGAGCACCGCGGCAGCAAGCAGCGAGCGCCGCGCAAGGGGTATTAGGATGCTGAACACCACGCGAGCTCGCCCAGCGCCCAGCAGACGCGCCGCGTCCACCAGCGCGGGCTCAATGGAGGCAAATCCTGCTACCAGCGGTTGTACTGCGAATGGGAGGCTGTAGATCACCGATCCTACCACCAGGCCGGAAAACGAAAACGCGAGGGGATGACCGAGCAGGGAAGTAACCCCGCGGCCAATAGCCGTTCGAGGTCCCAGCAAGACCAAAAGGAAGAATCCGAGCACGGTTGGCGGCATCACCAGGGGAAGCGCGGCCAGCGCCTCAACGACAGCCAGCCAGCGTCCCCGGCTCAACACCAGAAGCGCCGCCAGCGGAACAGCGACGGTTAACAGAATCACGGTGGTTACCGTTGCCAGTCTCAGCGTGAGTGCGAGCGCTTGCCAGTCCATCTCTCTCTAGTGAACCGGTGTCAGCCCGCTCTTGGCAAGTTGAGCCTGCACGGGCGCTGAAAGGAGGTAGTCGAGAAATTTGTGGGCCGCATCACGCTGGGATGTCTTGCTGACGATGACAGCGCCTTGCTCGATGGGTGGATAGAGATCGCGCGGGATCACAAAATACTCACCGCTTGAAGAAAGTCGCTGCGTCAGCGCTGAGGTTAGAGAGATGAGTCCCGCGTCCGCATTGCCTGAGTCGACAAACTGTGCGGTCTGGGCAATGTTTTCAGCGGTAACCAGTTTTGGTTTGAGCGTGTCGTAGAGTTTCAGGCTTGTCAGCGCGGCCACCGCGGCCCGGCCATACGGCGCCCGTTCGGGGTTGGCGACTGCCAGCCGCTTGAGTTCAGGGCTTCGCAGAAGATCGAGTGAAGGAGCAGGCTGAGACGAATCTTTGCGTTTCCACAAGACCAGCGTTCCCTTTGCATAGGTGATGGGTGTGGAAGAGTCAGCGGTACCGGCAGCATCCGCTAAGCCTGCGTCAATCAGCTTTTTAGGATAGCCGAGGTCTGCGGACAGAAACACGTCGAAGGGGGCGCCGTTCTGAATCTGCGTAACCAGCACCGCCGAAGCCTGAAAGGTGGCCTCTGCGCGAATACCGGTGGATTGTTGAAAGTGTTCGAGGATGGGAGGAAGGACCGGTTCCAGGTCAGCGGCCGCGGCAATGCGCAACGGCGTCTGCGCATGGACAGTGGCCAGAAATGCGAGGACCATAAGGACAATTTTGGTGAACGGCAACTTTGGCATCGTGTTTCGCTCCGTTAAGATCGCTACGTTCAATCCACAGCAATATCCGCCACACGCTGGTAGGCTAACACCAGGCATGAACGACAATTTGCACCAGTTACGCTGTTTTGGATGCGGGGCGCGCGTTGCAGGCACTGAGGCGAAGCCGGATTTCCGCTGTGCCCTATGTGGCGACCTGTTTGAGGTGGAATATCCGGGATGGGGCCTGCGCGGCGGCAACGACCGACCCAACGCTGGAGCCCTCAAGTGGCTATGGCGAGAGAGACGTTCTTCCTCTGAAGCTTTGGACCACTCCGGTGTTTGGCGTTTCCGCGAACTATTGCCTATTCTGGACAACTTTGAGAACGCGGTCACACTGTTCGAAGGGAACACCCCGCTCTACCATTTGCCACGTACTTCAAAAGCTCTCGGCATCGACCAGCTGTTTGCTAAGCACCAGGGGATGAATCCCACGGGATCCTTTAAGGACACAGGGATGACCGCGGCCATGAGCGTCGCCCGTGAGCGCGGATTCACATGGGTCGCATGCGCGTCAACGGGGAACACGTCGGCGGCCATGGCTGCGTATGCAGCCAGAGCCGGGCTGCGCAGCCTCGTAGTGATTCCCGACGGCAAAATCGCTTGGGGAAAACTCGCGCAGGCGATGGATTATGGCGCGGTCACATGTCAGATAAAAGCCGATTTTGACGGTTGCGTTCGCGTGCTAACGCAGGTAGTAAAGGAAGCACATATCTACCTGCTGAATTCGGTGAATCCGTACCGGCTGGAAGGGCAGAAGACGCCGGCATTTGAGATTGCAGAAGCACTCGATTGGAACGTGCCTGACCACTTGATTGTGCCCGGCGGGAACCTCGCAAACAGTTCCGCGCTGGGCAAAGGCTTTCGCGAACTGCGGGAGCTTGGGCTCGTTGCCCGGCTACCCCGCATTTCTGTGGTACAGGCTGCCGGAGCCAACCCGCTGGTGCGAAGCCTCACTGCCAACCGCGGGGCGACCCTGGAGCCTGTTGAGGCGCACACGCGGGCCACTGCCATTCGGATTGGCAACCCGGCTTCATGGCGCAAGGCTGTGCGCATCATTCAAGATACCGGCGGCTGGTGCCTGGACGTGACGGAAGCTGAAATTGCGATCGCGAAGGCAGAACTCGGCGCCGAAGGGCTGGGATGCGAACCGGCGTCCGCTGTGACCCTGGCGGGATTGAAGAAGTTGCGGGCGGATGGTTCGGTCTCTCCGGGCGAAACGGTGATTCTGATTTTGACCGGTCACACGCTCAAAGATTCCGAATACACTATCGACTTTCATCGCGGAACGCTTCTGAAAGATGAGGAAACCGTCGGCCTGGAAGGGAAGATTGAGAGGCTCAGGCGTAATGCCGTTGCGGTCGAGGCTACCCCGGCCGCGGTTCTTGCTGAATTGAAGGGCAAAGTCGGATGAACCAAGTTTTGACTGGAACTCATGAAGGCCTCAGATTGCGCTTGCCGGCAACCTCTGCGAATCTTGGTCCGGGATTTGACGCTGCAGCCGTAGCTCTGGATTTCTACCTGGATATCGAGGCTGCGCCCGCCGTCCAATTTTCAATCACAGCGAGGGGTCGCGACTGGGAGCGGTGTTCGCGGGTAGAAGACAACCTGATTCTGGGGATCTACCAGGAGTTGTTGCAACGCAATGGAAGGCCCATTGTCCCACTCGCGCTCACGATGGCCAACGGCATTCCTCTCGGAATGGGCTGCGGTTCGTCGGCCGCTGGACGACTGGCAGCAATCGCGCTGGCGGTGCATTTCGGCGAATTGGATTGGAGTCCCGACCGCATACACGAAGAGGCCTGCCGGCTGGAGGGCCATCCCGACAACGTCTCTGCTTGCTGGCTGGGTGGTTTCGTGATTTCCTCAACAGAGGGCTCAAAAATCCATTCGGCCAAAGTCGTTCCGTCAGCGGAATGGAGGGCAATCGTCGTGCTTCCAGCCGACCCGTTTCCCACGAGGCAGGCCCGCTCTCTGCTGCCGTCGGATTACACGCTCAAGGATGTGGTTGCAAATATCCAAGCGGCCGCCTTATTGGGAATCGCTTTCGCTCAGTCTCGTGGAGAATTGCTTTGCTTGGGCATGAAAGATCGTATTCATCAGCCGTACCGAAGTCCCATGTGCCCTCTTTTGTCGAGAATCCTTCCCCTGGTTGAGAACCATGGCATTCTAGGTGCGGCTCTCAGTGGTGCGGGCCCCGGTGTTCTCGCCATTGTGGGAAGTGAACACGATGTCGCAGACGCTTCGAGCGCGATCCGCAACGCGATTGATGGCTTCATCGCGGAACTTGTAGTCAGTCGGTTTTCTTCCGCGGGAGCGCGCGAGCTGGTTGAAATATTTCAGCCCTGAATCGTATCAAGAGCCGCGAAGAAGACAGCTGCTCTTGATACGTCGATACCTGATTTATTGCAATAGTTTGCAGGTCGTCGTGGTTGTTACTAAATTCCTTCTCGGATTACCTAAGTTTTCTTGCTATTGACGCTAGGAGAACCTAAATTCGCACCGTGGGCAGTTCTGGGGGAGGGCTGCTCTAGCGCCCGCGATCCGTATAGGA
>Ga0302319_10026685_pt1 | contig 10164 bp, 7 predicted proteins | sample Bog_T0_2_FD_203319 | JGI IMG/M metagenome (GOLD analysis project Ga0302319, IMG submission 203319) | Peat permafrost microbial communities from Stordalen Mire near Abisko, Sweden - Bog_T0_2 | ecosystem: Environmental > Terrestrial > Soil > Wetlands > Peat | place: Sweden: Abisko, Stordalen Mire...
ATTCGTGTCTCACCCTCCGAATTGATCGAGAATGCGAGCGCCGAATGGACGAGCAAGAGCAAGCAGAGCCGGTAGTGAAGGTAAAGGTAGAGGCAACAGTTGAGAATCTTTCGACGGCGGACCGCCCGCAAGGTAGTTGGCAAGACACTATCATTTCCCTTACCAGCTCTCTCTCCGTGGCTATTTCTCTGCTCACCTTGATAGGTCTGATTGTCACCGTCTACATCGCCAAAGGCCAGTGGGATGAAATGCGGGCAGCCACCAAGGCTAGCGCAGACGCGGCGAATACGGCGGCCCTTGCCTTGGGCGAAAACGAGCGGCAATTTCAGTTAACGTCGGATAGCAGCGACCAACAATTCAAAAAGACATTGAATCAGATGCGAGAGCAGACGGGCGCTAACGAGCTTGCAGCTAAAGCGACAAAGAGCGCCGCCGAAACCGCAGCAGGACAATTGGAGCTTACTCAGCGACCGTGGATCAAGATTGTTGACGTGGTAGCGCACCGAACCGATCCGAGCATTCCGGTTTTGACGCTTGGGAGCGCGGATGCGCGTCGCGCCCAATTCTCGATGGTCATGCACTTTAAGAATGTTGGACACACCGTTGCGTTCGTGACTCCTTACACTGAACTGTACTTTCCGCACTGGGAGACCGGGGGTATCGAATCCGTTCTCGCTCGTGAAAGACACACATGCGAGTTGAATAGGAAAAGGACCGACAATCCCGACAGAACATTGTCGTTTCCCGACGACGCTCCCGCTGAATGGCAAGCAACGACAGGTAGCTCGATAACTCCGGCGGACATTACGCACGCGCCAAGGGAGGGGGCGGGGGTTGCAATTTTCGTGCTGATGTGCGCGAACTATCAATTTGAAGCGTCCCCGAAAACCTACCAGACAAGGGCCGTGTATTGGCTCACCAAGAAGGGCGACGGAATGATTTTCACCGATGGCGAAAGCCTTTCAGCGGACCAATTATTCGTGAATAGGGTGACAATGGGGGACGATGCGGACTGAGACGCCGGTTTCAGTTTGTGCTAAGTTGTGCTACCAACTCGGTTTTTCGGCGTTTCTCCTCATTTAGATGTGCTTATAATCTGTAACTTCCTGATTCTTAAAACGGCCTTAGTCCAATCCCAACAGTCTACCGGCAGCGGCCTCAGAGTATTTCCTCTGAGGCCGCTGTTGCTTTTGAGCAGAGAAAACAAAAGTCGCGAGGACGGTTCGCTCCCGCGCTCAACTCCATTCGCCCTGCTTTCCAACCGCGACGTTGACCATTGATGTGAGCCGCAGAACCACAAAGCGATAATTCGCGCCAGCCGTTCATCGGTTGCGGTAAACTTGGTGCCGATGCGGGTATTTGGGATCGATTGTGGTACCGAGGTGACCGGCTTTGGCGTCGTTGAATCCGACGACTCCGGGCGGCAACCCAGGTTGATCTGCCAGACAATGGGGGCCATCCGGCTGGCGAAGGCGAATCCCTTGCCCGTGCGCCTGGAGCAAGTCTTCCGCGCGCTTTGTGCGGAAATGGAACGCTGGCAGCCTGAAGTTGTGGCGATTGAGGAGGTTTTTTACTCCGTGAATGCCAAATCGGCGTTGAAACTGGGACAGGTAAGAGGCGTTGCTATTCTGGCCGCCGCATGCCAGGGACTGCCAATTGCCGAGTATGCACCGCTCAAGATCAAATCGAGCGTTGTCGGGTACGGATTAGCAAAAAAGGAGCAGGTCCAATTCATGGTTGCCAGGCTGTTGGGATTGACGGAGATTCCCAAGTCCGCAGACGCCGCCGATGCCTTGGCCATCGCTATTTGCCATTTGCATACGGCGCAGACGCTCGCGTTACAGGGGGCGGGGCGATGAGGGCGTTTTGGTGTGGCTTTGCAATCGCTGGGATGGCGATCCCCCTGTTGTCATTATCCGCGGCAGCGGGTCAGGAGCAGGTGTTCAAGATTGACTTCTCCAATCCAGGTCTCTCTCCCTCGCACTGGACAATGACCCTGTATCCAGATGGCAAGGGACATTTCCAATCCGACCGAGGAAGCGCGCACGGTGACGATCAGGATGTTGGCGCTCCCAGCGTCGACCGGGATATCCGGGTCAGTCCAGCGTTTGCGGGTCGAATCTTTGAGCTTGTGCACCAACGAAAAAACATGCGCGGCGAGTGCGAGAGCAAGCTGAAGGTCGCCTTTCAAGGCTGGAAGAAGCTGAATTACACGGGCCCGGAAGGCGATTGGGAATGCACATTTAATTATTCGAAAGACAAGGAGATCCAGGCATTGGGTGACACCCTTGTGGCGGTCGGTGGCACAATCGTCGAAGGAGCGCGGCTGGAAATGCTCCTCCAGCATGACCGCTTAGGCCTCGACAAGGAAACAGAGTATCTGGTGGAAGCCGCAGGGGACGGCCGGGCTCAGCAATTCGTCGCAATACGTGGAATTCTTGAGCGCTTGGCGGATGACCCATCGGTTTTGGAACGAGTAAGAAAACGCGCCCGGGTATTGTTAGCCCGATCAGATGGATAATAAGCTTGGGGATTGTAGCGACTTTCAGCACGCGCGGATGTCATATAGGTGCTGGGTGCAGTGACTGGGCGTGGGCGAATCGTTGATCCGCCCAGACGCGCAGCAAGTTTCAGGAAGGCGGTTGCCATGAAAAGCAGCAGGTTGGGTTGGGGGCAGTCAGAAGCCAAGTTCAGGGGACTGGTAGGGTTTCTTTTCATGATAGCCCTGCTGGCAGTGCCTGCCTTGTGGGCGGATGGTCCTGCGCCTGGAACGCGCGCGGTGCGACTAAGCAGCGTAGACGGCCAGGTTCAGATCTCCCAAGGCAACCATGTCATCGCCGCACAGGCGGTGGCCAATACTCCCCTGTTTGAGGGAACCCAGGTTGTGACTGCCGACGACGGCCGGGCTGAAATTCAATTCGAAGATGGAAGTGTCGCCAGGCTTTCTCCGAACAGCTCGCTCGCAATTCCCGTCCTTCGCGGTCAAGGGAGTGCATCAGAAGCTGAGATTGTGCTGCAAAGCGGACTTGGCTATTTCGAACTGCAGGATTCGGGGCAGGCAGGCAAAATCAGCGTTCGTTTCGCAGATAGTGTTGTCACCGGGGGCGGCTTTACCGTGTTGCGTGTCAATCTCGATAACCCTCCCGGCGAAGTTGCTGTTTTCTCCGGCAATGCCCACTTGGAACGCGGCACAGCTTTGGCCGTCGACCTACATGGCGGCGAGAGCCTGAGTTTGAAAGCTTCTGACCCCACGGCGTACAACGTAGCCGAATCAATCGAACCGGATTCATGGGACAGCTGGAATTCCGATCGCGACCAGGCGTTGACTTCGGAGGCCGCCGCCCGCACCGGCGCTGCCAAGAGCATGGTGGATAGCAATAACCCAGCGTGGAACGACTTGGACGCGAATGGAAACTGGTATAACGTTCCCGGCCAGGGATACATCTGGTCGCCCTACGACGCAGCCAATGCTGGATGGGATCCATATGGCAACGGAAACTGGATGTATTCGCAGGGCAACGGGTACATCTGGGCCTCGGGTTACCCGTGGGGGTACATGCCGTATCAGTGCGGGATGTGGAACTACTATGACGCCTTCGGCTGGGGCTGGTCGCCAGGGATGGGCGGTTGTCAACCGTGGTGGGGTGGCGCAGGCTACTATGGACCGAACATCGGGAACGGATTTGGTGGTTATAGGCCGCCGAATCGCCCGCGTCCGCCGCATAGGCCTATTGCTCCCGGACGCTCTTACCCCGTTGTCGCCGTGAATCGGGCTCCAGCGCGCACCAATGCTGTTTTGCCCGCACGTGACAGGGCAGTGCCGGTTGTGATCGCAGGTCATACCGTGCAACCGCTTCGCCCCTCCGCACCTCGGCCGCAATATGGCGGAAACGCATCAGCGTTTGTGAATCACACAAGCGCGCCCGGGTATGCCATCCTCGGATCGCAGGCACCCGGGGCATCGGGCGGCGGGCATCCCCCGGGACCAACCTTCGGTGCAAGGCCAACCAGCTCGTTTTCCGCTCCAAGTAATAGCAGCCAACATAACTCGTCAACAAGCCGTGGATCCTCCGGCGGATATGTCAGCGGAGGCGCAGCTCCAGCCAGCCACGCGGCCAGCAGCGGTGGAAGCTTCTCAGGCGGAGGCGGAGCTTCTCACAGCGGCGGGGGGGGCGGTGGCGGCGGCGGTGGTGGACATCACTAAGCATTCCGATTTCGCACAAAATCTGATTAATCCAGATCGAACGAAAAAGACCGCGGGGAGTCGATTGTCAATCAATAGGCTTCCCCCAATTTATTTGCACGGAACTCAATAAGCCCAGGAGAGATATCCGCCCCCTTGAAAAGCAAATAGACATACTTCGCCAGTAATATTCCTTCGATCGGCCGCGGTTGAATTTAGCTTCCTTCTAAGAAACTAACAGTCCATATAACTTGTTCAACCTAGCTGGATGATAGTTATAAATAAGCGTAGTAAAGGCCGCCCGATTTCCGGACGGCCTTGGCGTCATGGACAACTCAGCGACTACCGCTTTGGGGCAAAGTGCTTGTTGCGGTAGATGGCGCGCGAGGTGCGGTTGAAACGACGGTTAAGCGCGATGCGATCCGCATGGTTCAGCCGACCGTGGTTCATGGAACGCATGTACCTTGCTTCGCGATGAATTGAAGCTTCGCGGCGCTCCAGACGATGACCTTGGCGTGCTGAAAGGCGACCGCTTCTTTCACCCTGCGCGATCCGGTGTTGCTGGAATTCGCGGCGCTGGTGAATGGTGGGTCCGTGGTCTTGCGCAGCTTTCGGTGCAGCGGCAGACTGGCAGAAACCAACGGTTGAAGTAAGTGCGAGTAATCCGACGCCAAGCAGAGAGACTTTCATTGTGTTACTCCTTGGGAGGCGGTGGTTTTTTACTTGTTACTTTCTTTGCCGATCCGCTCTCACATCCATGGAGACACGAGTTATATAGGAGTGTTGCGCTCTAAGTTATTGCTTTCGAGGGTCATCCACCGAAGGGTGGAGATGGGGGAAGATTCTTCCAAAGGGTAGCCAACGTTTCCATCGGCAATGCTTCAGCGCGCGCGTGTGGATCGATCGATGCATCAATCAACGCGGAATCTATCTGGGCAGTAGTATATCCGGCAGCGCGAAGATTATTCGACAAGGTCTTTCTCTTTTGCGCAAACACCTTGCGCACGAAAGGAAGAAAGCTGGACTTGTCAACGCCGAGTTCTTCAAAGCGCGGAGCAAACCGCCAGCGGAAAACAGTGGAATGAACGTCGGGTGGCGGAGAGAAAGAGGACGGCGGAAGTGTAAACAGGTTTTCGGCAGGACCATACATCTGCACCGTGACAGAAAGCAAGCCATAGTCCCGAGAACCAGGCGCAGCGGTGATCCTGTCCGCCACTTCCCGCTGCACCATGAGGATAGCGCGATCCAGGTACTCGTGATTCTCTGCAAGTTTCAGCAGGATCTGAGAAGTAATGTAATAGGGCAGATTGCCTACCACGCAGAGGCGTTGACTTGCAGCCACGGATGCCAACGCGAAGTCGAAGTGGAGAACGTCCTGTTCGATGACGGTGACTCGCCCCGACGGAAACTGGGTACGAAGATGAGCGGCAAGATCATGATCGAGCTCAACTGCCAGCACGCGGGCGGCGCGTTTAGCAAGCGCGCCAGTGATAGCACCCGCGCCGGGTCCAATCTCGACAAGCGTGCGCGCGGTCAAGTCGCCAAGCGATGCCGCGATTCTCTGCACAGCTTGCGCGTCGTCGAGGAAATTCTGGCCGAGCCTGGGTTTGACGGGCATGCGATCCCTTGATCGTAACTCACTCCACCGGAGCGGTCTTACTGGAATACGAATCAGGAATCAGAGGACGAAATCAGTTTCCGTCTCAACGGTCAAGGTGCGATGGATCTTCAGAATGTGCCCGGATTGTCGCGATGGATTTAGCTCCACGTAATTGCGCGCTCCATTCCAGGAATACACTGCGCCTGTCAGTAGATCCTCAACCTCGAAGTCGCGGTCCGCCAGAAGGCCAAGCTCGCCTAAAGGCAAGGCGACGAAGCCACTTTGCGTGTAGCGGGGATCAAGATTAACGACGCAAAGAATAAAATTCGATCGGTCTTCAGATTCCTTGCTATAGCAAATGAGTTGTTCATTGTCAGTCGCGTAAAACTGCAATGACCAGTCCCATTGCAGCGCGCGGTTGCTATTGCGAATCTGGTTGACGCGCGTTATCAGGGGTCGCAGGCTGTCTGCGCGGCTCAAGTCCCAATGACGAATTTCGTACTTCTCTGAATTCAGATATTCTTCGCTCCCAGGACGGAATGGTTGATTTTCGAGTAGTTCGAACGCCGGACCGTAAATACCGTAATTGGCGCCGAGCGTTGCCGCCAGCAGGAAGCGAATGGCGAACGCCGGACGGCCGCCGGTCTGCAGAAACTCGATGAGGATGTCGGGCGTGTTGGTCCACTGGTTGGGGCGAAAGAATTCGCGCACCGGCGTCTGGGTCAACTCGGTGAGGTATTCGGTGATTTCAGCTTTCCCAGTGCGCCATGGGAAATAAGTGTAGGACTGGCTGAACCCGATCTTGGCTAGCCTGTACATTACCTTGGGGCGCGTGAAGGCTTCTGCGAGAAAGATCGCGTCCGGATGTTCGCGCTTGATTTCGGGAATCACCCACTCCCAGAAAGGAAAAGCCTTGGTATGCGGATTATCAACGCGGAAGATGCTTACACCCTGCTTGGCCCAGAATAAAAAGACGCTCTTCAACTCCTCCCACATCTCGGCCCAGTCTTCGCTCTCGAAATCGAAGGGATAAATGTCCTGATATTTCTTGGGTGGATTTTCAGCGTATTGGATCGTCCCGTCAGGCCGTTTGCGAAACCACGCCTCGTGTTCGCGGACATAAGGATGATCGGGAGCGGCCTGGAACGCGATATCCAACGCCACCGACAAGTTGAGTTCACCTGCGGTCGCAACAAGGTGCCGAAACTCTTCGAGCGAGCCCAGTTCAGGATGAATCGATTTGTGCCCGCCCTCCTCTGAACCAATTGCCCAAGGACTGCCAAACTCTCCAGCTTGCGCTTCTGGATTATTGTTGCGGCCCTTGCGGAAGATCTTGCCGATGGGGTGAATCGGTGGCAGATAGACAACGTTGAAGCCCATTTCGGCGATATCGGACAAGCGCTTTTCACAATCTAAAAAGGTGCCATGGACTCCGGCTTCCGCGGCAGTAGAGCGCGGAAAGAGTTCGTACCACGAGCTGAAGCGCGCGCGCACGGGATCTACTACGATCGCGAGTTCGGACCCGGACTCAGTAGCGAGCTGTTTGTCAGGATAGCGTTGCACAAGCTCATGCAGCTTGGCATCGGTGGCGTGGATTCGAAGCTCTTTCACCGCACAGTCGGCACGCAGCAAGTCCGCACGTTTGCGAAGAGAAGCGACGTCTTTGCCGGAAGCGCGTTCGGCGGCTGCCTCAATTAGATCCGCGCCAATAAGATAATCGACGGTTGCGTCATTATCGGCAGCAATCCGTTTCAATAGGTCGCGATGCCATGTTTCGAAGTGATCCACCCACCCTTGCACTTTAAATTCGTATCGCCCCAGCTCACCTACCCTAAACTGTGCGACCCACCTGTCGTTGACGAGCGGCCTCATCGGAATGTCGGTCCATTTGTTGGAGCCCAGGCGCCGGGCCAGAAGCGATGCCGCGATGGCGTCATGGCCGTCGGTGAAGATATCGGCTTCGATGCGCACGAGGTCACCGACTGTTCGTTTCGCGGGAAAACGTCCGCCATCAATTTCTGGGGAGATTCCTTCAATGATGACGCGCTTGCGTCCTTCTTTTTGGGCCACTGTCATATTTTGTTATTGCCTCTGAAGCAGGCCGAGTCGGCATAAACTTGTAGCGGTACCACGTCATGCAATCCGCCGGAAATTCGACTCTCAGCGCTCCCGTATTTGTTTTCGTTCTTCTACTAGTCGTTCATAAAGCTGGATGGTTTGTTTAGCAATCGCGGTCCAGCTGAATACCTCTTCCACACGGCGACGTCCCGCGTCCCCGAACCGCCGGCACTTTTCGGGATCCTGCAGCAGTCTATTAATTGGCCCTGCCAGATCACGCGCAAAAGTAGCAGAGTCGGAAGGGAAGCCCGTGATGGAGTCTTGCTCAAACGGCACCAGGTAACCTGTCTCTCCATCCACCACCACCTCTTTGATGCCGCCAGTCGCGCTGGCGACAACCGGCGCGCGGCAAGCCATTGCCTCAAGATTGATGATGCCAAACGGCTCATAGACTGAAGGGCAACAAAAGACACGCGCATTGCTATAGAGCTGAATCGCTTCCTTCTTCGTAACCATCTTTTCGATCCACACAATACGGGGATGGTGACGGCGCGCTTCTTCCACCTTGTTGCGCAGTTCGGTGGCAATCTCTGGAGTGTCTGGAGCGCCGGCGCACAGCACCACTTGGGTATCCGGCGGCATGTAACTGATAGCGTCAACCAGGTGAGTTACACCCTTCTGTCGAGTTATGCGACCTACAAACAGTACATATGGAATAGCGGGGTCAACGCCGTAGTCAACCAGCGCCTTTGTCTCCGTAGTCTTCTGATATTCCGATAAGTCAATGCCATTGTAGATAACATGGATCCGCCTTGGATCAACGTCGGGGTAGGCGCGCAGAATATCCGCCTTTGTTCCCTGCGATACCGCGATGACAGCATCCGCCTCCAGAATCGCTGTTCGCTCCATCCATGAACTCATCGCGTAGCCGCTCCCGAGCTGCTCGGCCTTCCACGCGCGCAAGGGCTCCAGAGAATGGGTGGTCAGCACAAACGGCATGCCGTAAAGCTTTTTCGCGAGATACCCGGCCATTGAAACGTACCAGGTGTGCGTATGGACAACGTCGATTCCATCCAGCGCTTTGACCTGTGTGAGATTGAGGCTCAAGGCCTCAAGCGCACCCTTGAATTTACCTTCCGTGCCGTTTGATATCTCGGCCCACGGCTCGGCTCCTCTAACGTGCAAATTGCCTTCGTCGGCATATTGGGGACCCCAGCAATGGACCTCGACTTCAATCTCTTTGGCCAACTCGCGGCTCAGGTAATCGACGTGAACTCCTGCACCCCCGTAGACCTGCGGGGGAAACTCGCGTGTAAACAAGCCGACTCGCACCTTGCTATCTCCTGCTGATTTTGATGATATCGCCCTACACACGCGCCAGCCCACTGGCAAGAAACAGGTTCCGCCCGATTTTAATGGGCAGCGCCGGAAGCGGGATAAAGTCTACGAATCAGCCACAGCACAGGGAGGCCGAGAAGAATGAGCCCGGTGCCCAGCAGGGACCCTCTCAGGTTGCTGGAGTAGCTTGAAACCAGAACGGCCGCCGCACAGATTACAAAGATCGCGGGTAGCACCGGATAGCCCCACACCCTGTAAGGCCTGGCCGTATTCGGCTGGGTGCGGCGATAGACGAAGACCGTTGTTGCAGTCAGCATGTAAAATAGCCACTCGGCGAAGACGGCCAATTCGAAGAATTGCTGAAAGCGGATGAGGAAGAGAAGAAGAACAGTAGAGAGCAGGCCCTGGATTACGAGCGATATGGAAGGAGACTGAAATCGCGGATGAATGTGGGCAAATTGCCGGAAGAACAGGCGATCGCGGGCCGCGGCAAATGGGATGCGCGCGCCCGACATAATGGTTCCATTCAAGGTGACAAAAATGCTGAGAGCCATGGCTGCGGCTACGAAGGATGCCCCCGCAGGGCCTGCAACAACAGTGAGTGCCGCAACAGCAGGCCGGTCACTGGCTGCGATCTGTGTGGCGGGCAGAATGTACTGAATGGCGGCGTTGGTTGCCATAAACAGAAATCCCACAATGAACAGGCCGCCGATTAACGCAACCGGAAGACTCCGTTCAGGGCGGCGAACTTCTCCCGACACCATCGTCAGGTCGTTCCAACCGTCGTACGCCCAAAGCGTAGCAATGAGCGCGGCCATGAATCCTGTAATGCCTCCTGCAGCCTTGGGCAAAGAGGAGGTGAAATTCGACCACGCGCCTGCGCTAGAACCAAAACAAAACGCCACAACAATCAGGATAAGGACGACTTTCAATACCGTGAAGATCAACTGAAAGTCTGCCGCCTTCTTAATACCCAGGTAGTTAA
>Ga0302319_10026686_pt1 | contig 10164 bp, 6 predicted proteins | sample Bog_T0_2_FD_203319 | JGI IMG/M metagenome (GOLD analysis project Ga0302319, IMG submission 203319) | Peat permafrost microbial communities from Stordalen Mire near Abisko, Sweden - Bog_T0_2 | ecosystem: Environmental > Terrestrial > Soil > Wetlands > Peat | place: Sweden: Abisko, Stordalen Mire...
GGCGTCATGAACAACGGCATGTCGATCCTCGGCATCGGCATCTTCTGGCAACAGGTCGTCAAGGGCCTCGTCCTCCTCGCCGCCGTCTATGTCGACGTCTATCAGAAGAGCAAAGGTTGAGGACGGGATGAGCGGGGCGTCCCAGTCGGGCGTTCCGGCCATCGGTTTACCGCGCCAAGCGGTTGCGTTCGCTCGAAAATTGTCGTACCCGGGCTCATCGCGGTCCCGCGCGTAAATGCGTTTCGCATTTGACATTCCACGCCGCCGCGCGTCACTCATCGGCCTTGACATCTTGTGGCGGGAGGTGACGGACCGCTTCGTTTTACTCGCGGTGGTGCTCGTCGATGCCCAACAAGACCACAAGCGTTGAAGCTGGAGCTGGCCACCGGGAGCGAGATCGCGCTCGCCACGCGGCGTCCGAATTCGTTCGTCGCTATGGCGCCTCGCCCCGCGTGAGCGCGGCGCCCGGCCGGGTCAATTTGATCGGCGAGCACACCGATTACAACGACGGCTATGTCATGCCGGCGGCGCTCGAGTTTTCGACGCTGGTCGCGGCGAGCCCTCGGCCCGACCGAACGATTCGCGTCTATTCCATGGATATGGACGAAGAGCGCACCCTCGATCTTGACGCGCCGGACGCGAGCGGACGCCACGACTGGTCCGACTATGTGTTCGGCGTCGCGGCGATGCTGGAAAAGAGCGGTCGCCGATTGAAGGGCGCCGATCTCGTCGTCAGCTCCGACGTGCCGATCGGCGCGGGCCTGAGTTCGTCCGCGGCGCTCGAAGTCGCGACGACTCACGCGCTGCTCGCAGCTTCCGGCCTGGCGTTCGATCCGGTGGACGCGGCCAAGATCAGCCAGCGCGCGGAAAACGAATATGTCGGCATGCGCTGCGGCATCATGGACCAATTCATCGCCGCGCGCGGCGTCGCGGGCCATGCGCTGCTGATCGACTGCCGGACGCTGGAAGCGCGCAATGTCGCGCTCGCGCCGAATCTGCGCCTGCTCATCACCGACAGCCGCGTTCGCCACCAGCACGCCGGCGGCGAGTACAACGCGCGTCGCGAAGCCTGCGAAGAGGGAGTGCGGCGATTGCAGCCGTTCCTGGGACCCATAAAGGCGCTGCGCGACGTGACGTTCGATCAACTCGAGGCGCACAAGGACGCGCTTTCCGACCTCGTCTATCGACGCTGCCGCCACATCGTCACCGAGAACGAGCGCGTGATGGAGGCCGAGCGGGCGCTCGCGGCGCGCGACTTCGCCGCCGCGGGACGCGCGATGAACGCCTCTCACGTTTACATGCGCGACGATTTCGAGATCACCTGCCCCGAGGTCGACTTCCTCGCCGATTTCGCCCAATCGCTGCCCGGCGTCTGGGGCTCGCGCATGACCGGCGGCGGCTTTGGCGGCTGTACGGTGACGCTGATCGAGGCGAGCGCCGTCGATGCGGCGGCGAAGCGAATCGTCCAGAGCTATCGCGAAGCCTATGGGCTCGACGCCAGGGTGTTCGTCTGCGCGCCCTCGGAAGGCGCGCATTTCGTGGTGATCTGAGGATGGCCGGCATGGACTTCGCGAATACTTCGCACCGGCGGTTGAATCCGTTGACCGGCGAATGGGTGCTGGTGTCGTCGCAGCGCATGAGCCGACCCTGGCAGGGCAAATTGGAGGCGACGGCGGCGAGTTCGGGTCTCGCCCACGATCCGCATTGCTATCTCTGCGCCGGGAACGCGCGCTCCGGGGGACAACTCAACCCGGACTACGCCCACACTTTCGTTTTCGACAACGATTTTCCCGCACTGCTCGCGGACGCGCCGGACGTGCGGTCCGACGACGGCCTGTTCGTCGCCGAGGGCGAATCCGGCGCATGTCGCGTCATCTGCTTTTCGCCGCGCCACGATATGTCCCTGTCGCAAATGGCGGTTGAGGACATCGCGCTGGTCGTCGCGGTCTGGGCCGAGGAGACGGCCGCCCTCGGCGCGCGTGAGGACATTTCCTGCGTCCAGATCATCGAGAATCGCGGCGAGATCATGGGCTGCTCCAATCCGCACCCGCACGGGCAGATCTGGGCGACGCGCCACCTTCCCAACGAACTCGTCAAGGAAACAGAGCGGCAAGCCGCCTATTTCGCGCGGACGGGACGCGTTCTGCTGCTGGACTATCTCGAAAGAGAACTCGCGCAGAACGCACGCATCGTCGCCGCCAACGATGGGTTCGTGGCGCTGGTGCCGTTCTGGGCGATCTGGCCGTTCGAGACCATGATCCTGCCGCGCCGACGCATCGGCGGCTTCGGCGAATTGCGCCGCGACGAATACGTCGGCCTCGCGGACATCATCTCACAATTGACCCGAGCCTACGACAAGCTCTTCGGCGTGCCGTTCCCTTATTCGATGGGATTTCATCAGCAACCCGCTGATGGAGCGGAGCATCCGGGCTGGCAGATGCACGCCCATTATTATCCGCCGCTGCTGCGCTCGGCGACGGTGAAGAAATTCATGGTCGGATTCGAACTGCTCGGCTCGCCGCAGCGCGACATTACGCCGGAAGCCGCCGCAACGCGGCTGCGCGAGGCGGCCGCGATCACGTGAGCGCCACGCCGCTCAGGCGCGCGGCTGTCCGTAATAGGCGCCGGCGCCGTGTTTGCGTTTGAAGTGCTTTTTCAGCAATTCCGGCTCGATGGGTTCGAGTCTCGGCGCGAGTTGCAGCGACGTCAGCGCCATCTGAGCGACGCATTCGAGCGCGACCGAGACTTCCACCGCCTTGGCGACATTGGGTCCCCAGGTGAAAGGCGCGTGGCGATTGACCAGCACCGCGGGAAAATCGGCGGGGTCGAGCGCGCGGAAGCGCTCGACGATCACCTCGCCGGTTTTCCACTCATAGGCGCCCGCGATCTCCTCGGCCGTCAGTTTGCGGGTGATCGGCACGGGACCGTTGAAATAGTCGGCGTGGGTGGTGCCGAAAATCGGGATCGACTGCCCCGCCTGGGCAAAGGCCGTCGCATGCGTCGAATGCGTATGCACGACGCCGCCGACATCGGGAAAGGCGATGAACAAGCGACGGTGAGTCGGCGTGTCGGATGACGGTCTGAGCGACCCCTCGACCACCTTGCCCTCGAGATCGACGACCACCATGTCGTCGGGCGTCAGCGCCGAATAATCGACGCCGCTCGGCTTGATGGCGAACGCGCCCTTCGCGCGGTCGATCGCCGAAGCGTTGCCGAACGTCAGGTTGATCAGGCCGTGCCGCGGCAACGCGATGTTGGCCTCGTACGCCTCACGTTTCAACTCTTGAAACATCACCAACTCCTCAGGCGCGGAAGCCCTGCGACAAATAATAATAGACGTCGTTGGTGCGCAGCTCTTGCTTGAACGAATCGAGCTTCGTGTCCGTGCCGATGCGAACCATCTCGATGCCGGCGATCGTGGCGAAATCCTCGAGCATTTCGCTCGTCACCGCGTAGCTGTAGCCGGTGTGATGGGCTCCCCCGGCGAGGATCCAGGCCGCGCAGCCGGTCTTGAAGTCGGGCTTCACTTTCCACACCGCGCGGGCGACCGGAAGTTTCGGCAGCGGCGGATGATCGACTGCCTCCACCTCGTTGACGATCAGGCGAAAGCGCGATCCGAGATCAATCAGGCTGGCGTTGAGCGCGGCGCCGGCGGGGGCGTCGAACACCAACCGCACCGGGTCCTCGCGGCCGCCGATGCCGAGCGGATGGATTTCGAGCCGCGGCCGATTCGACGCGATGCTGGGGCAGACCTCCAACATGTGGGAGCCGAGCGCCAAATGGTCGCCGGGCGCGAGATGGTAGGTGTAGTCCTCCATGAAGGAAGCGCCGCCCGGCAGGCCGTCGGCCATGACCTTCATCGCCCTGACCAGCGCCGACGTCTTCCAGTCGCCCTCGCCGCCGAAGCCGTAGCCATCGGCCATCAGGCGTTGCGACGCCACGCCCGGCAGTTGTTTGAGGCCGTGCAGATCCTCGAACGTATCGGTATAGCCCTTGAACCCGCCCTTGGTCAGGAAGGCGCGCAGGCCCAATTCCTGCTTGGCCGCGTAGAGCGCCGACTCGCGCCGCGCGCCGCCGTGTCGCAATTCCGGCGCGACGTCGTAGAGGCGTTCCCATTCGGCGCAGAGCTCTTCCGCCTCGGCGTCCTTCACGCCGTCGATCGTGCGCACGAGGTCGCCGACGCCGTAAGTGTTGGTGGAGAAGCCGAACTTCATTTCCGCCGAGACCTTGTCGCCTTCGGTCACCGCGACTTCGCGCATGTTGTCGCCGAAGCGACAGAATTTCGCGCCCTGCCAATCATGCCAGGCGCGCGCGGCGCGCATCCAGGCGCCGAGGCGCTCATGCACGTCCGGGTCGGACCAGTGACCGACCACGACCTTGCGCGCGAGGCGCATGCGCGTGTGAATGAAGCCCGCCTCGCGGTCGCCGTGCGCGGATTGATTGAGGTTCATGAAGTCCATGTCGATCGCGTCCCACGGCAACTCGCGATTGAACTGCGTGTGCAGGTGCACGAACGGCTTCTTGATAACGCCGAGGCCGCGTATCCACATCTTCGAGGGTGAGAACGTATGCATCCAGAGAATGAGGCCGGCGCAATTGTCGTCGGAATTGGCCGCCACGCAGAGTTTCAGGATTTCGTCCGGGGTCGTCACCAGCGGCTTGGCGACCACCTTCAGCGGCAACGTCTTCACTTGCGAAAGCGCGCCGGCGATTTCGTCGGCGTGAGCCGACACCTCGCGCAGCGGGCCCGGCCCGTAGAGGTGCTGCGAGCCGCAAACGAACCAGATTTCGGGGGTGTCGATATGCATGAATTTGTCCTCGTTGGATCGCGAAACGTGAGCGCGTGGGCTCAGCTTCTCCGCGCGTATTTGATGTCGAGCAGGCGCTTCATCGTTTGCGACAGATCGGCGGATTTCGTCAGGCCTCCGAAGGCGTCGTGCAGTTCGCGATAGAGCGCGTAGAGTTCGTTGTAGATGGCTTGGTTTTCGGGGTTCGGCTCATAGACGACCGCTCGCAACGACGTCATCGCCGCTTCCGCGGAGGCGAAATCAGGGTGGCCGCCCGCGAGCACCGCGGCCGAGATCGCCGATCCGAGCGCGCAGGTCTGGCTCGAACCGGCGACCCGCATCGCGCAGCCGGTCACGTCGGCGTAGATCTGCATCAACAGCGGGTTCTTCTCGGCGATGCCGCCGGTGCAGACGACGCGGTCGATCGCCACGCCATGCTCGCGGATGCGTTCGATGATCGCGCGGGCGCCGAAGGCGGTCGCCTCGATCAGCGCGCGGTAGATGTCGGCGCGCGTCGTGTGCAAGTCCTGACCGAGGATCAGGCCGGTCAGGCGTTGGTCGACGAGAATCGTGCGATTGCCGTTGTTCCAGTCGAGCGCGATGAGCCCGGCTTGGCCAGGTCTCTGCAGCGCGGCTTCGTGGGTCAGCCGCGCGTGCGTCGCGCCGTCGCCGCCCAGGACTCCTTCGACCCACCAACGGAAGATATCGCCGACCGCCGACTGTCCCGCCTCGATGCCGTAATAGCCCGGCAGAATGGCCCCTTTGACGATTCCGCAGATGCCGGGAATGTCGGCGATCGGCTTGTCGGCCGAAACGACCGCCACGTCGCATGTAGAGGTGCCGATCACCTTTACCAGCGCGCCTTCGGAGATACCGGCGCCGATGGCCCCGTAATGCACGTCGAATTCGCCGATCGCGATCGGAATTCCCGCCGACAGGCCGAGCCGCGCCGCCCATTCGGGGCAGAGCGCGCCGGCCGGCTCGGTCGCGTCGAGCGCCTGCTCGTAAAGCCGGGCGCGCAGCGGCGCGAGGCGCGGATCGATTTCGGCGAGAAACGCCTCGTCGGGCAATCCGCCCCAGTCCGCCGCGTACATCGCCTTGTGCCCGGCCGCGCAGATGCCGCGTTTGATTTTCAGTGGATCGGCGACCCCGGCGAGAACCGAGGGAATCCAGTCGGCGATTTCGACCCAGGAATAGGCCGCCGCGAACACATCGGGCGCGACGTCGAGGCAGCGCCAGATCTTCGCCCAGAACCACTCGGACGAATAGACGCCGCCGATCTTGGCGACGTAGCGCGGACGCAGTTGCGTCGCCATTTGGGTGATCTTGGCCGCCTCGCGCCAACTCGTATGGTCCTTCCACAGCCAGCACTGCGCGGCGAGATTGTCCTTGAAGCGCGGGTCGGACGCCAGCGCGCGATTGGAAGAGTCGACGGGCAACGGGCTCGAACCCGTCGTGTCGACGCCTATGCCGATGACTTTCGACGCGTCGAACCCCGGTTTGCGCGCGGCTTCGGCGAGCGCCGCCTTCGCGCTCGTTTCCAGGCCGAAGAGGTAGTCGGCCGGCGACTGTCGCGCCAGCGTGCCGTCCGCGGCGTCGAGCAGAATGCCCTGCTCGCCGGAGGGATAGTTGACGACGGCGCCCCCGAATTCCGCGCCATCCGAGACGCGCACCACGAGCGCGCGCACTGAATTCGTTCCGTAGTCGAGACCCAGCGTGTACATGTTTCTACCCTGCAACATTTTCGTCCGCGACAGCGTCAAGCGGGACGGTAACACATCCGCGAAACATCGTCGCTTTCCACGCGCTCATTGAGTAACGTTCACCCCAGCTTAAAGCGCCGCGTCGATCTAACCACCGCTAAGGGCCACTCATACGCGATTTTCGTTTGACGGAAATCAACAATGGAGAAGTATGCTCACAAATGTTCGCCCGCGAGTTGGGCGGGCGCGGATCCCGCGACGCCACGGCGCTCGAGATAGTCCTGAACGGCGGCGCCGGCCCATGCGGGATTTCGGTCGAGCGTGGCCGCGATGATTGAGGTGAGTTCCGTAAGCACGGCTGATGCAGCCAGTCCATCGAGCGCGATCTGCGTGCGCCTCGACACGAGATCGTCAAGCGTAAGCGCCGCGCGTTCCGCGATCAACCAACGGATTTCGTGTTCCGTGAAGTCCGGGAGCGAGACCAACGCGCGATCGTCTCCGCTCGCGCAAAACGCCGCTACGGCCGCCGCCATGGCGCCGTATCGGGAGGACAGATCGCGTTGACGGGCGCCGAGTGTCGCGGAAACCGCCGCCGCGGCTTTGCCGGGATAGGGGCGATCGCGCGTGCTCGTCACGCGGGGCTTTCCGAACTCCGAAAGAACCCGGTTGACGGCTTCCTCGGCGAACGACCGAAACGTTGTCCATTTGCCGCCGACAAGCGAGAGAACGGGGAGACCGCTTTCGCTCGAGGTGTCCGACAGCAGCGCATGGGCGCGGTTCGCGCGGTTGGCGTCGCCTACGCCCGTGTTGTGCAAGGGGCGCATACCGGTGGTGTAATGAACGATCTGGTCGCGGGTGACGGAGATGTCCACGAACAGCCCGTCGATCGCGCGCGTGAGATATTCGACCTCGTCGTCCGCGACCGCGACGTCGTCGGGATCGGACGGAATTTCCGTCGTGCCCATCAATATCGTGCGCGCGAGCGGGCAACAGATCAGCAGGCGGCCCTCGCCGTCATCGAAATACATCGCCCGGCCCGCGAGGCGTTCGAGCAGTTGGTCGTTGCGAATGACGAGATGAGCGCCCTTTACGGGCAGAACGTAGGTGGTTTTCAGCCCCAGCTCGGCGTTGACGCGATCGATCCAGGCGCCGCTTGCGTTCACGATCAGGCGCGGCCGAACCGAAACGGCGACGCCGCTTTCCGGGTCGGTGATTTCGAATTCGCGCCCGCTCAGTCGCCATTTGACATGGTTGAGCGCCGCCCATCGGTCGCCGAGTCCGAGCGCCTCCTCGATCATCTCGAACACCAGTCCTTCCGGATTGGTGATGCGGCCGTCGTAGTAGGAGATGAGAGCCTTGTAGCGAAGCGGCAGTGCGAGCGCGCGGCAGGCGCGATCGAAGCGCAGCGCATGCGAGGGAAGAACACGTTCGACTCGGCCGAGCCACTCGTAGAGCCAGAGGGCGACGCTGAGCGACGCGACGCTAAAACCGGAGGTCTTGGCGTCTAAGCCGAGAAACCTCAGCGCCGAACCGCCAAATCCCTTGATCCAGGACGTCAGCGGCACGACCACCTCCAACGCGGCGGTGAAATGCGGGGCGTTCTTGAGCAACAGATTGCGCTCGCGCGTCGACTCGGCGACGAGGCCGAACTCGCGGTTTTCGAGATATCTGAGGCCGCCATGCGCCATCCGGGTGGAAGCGCTGGTGGCGCCTTGGCAGAAATCGGACCGGTCGACGAGAATTGCGGACAAGCCGTTGAGCGCGAGATCGCGCAGCACCGCCGCGCCATTCACCCCGCCGCCGATCACGAGGACATCGACGTCCCCGAGTCGGCGGATGCGATCAAGATTGGCCGCTCGAAAGTTCACTCAGGCTCCCGGGCTTCGCCCTCGGTCGAAATTCGCATCAAGCGCGCCCGGTGACGATGACATTCCATGAGGCGGGCGAGAGCCTCGCCTTGAGAATGGGGCCATCGACCGAAATGGACTTGATGGGGTGCGGAGCCACGTTGTTCGGATCGTCCTTCGTGTTGACTGCCTTCATGTTCGCGTGCGTGACCTCCTGGGCGTCGAGGATTGTGCGACCTTCGCCAAAGCCGCGCAAGACGATCTCCAAATCCATTTCCTCGCGCAAGTGTCGATTGAGCGCGAAAATCACGATCTGTCCGGTCGCTTCGTCCTCGGTGACGCAAGCGTGAAGATACGGCATTTCGGAGGATGCCTTGCCGGCGTACGAAGGCGAGGTCGCCAACGTGCGCAGCACGCGTCCCTGCGCATGGCGCGCGCTGAGCGCGAACGGATGAAAGATGGTCTGCCGCCAGGCCGGACCGCCCGGCTCCGTCATGATCGGGCCGATGATGTTGACGAGTTGCGCGATGCACGCGGTCTTGACGCGATCGGCGTTGTTGAGCAGCGTGATCAGCGCGCCGCCGACGAGCAGGGCGTCCTCGGTGTTGTATACTTCCTCGATCAGCGGAGGATGTTCGGGCCAACCGGGCTTGCGCAGGTCGGAATGCGACCGCGCTTTGTACCAGACGTTCCATTCGTCGAGCGACAACATGATGCGCTTGGACGAACGGCGCGTCGCGGCGACGGCGTCGGCGATGGCGATGACTTCCTTGATGAAGAAATCCAGCAGTTCGATGTTGCCGAGAAACTCCTCGGTCGCGTCGTGCGGGTTCATGAAATAGGTGTGCAGCGATATGAAGTCGACGTGATCGAAACATTGATCGAGCACCTCGTATTCCCATCGCGCGTAAGTCGCCATATCGCGGTTGGACGAACCGCACGCGGCCAGCTCGAGCGAGGGGTCGACCCAGCGCAGAACTTTGGCGGTCTCGTGCGCGGCGCGTCCATATTCCTGCGCGGTCTTGGCGCCGATTTGCCAAGGTCCGTCCATCTCGTTGCCGAGGCACCAGAATTTGATGTCGTGCGGCTTTTCGTAGCCGTGCGAGCGGCGCAGGTCGGAGAGTTCGGTGCCGCCGGGATGGTTGCAATATTCTACGAATCGTCGCGCATCATCGATGCCGCGCGTGCCGAGGTTGACGCCGAACATCGGCTCCACGCCGACTTTGCGCGCCCAGTCCATGAACTCGTTGGTGCCGAACTGGTTGGTCTCGGTGGAGAACCACGCGAGATCGAGGCGGCGCGGACGCTTGTCGGCCGGGCCGACGCCGTCCTCCCAATTGTAGCCGGAGAGGAAGTTGCCTCCGGGATAGCGAACAATGGTGACGCCGAGTTCCTTGGTGAGTTCGGCGACATCCTGGCGGAAGCCTTGCGCGTCGGCGGTCCGATGTCCCGGCTCGAAAATGCCGGTGTAGACGCAACGCCCCATATGCTCGACGAAAGACCCGAAGAGCCGGCGGTCGATGTCCGCGATGGCGAAGTCGGCATCGACGATAAGACGTGCGGCGATCATGGCATATCCTGGGTTGGAGTGATTCCCTCTCCCGCGCTTGCGGGAGAGGGTTGGCGGCTTTCGTCATGGCCGGGCTTGGCCCGACCATCCACGTCGTTCCGCCAGCACGAACTCAACAATTTTCCGCGATTCCACCCTCGTGGATGCCCGGGACAAGCCCGGGCATGACGCCGGCTGGGGAAAAGCGGTCCTTACTTCTGCGACAGCAGTTTGTTGACGCGGTCATCGGCCGAGGTCAGGGCATCGTCGATGCTCTT
>Ga0302319_10026691_pt1 | contig 10163 bp, 11 predicted proteins | sample Bog_T0_2_FD_203319 | JGI IMG/M metagenome (GOLD analysis project Ga0302319, IMG submission 203319) | Peat permafrost microbial communities from Stordalen Mire near Abisko, Sweden - Bog_T0_2 | ecosystem: Environmental > Terrestrial > Soil > Wetlands > Peat | place: Sweden: Abisko, Stordalen Mire...
GCATATTGGCTTAGACACCGGATTCGGAAAAACTGTTTCCGGCGGCTGCTGGACTGGAGATCGACCGCTATTGGAGGAGCCGGACCAGTTCAGCCTGTTCCGCGAGGAAAGCGTCGTGACCGTGGCTGGTGACCATCTGGCGATAGTCAGCCTGCACACCTGCCGCCTGCAGAGAAGCAGCGAACGCCCGCACGGACTCGGGTGGAAACAGCCAGTCTGAGCTGATACCCACAAAACTGAGGCGGGCACGGATTTTGCCATAGGCGTCGGCGGGTGAAGCGTGCCCTTGGGCCGGGTCCCAAGTATCCATGGTGCGCAAAATGGCGAGATAAGAGTTGGCGTCAAAGCGTTCAATGAAACGCTCGCCTTGGTGATCGAGGTAGCCTGCGATATCAAAACGGCCGCCTACGAGTCCGCCGCCATGATTATCGAGCCCTCTTGGATCCTCGCCGTTGCGATTAGGATTGCGGCCAAATCGCTCGTCGAAGAGAGCCGCCGACTTGTAGCTGAGCATTGCGATCTGCCGCGCAAGGGCCAGACCCTGGCGCGGGGGCCGCTTCGGCAGATAGTTGCCCCCCGCCCACTCCGGGTCGTGTTGGATGGCTTGCCGCTGCAGGTGGTTGAGTGCTAGCCCCATGGCGGAAAGCGGTGACACCGCGATAATGAGCGCGCGCTCCACTCGAGCGGGATCGTGGATCGCCCAATCAATGGCTTGCATCCCGCCTATGGAGCCGCCGAGAATCAAACGGAGTTTGTGGATTCCAAGCGAGTCAAGAAGCTTTGCCTGGCCGCGAACGTTGTCGTGAATTGAAACCAGCGGGAAGTCAGGACCGTAGGAATGGCCGGTCTCGGGGTCGACCGAGCCAGGCCCGGTGGAACCATAGCAGGAGCCGAGCATGTTGATGCAGATCACGCAATCGTGCTCAAGCGAGAGCAGCGCGCCGGGAGCAAAGATTTCCGGCCACCAGGCCCCGACAAGCGCAGAACCAGAAAGAGCGTGGCAGACAAGCACCGCATTGTCACGAGCGGCATTCAGCCGGCCATAGACCGCATAATGCAGCATCGGGGCCGCGAGGGTGCGCCCGCACTCCAGCAACAGGTGCTCTGTGAGCACAAAATCGCCTTCGTAAGTGGGGGCCGGAAACCGGATTGGAGTTTGCGCTCCGGCGCCCCCGAGGCGTGCTTCAGTCATAACACTCATTGTGCGGCAAGACTCTTATCTGCCGATTCTCCGGCGACGCTGTAACCATTCGCAGATGCGATTGCCTGGTCCAGATCGGCGAGGATGTCGCGAATATCTTCGATGCCGACCGACAGGCGAACGAGCTCAGGAGTAACGCCGGTGGTTGCCTGCTCCTCGACGGACAACTGCTGGTGCGTCGTCGAGGCGGGGTGTATGACGAGGGACTTGGCGTCGCCAATGTTGGCTACATGCGAGAAAAGCTCGACTCCGTCGATAAGCTTCTTTCCAGCTTCATAGCCGCCCTTGATGCCGAAGGTGACGAGAGCGCCGCGGCCGTTTGGCAGATATTTCTGCGCGCGCTTGTAATAAGGGCTCGATTCCAGGCCGGGGTAGTTGACCCACTCCACGCCAGGATGCTGTTGCAGATGGCGGGCCACCGCCAGTGCGTTTTCTGAATGGCGCTCGAGGCGAAGGTGGAGCGTTTCAATCCCCTGCAGCAGCAGGAACGCGTTGAAAGGCGAGAGCGCGGCGCCGGTGTCTCGCAAGCCCTGGACGCGGGCCTTGAGGATGAAAGCGAGGGGGCCAAAAGCTTCAGTGTAAGAAAGGCCGTGATAGGACGGGTCCGGCGCGGAGAAGTCTTTGAAGCGTCCAGAAGCTGCCCAGTCAAATTTGCCAGCGTCTACGATGACGCCACCGATGGTGGTACCGTGACCGCCGAGGAACTTGGTGGCGGAGTTGACCACGATATCGGCTCCCCATTCAATGGGCCGGACCAGCGCCGGTGAGGGAGTGGTGTTGTCGATGACGAGAGGAAGTCCATGCTCATGCGCAATGGAGCCGAGTTTCTCAATATCAGCGACATCGAGCTTGGGATTACCGAGGCTCTCGGTGTAAACCGCGCGGGTCTTGTCATTGATGGCGGAACGGAGACCCTCGAAGTCGTCTGCATCGACAAAACGCACGGTGATGCCTAACCGCGGAAACGTGTAATGGAAGAGATTGTAGGTGCCTCCGTAGAGGGAGGTGGTGGAGATAATCTCGTCTCCTGAGGAAGCCAGCGTGGTAAGAGTCAGGGTTTCGGCGGCCTGGCCAGATGCTGTGGCAAGGCCAGCGGCTCCGCCTTCGAGTGCGGCGACGCGCTTCTCAAAGACGTCGGTGGTGGGATTCATGATACGGGTGTAGATATTTCCGAACTCTTTCAGACCGAACAGTCGGCCGGCGTGATCTGCGTCCTGAAAAAGGTAGGAAGTGGTCTGGTAAATGGGAACTGCACGCGCTCCTGTGGCAGGATCGGGCGATTGGCCGGCATGGACTGCGAGGGTAGCAAACTGACGTTGATTCGGCTCTGACATTCTGCACTCCTTATTCGTTTCGACGGTTTTGGATGTCTGATGGTGGCCTCAGGGGATTCGAGACCGGGAAAGCAAATCGGCCCGAATCCTTGAGGACCGGGCCGCTTGCTTTGAAGATCGGTTGCGACTAGCGCATTCGCGTCTCTCGAGCAGGACGGCGGGGCCCGCACGACCGACACATACACATGGCCATGACCGCAATTCCGTGTTGCTGCGAGTTCCGCATAAAGGGCAGTATCGGCTGAGTGAGCCGGGAAAGTCAAATCTCTTGCACGGGGAAGCGGATTAGGCTCAATCACAAAATGATGGCTTATGGGCGCGAGTTACTCGTCTGGCTTCCAGACATAGGCTCCGGGTTGGGGGAGACCGACGTGGGCGAGGACGCGATTGACGAACTGGCGGGCCATTTCAGTCGAATCGATCGGGTGATTGTAGAAGGCGGGGATAACCGGGAAGATGACCGCCCCCGCGTCGGCAGCCAGGGTCATGTTGCGGAGATGAATTTTGTTGAAAGGAGTTTCGCGGACGCAGAGAAGAAGCGGGCGGCGCTCCTTGAGCGTGACATCGGCGGTGCGGGCGATCAGCGAGTTGGCCAGGCCATGCGCGATCGCGGCTAGCGTGCCCATGGAACAGGGCAGGATGATCATGCCGTCGGAGGGGTGGCTGCCGCTGGCTATTGAAGCGCCGATGTCGGACTCCTTATGCTGCACGGTTTTTCTTGCTGGGCCGTCGAGCAGTTTCTCAAGCAGATCTTTGCGGCCGGATACGGCGAGTTCTTCGGCGAGAACCCGGAGCGAGTTTTCCGAGGCGACAAAATGTATGTAAGCCACGCGCTGATCGGCCTCAAGGGCGCGAAGCAGTTCCCGGCAGAAGATTGCGCCCGAAGCACCGGTCATGGCGACGGTGAGATTCAGACTTTCCACAGTGCGAACTCTCCGTTCCTCGCGCCGGAGGCGCAGTGTTTATTAGCCCCGCGCTTCAGCGTGGGGAAGCCAGCAATCAAATGCGACCCAGTCCTGTAGGGACGACGACCGTCTCCCATCACCCAAAGACATAACGTTCGTCGTAAACGAATCCAGAGTTATGCAGGAGAGTCACAAATTCCTGCTCAAAATCCTTCTTCCGGTGATGCTCTTCCTGATTTTGAATGTAACTCCTTACCACATCAATTTGCGAAGCGCCAACGCTAAAAGCGCCGTATCCTTCTTGCCAAGAGAAGCCACGCCCCATCCACCGGGAAGAGCTTCCTTTGAGCTTCTGAACCGCATTGGCCAGCGAATTCAACGCCTGCAACGTAAACAACAAATGTACGTGATTCGCTGTTCCGCCCGCGGCAATCAACGAAAACCCTTCTCCGCGCGCAATGCTGCCCAGGTAGGCATAGAGTTCGTCTGTGCGTGCGGCAGGAATGAGCGAGAGGCGGTCTTTGGTGCTGAAGACACCGTGTATAAAGTTGCTCGCGTACGTGTATGCCATGGTCCTCCGTCCCTACGGAACTCCGATTCTACAATGCGATTTGGTCCCCACGCTGAAGCGCGGGGCTAATAAACATTAATCCTCATTGCGCCTACGACGCGTCTGCTGCCGGCACTCAATTCGCTGCATTCACTCGCCAAGCACCCGCCGGAAAATCGCATCGACGTTGCCCAACTGCCGCGAGTAATCGAAAGTCTGATTCAGTTTTTCGTCTGACAGCAGTTTTGTGATTGCCTCGTCCTTGGCGACTTCCTCGCGGAATATAAGGTCTTCCTTCCACGCCCGCATGGCATGGGCCTGCACAAGGCGGTAGGCATCTTCGCGCATCATGCCGGCTTCAGCAAGATCGAGCAGGAGCTGGCCGCTGAAGATCAGCCCACCGGTGCTTTCAAGATTGCGCTTCATGCGCTCGGGATAAACGAGCAGCCGGTCGATGAGATTTTCGGCCTTTGCGAGGAGATAGTCGACCAGAATTGTGGAATCCGGGAAGATGATGCGTTCGACGGATGAGTGCGAGATGTCGCGCTCATGCCAAAGAGCGATGTTTTCAAATGCGGCCTGGGCGTTGCCCCGCAGGACGCGTGCTAGTCCACTAATCTGCTCGGATGTGATGGGGTTCTTCTTGTGCGGCATAGCGGAAGAGCCCTTCTGCTTTTCGCTGAAATACTCCTGCGCCTCGCGAACCTCCGTCCGCTGCAGGTGGCGGACTTCGACAGCGATCTTGTCCAGCGTGCTGCCTATGATGGCGAGAGTGGAGATATAGGCCGCGTGGCGATCGCGCTGGATGACCTGGGTGGCAACGGGCGCGGGCTTGAGTCCAAGCTTGGCACAGATACGCTCTTCATGTTCAGGCTTGAGATGGCCAAAAGTGCCGACGGCTCCGGAGAGCTTGCCGACGCGCATGTCTTCAGCAGCGGCGTCAAATCGGGCCAGGTTGCGCCCCATCTCGGCATACCAGTTGAGAAGCTTGAGGCCGAAGGTGGTGGGCTCGGCGTGAATACCGTGGGTGCGGCCGATGGTGGGAGTGTGCTTGAACTCAATTGCGCGGCGCTTGAGGACGGCCATGAGCTCGACGAGTCCGCCGCGCAGCATGGTGGATGCCTCTTTCACCTGTAGCGCCAAGGCGGTATCGACCACGTCGTTGGAGGTGAGACCGTAATGAAGCCAGCGGGATTGATCCTCAAGCCCCTGGCTTTTGAGCGACTCGGCGACAGCGGTAGTGAAAGCGATGACATCGTGCTTCACCTCGGACTCAATTTCCTGGATGCGGGAGACGGTGAAACCGGCCTTGGTGGCAATGGCTTCCGCAGCGGTGGCCGGGATCACTCCATCCTCAGCAAGTACAGCGCTGGCTGCCGACTCGACCTCAAGCCAGGTACGATACTTGTTTTCTTCTGTCCAGATGCGGCCCATGGCGGGCCGTGTGTAGCGTTCGATCAAGGGTCAGCTCCTCAGCAGAACCGCAGGAAAGCAGCGTTCGCCAACTCTCTGATTGTACGAGGAGAATGTAACTATCCGCGAGGAATTCCCAGGCGCTGGTATAACTCATCGAAAAGGAGGCCGCGGCCTGGTTTATAGGGCTGAAACCACTCGCCATCGATGACCATTTGGGGGATAGCCCGCTTCCCTACCCTGCGCAAGACTTCGGCGGAGGCGGCTGGATCCGTGTCGACGTTGATCTCGCTGTATTGAATACCGTGCTCTTCAAGAAACTGTTTCGCCGCCCGGCAATCCCTGCACCAACCGGCCGTATATACCTGCACCGTCATACCTTTCATTTTAACTTTCACCCGCTGCTACCATGTGTGATGATGACCGCAGACGAAATCAAGGTTGCTTTGCAGTTGAAGCCGCACCCGGTGGAGGGTGGCTTTTTTCGTCGGACGTATACGTCGGTTGGCACGGTGGAATTGCCGCGAGGGGTGCGGGCCATGGGGACGGCGATTTACTACCTGCTGGAGCCGGGAACCTTCTCTGAGATGCATGTGCTGTATTCGGACGAGACGTTCCACTACTACCTGGGCGACCCGGTGGAGATGCTACAGCTTTACGAGGACGGGGGGTCCGCGGTCTTTACTCTTGGATCCGACATGCACGCAGGTCAGCATGTGCAGCTTACCGTCCCGGCAGGTGTGTGGCAGGGGACGCGCCTGGTAGGTGACGGGAAAGTGGCGTTGATCGGGTGCTCGGTGACGCCGGGATTTGACTTCGCCGATTATCGCGGTGGGAGTTTTGCCGAGTTGGCTGTGAGATGGCCGGCGGAAGCGGAGCGGATCAGGGCGCTGACCAGGAGCTAGGGCGATCTTCGTTCTCTGAAGAAGCTCCTTAGCAAGCCGGCGGATTCTTCGGCGAGTATGCCTTGCTCTGTTTGCATCTTGTGGTTGAGCTGGGGATGGTTAAGGACCGAAAGCACGGAGCCGGCGGCACCGGCCTTGGGATCGACTGCGGCGAAAACAACGCGATCAATACGGGCATGGATCAAGGCCCCGGCACACATGGCGCAAGGCTCGAGCGTGACGTACAGAGTGCAGCCATTGAGACGGTAATTGCCCAGTGTGGTGGCGGCCGCGCGCAGAGCAACGATTTCAGCGTGGGCAGTGGGATCATTGTCGCGGAGAACGCGATTCTGGCCGGTGGCAACTGTCGTGCCTTCATGAATAACAACCGCGCCAATCGGCACTTCACCGGCGGCCGCGGCGAGGCGGGCCTCGGAAAGTGCGGCCCGCATGGCGTCGAAGTCGGTGATCATGGTGTCAGTAATCATGGGTTGGATGACACGGCGGCGGGCTGCTGCTGCGTCATGCAGTGCAAGGTGCCCAAGCCCCAAACTAGATCGACCGCATGGATGCCGATGACTTCCCGGTCTAGAAAAGCTTCAGCAAGAATGTTCAAAGCGACGCGGTCGTTGGGGTCGTGGAAGGTGGGGACGAGGACCAGGCCGTTGGCAATGTAGAAGTTCGCATAGCTGGCGGGGAGACGCTGGCCGCGAAAAACAACCGGGCGCGGCATGGGAAGCTCAATGAGCGTGAACTGCTTGCCATCCAGCGTGCGGGCAGCCTTGAGGCGGGTCAGGTTTTCCGCCAGCGGCGCGTGGTTAGAGTCGCCAGTATCAGATTCAACGGCGGTGAGGATGGTGTTGGGAGCGACGAATCGCGTGATGTCGTCGACGTGACCGTGGGTGTCGTCACCGGCGATGCCGTGGTTCAGCCAAAGGACCTGATCTATGCCGAGCCAGTCGTGGAAAGCGGCTTCGAGCTCTTCGCGGCTGACGCCGGGGTTTCGCTGCTGGACGTCGCTCAGAAGGCATTCTTCCGTAGCGAGCAGAATGCCCGCGCCGTTGGTGTCAATGGAGCCGCCTTCGAGCACAATGCGGCGTTGCTCGTCGGGCGCGAGTTCAAGGGTGGGCTGGAATTGAGGCAAGCCGAGGAGTTCAGCGACGCGACCAGGGAGCTGGTCGTCCAGTTGCCAGTCAGAATATTTAGCCCATGCATTGAACTTCCAATCGGTGACGGCGACATGGCCTTGCGGGTCGCGAATGAAGATGGGGCCGGTGTCGCGGGTCCAGCTGCGGTCGGTGGGCCAGGGATGGAGACTGACGTTGTCGAGATTCGCGCCGGCGCGCTTGAGCACGCTGCGGATGCGGGGTTCGGCATTCGGGCTTTCGACTGCGATGTGGACGCGCTCGCGGTTGGAAAGAAGGCGAACGATTTCCGCGTAGAGCCAGGGAATGGATTGGAATTTCCCGGGCCAGTCCGAGAGGTTGTGGGGCCACGCGAGCCAGGTGGCGTCGTGGGGTCCCCATTCGGCGGGCATACGGTATCCGAGTTGGTGAGGGGTGGCTTTCATTTCACATCCGGGTTCGTTCTGCGAAATCTAAAAATCATTGAACGGAGTTCCACCGAAGGGGACGAAAAGCAACGCGGCCCCCCTTCGTCGGGATGATAGCTCTACACTTTTGCGCGACGCACAGCTATTTTGGATCGCCGTCCAGTGGCCAGGTGTTTACGGGATCCAGAAAACGCTTGGTGATGGGTCCATACGCATCGATGCGACGGTCGCGGAGAAAGGGCCAGTTCCGGCGAGTGTCTTCAATGAGCGCAAGGTCGATTTCGCCTATGAGAATTTCTTCGGTATCGTGGGAAGCTTTGGCAATGATGCGGCCGAACGGGTCAGCAAGAAAACTGCCACCCCAGAACTCGAGGCCGTGCCCGGACAAGCGATTACCCATGATGTCGCCATGCTCGACCCCGACGCGGTTGACACCCGCGACGTAGACGCCGTTCGCAATGGCATGGGCGCGCTGTATGGTCTGCCACGCATCGTATTGGGCTGCGCCAAATTCCTCCTTCTCGGCGGGATGCCAGCCTATTGCAGTTGGATAGAAAAGCACCTCGGCGCCTTGCAACGCAGTGAGCCGTGCGCCTTCGGGATACCACTGATCCCAGCAGACGAGGGTGCCGATGCGGCCGAACACGGTATCGACAGCCTGAAATCCAAGGTCGCCCGGAGCAAAGTAAAACTTCTCGTAGTAGAGCGGGTCGTCGGGGATATGCATCTTGCGATAGACGCTGATAATGGCGCCGTCGGCGTTCAGGGTGACGGCGGTGTTGTGATAGAGGCCCGGGGCGCGACGCTCAAACAGGGACGCGACAATGGACACGCGGAGTTGACGGGCGATTTCGGCCAACTTTTCAGTGGATGGGCCGGGAATGGGTTCGGCAAGATCGAAGAGGCGTATATCTTCGCGCTGGCAGAAGTACTGCGCGCGGAAGAGCTCCGGCAGGCAGACGATGTTCGCTCCAAGCCGACCGGCTTCCTCAATGTGATGGACTGCGGACGCAAAATTGGCATCGGGATCGGAACCCATGCGCATTTGAACCAGACCGACTGTATATTTAACTGGCTTGGCCATCGTGACGACGATCCTCTTGATGACTTGGTGATGGATGCAGCAAGGCCAACCCCGGCGCGCGGAATTGGCCTCTTGAGCACATATCGAAATACGCGGCTATTCTTCCAGAATCAGGACGGCGGCAGCGATCGTCGTCGTCCATTTTCCGAGGCGATCACCTACCGCCGACTGCGTGATGTTGCTGGTGCGGACAATTTTGTTGGAGATGCGGTAGATCTCCTTCTTCTCGTCCCAGCTTGTGTCCGGGTCAAAATCGACGTCGAGGGTGGTTGCCAGCATTTCAGCAGCAAGCTCTTCCGCGTATTCGCCGGCCTGCTCTTCGGTCTCACCGAAACTGTGATGTTCACTGAGGTAGCCGTAAGTGTTGCGGTCTGCCGGGATGGCCACACCGATGCTCGCAACCACAAGGCGATGCGGCTCGCGGGTGGAGTTTTCAGCGATAACCGAAAAAACGACTTCGCCGTCCCTCAGATAAGTGAGGCCCTCCTTGCGGGAGATAACCTTGCACTGCGGCGGAAAAATGGACGACACCCTAACCAGGTTCTGTGAGGCGATTCCCGCATCCCGAAGAGCCAGCTCAAATGAGGTAAGACGCTCCTTGTGTTTGCCTACGCCTTTGGTGAAGAAAATCTTCTTCGGGACCATGCTTTTTCCCAATTTCTATGTACCCTCCTTGAAGTTGAAAAATCCCTGCTGCCATTAATCGTTCCCGCATGAGTTTATCGCATCCAGCCGGAAAGATACGAAACTTGCGGCGATTTCACCACACATTCATATGGCAGTCAGTGAGGGTAGATGGCTTCGAAGCGTCCTCCGACCTTTAATCGTTGGCTGTCACCAAGAAAAACGTAACTTTTCTTTTCATTTCGCGTTTAACGAGACATGACAGGAACCCGTAGGAAATTCTTGCTTGGAATCGCGCTCTTTAGCGCCGGTGCGGGATCGACACTTGCGCTGGCACAGTCACCGATTGGTTCTGAAGATACTGCTGCGGGCCAGCGGGCGGTCGCTTCCGGGCCGGTAATCCTCGACTGGACGCCTCCGGCGTTGGCGGCGTTAAGTGCGCAGGCTACCACGCGGTCAAGCTTCACTCTCGACCGAAGCATGCTGGAGGTAGCTGGCGCCATGATCCCCGATTCAGACACGGATGCTAAACGATCCTTCGCGAAGATTGACGGGGTGTGCGTGCATACGTTGCGGTTCGGTGCAAATGGAATTGAGGACGAATCGCAGGTGGATT
>Ga0302319_10026692_pt1 | contig 10163 bp, 9 predicted proteins | sample Bog_T0_2_FD_203319 | JGI IMG/M metagenome (GOLD analysis project Ga0302319, IMG submission 203319) | Peat permafrost microbial communities from Stordalen Mire near Abisko, Sweden - Bog_T0_2 | ecosystem: Environmental > Terrestrial > Soil > Wetlands > Peat | place: Sweden: Abisko, Stordalen Mire...
ACGCCGTCCATCTCATTGCCCGGTGAACCTGAAGTAGGAGCGAAGCCGGCTCGGTCGAGATCGAGCGTGAAGTCGTACACGCCATCGAGGGCAGTCTGATCGACGACGGTGTCACCGAGCAGGCTGCCGAGCGTCACCGCGAAGTTCTTCATGGAGACTCGCGTACCGACGAGCGCAAATTTCCCGGCGTCGCGGATCTGGTCGCAAGGATCGGTGGGGGAAGGCTCGGGATCGCAGCCGGTGCTGTCGCCCTTTGTCATCTTGATCGTCTTGCCGTTGGGGACGACGAGTTTGTAGACCGGAACTTCCTTGCTGTCGTGACGCAGTTTGAGGTGGAACTTATTGGCCAGCAGCGCTTGCACCATGAGGCGCGTGTCCGCCGAGTTGGCATGCGTATCCGACTTGGCGTCGATGTCGTAGCGTTGCGAGTCCAGGCCTGCGCCCGAAATCTGAAAATCCTGCACGCGGTATGAGGCGCGAATCAGAGTTCGCACGTCGATGTTGCGCGCGCTCAGTTTGCCGCCGTTGATCGGCGCGAGCGTCATGCGGCCGCCGTCGACATTCGGTTTGATGGACGCGACGTCGAAAGCGGGCTGCGCGCACGCGGCCGCGGCGCAGGCGATGAGCACCGTGGATATTTTCAAAGTCATAGTCACTTGTAAATGGGTGGGTATCGGAACAGATCGCCAGCCTAAGGTGTCCCACTCTATCACATCAATTGGAGCCGGGTCTGAGAATTGGTTGCATGAGCTGTATTTCTCGGCGGCAATGTTGCCCGCGGGGGACCCCCAGAGGACGGTCTGCGGGGCTTACGGTCTATCGTTGATTTCATCGAGGTCCGGACCCGATCTGGCGGAAGCCCCCCTCGACCAGGCACAGCATTGCACTGAATTGCACTGGCAATCGGAGAATTTCCAGTAAGCTATTGATTTTAGTATGGCGGAGAGAGTGGGATTCGAACCCACGTTAGAGTTTCCCCTAAACACGCTTTCCAAGCGTGCGCCTTCAACCACTCGGCCATCTCTCCGATCGGGGAATTGCAGCAGCTTGCCGGTTGCGCAAGTTGCTTCGAGAAGCTTTCCTCAGAATACCATATGCCGTTTCACCGCGACCTTCGCTTGACTTCCGCCTGCCGCAGTACTAATTTATTAGTAATCACCCATGGATCGAAACACCCTGCATCTGCTATCGGCAATCTTCGCGGCGTGCGGCGCAGCCCTCGCGCAATCGGCGGCGGCGCCGACAGCGTTCGACGTGGCTTCGGTCAAACCCAGCCCGCCTAGCGGTTCCGGCCTGCTCAATATCAATCTGGGCACCTTCAACCACGGCGTCGCGACCCTGACCAATACTACCCTCAGCGAGTGCATCCGGTTCGCTTATGGCCTGGTCAGCGAGGATCAAATCAGTGGGCCCGACTGGATCCGCGACCGCAGCCTGCGCGTCGACATCGTGGCCAAGACGTCGCCCGAGACGCCCTTCAGCCAGGCTCTCCTCATGATGCAAACGCTGCTCGCCCAGAGATTCCATCTGGAATTGCATCGGGAACCAAGACCGATACGCCATTTCGAACTGGCCCTTGGCAAAAGCGCGGCCAGACTCCACGAATCGAAGGACGATGCGCCGGTGGTCAACGCCACCTACCGGCGCGGCCTCCTCTTCTATGACCACATGGCGATGCATACACTCGCCGTTCTCCTGTCGCGGCAATTGAAGCAGCCGGTGATCGATCTCACGGGGTTGAGCGGATTCTACGACATCCATCTGGAGTGGAGCCCCGACGATCCGGCAGGCAAAGAAGCGCTGCCCGACGTGGCGCCCCTGCCCGACGTCTATCATGCCGTCGAAGCGCAACTGGGGTTGCAACTGGAGCCGAAAAAGACGGCTATCGATGTCCTGGCGATCGACCGCGCGGAAAAGGTCCCCATCGCCAACTAGCGCCGGCCGATGGTATTCTGCTGTCTTGCCACAACCGCGCATCCTCGACGTGGGCTGCGGGATTCATAAGCAGCCCGGTTCCATCGGGATCGACCGCAATCCCGCCAGCCGCGCCGACGTGCTGGCCGACCTCGACCACTTCCCCTACCCGTTCGCCGACAGCTCCTTCGACCGGCTCACGGCCATTCACGTGATCGAACACGTGGACGATGTGATCCGCACCATGGAGGAGTTTCACCGGCTGGTGCGCGCCGGAGGCTCGGTGCGCATCGAAACGCCGCACTATACCGATTTCAGCTCCTTTTGCGATCCCACCCATAAGAGCCACCTCAACAGCTTCAGCTTTCGCTATTTCGGGGAGAAACACGGGGGCTTCGGCTACTACTCGGCGGTGAAATTTCGTGAGATTTCGGTACACGTCAAGCTACTGGCTTTCTGGAGATGGCTGGGCTTCCAATTCCTGGTCAACCGGTTTCCACGCTACCGGAAGTTTTGGGAGTATTACTTATGTTACGTGGTGCGCGGCAAGGTGATGGAGTTCGAATTCCAGGTCCTCAAATAGCATGATGAGCTTGCTCTACCGCCTGGGGGACGCCCTCCGGCGCCGCTCGGGCGCGGCCGATCATGGCCGCCTGGGAGAAGACATGGCGCACCGCTACCTGCGCGGGCACGGCTGCACCGTGGTGGCGCGCAATTACCGGCCGCGTTCGGGGAACGGCGAAATCGATCTGGTGGCGTGGCACCGGGAGAAGCTGGTATTCGTGGAAGTGAAAACGCGCGCCACGGCGGAATTCGGCGAGCCCGAAGGGGCGGTGGATGCCGAGAAGCGTCAACACCTGGCGCGTGCCGCCCGCGACTACGCGCGGCGCGCCGGCGTCGGCTGGGAAAAGGCGCGGTTCGATATTGTCGCGGTGGTGCTCTCGCCGCGCCGCATCCAATGGATTCAGGATGCGTTCCTTGCCAAGCAGCCGACTCAGGTATAATCGTCGGTTGCCAGTTTCTGTCTATTGCGGAGGCCTTTTTCCAGTTGCCCGAATTGCGTAAGGATCCTGTCACCGGCCGATGGGTGATCATCGCCACCGACCGCGCGAAACGCCCCAGCGATTTTATCCGCCAACCGGTCACCATTTCCGGTCAAGGCATCTGTCCGTTCTGCTACGGCAATGAACCGAAGACCCCGCCCGAGATCCTGGCCTACCGCAATAGCGGCAGTCGCGACCAGCCGGGATGGCGCGTGCGCGTGGTTCCCAATAAATTCCCCGTGCTGGGGATCGAAGGGGAATTGAATCGCCAGGGCGAAGGCATGTACGACAAGATGAACGGCATCGGCGCCCACGAAATTATTATCGAAACTCCGGATCACGCGGCCACCCTGGGAGAGATGCCCGAACGGCAGATCGAAGAAGTGATGTGGGCCTTCAAGGAGCGCGTCAACGATCTGAAAAAGGATCAGCGCTTCCGTTATATCCTGCTGTTCAAGAACCACGGCGAGGCCGCCGGCGCTTCGCTGGAGCATCCCCACTCGCAGTTGATCGCGCTGCCGGTGATTCCCAAGCGGGTGAAAGAGGAAGTGGACGCGGCGAAATCGTTCTACGATTGGAAAGAGCGCTGCATCTTCTGCGACATTATCCGCCATGAGACCACGGCTGGAGCGCGCCTGGTGACGGAGACCGACCGGTTCACGGTGCTGGAGCCCTATGCGCCGCGGTTCCCGTTCGAAACCTGGATTCTGCCCAAACAACACGCCTCGCATTTCGAAGACTCGGATGCGTCCACGCTGCGGAACCTGGCGTTTGTGCTGCGCTCCACCATTCGCAAAATCGACAAGGTATTGGAGCGGCCGGCATACAATTTCATCGTGCATAGCGCGCCCGCGCAGGACCCTGCCCTGGCGCACTACCACTGGCACTTCGAGATCATTCCCAAACTGACCAAGGTGGCGGGCTTCGAATGGGGAACCGGGTTTTATATCAACCCCACGCCGCCGGAGGAATCGGCGCGGTTCCTGCGGGAAGCCGGCTTGGGTTGACCGGGTGGCGCCGGGGCCGGAAAGATCCGGAAAGAGGCGCGGGTTGCGCACGGCAGGTCTGGTCTGGTATAAACTCTAATCGTTCTTTCTTTTGTGTTACCGCAGTGGGCTGGCGTTATGCCCGAGAAAAAGGTTTGGAATCAGAAGGGCCCCGAGCGGCGAATGAGTAGACCACAGGCACCGAAAAATCCCCACCTCGACCCCGCTTTCGCCGCGGGCGGCGCGCGCCCCGGGGATGGCCCAGCTCCGCCTGCCGCGGGGAGCCCGTCCAACCAGCTCGGCAGTTTTGAAGCGGCCATGAAGCTGTTTCACGCGCGCCGGCTCAAGGAGGCGCGGGAATTATTCGTGCAAGCGGCGAAGGGTTCCGAACGCGATATCGCCAATCGTGCGCAATTGCACATCGCCATGTGCGACCGGCGTCTGGAGCAGGTGATCGTCAGCCTCGGCTCGGCGGAAGATTACTATAACTATGGGGTGGTGCTCATCAATTCGCGCCGTTTGACGGAGGCGCGGACGCACCTGGAAAAGGGCCTGGAAATGTCCCCGGCCGCGGATCACATTCACTATGCGCTGGCGCTGGCGCAGGCGTTGGACGGCGATCTGCCCAGCGCTCACCGGAACCTCAAGCGCGCCATCGAACTGGAACCGCGCAATCGCCTGATCGCGCGCCAGGATACGGACTTCGCTCCGCTGGCCAGTCAGCCGCCTTTCGACTCGTTGATTTACCCGGAGAAGAAGAACTGGTAGACGACGCATCTCCGCTGCGTGTGGTTGCCATGGGAGGCGGGAGCGGGCTGTCGGCCCTGTTGCAAGGGCTGAAGCAATTTGCCCGGCCGGTGGAGCCGGCCATTCCATCCCTGGACATCACCGCCATCGTCACGGTGACCGACGATGGCGGAAGTTCCGGCCGCCTGCGACGGGAATTCGACGTTCTGCCGCCGGGTGATATCCGCAACTGCATGGTGGCCCTGAGCGAGGACTCGGCGCTGCTCGCGCGGTTGTTTCAATACCGTTTCTCCTCCGGCCGCGGCCTGAAGGGCCACAGCTTCGGCAATCTCTTTCTGATGGCTCTCACGCAGATCATGGGCGACTTTCCCGAGGCGGTGCGGGTTTCCTCGGAAGTGCTGAACATCGCCGGCCGGATTTATCCCTCCACGAATGCCAATGTCGCTCTGGAAGCGACCCTGGCCGGCGGGGAACGGGTGGTGGGAGAGACGCGGATCAGCCGCAGCAAGCAACGCATCCAGCGGGTCCGCTTAATTCCGCGGAAGGTGCGGCCGCTGGCGGCGGCGCTGACGGCCATCGCCGAGGCCGACGTGATTACTCTGGGTCCGGGCTCTCTGTTCACCAGCGTCGTTCCCAACCTGCTGGTAGACGGCGTGGCGGCGGCCATCCAGCGGTCTGAGGCCACCTGCGCTTACTTCGTCAACCTCATGTCCCAACCGGGGGAAACCGACGGCTTTCTAGCCTCCGACCACATTCGCGCCATCCACCGGCACGCCGGCCGGAAATTCCTGGACTTTGCGGTGATCAACATCCGCCCAATCACCTCCGCCGTCAAGAAACGATATGCCCGGGAAGAAGCCCGGCCGGTGGAAAACGACATTGACGCCATTCTGAAGATGGGAGTTAAGGTCTTGGCCGGCAGCCTGGCAAAGCGTGGCGAGAAGGTGCGGCACGACTCGCTGGTCACGGCCGCGGTGGTGATGAAGCTGGCGCAGGAAGCGAGAGCCCGCAAGAACGGCGCGGCTCAATAGTAATGCGACGGCTTGGCAAGCTAAAGCACAATGCCGCTTATTTTTCCCGATGGCGTGTATCGGCATAATTGGTGGGGCGGTTAACCGGCCCGCTCTTCTCTAGAAGAATCAGGCCTGTGCAATCGCCGGCAGGCCGACCGGGGGGTCGGCCGCGGACCAGGGGGTCCGCCCCACAATTTGTGCAGAATACAGCTCTGGCAAAACTAACTGACATTGAGCTATAAAGCATGCCCCACCCGATGATCGGCAGCCTCACCGCGACACGCGGGATAATGGAACCGATGCAGACTCCCGTTACAGTAGTCATTCTTGCCGCCGGCCTCGGTACGCGAATGAAGTCGCGCAAGGCCAAAGTGTTGCACCGCGCCGGGGGTAAGAGCCTGGTGCAGCACGTGGTGGATACCGCCCTGGTATTCGCTCCCGCGGAACGCATTTTTGTGGTGGTGGGGCACCAGGCCGAGGAAGTGCGCGGCGCCGTGACCACGCCGGGGATCGGCTTCATCGAGCAGGGCGAACAGAAGGGGACGGGACACGCGGTCATGGTGGGCCGGCCGCAACTCGCCGGTTTGAGCGGGTACCTGATGGTCCTGTACGGGGACTGCCCTTTGCTGCGGGCCGAGACTTTGCAGCAACTCATCGCCAGTGAAACCAATGGCTCCGCCGCGGCCACTCTGCTGACCGCGGAGATGAGCGACCCCACCGGCTACGGCCGGGTGCTGCGCGACGCTCATGGGCGAGTGGCGGAAATCGTGGAACAGAAGGCCGGCACCGCCGAGCAACTCGCCATCCGCGAAGCCAACATGGGGATCTACTGCTTCCGCGCCGATCTCTTTTGGCGGCACGTGGGCGAACTGGGCACCGCCAATCCTGCGCAGGAATACTACCTCACCGATATGGCGGCGATTCTCAACCGCGCCGGTTACACGGTAGAAGCCATGCGGATCGAGGATGCGCGCGAGGCGCTGGGGATCAACAACCGCTTGGAACTGGCGGAGGTGGACCGCCTGCTGCGCGACCGCAAGCTGCGGGAGGTGATGCTGGCGGGCGTGACCGTGGAAAAGCCCGAGACGGTGACCATCGACGCCGGCGTGCGCATCGGTATGGACACCGTGATCGAGCCGTTTGCGCAGATCCTGGGCTCGACTGAGATCGGGGAGAATTGCCGCATCGGCGCCGGCGCCATCGTGCGCGATTGCCAACTGGCGGACGACGTGGAGATTGGTCCTTTCACGCTGGTGGAGACCTCACGGCTCGAGCGTGGGGTCCACGCCGGCCCGTTCGCCCGTCTGCGCATGGACAACCACGTAGAGGCGGGCGCGCACATCGGTAACTTCGTGGAACTCAAGAAAACCCACATGGGGGCCGGCGCCAAGGCCAACCATTTGGCCTACCTGGGAGATGCGCGCATTGGAGCCAGGAGCAATATCGGCGCGGGCGCCATTACCTGCAACTATGACGGCAAGAAGAAACACCCGACCAACATCGGCGAAGGCGCGTTTGTGGGCAGCAATTCGACCCTGGTTGCGCCCCTGGAGATCGGCGCTGGGGCGTACATCGGCGCCGGTTCGGTAATCACCAAACCAGTACCCCCGGACTCTCTGGCGATTGGCCGTGCGCATCAGATGGTGAAGGAAGGCTGGGCCAAGACCAGGCGCGAGCGGAAGTAAAGAAATGGCTGGGGTGATGGCCATCTACTTGCAGCGAAGTTGCGCGATGCGCGTCCTGTGTCTCTGCCTGCTGTCTGTCTGTGCCGCGTGGCCGCAATTCCGCACGACCGGTTCGCTGGTAGTTGCGCCTACCACCGTAAGAGACGGCAAGGGACGTCTGGTAGACGGGCTGGACGCCTCCGACCTGATTCTCTACGACAACAATGTGATGCGGCCGATACAGGCGGATATTTCGACTTATCCGATTTCCCTGGTGGTCGCGGTGGAATCCAGCGACAGCTCAAAAGCCATCCTGGATAAGCTGGGGTCGAGCGGCATCCTGTTCGCGCAATTGCTGGCCGCCGATCAAGGGGAGACGGCGCTGGTTCAATTCAGCGACAAGGACAAGGTAACCCAACTGGTGGACTTCACTTCCGATCCCGACGATCTGACGCACGAATTGCAGCGCATGCGCCCCGACGGCGACGGCGCGGCGGTGCTGGACGGTCTGGCGAAGGCGCTGGATATGCTGGCCCATCGCAAGCCCGGAAGGCGGCTGATCGTCCTCATGATTTCCGAAAGCCGCGACCGCTCCAGTGCGGCCAAACTCCCGGAAGTGGTGCGGACGGTGCAGCGGCTGAACGCCGCCGTCTATTGGCTGACTTTTTCCACCACGCTGGCGCAATACACCGACCGCAAGGTGAGAACGGTGGGCGATGAGGAAGACGCCAACCGCAAAGGCATCGACCCCAAGAAAGACGCCACCCCGTTGCCCGCCGATACGCCGCCGTTCAACCTGCTGGGGCCATTCACGGCGTTGGCGCACCTGACCAAACCCAACCTTGCCGAGATATTTGGCGGCCTGACCGGCGGGCAAGCCAGAGATTTTCTCACCAAGAGTGCTTTGGAATCTTCCATCCACGCCGTTGGGGAAGAAATCCACCGGCAGTATATTCTGACGTTCGCACCGCCGCCCGGACCGGCCGGGTTGTTTCACGCGATCCGCGTCGAGGTGAAAGACCACAAGGACTGGAAGGCCACCACCCGGCAGGGGTACTGGGCGATGCAGTAGGTTTCGACGCTGGCGGCCGGAGCATTGTTCATCGCCCGCGGCCGCAAGAACCAGGCGTCCACCACCGCTTCGTAACAAGGAGCAGTGCGATCGGCCCGATCGTGCCCGCTGCCAACTTGACATCCCTTGGCGCCATCCCTCACGCTAGACCTTTATGCCCATCTTGCAGGTCATTGCCTTGGCGGTGGTTCAAGGCCTCACGGAGTTTCTGCCTGTCAGCAGCACAGCGCACCTCTACCTGACGTCCTGGCTGCTTGGCTGGCAGACCGAGGGCCTGGATTTCGACATCATGCTCCACCTGGGGACTCTAGTGGCCCTGCTGCTTTATTTCTTCGGCGATTGGGTGCAGATCGTAGGCCAGGGTTTCGGGATGCGCATCGGGCACGACAATGAGTTGCGGCTCAACCATATGCTCCTGTGGCTGCTGGCCCTCGGCACCATTCCGATCGCCGTAATCGGCTTCGTCTTCAATAAGCAGGCGGAGACTACGTGGCGCAATCCCTTCGTCATGGGCGGCATGTTGATCGTGGTCGGTGTGCTGATGTTACTGGCCGAGAACGCCAGCCGGAAGTCGCGCGATCTGGCCTCGGTGAACGTGCCCGACGCGATCGTGATCGGCGTGGCGCAGGCCCTGGCGGTGGTGCCCGGCACCTCGCGCAGCGGGATCAGCATTTCGGCGGGGCTGTTTCGGAATCTGAACCGGCAGACCGCGGCCCGGTTCTCGTTTCTTCTCTCCGCGCCGGCCATTGGCGGCGCCGCGGCCAAAGCCCTCTGGGATCTGCACAAAGCCCACCAGTTGCATTCCGTTCTAGAAGCGCCTTTCTTGCTGGGCGTGGGGGTGAGCGCGCTGGTGGGTTGCGGGGTGATCGCCTGGTTTCTGCATTATTTGCGGCGCAGCAGTCTTCGTCCGTTTGTGTACTATCGGATTATTTTTGGCATAATAGTGCTTGCTCTGGCTTTCATCCGCCGGCCAGCGTGATGAAGCTCTTATCCCCGACGCAACAAAAACGGCTGAACGAGGTCATCGGTTTCCTGCTGCTCTCGTTGGGCCTGGTGATGCTGTTAAGCCTGGTGTCTTATCACACCCAGGACCCCTCCTGGGACACCGCCGCCGAATCGCAGCCTCTGAACCTCATCGGCTATCCCGGCGCATATGCCGCCGACCTGCTGTTCCAGACCTTCGGGGCCACCGCATTCCTCATTCCATTCCTGCTCTTTCTTTTGGCGTGGAAATGGATCCGATCGGAGGAGCTCGATGGCGGCGCGGTGAAAGTTTTCGGGGCGCTGCTGCTGACCGCCAGCGCCAGCGCCGGGCTGGCGTTCGTGCCGTGGCGCATGTTCGGCGGATCCATCCGCGCGGGCGGCACTGCCGGCTATCTGCTGGCGCGGTACCTTTTGGGCGCTCTCAATCTGGCGGGAGCCATTGTCGCTATTCTCACTACGGTAGTGGTTTCGGTGTACCTGGTCTCGTCGTTCACCTTGGCGAAAGGCGCGGCATGGTTCGCCGAACCCAGAGCCTGGTTCCAGCGCTGTAGAGCCGCCTGGGCCGCGTGGCGAGAGCGCGCCCATGCCCGTGCCGTGGAAAAGGCGAGGGAACGCGACCGCCAACGCCGCGAGACGAAACGGCTGAAGAGCGCGAAATCCAGGACTGTGGTGGCCCCGCACGAACAGGCCGCCGACACTCCGCCGTGGGAAGTTGACGGGGAACCGGCGCCGGCTCCCGC
>Ga0302319_10026693_pt1 | contig 10163 bp, 7 predicted proteins | sample Bog_T0_2_FD_203319 | JGI IMG/M metagenome (GOLD analysis project Ga0302319, IMG submission 203319) | Peat permafrost microbial communities from Stordalen Mire near Abisko, Sweden - Bog_T0_2 | ecosystem: Environmental > Terrestrial > Soil > Wetlands > Peat | place: Sweden: Abisko, Stordalen Mire...
AAACTCCAGCTTCGGCATCGCGAACGCGGCAAGATACCCGTGCGCGAGCGTATCGATCATCTGATCGATCCGCTCTCGCCGTTCCTGGAACTTTCGCCGCTCGCGGCCTGGCAACTCTATAACAACGAGGTTCCATGCGCGGGCGTGGTGACCGGCGTCGGCATGGTCGCTGGCGTTCCCTGCATGATCATCGCCAATGACGCGACGGTGAAGGGCGGTTCGTTCTTTCACGAGACCGTGAAGAAGCATCTGCGCGCGCAGGAAATCGCGTTCGAGAACCACCTGCCCTGCCTCTTTCTCGTCGACTGCGGCGGCGCCTTCTTGCCCGAGCAGGATCGCGTGTTTCCGGACCGCGACCATTTCGGCGGCGCGTTCTTCCAGCAGTGCCGCATGTCCGCGGCGGGGCTGCCCCAGATCTCCGCCGTGTTCGGCGGCTGCACCGCCGGCGGCGCCTACATCCCCGCTTTGTCCGACGAAGTCGTGATGGTGCGCGGCACCGGCCGCATTCACTTGGGCGGCCCGCCGATCGTCAAGGCGGCGATCAACGAGATCGTGGACGGTGAAACTTTGGGCGGCGCCGAGATGCATTCCACCGTGTCGGGCGTCTCCGATTATCTCGCGGAAACCGAGTTGGAAGCCATCGCCAAAGTGCGCGATATCGTCGCCGCGCTCGGTTGGCGTGAGCAACGACGCACGACGCGGCGCGAGCCGCGCGAGCCGCTGCATGATGCGCGACAACTCGACGGCATCGTCGGGACCGACCTCAAACAGCCCTACGACGTGCGCGAGGTGATCGCGCGCATCGTCGACGGCAGCGAGTTTCGGGAGTTCAAGCCGGCCTATGGTTCCACCCTGGTTTGCGGCTTCGCCTGGATCCATGGCGAACCGGTCGGGATCCTCGCCAACAATGGCGTTCTCTTCTCCGAGTCCGCGGTGAAGGGCGCGCATTTCATCGAACTTTGCGATCAGCGCCTGACGCCGATCGTCTTCCTGCAGAACATCACCGGCTTCATGGTCGGCACGGAGGCGGAGCGCGGCGGCATCTCGAAACACTCGGCGAAGCTCGTCTATGCCGTGTCCAACGCGCGTGCGCCGCGCTACACCGTCATCATCGGCGGATCCTACGGCGCGGGCAATTACGGCATGTGCGGGCGCGGCTTCCAACCCAGGTTCCTGTTCGCGTGGCCGAATGCGAGAATCGCCACGATGAGCGCCGACGTCGCCGCGACCGTCGTCACCGATCTGCGCCGGGCGAGTGTGACCCGCGGCGCCGCGGACGAGGCGGAAATCGCCCGCGTCGACCGCGAGACGCGCACGCAGTTCGAGGCGCAGAGCACGCCCTATTATGCGACAGCCCGGCTTTGGGACGACGGCATCATCGAGCCGTGGCAGACGCGCGACGTGCTGGGGCTCTGCCTCGCGCTCGCGTCGCGCGAGATCGACCTGCCCGAGCACCGACCTGTCTACAGGATGTGATGCGATGATCGGTTCTCTCCTCATCGCCAACCGCGGCGAAATCGCCGTGCGCATTATGCGCACCTGCCGCCGGCTGGGCATTCGCACCATCGCGGTCTATTCCGACGCCGATCGTGACGCTCGCCACGTCGCCTTCGCCGACGAAGCGCTCCGCATCGGCCCGGCGCCGGCGCGCGAAAGCTATCTGCGGCCGGACGCGATCATGGAAGCGGCCGCCCGTACGGGCGCCGACGCGATCCACCCCGGCTATGGCTTTCTCTCGGAGAAGCCCGATCTGCCGCTACTTTGCGTCGAAGCCGGCCGCGTGTTCGTCGGTCCGTCGGCCGCGTGCATCACCGCGATGGGTCCGAAGATCGGCTCCAAGCTGATCGCCGCGCGCGCGGGCGTGCCCAGCGTCCCCGGCTATCTCGGCGAGGATCAATCCTTCGCGCGACTCTCCGAGGAGGCGCGCCGGGTCGGCTTTCCGATAATGGTCAAAGCCTCGGCTGGCGGCGGCGGCAAGGGCATGCGGCGGGTGTTCAAGGCAGCTGAACTCGGTCCCGCGCTCGACCTCGCGCGGCGCGAGGCGGAGGCCGCGTTCGGCGATCCCGCCTTGTTGATCGAAAAGCTCGTGATGAGGCCGCGACATCTCGAAGTGCAGATCGCCGGGGACAAGCACGGCGCCGTGGTCCATTTGTTCGAGCGCGACTGCTCTGTCCAGCGCAACAACCAGAAAGTGTTGGAGGAGGCGCCGGCGCCGAACCTCGATCGCGCCATCCGCGTCAAGCTGCTCGATCGCGCGGTCGCGCTGGGTCGCTCGATCCACTACGACAATCTCGGCACCATCGAGTTCATCCTCGAGGAGGGCGAGGATGATCCTTGGTTCCTGGAGATGAACACGCGGCTGCAGGTCGAACATCCCGTCACCGAGGCGATCACCGGGTTCGACCTCGTCGAGTGGCAGATCAGGATCGCCGCGGGAGAGCGATTGCCGGCCTCACAGGATGAAATCCGCGAGAGCGGTAACGCGATCGAAGCGAGGATCACGGCCGAGCGCGCTGATCAGAATTTTCGACCCGACGCCGGATTCATCGTCGGATATCGCGAGCCGACGGCGATCCGCGTCGACAGCGGCGTGGCGAAGGGATCGGAGGTCACGCTCTATTACGATTCCCTGCTCGCGAAAGCGATCGCGGCGGGAGAGACGCGCGAGATCGCGCGGGCCAAGCTCGTCGCAGGCCTGCGCGACTTCGCGATCTTTGGGCCGGCGACGACGATTCCGTTTCTGATCGATGCGCTCGAAACGCCGATTTTCGCCTCTGGACGAGCCACCACGCGGTTCATCGACGACGCCTTTCCTCTGGGTTGGTCGCCCGTCCGGCCGCACGCTCGCATCGCGCGCGCCGCCGCCGCGTTGCTCGCGTTGGCGGCGCCGCCGGCGGAGCCGCGAACGCCCTCCGCGTGGACGCGCCTGTCGGGGTTTCGAATTCTGGGGCCGGCCGGCGGAGCCGCGGAGACGCGGCTCGTCGCGACCGAGGGCGGCGCGATGTTTCCGCTCGCTGTGCGGGCGGAAGGGGCCACGCGCCGGGTTCACGACGAGCAAAGCGAAATGGCGATGGACCTGCGCGTCGAAGGCCAGAACGTCGAGATCGAAACCGAAGGGCGCATCCTCCGCAGCGTTTTCGAGCGGTCCGCGGACCGGGTTCGCCTCACGCTCGGCGGCGAAATGTATGACATCGGGATCGAGCCGGAAGCGGCGGTAGTCGCACGAGCGAAGCATGGCGGCGCGGGATCAGGCGCGGTGCTCGCCCCCATGCCGGGTGTGGTCGCGGAGGTCAAGGTCGCGGTCGGCGATGTCGTCGAAGTCGGCCAGGTCCTCGTCGTGCTCGAATCGATGAAGTTGTTCACCTCGCTATCCGCCGAAATCGCCGGCGCGGTGTCGGACATCGCATGCAAGCCCGGCGAAACTGTCTCGGCCGGCAAGCGACTTGTATTGATCGAGCCCGCGGACGCCATGAGCGCCCATCCAGCCTGACAATAGGAGACGAAAATGCCGGGATTGTATTTCGAGGAATTCGAGGTCGGTCGGGAGTATCATCACGCGTTCAGCCGAACGGTCACCGAGATGGACAACACGATGTTCAGCCTGATGACGATGAACCCGCAACCGTTGCACCTCGACGCGCACTTCTCGGAGAAAACCGAGTTCGGCCAGCGGCTGTTCAACAGCCTCTACACGCTCGGGATAATGATCGGCATGAGCGTCTATGACACGACGCTGGGCACGACCATCGGCAATCTCGGCATGACCGACGTGAAATTTCCCAAGCCTGTCTTTCAAGGCGATACGCTGAAGGCGCACACGAAGATTATCTCCAAGCGCTTGAGCCAGTCGCGGCCCACGCAGGGCATCGTCGAGTTCGAGCACAGCGCGACCAATCAACATGGAGACGTCGTCGCGACATGTCGCCGCACCGGGTTGATGCACTGCAAGCCCAAGGGTGACGACGAAGCTTTGTAGCCGTTAACTCGCGGGATTTCCGCCATCCGCGCGCGCATCATGATCTCAGGAGCTGACATGGCAAATTCGACAACGCTTCCCTCGGAGACGTCCGACGCGACGGGCTCGCATTCGCCGTTCTTCACGGCGGAGCATGAAATGCTGCGCGATCAGGTGCGGCGCTTCGTCGAAACCGAGGTGAAGCCGCACGGCGAGAGCTGGGAAGCGCAAGGCTATGTTCCTCGCGAAGTCCTGCGCCGCATGGGCGCGCTCGGCTTCCTCGGCATCCGCTATCCCGAGGTGTACGGCGGCTCTGAAATGGACACGATGGGCAGCGTCGTGCTCGCGGAGGAACTCGGTCGATCGACCTTCTCGGGCGTCGCGATCACGGCGCTGGTTCACACGGACATGGCGTCCGTGCACGTCTTCAACGCAGGGAGCGAGGCGCAGAAGGCGCGATGGATGCCAAGAATCGTCGCCGGCGAGGCGATCTGCGCGGTCGCGGTGACCGAACCCGACGCGGGTTCGGACGTGAAAGCCATCCGCACGACCGCGCGGGAGCAGGACGGCGGTTTCGTGCTGAACGGCGCGAAGATGTTCATCACCAACGGCGTCCATGCCGACCTCTATTGCGTCGCCGCCAAGACGGGCGGCGTCGGCGGCGGCAGCAATGCGGTGACGATGTTCCTGGTCGAGAAGGGAACCCCCGGCTTCCGGGTCGGCCGCGCGCTGGACAAACATGGTTGGCGCTCTTCCGACACCGCCGAATTGCTGTTCGAGGATTGCTATGTCCCGCGCGAGGCCATCCTCGGTGAATTGGGCCGCGGCTTCTATGCGATCATGCGCAACTTCCAGAACGAGAGGATTGTGATCGCGGCGATGGCGATGGGCGAGGCGCGCGCCGCGCTCGATCTGACGATCGACTACGTCAAGACGCGCAAGGCGTTCGGCGCGACGCTTTGGGACAAGCAAGCGATCCGCCAGCGGTTGGCGGAGCGCGCGGCGGAAGTCGAGGCCGGCCGCCAGCTCGTCTATTCCGTCGCCTGGCGCGACGCGCGCGGGCATGACGTCGCGCGCGAGGTCTCCATGGCGAAGGCCTATTGCGGCGAACTCGTCAACGCGGTGATGTACGACTGCGTCCAGTTCCACGGCGGCATGGGATTCATGCGCGGCAGCGTCATCGAGCGCATGGCCCGCGACGCCCGCGTGCAAGCGATCGGCGGCGGCGCGACCGAGGTGATGCTGGAGGAGGTCGCCAAGCGTCTCTGAGGCCAGTCAAGCCGATCAGGCGTCGACCGTCGCGTCCGCCACGTCGACCACCAGCACCATCGCCGGTTCGGTGATCGCGACGAGCGCCGCGCTGAAGCTGCCGTGCATCAAATCGTCGAGATCGCGCCGGTGCGCGCCGCCGACGATGACGAGAGGGGTGCCGGCGGCGCGGGACAGTTCCGCGACCCTGCGCGCCGCCGCGCCGGCCGACGCGCCGACGATCCGCGTTTCCGCCAGGACCCCGGCCGCGGTCAGTCGGTGAAGAGCGGCGGCGGTGACGCCTTCGGCCGCGGCGTCGTCTTCCAGCTCGACTCCGTTTTCGTCGAACACCTCGATCATGCGGACATGCACCGCGACGATCGGGCGGCTTTGTTCGCGGGCGATGTCGATCGCGCGGTCGAGCACAAGGGCGTCGCTGCGGCTGCCATCGACCGCGACCATCAGCGGCGCGACGGCGACAGGCTTCGCCGCGATGGGCCGCGTCAGATGGCGGCGGCGCCGTGCGAAGGTGATCGGCGCCAGCAGGGCCGCGACGGCCGCCACGCCGAAGGCGACCTCGACGCCGGCGAATTCGGCGATCTTCGGCGCCGCGAACGGGGCGATCACGCCAGCGAACCAACGCAGGAAGTTGTAGCCGGCCGAGGCGACCGGGCGCCGCGCGTCCGAGATTTCGAGCGCGAGTTCGGTGAACAGCGTGTTGCAGACGCCCATCACCGCGCCGGACAGCATGACGCAAATCGCGACGACGGGCCTGGGCGCGATCCCCATCAGGAACAGCAGCACCGCCAGGAACGTCAGGCAGATCGCGGTGACGGGGATCAGGCCGAAGCGAGCCTCAACGCGCGGGGCGACGAACACCGAGAAGATCGCCAGCAGCACACCCCAGCCGAAGAAGATGAGGCCCACCGTCATCGCCGACATGTCGAGCACGAAGGGGGCGAAGGCGAGCACCGTGAAGAACGCGAAATAGTAGAAGAAGGCCGCGACGGCGACCGTCAGCAGGCCAGGATGGCCGAGCGCCCGGATCGGCGCGGCGAGACCAATCTTGCGCGCGGGCCGCGGCACCGTCGGCAGGAACATCGCGATCGCGATCAAGCCGACGGCCATCAGCGTCGCCGTGCCGTAGAACGGCCAGCGCCAGGAATAGGCGCCCAGAAGCGCGCCGACCAGCGGGCCGCCCGAGAGGCCGAGCCCCATCGCCGCCTCGTAGAGCAACACCGCGCGCGCCGTGCAGCCGCGCTTGACCGTCACCAGCACCGACAGCGCCGTCACCACGAAGAAGGCGTTGCCGAGGCCCCAGCCGCCGCGCAGCAGCACGAGTTCCGTAACGGACCCCGAACGGCCGGCGAGCGCGGCGAAGACGACAATCAGCGCGGCGCCGAGCATCATGGTCGCGCGGGCGCCGAGACGGCTCGACACGAAACCGGTGATCAGCATCATCACCGAGGTGACGAAGAAATAGCTGGTGAACTGCAGCGAGACTTGAGCCGGCGTCGCGTTCAAACCCCTGGCGATCGAGGTCAGGATCGGGTCGACCAGACCGATCGACATGAAGCCCACGGCGCAGGCGAAAACGGTCGCCCACACGGCGGTGGGTTGATCGAAAAGCTTCGTAGCCGGCTTCGGCGCCGGCGCGGCGTGCGACATTGACATTCCCCCACGATGCGACTTTCGGTCGATCGCCTTGCATTTACGTGTATGATACACCATTATCAGTGTAGGACACACGAAACAAGGGGGAAGGCTCATGACGACCCGGAATGAGGGCGCCATCGCGCGGCTCGAGGGCGAATTGGCGTTCCTGGTTCGTCGATTGGAGACGAACCACCGCATGCGCGGCTATCCCATGGAGCGCGCGCACTATCTGCTGCTGGCTCAGCTCGAAGAGGGCGAGAAGAGCACGGGGGGATTGGCGGAAGCGCTCGCGCTCGACCATTCGACCGTGGTCCGCCAGCTCGCGGCCGTCGAACGGCTCGGCTTCGCCGAGCGCCGGCCGAATCCGAGCGACGGGCGGTCGGTGCTGGTCGGAATGACCGCCATGGGGGTCGCCGCGATCACGAAAATGCGCGCCGAGCGCCGCGCCCGGCTCGGCGCGCTTCTCGCCGATTGGCGCGAAGACGACCGGGAGCTGTTGGGCGCCTTGCTCGGCCGATTCAACGCCGCCCTGGAGGCGAACGACAAACAAGAGGCGGCGAACGCCGCTATCAGCCGACCCGAAGCGGCGCGGCGGTGACCCTTTACAACTCCTCGAGCGTGCAATCGCCGAGAATCTCCGCCACCACGAGGCCTTCCGGCGTCACGTCGATGACGGCGATGGCGGTGTAGATGCGCGACACGCAGGCGAGGCTGGTCAGCGGATAGGTGCATCGCTCGACGATCTTGCTCGCCCCCCTCCTTGGTCCGATGCTCCATCATCACGAACACCCGTTTCGCCCCGACGGCGAGATCCATCGCGCCGCCGACAGCCGGGATCGCGTCGGGCGCGCCGGTGTGCCAGTTGGCGAGGTCACCGGCGACGGACACCTGGAAAGCGCCGAGAACGCAAATATCGAGGTGCCCGCCGCGCATCATGGCGAAGGAATCGGCGTGATGAAAGTATGAGGCGCCCGGTAGCGCCGTCACCGGCTGCTTGCCGGCGTTGATGAGATCGGTGTCGACATGCGCGGCGTCGGGTTCGGGCCCCATGCCGAGCAAGCCATTCTCGGTATGCAGCACGATCTCGCGGTCGGCCGACAGGTAGTTCGCCACCAGCGTCGGCAGACCGATGCCGAGATTGACATAGGCGCCCTCGGGAATGTCGCGCGCGACCCGCGTCGCCAGTTGCTTGCGATCGAGCTTCTTCATGCCTCGCCTCCCCGTAATTGTTGGTGGCGATGACGATCATTTCCGCCAGGCTCAGGAACGCGACGATCACGGTCGCCGCCATGATCGCCCGGAACGTTTGTTTGCTCAGAAACGTGTCCGGCAGCAGGATCGCGTAACCGACGACGAACAGGATCGCGAGCAGGAACAGGCCATGATTGGAGACGATGTGCAGCAGGCTCTGGCCCAGCGTGCGCTTTTCCGTCGTGGAGACGAGGCTCGGCGCTGGACCGGCCTTTGCGTGAGATCGCTGTTCGCCATGCTCATCCTCTCCGCTCTCCCTCAAAGACCGCTTTGCAAGCGATTCCTTGTCACAACGTCTTCGTCACAAAGTCGCGGCTTCCGCCGCCCGCGCCGCATGCGCGGCGGCGCCGCTGATTTCGCTGATGATCGCTTCGACCGTGAGGTCGTCGCGGCCGATCTCGGCGACGATCCGGCCGGCGCTGAAGGCGAGCACGCGGTCGCAGATCTGCGCGAGCTCGTCGAGGTCGGAGGACACGACGATGCAGGACGCGCCCTTCGCGGCGCCGTCGGCGAGAATCTTGTAGATCTCCGCCTTGGCGCCGACGTCGACGCCCATGGTCGGCTCCTCGAGAATGAGCACGCGATAGTTCTGACCGGCGAGGCGCGCGAACACCACCTTCTGCTGGTTGCCGCCGCTCAAGGTCGTGACGTCGCGGTCGGGTTCCCGCGGCCGAACGTCGAGCCGGTTGAGGATCGCCGCCGCCTCGCGGGTCTCGGTCGTCGCCTTACGAAAGGAGAAAGCGCGACGGCCGAAGTTGAAGGGATTGAGAAACAGATTTTCGCGTACGTTCGACGCCGTCGCGAGGCCTTCCTCGGCCCGCTTGCTGGTGGCGAAGCCGACGCCGACCGTGATCGCGTCCGCCGGCGCGCGAATGCGCGCGGGAACGCCGCCGACGCATATTTCGCCGCGGTCGGCGGGTGAGACGCCGGCGAGCGCGCGCCCCACCGCTTCGTGGCCCTGACCGCGCAGGCCCGCCAGTCCGACGATCTCGCCGGGAGCGACGTCGAAGCTGACCGGGCCGATATGATCGATGGCGAGGCCCGTCACTTGCAGGATCGCCGCGTCGCATCGGCCGCGGCCGGCGCCTTGCCGGCGCACCGGCGTCTTGCCGACGATGTCGGTCACGAGTTGATCCGGCGTTGCGTCGAGTGGACGATAGCTCGCGACCACCTGCCCATCGCGGAACACGGTCGCCGCGTCGGCGAGACGAAACACCTCGTCGAGCCGATGGCTGACATAGATGACGCCGACACCGCGGGCCTTGAGATGGCGCACGGCCGCGAACAGTCGCTCGACGTCGGCTTCCGGCAGGCTCGCGGTCGGCTCGTCGAGCACGAGAATGTCGATGTCGCGGGTCAAGGCGCGCGCGATGGCGACGATCGATTTTTCCGCCTGGCTCAGATCGCCGACGTTCTTGTCGAGCGGCAGAGGCGCGCCGAGCTTTTGTAGCGCCGCGGCGCCCCGCAGGTTGACGGCCCGCCACGCGATCAGCTTTCCCCGCCGGGGATAGCCGTAAGCCATCGCCATGTTCTCGGCGACGCTCATGTTTTCGATGAGGCCGAGATCCTGATGCACGAACGAAATGCGCGCGCCGAGCATCGCTTCCGTCAACGGCGCGCCGCGCAGCGTGATCTCGCCGGCGTCGGGTTTATGTACATGCGCGAGAATCTTGATCAGCGTCGATTTGCCGGCGCCGTTGGCGCCGAGCAACGCGTGGATCTCGCCCGCGCGCACCTCGAGGTCGACGCCGCGCAACGCGCGGACGCCGCCGAAATGCTTGACCACGCCGGTGGCGCGTAGAACGATTTCGAGCGGCGCGCTCACGACTTGACCGCCTTCTTTTCTTACGGTTTGCTCGCGCCCATCTTGATGTTTGGCCCTTCCTCCGGCGGAAGCGGGTGAAGCCGCGCGGCGGCTGCGGTCCTCTCCACGTCGCCGGAGGCGATCGCGTCGATGATGTCCTGGTGCATCTGCAGGATACGCTGCGAGCGCGCTTTCGAATTCACCTGCGCGACGACCTCGAGTTCCTGCTCGATGTAGTCGAGCAGCGTC
>Ga0302319_10026694_pt1 | contig 10163 bp, 9 predicted proteins | sample Bog_T0_2_FD_203319 | JGI IMG/M metagenome (GOLD analysis project Ga0302319, IMG submission 203319) | Peat permafrost microbial communities from Stordalen Mire near Abisko, Sweden - Bog_T0_2 | ecosystem: Environmental > Terrestrial > Soil > Wetlands > Peat | place: Sweden: Abisko, Stordalen Mire...
GCACCGATCCAAGCAGCTGCATGAAGCGATGGCTCCCGACAACCCGGGGCAACCTCCATGCCAGGGGCTTTTTGGATCCGGCAGCTGCTCGTCCCGGCGGATCTCTCCGGCAGGAGGTCCGTTTTTTCCTGGTCGGGGAGGCGATTCTTCCCGCGGACACCTTCAAGTGCGCCATACCAGCATCGCCCGGCGGCCGTTCCGGTCCATATTCCACAAGTCCGTGGAATTCCCCACCCATCGATTCCCCCCTTTCGGTCGCGCCGCGGGATCCGCCTTCCGGCTGGACTCCGACCGGTCACGGACCCATGCTACAATGCCAGGAAATGTCAGGTCAAGGGGAACTTGGGTCGCGCGTCGCGCGAGCCGGGAAGATTCTGTCCCCCATCCCCGGGGATGATGGGGTGCGTCCCGCGGAGGAGGAGGTGGTGGTATCGTTCGGGGGGAGGCCCCCCTCCAGCCCCTACTTCGTTCCGGTCTTGCCGCCCATGCTCGCGATCTTGGCCGCGATCTCCGCCTTTCTGGCCTCCAGCTTCGCCTTGAGGTCCGCGCGGACGGACTCGAGTATCGCGATGCGCAACCGGACCTGGCCTCGGGCGACCGAGTCCTTGATCATGACCAGCAGGGAGTCCCGCTTCCGGCTGAAGATCCCCTGCAGGGAATCGACCGTCTTGGCGCGCTGGTTCGAGTCCTGATCCGCTTCGGCCAGGGTCACCGCCTCCCAAGACTGGGTGGCGGCGGCGATCAGGGGCTTGATGGAGTCCGGAAGGGCAGCGAAAAGCTGTGCGTCCTCGGCCTCGTGGGAAACGACCACGGAGTCCACGTACCTGGCGTGGGTGATCTGGAAGCTGTCGAACGGCGTGGTGCCGTCGGCGATGGAGGCGGTGGAAGCCAAGGCCAGCGCGATCAATAGGGTCCTCATGGAATTTGCTCCTGAAAAGGTTGTGTTCATCTGTCTTGGTCGGACGACGGCGCGAATCGCATGCCGATATGGTTGATCGGGATGGAACGGGGGGTGTTTTGCGGAATAGTGTCGATCCGCCCCAAGCATATGCGGGAAGCTGTGGTTGTCCGCCTCGAAAAGCGTCGGAAAAGACGGTCTGTTTCTAGAGCCGGGTTTCCCCAGGAGAATTCGTCGGGACAGCCACCACGGCGGTTCCGTAGCAAATGACTTCGGTCAATCCCGGCATCAGTTCGGTCGCGTCATAGCGCACGCCGATCACCCCGTTGGCTCCCAGCGAACTTGCATGGCTCCACATCAGCCGGTAGGTCTCCGAACGGGCCTTTTCGCAAAGTTCGGTGTAGATGGTGATGTTCCCGCCCAGCATCGACTGCAAACCTCCGAAGAAATTGCCCACGATGGATCTGGACCGGACGGTGATCCCGCGCACCAGCCCCAGATTCTTGGTGACGACATATCCCGGCAATTCGAACGCCGTGGTGACCATCGATTCGCCCATGCTCGACTTCCTTCCGCAATTGGAGAGGCGCCCAGGCCCGGACGGACGAGGCCGCTGGATCCCAAGGTAGCAGAGGCGCAGCTCGAGAGGTGTCGCCCTCCGGGAAAACGATGGATATAGGGATGCGTCTATCTATCGTGCGACCCGGCACTGTCACAAATCCGTAGCATCCAACGAGTTTGTGGCATTCCCCGGCCCTGTTCCGGTACATTCTAGGGGGAACGAAAGGAATCACATGCACGACAGGGTCCGCGGTGAAAACGCGGCGCAGTTGGGGGCGATCCCGCGGCACCTCAACGGGGAATACGACGTGGACGTCGCTCTGCTCCTCGCCAACGTGGTGCCCACGCCGGTTTCCAAGGAACCGCGCATGGATCCGGAGACGGCGAAGATCGAGATCGCGCGCCGACACCGCGAAATCATGGAGATCCTGGGGCTGGATCTGGGCGACGACAGCCTCGCGGAGACCCCGGAACGCGTGGCCAAGATGTACGTGGACGAGATCTTCGGTGGACTCCGTGAAGAAACGTTCCCCAAGATCACGGTGGTCGAGAACAAGATGAACTACGACCAGATGCTGGTGGAGATCAACATCACCTTCAACAGCACCTGCGAGCACCATTTCCTGCCCATCCTGGGCAAGGCCCACGTGGCCTACCTCTGCAAGGGCTGGGTTCTGGGCTTGTCCAAGTTCAACCGGGTGGTGGACTTCTTCGCGCGCCGTCCCCAGGTGCAGGAGCGCGCCACGCTTCAGATCCAGCAGGCGCTGTCGCAGATCCTCCGCACCGACGACGTGGCCGTGGTGGTGGACGCCATGCATTGCTGCGTCAAGACCCGCGGGATCGGGGACGACGGAACAATCACGCGGACCAGCAAGCTCTCGGGGGCCTTCCAATCGAACCCCTCGCTGCGCGCCGAATTCTACGCGAGCATCCCCGCGCCCGACCGTCTGAAGATCACCTAGTTCCGCCGCCACGGCAGGTTCGCGGGGGCGGGAGGCTTGTAGATTTCCGCGTTCCTATGTCCATCCAAATCGACTTGCCCGACGTCCAATCGGAGGTTTCCGATCCCGCCCGACCCGAGATCCTCGCCGGAATCGACAGGGTTCGGGTGAGATTGGCCCTGGGTGGCGCACGCACCGCGACCGCGATCGTTTCCATGGTGGCCCGCGTCCCCTTGGGGCACAGAGGCGTGCACATGAGCCGCCTGTACAGGATGCTTGTCCCCGAGGGCGCCGAGCTTCCGCTCGTGGAATTCGGGTCCAGGCTGGAGATCGCGGCCAAGGCGCAGGACACCGTCCAGCTCCTGGCGACCCTCGCCTGGGAAGATCTCGTGGATCGCGCCGCCCCCATCTCGGGATCCGTTGGATTCCACCCCTTCCGGGTGGAACTTCGCGCGCAATGGTCCCCGGTGGCGGGGGTGAGGTTCCGGACCCGGGTGGAAAGCGCAGCGATGCTCGCCTGCCCTTGCTCGAAGGCCCTTTCCGGGGAGCTCGGTTTCCACAACCAGCGCGGCATCCTTCAGGCCGAGGTGGACGGAAACTGGTCCGACCGCCCCTCGGGTCTGCTGGACGCGCTGGATCGGGCCGCTTCCAACCGCGTCCATCCCGTTCTGCGGCGGGAAGACGAGAAGGAAGTCATCGACGCCCTTTCCCGCGGGAATTCGTTCCGGTTCGTCGAGGACGCCGCCACCCGCCTCCTGGACGTCCTGGACGCAGCCGGGCATACCGGAGCCTCGGTGCATGTGCGTTCCATGGAGAGCATACACGCCCACGACGCGGTGGCATGGGCCGGGAGTCGGGGACAGGAATTGGCAGAGGGGATCCTCTTGCGATGACCGACCTGCCCCGCGGTCCCGCGCTCCTCGCCCTGGTCCTTTCCGGTTGCGCGTCCGGTCCGTCCAGGTCGGCATGGCGGGAATCCAGCTTCAAGGTCGATTCGTTGAGCCGCTACGTGCACATCCCGTCGCGTCAGCGGTGGAAGGTGGACACCCTGGTGGTGCATTCGGTCCAGATGCCCTGCCCGCTTCCGCCGCGATGCCCGACACCTCCCGATCCCCGCTGGAGGGACCTTCCGACCGGTGCGGACACCTCCTTGTGGACGGCGCTCGATTCCCTCGCCCAGGCGGACTATCTCTCCAGAGGCGGGCTCCTGGGAGCATTCGTCTCCCGCCTGGGCGATACCATCCCGCTCTGGCGCCACGACGCCGATGCCAGGCTCCTCCCCGCATCCACGGAAAAGCTCTTCACCGCGGCCGTCGCGCTTTCCGAACTGGGTCCGGGCTTTCGTTGGCGCACGACCCTCTGGGCCACGGGTCCCATCCACGATTCCGTGCTCCACGGCGACCTGGTCCTCGAGGGAGGAGGCGATCCGACGCTGGGAATGCCGGACGGAACCGACCTTTCCGACTTGGCGTCCGCCGCGTCGCGCGTCGGCATCCGCCGCGTCCACGGCAATCTGGTGGCGCTCGACACCATCGTGGGGCGCGGGCAGGACGCCTGGCCCCAGGGTTGGACCATCAACAGCTCCCGGGACGGATATGGTTCGCCGGTCCTCGGTCTGAACTGGGACCAGAACAGGGTCGGAGATCATGCTCTCCCCGAGCCCCGCCCCAGGGCCCTCAAGGCGCTGCGGGCCGCGCTTCTCGCCAAAGGAGTACGGGTTCTGGGCTCGGACACCGGCGTTCGAGCGCGGGGCGATTCGTTCGGTCCACGGAGGACCTGGACGCGCGTCGGTGCGATCTACAGCCCGGAACTCGAACCCGTGCTGCGCGTTTGCCTCCGCGAATCGGTGAACCCGTTCGCCGAGGCGATGCTGCTGGGACTCGGGCTGGGCCGTCGCGGACCGGTGCGCGAATCCGGGCGCAAGCGGATCCAGGATTGGCTGGCCTCGCGTGGAGTCGACCAGACGCGCATGCTGGTGGACGACGGATGCGGCCTCTCCCGATACGACCTCGCCTCCGCGCGCCAGATGACCCGGCTTCTGGCCATGGACGCCAGGAGCGGCGGGACCAGACTGGTTTCCGTGCTTCCGACCGGAGGCGAGGGGACTCTCCGCCACCGTTTCCAGAACCTGCCCGATCCGGCCCAGGTGGTGGCGAAGACCGGCACTCTGGACGGAGTCTCGAACCTGGCCGGGTACCTGGTGCGCCCCGGTCGGGACACCTTGGCCTTCTCGTTCCTGTGCAATGGATTCACCGGCAGCCCACGTCCCGCGAGGCTTTTCCAGGACAGGATGATCGCGCTCCTCGGCGGCGTGCCCCTGTGTCCGGCACTTGCGGACACTCTCGATTCCCTGGGGGGAAATCCAGAACCGGCCGATTCGACCTTGGTCGGTGAACATTCCCTCCCGCACATGACATACCAGGCCCGCGACTCGGCGTTCGCGCGATGCACGGCCCCGGACTCCAACGCGAGCCACCGCGGGAATCCTTCGGATCCAGGCCAATCCGTTCCGGATTCCGTCCGAGTGGAGTCCACCGGATCACCGACCCCCGCGATGCACGCCGCACCCGGTTCCGAACCGCTGGACTCCTTTCCGGCTGGAACGGACGAGAAGCAGCCTTCCACGCCTTGACGAGGTTGGGGGCCGCGGCAACGAGTATCTTCCCGGCACACCCACATCCGTTGCAGAGGACAAGCATGCAGGAAGCCATCAATACACCGGTCTCCGAGGGCGGCTTCGTCGTCATATTCGGCGGATCGGGAGACCTCGCGCACCGAAAGCTGCTCCCCGCGCTCGCGCGACTGAGGGCGCAGAACCTCCTTCCGGAGAAATTCGCTGTGGTCGGCGTCGGACGCTCGGACCTGAACGACCAGACCTTCCGCGAGCGCGCCGGGGCCTCCGAGATCCGCGAGAGCCTGTACTACTGCCGTTCCGGGTACGACGAGGAGGGGGTGAAGATCCTGGACGCGCGGCTGGCCGAGCTGTCGACCCGGCTCGGGATTCCGCACAACGTCCTCTACTACCTCTCCGTGCCTCCGGACACCTTCCCCGTCATCGTCGCCTCCCTTTCGCACACCGGCCTGACACGGCAGAACCAGGATGGCCGGGGATGGTCCCGCGTGATCATCGAAAAGCCGTTCGGTCGCGACCTGAAGTCGGCCCAGGAATTGAATCGCTCCATCCTGGAACACCTCGCCGAACACCAGATCTACCGCATCGACCACTACCTCGGGAAGGAGGGCGTGCAGAACCTCCTGGTGTTCCGGTTCGCCAACCCCATCTTCGAGCCCATCTGGTCCGCCCGGAACATCGACAACATCCAGATCACGGCCTCGGAGACGCTGGGCGTCGAAGGCCGCGGCGGCTACTACGAATCCGCGGGACTCCTGCGCGACATGATCCAGAACCACCTGATGCAGGTGCTGTGCCTCACGTGCATGGAGCCGCCCGCGAGCCTCTCTCCGGACGACGTGCGCAACGAGAAGGTCAAGGTCCTCAAGGCGCTGCGCCCCCTGAGCCTTTCCGGCGAGGACCTGGACGTGGTACGGGGACAATATTCGGGAGGCAAGATCGACGGGAAGGCCGTCCCGGGCTACCGCGAGGAGCCCGACGTTCCCGAGACCTCGAACACGGAGACCTTCGTCGCGCTGCGCCTGTTCATCGACAATTTCCGGTGGGCTGGGGTTCCCATCTACCTCCGGTCCGGCAAGCGCATGAGCGGTCGCGGCACGCAGATCGCCGTCACCTTCAAGGAAGGTCCGCACATCCTCTTCAACGCGCTCCCCGGAGTGGAACCGCCCCGGAACCGCCTGATCTTCCAGATCCAGCCGGAGGAGGGGATCCTCCTCGAGCTGGGAACCAAGATGCCCGGACAGATCCTCCGCATCCAGAGGACCACAATGAACTTCGCCTGGCACGAGGCGTTCCAGGAAAGCCCGGAGGCCTACGAGCGCCTGCTGCTGGACGCCTGGCGCGGAGACGCCACGCTTTTCGTGCGGTCGGACGAATGCGAACTGTCCTGGAGCTTCCTGCAGCCCGTGATCGACAAGTGGTCCACCACCACGGGCAAGTCCAAGATCGCCCTGTATCCGGCGGGCTCGGACGGCCCCGACGCGGCGCAGGGGCTGATCGCCCGCGACAACCACGCCTGGGTCCCGCACGCGTGAACCCGGAGATCGTCGTCCATCCCGACCTGCGGGCGCTGGGCAGGGCGACCCGGGAGCGGCTGCGAGGGCCAGTGGTGGCCATTTCCGGCGGCTCCACCTTCGAATCGCTCTTCCCCTTCTGGGTGGAAGGGGGGATTCCGGCCGCGATGTTCATCCCCGTGGACGAGCGCCGGGTGGGCCTCTCCGAACCCGGCTCCAACTGGGCGGTGGCCATACGGCTGCTTCTGGATCCGGCCGGCCTTTCCCGGCAGGCGCTCCACTGGACGCCGAGCGCGGTCCACCTGGAAGGCCTGGTCCGCGACCTGGTACCGGCGGGTAACGGACGGATTCCGTCCATTCCGCAGGTCTGGTTGGGGATGGGCGACGACGGCCATACCGCGAGCCTGTTCCCGGGCGGCCCGGAACTCGACGACCTCTCCTCGCTCGCGCTGGAGACCACCGCGCCCAAGGCCCCGCATCCCCGCGTGACCCTGGGACTCGAAGTCCTGCGGAGCGCGGACGACCTCGCGGTGGTGGTGACGGGTCCGGCCAAGGCCGGCGTCCTGCGCCGTGTCCTGGACGGCGACCGGACCTTGCCGCTGGCGCGGGTCCTGGCGGGGCGCAAGTCCGCGATCTTCGTCGACGCACCTTGCGCGCGGGCGGCCGGTCTGTAGGAATCCCGAAACGGCCCAGGGCTCCCATTTCGCCCGCTTGAGCGAAATGGGAGGGTTCAGGGCTCCCATTTCGCCCGCTTGAGCGAAATGGGAGGGTTCAGGGTTCCCATTTCGCCCGCCCGAGCGAAATGGGAGGGTTCAGAGTCCGCCCAGAAGCGTGAACAGGCCGATCTCGCAGTCCCGCGCACCTTCGGCCAGGGCCAATTCGGCTCCGGGAGCGCCCGGGGTGAGATCGACCTCCGCCGGGTCCAGCACGAACCGGACGACGGCGTGGCCCAGGTCCAGTTCCACGCACGGCCGGCACAGGAGCGCGCTGTCCTGGTCCACGGCGATCGCTCCGTATCCGTGGCCCGATTCGAGCTTGTGGCTCGGCGTGACGCACGGAACCTCGGTGGTCAGGAGCTTTCCGGAATGGACGCCGGGACCGAAGGTCTTCTGGACGGCCTTGAAGGAAAGGGACCGCGTCGGCGAAGGACGGTGCGGTCCCTTGCGGGGATCCAGCACCTCGTTCGCGTAGACGGCTTCGCCGGAAGTCAGTTCCCGGATCAACGCGCCGCAGGCTCCGCAGACGAGGACTTCCCGGGGTGGGCGATCCTCCTGCAGGAAAAGTCGCAACTGCGACTCGGACGCCGGTCCGGCGTCCACCCACAGGATGTCCCACGCCGAAAGGCCCCTTTCCACCCGCTGGTTGGGCGACATCCAGACCGACCCGTCCGGACGGGCGATCGAGGTGTGGGTTCCCACCCGGCCTCGTCGGCTGTTCGGCCTCGGACCAGAGCAGACGCAGAGTCGCATGGCAACAAATAGTAGCGCCGGACCGGCACATCCTTCTGGTCTATCTTGCTTTCCCATGGACACCACGGCGGACACTCCCAGGCCTGCGACCCCCAAGCCGATGGGCCCGTGGATCCTGCAGGCGGCGAGCCTGTCGAACTGCCCATTGCATCGAACCGGCGACAGGCTGCTGGTCCGTCCCCCCGCGCTGCACCACGCCGGATCCGGATGTTGCCTGGTTCCCTTCCTGAAGCTGCGCACCCACCTGCGGGACGGGAAGGAAGGCGACATCCATTGCTCCTGGGTGGATTGCTCCGGCACCTGGAGCACCCGCCGCGAGGACTCGGAGGACGATCCGGGCTGGGACCCGGCTTCCCTGGAACACGATCTGGAGAACCGTCCGTTCCTGCTGCAACTGCCCCAGGCCGTGGCCGTGGCCTTGCTCAACGCGGGAACCCGGTGCGACTATCCCGCGGGGGAGGTGATCCTGGACAGGGGACAGGTCAACAACGAACTCTACCTGGTCGTGCTCGGTGCACTGGAAGTCCTGGAAGGAGATCTCCGCGTGGCCACCATCGTGCGCGGCGAGTGCTTCGGGGAGCTTTCCATCCTCACCCGCCAGCCGACCTCCAACAAGGTGCGCAGCGCCACCCCCTGCACGCTGGTCCTGGTCCCTCGCGACCGCTTCCACGAACTGCTCGCGCGGTACGGATCCCTGGGCACCCTGCTCAACCGCCTTCTGGCGCGGAGGCTGCGGGCCTCCAACCAGCAGCTGGAGAACATCCTGCGTCCCGGCATCTGGGGCAACCTGGAGGTCTTCCCGTTCCTTTCGGTGGTGCAGAGCATCCAGGCCAGCGCCATGACCGGACTCCTCACCATCACCCGCTCCAGGGGCCGGGCGGTGTTCGGGTTCGACAAAGGGCGCATGCGGCACGGCCTGACGGGCGACAAGACGGGCGAGGACGCGCTCCTGGAGATCCTGCGCTGGACCACGGGGATCTTCCGGTTCCAGGACGAGCCGATGCTCCTGGAGCCGAACATCTTCGGGGAGACGATGGCCGTCCTCCTGGAAGCCCTGCGGAAGTTCGACGAGATCCAGCTCCAGGAAAGCACGGCCAACGCCTCGACCCGGCTGGAGATCGCGGACGCTTCCCTCACGGACACGAGATGGGACCCGCAGACGACAAAATCCGACGATACGGAGGAAGCCCTCAGCACCCAGGCCGACGCGGACGGCACCAGCGAATTCGACATCGGGGAGCTGGGGTTGGATTTGCCGAAGGGGACTTGAGGGGATTGGAAGCGGTAAGATCTCGGTTTTCGCCAAGTGAACCTATTCCGCCTGGTCCGCGACACATCCGTCGCGGATCCGTGCGATCCCAGGAGACATCCATGAGACTCGTCCGAACTTTCGGTGCCCTCCTTTTGGCCGGAGTGGCCGCAACCCAGGCCGCATCCGTCGTCGCTCGGCACGGCGCTCTCCAGGTCAAAGCCAACCATGTGGTGGACCAGGCGGGAACCCCGTTCCAACTGACCGGTGTCAGCATGGGCGAAACCCAGTGGTGGGGGGATTTCTTCAACAAGAGCGCGGTGGACTGGCTGGTTTCCGACTGGCAGATCAGCGTCCTGCGTCTTCCCGTTTCTGCCGAAACCGGAACGATCTCGACCTTGTCGCTGCGGGACATCCAGACCGGCGTGGACGCCGCCGTCAGCGACGGGATCTACGTCATCATCGACTGGCACGAGAACAACGCCGCGCTACACACGCCCCAGGCGACGGCTTTCTTCTCCCTGATGGCGAAGAAGTACGGCGATCTTCCCAACGTGATCTTCGAGATCTGGAACGAACCCCACAACGACACCGCCGACTACATCTGGTCGGACATCGCGACCTACGCCCAGACGGTGATCCCCGCGATCCGCCAATACTCGAGCAACCTCGTGGTGGTGGGAACACCCGCTTGGTCGTCCAATCTGACAGGCCCGACCACGGCGCCGCTCGATCCCAAGGTCTACGGAAGCGTCGCGTATACCCTGCACTTCTACGCATGCACGCACAAGGTGAGCATAGGAACCACGGCGGCCACCAAGATTCCCGTGTTCGTCACCGAATGGGGAGCATCGCAGTCCAACGGCGGAACCACGGCCACCGGCGCCGACGACAACACG
>Ga0302319_10026696_pt1 | contig 10163 bp, 6 predicted proteins | sample Bog_T0_2_FD_203319 | JGI IMG/M metagenome (GOLD analysis project Ga0302319, IMG submission 203319) | Peat permafrost microbial communities from Stordalen Mire near Abisko, Sweden - Bog_T0_2 | ecosystem: Environmental > Terrestrial > Soil > Wetlands > Peat | place: Sweden: Abisko, Stordalen Mire...
CCGCGGGCATTCCGCGCAAGCCCGGCATGAGCCGCGACGACCTGCTGCACACCAACTTCAAGATCATGTCCGACGTGGTCGCGAAGGTAGTTGCGCAATCGCCCGAGTCGATCCTGATCATCGTCTCCAATCCGCTGGACGCCATGGCGCAGGCGGCATTTCGACAGGCGGGCTTCAATCGCGAGCGCGTCATCGGGATGGCCGGCGTGCTGGACTCGGCGCGCTTCCGGACGTTCATTGCAGCGGAGCTGAATGTGTCTGTCGAGAATGTTACGGCGTTCGTGCTGGGCGGCCACGGCGACACCATGGTGCCGCTGGCGCGCTACTCGACGGTGGCCGGCATTCCCATCACCGAGCTGATCGCGCCCGATCGGCTGGAGTCGCTGATCCAGCGGACGCGCGACGGCGGCGCCGAGATTGTGAAGTATCTCAAGGCCGGCAGCGCGTATTATGCGCCATCGGCCGCGGTAACGGAGATGGTCGAGGCCATTCTCAAAGACAAGAAGAAGATTCTGCCCTGCGCTGCTTATCTTGAAGGCGAATACGGCATCGAGGGGTACTACATCGGCGTTCCCTGCAAGCTGGGCGCAGCGGGCCTGGAGCAGATCATCGAGATCAAGCTGACCGCGGAAGAAGACGCTGCCTTGAAGAAGAGTGCTGAAGCAGTGAAGGAGCTTTGCGCCGTGATTGGCGTCTAGCTGCAAGCTCCGAGGCCCTTCAATCCGCGCCCTGGGAGTCTGCGCAGAGTGCGAAGTCTTCCGGGGCGCGTGCGCATTGTGCCTGTCCATTTGCGCATTGCCTCTTCTTCTGCGTGGCCCGCATTGACTGCATCGACATTGCCGCGCAGGCTGCGTACGCGCTTCGGTGCCTCTGCGTCCAGCGGTGTAGACTGCACTGAACAGACCGTGTGGAAGGAGCCTCACCTCCCGAGGTGAGTCGAAATGACAATCGCGTTCATCAACCGCATTGCCGCGGCAGTTCCGCCACACGACGTCCACACGGCATTTATCGCCTTTGCCACGGGAATGCTGCCTGAGGGAACGAAGCGCAATCTTTTTCGCAGAATGGCGCGCCTCTCGGCAATTGAACACCGCTATTCGTTTGTGAATCCGATTGCTACGGACGACGGCTCATGGAAGGATGCCGAGCAGGTGTACGTTCCGGGAGATTTCCCGGTCACCGCGCGGCGCATGCAGTTTTTTGAGAGCTTTGCTCCGCAGCTGGCGCACAGCGCGCTGGACAAGCTGGCGCTTACTCAAGACGAACGCAGCAAAATCACGCACGTCATCGTAACCTCATGCACCGGGCTCTACGCGCCGGGGCTGGACTTTGAGGTCGTGAAGCACCTGGGCCTCGACACGACCGTGGAGCGGACCATGATTGGCTTCATGGGCTGTTATGCGGCCATCAACGCGCTCAAGTCGGCGCACCACATTGTGCGCTCGGTGCCGGAGGCGCACGTGCTGGTGTTGAACCTTGAACTCTGCTCTCTGCACTTTCAGGAGACGACCGAACTGGAGCAGGTGCTCTCGTTTCTGGTATTCGCGGATGGATGCGCGGCTACGCTGGTAAGCGCAGAGCCACATGGTTTGGCGATCGACAGCTTTCTGGCGCTGCAGATTCCCGAGACCAGCCACTTGATTACGTGGCGCATCGGGGAGCTTGGCTTCGACATGCACCTCTCGGGCCAGGTGCCGGGCGAGATTGGCGGTGCGCTCAAGCAACTGGGCAGCCAGGTGACGCGCGGCATCGATCCTCTCAGCATCGATCTGTGGGCCGTGCATCCGGGCGGGCGCTCAATTCTGGACGCAGTGGAAAAGGGGTTTGCGCTTCCGCCCGATGCGCTCGCCGATTCACGCAGCGTGCTGGCTCGATTTGGCAACATGTCTTCTGCCACGGTGATGTTTGTCCTGCACGAGATCATGCAGCGGGCTGAGAGCGGGCAGCAGGGATGCGCGATGTCGTTCGGGCCGGGGCTGACGGCGGAGACGATGCTGTTCCATGCGGCCTGACGCAGCATCGACTTATCGTCGGATCAGTGCTGGAGAAATGCCACCACCGCGGGAGCCATTTGCGCGGCGCACCCGCCGGGCGCCAGGTGGCCGCATCCGGGGAAGACATCAAGTTCGGACTGCGGAACAAGCTTGTGCATTGCCTCGCCCTGGCTGACCGGGATGATCTTGTCCTCCGCGCCCCAGACCATGAGCACAGGCATTTTGAGTTGGGGCAGCAGAGCGGCGGTGGCGTCTTTGCCGGTGAGCATGGCGTCGAGGGCGCGATGGATGATCCAGGCGCGGTGGTCGGAGACGCGCAGGATGTCGCGGGCGAGAAACGCGGGCCAGTGCGGAGGATTGGGCATGAGCAACGCGTCGAGCTGGTCGAGCTGAGCCGCCGTGGCTGGCGTGAACAGCTTGATGTCCCAGACGGGCAGCACGTAGAGACCGGCTGAGTCAAAGAGCATCAGGCGGCGGATGCGTTCCGGATGGCCGAAGGCCACATGCTGCGCGATGGCGCCGCCCATCGACCAGCCGCCGAGGTCCACCTGCTTGAGATGTACGGCATCCAGAAACTCGACAACGATCTTTGCCTCATCGCGAACGGAGTAAGAAAACTCCCGCGGTTTCTGGCTGCGGCCGTAGCCGACCAGGTCAGGCAGATAAATGCGGAAGCCGGACTTGGCGAGGAAAGGCGCCAGGTCGCGCCAGTCCTCGGCGCGGCCGCCCAGGCCGTGGACGAGCACAACGACGGGGCCGTCGGTTGGACCCTCGGTTTCGTAATGGATGCGATACCCATCGACCGTCACCTCGTGGTTCTGGACGCCGGAGAGCGAGTCGCGCAGGTACATTGACTCGTTGAAGTAGCTGACGGGGCGACGCCAGAAGCCGACAGCTCCGACCAGCGCCAGAAGACCTGCAAGGACGAGCAATTTCTTGAACAATCTCAGCGGCCCTCCGTGTCCATCGCAAGGTTCTGTGCTCTTGGGTTCTGCGCTTTTTGCCAACCTGCCTCAATCACCCGCACGGCCACGGGGTCGAGCTCAAGGTCGCTGGGATTGATCCACTCCGCCCGCTCGGCCCAGCGGACGGCATCGGCATCAGAAGCGGCTTTCAGTTCCCCACCGACGACGCGGCAGAGGTAGTCGGCAATTACATAGTGGTAGCGAACGCGGTCGCCCTCCCGATGAACGCGGTCGAGGAGTTCGATGAGTTCCAGCACCTCGACGACCAGGCCGGTTTCTTCTTCGACCTCGCGAAGGACGCCGGTGGTGAGGGCTTCACCGAGCTCGAGCATGCCGCCGGGCAGCGACCAATAGCCCTTGAGCGGCTCCCGGCCACGGCGCACCAGCAGCACGCGACCTTCTTGCACGACCACCGCGCCTACACCCACCAGGGGTGTTTCGGGATACTCACGCTGCATCGAACCCCTCCTGCCAGTGCTCGTGTCTCCATCAACCAGCTCTCTCTTACCATAGTGTGCGGACCGGACTTGCGCGCAACCGGCTGGATGCGGTCAGCCTCCGTCCAACGGTTGATGCCGTGCAACTTTGCTCTGCGCGGTATCATCGAACAGGACGAGGCACACCATGTCGGAGTTCACACTGCGAATTGACAACATGCACTGCGGGTCCTGTGTGCGCCGGGTGAGCCAGGCGCTTGGCTCCACGGAGGGCGTCGAGGTGAAGGAAGTGCGCGTGGGCGCTGCTCGGCTGGCCACTTCACTCACTCCCGCGCCGGTGGCGGCAGCGCTGGCCGCGCTGGCCAAGGCCGGCTATCACGCGCGACTGGAAGACTAGGTGGCCGCGACTGCGACGCTGACACTGCCGGTGCTGGGGATGACCTGCGCTGCGTGCCAGCATCATGTGGAAGCGGCGCTCAAGGGGACGGCTGGAGTGCAGGCGGCTCGGGTCGACCTGATGGCCAACCGGGCGAGCCTAGAGTTTGACCCGGCGGTGACAACGCCGGCGAAGCTGGTCGAGGCAATTCGCTCGGCCGGCTACGATGCGGTGATTCCGCGTGCCGAGACCTCTCCTACACCAACAAATGCCGACGGTGCTGCCTCCAGGACAGCGGCACGCAAGGCCTGGATTACGCTCGTGGCCGGCGCTGCTGCGATGTTGCTGGCCATGCCGCTCGATTCCGACATGGGCGCGCTGGACCACGGGCTGATGAATTTTCTGCCGTGGCTCTACGCTCTGCCTGCCGCTCCACTGCGCTGGTTTCTGCTGGTGGCGACGGCTGCGCTGGTGAGTTGGGCTGGGCGCGGTATCTACCAGAATGCCTGGCGGGCGCTCATGCACGGCGCCACCAATATGAACACGCTGGTGAGCCTGGGCACGTGTGTCGCCCTGGCGTGGAGCGCGTATGCCACGATTGCGCCGGCGCCGGGCCGGCAGGTCTACTTTGACGCGGTGCTGCTGATTGTCGGGTTTCTGCTGCTGGGAAAGAGCCTGGAAGCAAGCGCCAAGCGGCGCGCACTGGCTGCTCTGGACTCGCTGGCGCGGATGCGGCCGGTGACGGCGCGGCGCGTGATCGGCGGTGTGCAGACGGTTGTTCCTCTGGAAGAAATTAAGCGCGGGGACCACGTGCTGGTGCTGCCAGGCGAGCGCTTTCCGGTAGACGGGGTGATCACGGAGGGCCGCACCTCTGTCGATGAATCCATGCTGACCGGCGAATCAATACCGCTACCACGCGAGGTGGGCGGCCTGGTGCTGGCCGGCTCGCTCAACTACGACGGAGCCGTGACCTGCCAGGCGCAATCGCTGGGCGAGGCCACGGTGCTGGCGCAGATCACACGCATGGTAGGCGAAGCGCAGGGATCGCGCGCGCCGATGGAGCGGCTGGCCGATCGCGCCAGCGCGGTCTTTGTCCCCGTTGTGCTGGGGCTTGCGGCAATCACCTTCTGCATATGGCTTTTTGCGGCTCACTCGGTAGGCGAGGCGCTGGCTGCGACCGTTGCCGTGCTGGTGGTGGCCTGCCCATGCGCCATGGGACTGGCGGTTCCGGCTGCGCTCACCGTGGCCGTAGGACGCGGCGCACAGTTGGGCATCCTCTTCAAGGGCGGCGAGGCGCTGGAACGCGTGGCGCACCTGGACGCGATTGTTCTCGACAAGACTGGCACGCTGACCGTGGGCCGGCCGGTGCTCTCCGGAGTTTGCCCGATCACGCCGCGGCTGGCCAATGACCTGCTGCGCCTGGCTGCGGCTGCGGAGGAGCAATCGAATCACCCGCTGGCCCATGCCGTGGTGGATCATGCACGGGCGCTGGGTCTGAGCTGGCCTCCGGCTCAAGAATTGCAAATTTATCCTGGCCGCGGGTTGAGTGCCAAAGTCGAGGGCCAGGAGTGTCTGCTGGGCAACGAGACGTTGTTCCATGAGTTTTCAGTGCCGCTACCGCCGCAGATCCGTGAGCCGCAGCCGGGGGTGACGCGGCTGTGGATGGCGCTCGACAACATGGCCGTGGGCTACTTTGACGCGCGCGATGCGCTGCGCCCCGATGCAGCCGAAGCGATTGCCGCGCTGCGAAACATGCGGACCGGCACCGCGCCGATGCGGGTGCTGATGCTTACCGGCGACACGGCCGCCGCGGCCGCGCCCATCGCGGAGCAGGCGGGCATCACCGAGGTGGAAGCCAGCCTGGACCCAGCCGCCAAGCTGGCCCGCATCCGCGCCTTGCAGAGCGAAGGCCTGCGCGTGGCCATGGTGGGCGACGGCATCAACGACGCGGCGGCGCTGGCGCAGGCCGATGCCGGCATCGCCATGGGCTCGGGGGCCGACCTGGCGCAGGAAGCCGGCGACGTGCTGCTGCTGCGCGCGCAGCCGGCGGCAATTCCCGACGCTCTCGGCCTGGCGCGCCAGACGGTGCGCGTGATGCGGCAGAACCTGGGCTGGGCGGTGGGCTACAACCTGCTCGGGATTCCACTGGCCGCAGGCGCGCTTTACCCGGCCTTTCACCTGCTGCTCACACCCTGGCTGGCCGCGGCGGCCATGGCGCTGAGTTCGGTTTGCGTGCTGGCCAACAGCCTGCGGTTGCGGGGATGGCAGCCAACCGTACAGGCCTGAACGGGATGTGTCAATTATTGACAAAGCCTCCCTCAGGGGCTGAAGCCCAACGGTTCACCGGGCGTGGCGATCGGCGCGGCTGAAGCCGCACCCTTTCAAAGCAGCCAGTTCCCGGCTCTGAAACGATAGACTAAGGACGGAGCCGGCCCGTGCGCATTCTGACCCGCTACATTCTCGGTGAGATTCTCTCCCACACGCTGATCGGGTGCGCGCTATTCACTTTCATCCTGTTCATGCGGGAGCTGCCCAACATCCTGAACATGCTGGTCCGCAACAGCACAACGTTTACCAGCGTGCTGGAGGTTGTGCTGTTCCTCATGCCCAACTTCTTCATGGTGACCATCCCCATGGCGGTGCTGGTGGGTGTGCTGCTGGGGTTGAGCCGCCTGGCGGCTGACAGCGAGATCATCGCCATGCGCGCTTCAGGCCTGGGCATTGGCTACTTTGTTCGCGTGGCGGCAATTGTGGCCGTGGGCGGAACGCTCATTGGCCTGGCCAACTCGCTGTGGGTGGCGCCGCGCGCCAATCAAGGCATCCTCGAACTGGACAAGGCGCTCGCTTCGCAGGCCACCTACGAGATTCAGCCGCGCGTCTTTTACGAGGACTTCAAGAACACCGTTCTCTACGTGCAAGACGTGCGCTCGGGGACAGGCGCGGCCAACTGGCACCAGGTCTTCATGGCCGACATTACGGATCCCGTATCGCCCAAGGTCACCACCGCGGCCTCGGCCATCGTGGTCAGCGATTCATCGCAGACGCTGCTGATGCGGCTGCGCAACGGCACAGAACATGACCCCGTGGCCGGCCATCCGGAGCAATACAACGTTTCCACCTTCGCCATCGATGACCTTCCCTTCACTGCCAGCCAGCAGAACGAAGGCCACCTGGGGCGCCTGGACACCGCCATCTACGCGCTGCCTTTGAACGTGCTGATCGAGCATACGCATGGACCGGACGGCAAGCGATTCCTGATCGAGTTGCACAAGCGGTTCGCCTATCCGGCGGCGTGCCTGGTGCTGATGCTGGTGGGTGTGCCGCTGGGCGTGACCTCGCGGCGGGGCGGCAAGAGCTCGGCCTGGGTCTTCACCATTCTCCTGGTTGTTCTCTATTATTCGCTCTCGCTCATTGGCATCGCGCTGGGGCGGCAGAACTGGATTCCCACCTTTCTGGCCGTCTGGTCGGCCAATATCCTGTTCGCCGTGGGCGGGATCTTTCTGCTGTGGCAAATGGCCAGCGGCGGGCAATTTCTGAGCGCGATTGCCGGCTTGGCCGCGCGCACGCCAAAGCCGCAAACAGCTCGGCCGGCAAAGTCCCCGAGGGCACCGCTCGGCGGCCTGCTCGGCGGACTTTTGGCACGCTACCGCGCGCGGCCCCAGCGCAAGGTTTCACGTGGCACGTTTCCCCGCATCCTGGATGAATATGTTGTGGTTGAGTTCCTCAACATGTTCATCGTGGTGCTGCTGGGCTTCGTGCTGCTGATGCTGGTCTTCACCGTCTTTGACCTGCTGAGCGACATCCTGCGCAACCGCATCAGCATGTTGACGGTCGGCGACTACCTCATCAACCTGACCCCGCTGTTTCTCTATCAGCTGGCGCCGCTCGCCGTACTCATCGCCGTACTGGTCACCTTCGGCGTGCTCAACCGCAACTCGGAGATCATCGCCATGAAAGCCACCGGCATCAGCCTCTACCGGCTGGTGGTCCCAGTGGTTTCCATCGCCGCTATCCTGGCCGTGAGCCTGTTCTTGTTCGACGAGTTCTACCTGCCCCAGGCCAACAAACGCCAGGACGCGCTGCGCAACGTAATCAAGGGCAAGCCGGCCCAGACCGTTACCCACCCGGAGCAGAACTGGATCTTCGGCGAGCCTGCCAAGGGGGAGCCGGGCCGTATCTTTTACTATCGTTTCTTTGATCCCGACCGCGATGAGTTTGCCAACATCTCGGTCTTCGAGTTCAACCCTTCAACATTCGCACTCACCCGCCGCATCTTTGCCGCGAAAGCCGTTTGGAACGCGGCAACCGACTCGTGGAGCTTTCAGAACGGCTGGGTCAACGACATTGCGGGCGATCACACGACTGATTTTCGCCAGTTCAGTCAAACCTCGTTCTCTGAGATTCATGAGGACCCGGGCTACTTCAACAAGGAAAGCCTGCAGGCGCAGGAGATGAACTTCGGCCAGCTCGATCGCTACATAGGCGATCTGCGCCAAAGCGGCTTTGACACCATGAAGCTGCGCGTGGCGCTGTGGCAAAAACTCGCCAAGCCGGTAGTGGCCATCGTCATGGCCGTGCTCGCCATCCCGTTTGCGCTGTCCATGGGCCGGCGCGGATCGCTCACCGGCATCGCCGTGGCCATCGGCGTAGCCCTCTGCTACTTTGTGGTGGAAAGCCTCTTCGGCGCCCTGGGCAATGTGAATTATCTCCCCGCCGCGCTGGCCGCATGGGCCTCCGACATCCTTTTCGGCCTCGTCGGCGGCTACCTGCTGCTCCGCACGCCCACATAATTCTCCACCGCGGCCATGGCAAGGGAACTGCGCCTCCGCAACGGTCCTCCGCGGCACGCCTCCAAGAAAACGGCCACTCGTTGACATGCAGCCGCTGTCGCCGGTAGGCTCCGATGCATCGATTCCGCACTGTCCCGGAGGACCCATGCGCTTCCAAACCGCCTGCCTGAAAGCTGGTTGCGCTTTCATCCTCGCCAGCTGCGCCAGTGCACTGGCTCAAAGCAGTTGCGACGATCTCGGCAATCTGAAGCTGGAACACGCATCCGTGGTTGCCGCCAAATGGATCGAAGCCGGCCCCCTCAAGCTCCCGGCCGGGCTCTCGGGACAGGTCCAGGAAGTCCAGGTTGCGCAGCATTGTGAAGTCACCGCGGTATCGCATCCGACTTCGGATTCGGAGATCAACTTCATGCTCTGGCTGCCCGCGCCGGCGAACTGGAACGGCAGGTATCTCCAGCGAGGCAACGGCGGCTGGGCGGGCATGATTCAACCCACATCGCTGATTCAGCCGCTGGCTCGCGGCTACGCAGTTTCCTCAACGGATGACGGGCACAAGATCGACAACCCGATGATGGGTCTGGACGCAAGCTGGGCTACCGGGCATCCTGAAAAACTGATCGACTTTGGCTACCGCGCCTTGCACGAAACCGCGACGCTCTCCAAGGCGATCGTGCAGGCTTACTACGGCAAGAGTTCGGCGCACGCTTACTTTCAGGGATGCTCCGACGGCGGCCGGGAAGCGCTCATGGAGGTGGAACGCTACCCGGAGGACTTCGACGGTGTCATCGCCGGCGCTCCTGCCAACCATTGGACGCACCACTTTGCCGGCTTCATCTGGGATGAACTGGCACTTGAAGACAAGCCGGCGAGCACAATCTCGGCCGCCCAGCTGCCGGCCATCCAGCGGGCAGCGCTGGCCGCATGCGATGCCCTGGACGGGGTGCGGGACGGGCTCATTGAAGATCCGCGAAAATGTCACTACGATCCCTCGGTTCTGCTCTGCCACGGGCCGGCCGCGGCCGATTGCCTGACCCAGCCGCAGATCGAGGCCTTGAAAAAGGTCTACGCCGGCCCCACCGACGCCAAAACCGGCGAGCAGATTTATCCCGGCTATGAGCCCGGCACCGAGGCTGTGCCCGGGGCCTGGGTGCCGTGGATCCTGGCTATGGCGCCGCTGCCCGGCTCCGCTCAGGACCTCTTTGGCAACGGCTTCTTCTCCCAGGTTGTTCACGAGGACCCGCACTGGGATTGGCGCACCATGGATTTCCAACTCGACGTGCGCCTCGCAGACGACAAGACCGCCTCCGTTCTCAACTCCTGGAACCCTGACCTGCGCACCTTCCGCGATCATGGCGGCAAACTGATCCAGTATCACGGCTGGGGCGATGCCGCGATTGCTCCGCGCGATTCCATCAACTTCTATGACAAGGTGACGGCGTTTCTGGCCCGCTACCCCGATCCGCGATCGGCCAATCCGGCAGACATCCAGGCCTTCTACCGCCTGTTCATGGTGCCCGGCATGACCCACTGCGCCGGCGGTTCCGGCCCGGTGAGCTTTGGCAACGACGATCTCGACTCGGCGCCTGGCATCCCCGTTGACGCGC
>Ga0302319_10026697_pt1 | contig 10162 bp, 10 predicted proteins | sample Bog_T0_2_FD_203319 | JGI IMG/M metagenome (GOLD analysis project Ga0302319, IMG submission 203319) | Peat permafrost microbial communities from Stordalen Mire near Abisko, Sweden - Bog_T0_2 | ecosystem: Environmental > Terrestrial > Soil > Wetlands > Peat | place: Sweden: Abisko, Stordalen Mire...
GCGGGAGGGCCGAACGGCGGATCGCAAGTGGTGAATGTACCGCTCTGGTACAGATAACAGTGTTGGAAGACATAGGGATAACCATTAGTCCCGTATCCGCCCATGACCAGGCCATCGTCGTTGATGTTGAGGACGCCGTTATAGGTATACCCGCCCGGGTAATTTAAGGTGGTGAAACTGCTGCCGCTGTACACGAAGCCAACGTTCTGTTACCTATGTCTCCGGAACGGACAGTTGTGTTCATGGTTGCGGGGGGCGGATTTGAACCGCTGACCTTTGGGTTAACATCCCATTGTTTACTGGCAACCCTTGTTGGACAGCTAACGGACAGTCAAGTTCCAGATCAGTTTGCTCCTTGCCCCAATTGGGCGCCCGAATTCCGGTCGTTTGCGAGGATTCTCATGTTTAGGGAACGACAGGGAACCTTAAGGATCGTTAGGTTATGAGCATACAGGGAATAGGAATTACAACAACTTACAAGACGCGGGTGGCTACCTTAAAACCTTGTAAGGAACGCTACGGAACCCTTATTGGACAGCTAACGGACAGTCGACTTCGGGCGACATTTGCTGCCGGGTTCGGAGTGAAGCTATGAGACTTCGTTCGCGTTGTCCAGGGCACTGCAAGTCTTCAGACTAGCCACATTTTTCGATGTTGGGACCTTGGGTACTTCCAGTCAAGCGCGTGCGCGGATCCTCTTATCGCGAGGGCTCCCTGCGGCGACCACAAGAGACAAACGGAGACACAACGAAATCCTCGCTAGTGTTTGTCACATTCACTTCTACTTGTTGCCGGTGATAGCTTCGCAGACAGGCACTATCTCCCGATCCGCTGTCTTCCAGAACATACTCTCGCAGCATGGGTCGCCCAGTATTCATAGACTCAAGCGACCAGAGTGCTAGGCTGAAGGTGATTTGCGACCACAACAATATTTTCCTGTTTGCCGACGCCTCGTCAGCGACTCGGGACAGGTAGCGCAACAACGCCGGACGACGGGCAAACAAGCAGGAACAATTGCTTCTCGTCTGCCCAATTATCCGGATACAAACTCGTCAACCCATTTCCAACTTCGCCGGCCTGAAGGGAGCGTGCCAGGCGTCGCCGGACACGTCGAAGATCTGTCGCGTGCGTGCCGACGCCATCGAATTTTGCGGCTACTCGGCAGTTGTCGGATCGATCACCGACCGAATTCGCGAGATTCGGTTGGCCGGAAAACCGCCCTGCTGGGCATGCTTACGGACCGCGTCTTCATCGGGGGCCACGTATATGCAGTAGATTTTGTCGTCCGTGACGTAGCTTTGAACCCACTGAATCTGAGCGCCCATCTCTCGCAGAACTCTGCACGACTTCTGCGATATTGCCTGGAGTTGCTCCGACGAAAGCCTGCCCTCTTCTGGAATTTCTCTTTCGATAACGAACTTCGGCATCGTAATACCTCGTATCTTAGTTTTAGTGGCGAAGAAGTTTAGTATCTGATCTCAGCATCAGTAATATTCACAAGAGTCCAATCATGGGCCCGCCCTCCGAGTGCTCTGTGTGGTTTCACTTCGACATCGATGCGCATTCAAGGATGGCCTGGGCTCCAAGCCATCGACACCACAAGCCATCTTGCCCAACCTGGGAATGGAAATATGGAAAAAGCTGCGCGTTTCCCCACATCCCCACACCCCAGCGAAGGCTACGTACAAATGTCCAAGTACAAAAGACCGATCAGGTCACGGCTACGGATCCCGTCGATCTATTGACCCGCGCAGGTCACGTGGTTGTTCCAGTCCACGAACGCGCCTTGCGGGTTATCGCGCCAGGCCCAAACGTGGAGCTCGAAGAATGAAGGGATGTTGAAGCGATTCGGGGCGCCGACGAAATTGAAAACCTGCCCGTCGAGCACCGGAGGAGTGTTGTTATTGGCGGCAAGCCAGCTCGCCGAGTCCAGGATGAACTCGACGCCTACGAGAATCATCTTGCCATTGGAAGGCTCGTAGATGAGGGCCTGCGGTTGCGAGGGGTCGAGGGTGAGATTGCCGAGCAGCGTGCCGTTGACGTAGTGCACGCCCATCGCCCCGTGGTCCGTACCGGCGACGCAACCTAGAAATGGTCCGTACCCGGCCGCAGTGGCGTTGTTGACATCGATGTACTGCCTCGTTCCTTTGCGAACGAGTTGCACCAGCGTAGCTGAAGAGGCATGTTCGTGAACGGCCCGCCCGTACTCGGAATTGTGGGTTGAATTTCCTTGTGCCATCGAGTACGCCGCGCAGGCAAATATCAAACAGCCAGCGAGCAAACCGAACTTCGTCTTGATTTTCATTTGATCCATTCTGGTTACGTTGAGGGATGAGAGTGTTGTGGTTGATAGAGAGCCTTCTGACTTTGAGCTTCGTTTGAGTTTCATGTGATCCTCCGCTTGGGTTAGTGTTTCTCTTCGTAACGTCGCGATTCTCTTTGGGGGAATCATCTCGACTTGCTTCTGGTATCGAGTTTCACAATCCCCCTGTATGTAACGGCGGAAAACGCTGGCGGATTTGATCATCGAGAGAGAAATCATTTTTCAGAATGCAGGTTCACGTCAGGTTCACGTCAGCGTTGACAGGCGAAACGGGAAGGGATAGGCTACACAGCCAGCGCTTCCCACGCGCTAGGGGCGAATTTGGTGGCGCATGAGGCTCCGAGTCAGGTCACAAAACTGTTGCAGGGCTGGCGCGCTGGCGAATGCAGCGCCTCAGACGCGTTGCTGCCCTTGGTCTACGACGAACTGCGCCGTCTGGCCCACCACCACCTGAGGAATGAACGCCCGCACCACACTCTGCAGAGCACAGCGCTAGTGAATGAGGCTTATCTTCGGCTGGTTGGGCAGAATCTACCGAAGTGGGAGAGCCGCGCGCATTTCTTCGCAATCGCAGCGCAACTCATGCGCCAGATCCTGGTGGACTACGCTCGCCGCCATCGGGCATCCAAACGTGGCAGCGGCGTCTGCATGCTCGCACTGGACGATGCCGGAGCTTTACCCCAGCGCAAAAACGTCGATGTTGTCGCGCTCGATGATGCCCTCAATGCCCTTGCTGAGGTCGATCCGCGGCAGAGCCGTGTAGTGGAGCTGCGTTTTTTTGCCGGCCTTTCGTTGGAGGAAACCTCTGAGGTGATGGGGATCGCGACCGCGACTGTGCAACGCGACTGGACTGCGGCCCGAGCCTGGCTCCATAGGGAGATTTCCCGGAGCCCCCGAACATGAGTTCGGGACGATGGGAACGGACCAAAGAAATTCTGGAGCAAGCTCTGCGTCTGGCGTCACAGGAGCGGCAAGCCTACCTTGGCGCAGCGTGTGGGGCGGATGCCGATCTGCGCCGCGAACTGGAGTCCTTGATCGCTTCTTACGAAGAGGCCGGAAGCTCATTCCTGGGTGCAGACGCGTCGGAAGTTCTACAGCTGACCCCGCCGCGCGCCCTTTCTTCTGGTACTAAGCTCGGACCGTATGAGCTTATCGAGTTGCTGGGTACCGGCGGGATGGGCGAGGTATATCGGGCGCGAGACGCACGCCTGGACCGCATTGTTGCGATCAAGATTCTACCCGCCGCGTTCTCCGTAGACCCTGAGCGGTTGCACCGCTTCGAGCGAGAAGCACGCTCGGCATCTGCCCTCAACCACCCCAATATAGTTACCATCTACGAACTCGGACAAGACCGTTCCTGTCACTACATCGCGATGGAACTAGTGGAGGGCAAGACACTGCGCGAGCTACTCGGCTCCAGTTTACTGCCGATGCGAAAGGCAATTGAAATCGCGGCCCAGATTGCTGAAGGGCTGACCAAGGCTCATGAAGCGGGCATCACTCACCGAGACTTGAAGCCCGAGAATCTAATGGTCTCGCACGACGGCTTCGTTAAAATTCTCGACTTTGGCCTCGCTAAGCTCGCATCATCCGGCGGAGGCCGGTCGGATATATACAACTTGCCCACCTTGCAGACTGCAGCAGGTCTGGTTCTAGGGACGGTGGGATACATGTCACCGGAGCAGGTCAGCGGGGATGGGCTGGATTTTCGGTCAGACCAGTTCTCGCTCGGCTTGGTGATCTACGAGATGGTAACGGGAAAGCGTGCCTTTCAGAGAAGCACGGCAGCGGAGACACTTGTGGCCGTTCTCCGTGAGCCAGCCGAACCGATCGCAATACAAAACCGCGACGCTCCTGCTCCGCTGTGTTGGGTTATCGAAAGATGCCTGGCGAAGGAGCCCGAGAAGCGCTACGTCTCTACGCGAGATCTCGCTAGGGAACTCGCAGCCATACGCGATCGGTTCTCAGAGAATCCGATTAGGCAGGCGGAAACCCGCCCGACCAATCTTCCTGTGCACCAGACTGGTTTTGTGGGGCGGGAGAAAGAAGTAGCCGCCGCCAAAGAACTCCTGCTGCGTCAGGGAGTGCGCCTGGTGACGGTCACGGGCCCAGGTGGGATCGGCAAGACGCGGCTCGCGACGCAGGTTGCCAGTGGTCTTGTCGAGCACTTTCCCGGGGGTACTCACTTTGTTCCACTCTCTGCGCTAAGCGACCCGGACTTGGTCGCTTCCGTGATCGCGCAGGCATTAGGGATCCGGGAGGCAGGAGGGCAGTCACCGCTCGAAACACTCAAGAGCAATTTACAAGATTCATTGCGCGCACCTGTGCTGCTGCTGCTGGACAATTTCGAGCACCTGGTTCAAGCGGTACCTACTGTGGCGGAGATCTTAGCCGCGGGGCCCAATCTCAAAATTCTGGTAACGAGTCGCGCGCCGTTGCACCTGTACGGAGAACATGAATTTCCACTGCCACCGCTAACCCTGCCGGATTCACGGTCCATGCCGTCAGTGGAGGTGCTGTCGCAGTGCCCCGCAGTCGCGCTGTTCGTGCAACGCGCCGCCGCCGCCAGGCCAGATTTTGAACTTAATCGAGAAAACGCTTCTGCCGTCGCCGAGATTTGCGCCCGATTGGACGGGCTGCCTCTGGCGATCGAGCTCGCTGCCGCCCGCGTCAAAGTTCTTTCGCCGTCTTCCATGTTGACGCGCCTTGCGAGCCGGTTGCAGCTATTGACGGGGGGCTCACGGGATCTGCCGCAGCGGCAGCAGACGCTTCGTGCGGCCATCGATTGGGGATACGATCTGCTGAGCGCTGCCGAGCAGAAGCTTTTCCGACGATTATCGGTGTTCGTGGGCGGATGCAATCTGGAAAGCGTGGAAGCCGTATGCGACACCAAGGGTGATCTCGATCTGGACCTGCTCGATGGCATGGCATCCATGGTCGACAAAAGCCTGGTGCAGCAAGTCGAGCAAGGGAAGGGGGAATCTCGGTTCGTGATGCTGGAAACACTTCGCGAGTACGCTCTCGAAAAGCTGGAAGTAAGTGGGGAGGCAGCCTTGACGAAGCGCGCCCACGCCGCTTACTACCTGGTGCTGGCAGAAGAAAATGTCACGGAGTCGAGCGAAGCGGAAGGGGCGGGGTGGCTGGAACGGTTGGGGCTCGAACATGACAATTTTCGCGCGGGCCTGGAGTGGCTGACTGAAACCGGAAATGCGGAGTGGGGGTTGCGTCTTGGCACTGCTCTGTTTCGCTTTTGGGAGGTTCGCGAATATCTAGCCGAAGGCCGGGACAGATTGGACAGGCTGCTGAAGTTGACAGAAGCGGGAGCTACCACGAAGCTGCGCATGCGCGCCCTTTTTGCAGCGGGTGTGCTTGCCGGGGAACAGGGAGATTACGCCTCGGCGGCTGCACTCATCAACGAAAGTCAAGACATCGCGCAAGCGCTCGGCGACAAAACGGGTGTCGCCGTTTCTCTAAATGCGTTGGCGGTCTTTGCTCGCGACCGCGGTGACGTCGAAGTTGCACACATCCTGTTCGAAGCGAGTCTTGGGCTGTGGAGAGAATTGGGCGACCAGAAGGCCATTGCCCGCGCTCTCAGTAACTTGGGGAATGTCGTCAAATTACAGGGAGAATATGGCCGCGCGCGCGAGCTATACGTGGAGTGCCTTTCGATCTTCCGGGGACTAGGAGATCGGACGGGCGTCGCTTGGTCGCTAAACTACCAAGGGGATGTCGCACACGATCAGGGTGACTCCGCCGCTGCTCGGACATTGTACGAAGAGGGCCTGGCAATCTTTCGGGAAGTCGATGACCGTTGGGGAATTGCTGGCACGCTCGCCGATCTGGGTAGCTTAGCGAGGGAAAAGAGTGATTATTCTACAGCGCGCTCCATGTACCGGGGAAGCATAAAAGTTTTCCAGGAACTGGATCACAGACGTGGAATTGCCCGCCTGCTGGAATATTTCGCGTGCTTAGCGGCCGCTCAACTCGAAGCAGAGCGTTCGCTGCGACTGGCGGGCGCGGCCGCTGCGCTACGCAAGAATATCGGCGCTCCGCTCACGCCTGCGGAACAGGCCAAACTGGAAACGAGTTTGCACGCAGCACGCCAGGCATTGACCAACAAGGTAGGCGCGACGGCCTGGTTAGAAGGTTGGGCTTTGCCAGTTGAAAGCGCTATTGAAGAGGTGCTGATGCCAGAAGATCTCTCGCCCCCGTCTTAGCCCACGAGGCCCCGAACGGGCCGCGCCTATGGCGAAGGAAATCCGGAGGAGAGGTTCAGCCAGTACTTACTCAGCGCTTGAGGGATCGAGAAGTCGGCGAACGGCGGAGATGCGATTGGCAGGGAGACCTACGCGTTTCGCGTGTTCATGGATGGTTGCCTCGTCTGGGGCGAGGTAGACGCAGTACACCTTGTCGCCAGTGACGTAGCTATGGAGCCACTGGATCTCGGGACCCATTCCTTTCAAAACGTTGACCGACTTTTGGGAGACTTCCCGCAATTGGGCGTCGGTTAGATTTCCAGCCCCCGGAATTTCGCGTTCGATGACGTATTTCGGCATGAGCATCCCTCTGATGTGCACAGATGCTAGCATGCAGAAGGAGCAGCTTCAAGACGCCTGGCCGAAGCTGCCCCTGGTTAGCGAAAATGCCAGGAACATAGGAAAGAGGTTGCCATGGATATTCGATCCCTTCAGAAGCCGTTGAAAGACCAATATCGCAATGACCCAAATTCCTCAAAAATCACAATTCGGGCGAAGGGTGGACAGACGGATGTACCGGTGGCATGCTCCATCGACATCGGACGTGCCATCTACAAGGCCGAGGCCCACAAGGGAGTCGGAGGCGCTGGTGCCGGCGCTTGTTCCGGCGACCTTTTGCTTGGGGCTTTGGCTGCTTGTGCGCAGATTACCTGCCAGATGGTGGCAGCCGCCATGGGCATACCGACTGAACGCATTGAGGTCACGGTGGAGGGAGACTTGGATCTCCGAGGTACCCTCGGCATATCAAAAGACGTCCCGGTAGGCTTTGAAAGTATTCATCTTCATTTTGATGTTGCTGCGCCTAAGGCATCACCGGAACAACTGCGCGCATTGCGGGAGAAAACAGAACAGTATTGCGTGGTGATGCAGACGTTAATGCGGCCGCCGAGTCTGCAGACTAAGTGGGCTGGTCACGATTGAACACCGGAAGCGGTAAGCTCTCAGGGGTCTCGACGAACGACAGTCAGCATAATCAAGGCCTTGACCCAAAGCCACGGGGAGTGCGCACGCAGCAAGCCGTTCATCAACGAAGGCTCGCAAAACCCCGATCTGCAGGTCACTCTGGCGAGTGTGGCCGGATCACGCGCATACGGGAAACTAACCCGGCTGGAACGACAGCCGGTCTTCTTGTTTTTCCGAAACGCTGGACGGGGATAATCCGAAAAATCAGGGTTCCGCTCTCCGAGAATTTGCTGGTGAAGTGGCGAGGTCACGCTGCTGCGGATTCAACCTGTCAAGCATGTGTTTCCTCTCACACTTACGTTGAAACGAGTTCTCCTGATCGGGTGGATTCGTCAGGAATCGGAGAAAAAGCGCGGCCTCTGCCGTGTGAAGGCCGTGTGTGATTCTGAGCGGTCGCGTTTATTTTGTAACAAGGGTCGATCCATCAGTCAGTTGCTGGCGGTTTTATTTCGGCGCGAGCACTCGAAATTAGGATTCATGGTCCAACGATGGTCCACTTATGGTCCAGGTTTGAGCCAAAACAGGCCGATCTCTGCCCTTAGGGCAGAGGTCGTTGCGCGTTACGAGTTCATCTTGGGATACCCGAGAAGCCATTGCGAGGCGAGCGATTTCAGCTGTCCCGTGCCGGCACGGGTTCGCAGGCATAATTCAGCTGGTTAAAACGTCTCCCTGTCACGCGGGAGGCCGCGGGTTCATCCCGTTGTTCCCGCCATACCTGTTTTTGCTCGTGCTGGTCCTTCGGGCAAGTTAGCCGGTGCGGTGTTTGAATGCTCTTCGGCGGTTTCATTGAGCAAGACATCGACAAACGGCCAGAGGTTGGGAGGAATGTCGTCCTCAACTGGTGCTACATTTGTGTGCGAGCAGTTCATAACTCTTCCCCGCGCGAGTAGCGCTGTCTTTGTTGGGCGAGACTCTGGGGTAGAGGCGAAAGAGTTGCTTCCGTTGAACGCAAGATCCCCATTTTCCGCATCCTTCCGATGAGAGTCGTGCGCTTGAGTCCGAGTTTCCTTGCCGCACCCATTGGGCCTCCCACAACCCAGCCGGATTCTTTCAGTGCTTTCAGAATGTGCCCATACTCGGCCTGCGCCAGCGTCTGGGGCTGAGCCACTCGTTTCGACCAATCTAGGTCCTCCAGCGGCGCTCGAAGTTCCGAGCCCGGCGACAAGATGACGGCACGCTCGATGAAATTCTGGAGCTCGCGGACGTTGCCGGGCCAGTCATACTCGGCGAGAACTCTTATCGTGTTTGCGGGAATGGTCTTGACTCTTCGATTGATACGGCTTACGCAATCCTCGGCGAAGAACTTAACGAGGAGCGGTATGTCCTCGCGTCGCTCCCGCAGCGGAGGCGCCGAGACGGGGAAGATGTTGAGCCGAAAGTAAAGGTCACTCCGGAATCGCCCTTCACTCACCATCTGTCTCAGGTCACGATGAGTCGCAGCCACCAGGCGCACATTGACTTGTTGGGTTTGGTTGCTACCCAATCTTTCAAACTCCCGCTCTTGCAGAACTCGAAGCAGTTTGGCTTGCAGTTCGAGCGGTACATCGCCGATTTCGTCCAAAAAGAGAGTGCCCTTGTTTGCGAGTTCGAAGCGGCCGATCTTGCGAGCAACAGCGCCCGTAAATGCTCCTTTCTCGTGACCGAAGAGTTCACTCTCGAGCAGGCCGAGGGGAATCGCGGCGCAGTTGAATCTCACATACTGACGGTCACGCCGTGGACTGAGATTGTGAACTGCACGAGCGATCAGTTCTTTGCCAGTTCCGGTCTCCCCTTGGATCAAGACTGTCGCGTCGGTCGGAGCAACGGTCATGACCTGTTCCAAAGTCCGTCTTAGGGCCAGACTCGAACCCACCATCCCTTCGAAAATGTGGCGTTCTTTGTTCCTGGCCGCATGGTTGCTTTCGCAGTGCAACTGGATGTCTTCCTCATTCGGCGCAACAGCATTTTGTCCTTCCTGGACGTGGCCATGCCATGCTGATCTCCTGCGTTCGCCGGGATCGTTGGTCGAGGCCACTGCAGAGTGGTGCCGGCGTGCGATATCCGTGACGGCTGGTTTCATCCGATGGTTGCCACCGGAATGGCTGTCCGATCGAGGGATTCGAAGAGGGCTAGCGCTCATTGCTGTTCTCCTGGGGTCTGATCAACCTTGGAAGAAAGCTAAATCCAAGTCATTGGTCAAGTGTTCCGGCTCTGGTCAATTCTTCCGAGATCTTATTCCCGGTGGGAGGAGACTAGAAGAGTTGTGGATTCTTGACCACATCCGAAACCACAGCAGATGTACTGCATTTTTCTGTAGGTTTGACCGGGCTATCGGATGTATGACGAAACGTGCAGGGATGCACTCAAGGCGTCGAGCCTGGCTCCAACTCAACTCAATCGTTGGTAACGTCTGGTCCGCGGTAGACATCCTTCATTCGAGTGAACAGAGTGGACCAACCGGACCTTTGCCCACGAAAGACGATGCGACCTGGGACTGTCAATTCAATATTGGTCCCCGAGTCGGCGGAGGTCGTTAGGTTGAGTTTTCCACTGATTCGATCAGCTCTCTCACGCATCCCTTGTAGTCCATAGTGCCCGTCCTTCCCTCGTGCGACGACTTCGGGGGCGATTCCTTTGCCAT
>Ga0302319_10026701_pt1 | contig 10161 bp, 4 predicted proteins | sample Bog_T0_2_FD_203319 | JGI IMG/M metagenome (GOLD analysis project Ga0302319, IMG submission 203319) | Peat permafrost microbial communities from Stordalen Mire near Abisko, Sweden - Bog_T0_2 | ecosystem: Environmental > Terrestrial > Soil > Wetlands > Peat | place: Sweden: Abisko, Stordalen Mire...
GCCGTCAGCTTCTCGACGTGGTGCGCAATCTTCTTTTTGTAATGCTCGGTCGACTTGCAAATCGGTTTTACGTCTGTCGGCCACTTCTTCAGATCGACCTGATCGCCTTCACGGACGCGGTAGTCGCTGATTTCTATTTTCATCGTAAGTCCTTTCATTAGCACAGGCCATGCTTGCCCGGCGGTCTGATCTCCGAAGCAACCCGGCTTAGGCTGGCCGCGGTCAGGCGCTCACGCGGCTGCCTTGGGCGCGGGCTCCGCACCGGGTGCGGCATTGGCATCCGGCTTGGGTTCTGGCGCCGGAGCGGTGCTGCTCTTGGGCTTGGTTGCGTCGTGATTTTCGGATGGGTTCATCTGGTTGGCTTTGGGCCTAGCGTTCGCGTCTGGGCCGGCGTCAGCTTCGCTTTTAAGCTTGGAACCAGCCTTGTCCGCGAGCTCAGACCCGGCGATAGAAGCCGCGGTCGGCTCGGCTAAGGCCTGCGGCTTGGTGTCGGTCTTGTAAGTATCCAAAACCTTGTAGGTGAGCAGTTTCAACGGATCTATCACCAGGAACCAAGCGAAGGCGTAACCCCAGACGATCCCGGCGTATTTCCAGCCAAGGGGTGTCACGAGCCCCGCACCATACACCGCAATCAGCGTCGCCACCGCCTGGGTTCCGCAGACCGCCGCCAAAAGGATTCCAGCCGGGCGTGTCGACCACCACGGGCCACGCGTGCGCGTCTGGAAGATCGTCAAATGCCCTGCAACCGACAGTTTGAGATACATCATGGTTTGGAGTTCGGGGTGTCCGAGCAGTAAAATACGGTCGCCGATATAAAAAAGAACGAAATCGGTTACGGGGCCAACAAGCCCCAGAACCGTTGCAATGCTCAGGACCACACGCATATTCCAGGCTTCGGGAACGTCCCTGTACCGTACATTATCGTACGCGATTGACAGGATCGCGCCGTCATTCAGCAACGCCAGCATCACGATCATCACCGCCGTGAGCGGATAGAAGCGGAGGATCAGAATAGCCAGCGTCATGAAAATCAGCACGCGGAGCGTCTCGGCGATGCGATACATCGCATAACTATTCATGCGCTGAAATATCTTCCGGCTCTCCTTGATCGCATCGATGATCACGGACAGGCCAGGAGTGGTCAGCACGATGGAAGCCGAGGCGCGGGCCGCGTCGGTGGCGCCCGATACGGCGATGCCGCAATCAGCTTTTTTGAGGGCCGGTGCGTCGTTGACGCCATCGCCCGTCATGCCGACAATATGGTTGTGCTTTTGCAGGATATCGACGATGTGAAACTTATGTTCGGGAAACACCTGGGCGAAGCCATCGGCATCCTCAACGGACTTGATCTCCGCCGCGGTTTCATCGCTGTTGGAATCGCCGAGGCTGGCGCCGTCGAGAATGTTGGTGCCCATTCCCAGTGTCTGGGCGGTCTCCTTGGCGATGGCCAGCGCGTCGCCAGTCACCATCTTGATCTTGACGCCCATCTGGCGTGCCGTTGCAACGGTGGATTTTGCGTCGGTGCGCGGCGGGTCAAAGAGCGGCAATACGCCCAGCAACTGCCATTTGCCGTCGGCATCCGCCCGCGCCACGCCCAAGGCGCGGAAGCCGCGCGCGGCAAAATCGTTGACGGCCTTGACGTAGGCTGGTTTGTCCGAATCCGCATTGGCCGACAATTGCAGAATCACCTGTGGCGCACCCTTGGTAACTTTGAAGGTGGTGCCACCCGCGCCTTTGATGGTCGCCTCGGTGCGCTTATGCACCGGATCGAATGGCGTGAAATGCATTATCTGGTAGGATTGGAAGCCGTGAGCGTCCGTCACGCCGCCCAGTACAGCCTGATCGATCGTGTCGTCACTGTCCGGGCGGGAGGCGAGTGCTCCGTTGAGGATGACTTCAGCGGCCGTCACGCCGCTAACCGCGAACGGCTCGCCCAGCGTCAGCTTGTTTTGTGTCAGCGTGCCGGTTTTGTCCGCGCACAGCACATCTACTCCCGCCAGTTCTTCAATGGCCACGAGCCTGCTGACAATGGCCTTCTTGCGGGCGAGCATACGCGCACCGACTGCCATGGTTACAGAAAGCACGGTCGGCATCGCGACCGGGATCGCTGCGACGGTCAGCACCAGGGCGAACTGAAGCAGGGTCAGCATGGGCTCGCCACGCCAGAGCCCGACCGCGATGATCACCGAAACGAGTGCCACCGCCAGGACAATCAGGTAGTCGCCGATCTTCAGCACCGCCTTCTGGAAGTGGCTGACGGTCACCGCCGTCTCAACCAATTCGGCGGTTTTCCCAAAATAGGTGCTGGCGCCCGTTGCGTAGACTAGGGCGCCAACTTCTCCGCGCCGCAGAATCGAGCCAGAGAAGACAGCATCCCCGGTCCTTTTTGTCGCAGGCAAGGACTCACCCGTCAGCGCGGACTGATCGACGGACACATCATCGCATTGGAACAGGCGCGCATCCGCCGGTACAATGTCGCCGATCCGCAAGCGGATCACGTCGCCCGGGACCAATTGATTGGCTGGCGGCCTGATCCACTTGCCGTCCCGCTTGACCCGCGCCTTGATGGCGAGGCGCGCCTTCAAGGCATCAATGGCATTGCCTGCCGCGCTTTCCTCCCAATAGCCGATGGCGGCATTCGAGAACAACAGCACCAGGATGATGAAAAAGTCGGGCCAATGCTGCACGATACCCGACAGCATCACCGCTACTTCGATCATCCAAGGTATTGGCCCCCAGAAATATTTGAGGAATTTTAGGAACGCATTGGTCTTCTTTTCCTCAAGTTCATTTGGACCATATTGGGCGAGCCGTTTCAAAGCTTCGGCCTGTGTAAGTCCCTCGGGCGACGAGCTCAGTTGCTTTTCTACCTCCGGCATCGCCAGAGTTTGCAAATGGTTTTGCGTCTTCGGCGCGATGCCCCGCCGCGGCGCCTTGGCCGGACTGGCGTTAGCGACATGGCGGAAGATCGACACCGTGGACCATGCCGCGAGTCCGGCCGCGAGACCCAGGATAATGCCGACGACCAGCACCGCAGGGTCCTGTGTCAGGTGCATTCCGACCTCCGTGGCATGGTGCAAAAATGCGACGCTTAAGCCATCGAGACCGTCTGCCACCTGCCGGAAGCCAGCCAGCAATGTGCTGAACGAGTCGGTAATTGAACTGATCGTCTGTGACATCGAGAAGCTCCGCAATGGCGGAACAGCGCGATCCCGTCGCCGGCTATCCCGATAGACCATTCAGTCCCAAGGTACCGTTGAGCAGAGCCGCGCGGCGAGGTTCGGAAACTACTCAGGTGCGCGTGCGATGGCCGGCTCAGTGTTCCGACCCTCGCTGCGCCGGACGGCATGCCGCCGCGTATCGACGATCTTGAACAGTTGCATCTAATACGATCCTCAATCTTACCCGCCCAAGAGTCTGGGCCAGATGCCACGGTCGGGCGCGACACGTTGGCAAATGGCGCTACCCCTTTTGGGACGGGGCCGGTTTCACTCCGCCGTCATTCAATTCGAACACCCGTGTGGTACCGCTGACGTAGTCGTAGATCTTGCCTGCCACGCTCAACGCAATGGGTGCGACGTTCATACTCTCCCCGCTGACCGTAAGGGCATCGTGCGTCAGTCGCAGATCGAGCGAATGCCCTCGATAACGGATGCGCGACTCCAGGCACTCGATTTCCGGCGGCAGTTCCGGATTGAACAGCAAAACGTCACTTTTTACCTCGATTCCCGTCGATACCCGCAGCACCTGGTCGACAGTGCCTGCCATCGCTCCGAGGTGGACCCCCTCGGCGGTAGTTCCATGTTGGCTGTCATTTACATCGCTTTGCAGCGCGTCGGCGAAGAAAGCCATCGAGCGTGGCCGGTCGGAACGGGCCAGCACCCAGGAATAGACTACACGGCACAGTGTGGAGCCGTACGAGGTACGTGCGACATAGTAATTGATGTTGTTCGGGATCGTATCGTGGTTGATCGGATACCCCAGTCGCGCGAACAGCTCTCCAAGTTCGTCCGCCGAAAAAAGATAGAACAACATGACGACATCGGCCTGTTTTGACAGCTTGTAGCGGTTAGGGCTGTCCCCTTCCGCTTCCAGAATGAGGTCGAGGCGCTGGATATCGGTGTATCGGCGGCGATAAGCTGCCCAGTCGAGCTCATCTAGCGCGTCGTAGCCCTCAAACTGGCTGATGATGCCATCGGCTTGAAAGGGAACATACATTCTGCGGCTAATGTCCTCCCACCGTGCGATCTCGGCCAAGGATATGCCAAGCCGTATCGTGAGCTCGGTGCGACGTGCTTTGGATATCCGGTCGAGCAATTCCAGCGACCGGCATATCACCCACACGGCCATCACATTCGTGTAGGCATTGTTGTTGAGGCCAGGTGTTGCTGCACCCGGATAGGCGTCATGGAATTCATCGGGACCCATGACGCCACGAATTTCGTAACGTCCCCGTTCGTTGTTCAAGGTTGCCATACTTGACCAGAACAGGGCAATTTCGAGCATTAGCTCGGCGCCGTAGAACTGCAGAAACTCGACATCGTGCGTGACCTGGAAATACTGCCAAACATTGTACGCGATCGCACTTCCGACGTGACGCTGGAGATAGGAATTATCCGGCACCCAGCGCTGCGAGTGTGGATTCAGATTTAGCTTGTCGGTCTCTTCTTGTCCGTCGCTTCCGCTCTGCCAGGGAAACATCGCCCCCTTGTGCCCGGCGGCTTGGGCGGCAGCGCGCGCTTCACCCAGCCGTCGGTAACGGTACGTCAGAATGGCTCGGGTAATTTCGGGCAGGCGATAATTGAAGAACGGAAAAATAAACAGCTCATCCCAGAAAATATGACCTTGGTAGGCTTCCCCAGTCCAGCCTCGCGCGGGGATACCGATATCGAGGTCGATCGAGTGGATCGAGACGGTTTGCAGAAGGTGAAACATATTCAGTCGAAGCAGCATCGAGACATTCAGTCTGAAGCCGGGAACGGCCGGACGAATGCGCACATCGAAGCGCCGCCACAAATCCTCCCAGACCAATAGATGGTCCGCCTTGACGGCAGCATATCGCCCGGCGCGCCTCGTGGCTTTGCGTGCCGCCAGCCCAGCCTCTGAAATGGCTTGATCGCGGGAGGTATACAAGAAGGCGAGCTTCTCTACCGTCAAGGACTCGCCCTGCTTGATGTCGACTGTTAAATCCTGCCAGATGTAACCTGGTTCTTCGACACCGCGACGGCTGGATTCGAGAACGCACCCGTCGATGAACATTTGCGTTCGTGCAACTTGCGCAACATGGAATCGCGACTGAGAGGTGCGTACCTGCAGGCAGACGCCATCTTCGCCGATGATCTGGCCTGAGAGATACTCCAGGTGCTTGTTGTTGAACTTGCGATAAAGCTTCGCGCCAGTGTTGACGATCCGCCCGTCGAGCCCCGAGCGGACCGTGACGGGTCCGGACCAGTTCTCGGCCGTCAGAGTCAGTTCCACCGCGCCCAGATGCATATCCGCCATCGAAACGAGGCGCTGTTCTCGCAACACGATGCGCCGCCCTTTATCCTCGAAGCGCACGGCGCTCAGCAGTAAGCCGCGCCGAAGATCAAGCTCCTGCCGGTATGACAAAATCGCAACGCGACTCAGATCGAACCAGCCCTCTTCAGCAATCCGAAACCGGAGCGCGAGCCAGTTGGGGAAGTTGACGAGATCCTCGTTCTCAATCGTGCGGCCGGCAATGTTGGTTTGCAGCCGGTTGTAGCCACCGGCGATATAGGTCCCAGGGTAATGAACGCCATCCGCCTCGGCCCAGGCCGCGGCCGCGCGGGTCGCGAAATATCCATTTCCCAAGGTACAAAGCGCTTCGCGGATACCCTCCCTGGCGGGGTCAAACCCATCGAACACCAATGACCATGCGGAGGCGTCCTCTGCCGCACGCGGAACCGGCGCTGGGGTTCTCACCACGATATCGGCGATGACGCCGCCGAACAGGTGAGATGGTTCGGCTTTCCGCCAGCGAACAAGATCATTGGCTCCCCGGCCTCGAGCGTTGCATTGATACGTCGTTCATTCCGATTGATCTTGATCTTGACGTGCCGACCACGCCACTGAACGCTGAAGGCAATACTTTCCCACCCGGCGGGTAGATGCGGATCGATGGATAAGCCGTCGCTGCGTAGCGAGAGTCCAGCGAAGCCAAGCACCAACATCATCCAGATTCCGCCTTGGGCCGCGATATGAATGCCGCCCGCTGACCCCACGCGTTTAGCAGAAAGATCAATGGCCGCTGTCTGGCGGAAGAAGCGCAGTGCCGTTGCGGTATCGCCCAATCGGGCAGCAACGAGCCCATGCATGGCAGGGCTCAACGAGCTTCCATGGCCGCAACGTGACGAATAGTAGCGGAAATTCTTCGCTGCCGAATCGCCCTCGAATTCTTCCGGCAGTAATCCCAGTAGCGCAACGACATCGGCTTGTTTCACGACCTGAGAGTGTTGCGTCCGCTCTCGCCCGAGCACGACGTCCATGGGCACGGACCGGCCTGAATAATTCTTCAGGTCGATGTCTTCCAGGTCGAAATAGCCGCTGAACTGCTCGAACAGCCCGGTTTTAGCATCGAACCCGGTCTTCATGGCTTCCGCAACATTCCGCCATTGCCCCAGTTCGGTATCGTCCAGACCGAGCCGGCTGGCGAGAACCTTCCAGCGCGCAGGCCAACGCTCGCGCAACAACGCGGCGGTATCCAGCGCGCGCCGTATGTTCCAACGCGCCATCACGTTGGTAAAGGCATTGTCGTCGATGTCCTCGTGATACTCGTCGGGACCGATCACGCCGCGGATGTGACTGTGTCCATCTGCCTCTAGCCCAGCGCGGCTGGCCCAGAATCGGCCGGTTTCCAGCAGTATTTCGGCTCCGGCCTCAAGCAGGAAATCGACGTCGCCTGTTGCATGCCAGTATTGCCAGACGGCATATGCGACGTCGGCGCTGATATGCTGCTCCTGCCTGCCGCACAACACGGCGACGAGCTTGCGGTCGGGGCCGATCACCTGCTCGGGTGTCATCTCCGCGCCCGTCCCAGCGCTTTCCCAGGCGTAGAGCGCGCCACGCCACCCCATTTCCGCAGCTTTTGCCCGCGCCCCGGCAAGCGTGTGAAAGCGATACATCAACAGTGTCCGGGCCGCTTCGGGCCACGTCAGAATGTAGAATGGCAGCAGGAAAATCTCGGTGTCCCAGAATACGTGGCCGTGATAATCGTCGCCGGTCAGTGCCCTCGCACCGATCGAGACCCGCTCATCGGCCGGATTGGCTGCGCCGTTCAGGTGGTAGACAGCGAACCGCAGGGCATGCTGTGCATCGACGTCGCCGGCGATTGTTACGTCACTGCATAGCCAGCGACTTGTCCATGCCGCCTCATGCGCAGTGACCACGCCGCGCCACCCGGCGCGTTGCGCCAGACCGAGCTTGTCACGAGCCGGCGGTCCGGGGTCTAATTCCAGCGAATCCATGCGCACGATGGCAACGAAACGTTCGAAACTCGCGAGTTGCCCGGGGCGGGTCTTCCAACTCCAGGACCATTTCAGTGGACCGACCGAGAGGGGTTGAACAATCTGGCCGTCGATCTGGAGCGACGACTTCGTGGCCAGTGCGAGGCGCTTCCCTGAATACCGTGTGTGCCAAAGGCCGAGAGTTTGATCAAGCCGATCGGTCGCAAGCCCGAGACCCGCACCCCCGGCCGAGGCCTCAAATGTGACATCGACCTCCCCGTGTTCGACTTCCAGCTGGATCAATTGCAGTCCGACGGCGCGCTCGCTCATTGAAACGAGGCGCAGCGTTCGGACACAGAGGCCTATGTCGCCGGTAGACAAATGGTGGCTTTCGCTGAGCAGTGCGCCCCGCCTCATGTCGAGTGTCATCCGATGCAACGGCACATCCCCGGGGTGACGCACCAGCGGGCCATCCGGTAGCACGATGCGGATGCTCAGCCAGTCGGCGGCCGGGACAAGTGCTTGTGTAGCCTGTTTGACGTCGGGACTATCGAATAGCCCTGCCACATAGGTTCGCGCTGGAATGACCCACCGCTCGCCTCTCGTTGTCGAGCGCCCACCCCTGACGCCCAAGAACCCATTGCTGATCGCGAACCGCGACTCGACGCTGCTTTCCATCATCGGCTCGAAGCCATCCACGGCGAAAATCCAGGCAGGATCTTCGGTCTCCGCCAAAATGGCCGTCATCGTCTTGAGGGCGGTCATGCAGGCTGCCTGCGCAGGCGACCCTCAGCTAGTTCGTCAACCGCGACCTCATCGAGACTTGCCACGACGATTTTCGCTCCTGCCGTTCGTAACCCAGCAGCGTCGTCCTTGCGGGCTACGCCGAGCCCCTCCATGCACCCGGCGCAGGCTGCCTCGATACCGGCCGGGGCGTCCTCGGCGACGAAACAGTGCAAAGGATCGATGTGTAATTCAGATGCCGCCAACAGGAAAATCGCAGGATCCGGCTTGCCCCTTGGCAGATCGCGCCCGCAGACATTGACGCGGAAAACGTCGAGCAGGCTTTGCCCTGAGCTGAGGCGGATGGACCGCATCATTCCATTTGCATTCTTTGAAGACGATGCCACGGCCATCGGCCAGCCCAAGTCGGCCACCGCTTGAACGAAACGAAGCGCATCGGGGAAGGCCCTGACATCTCCTTCCGCGATCAACTCCTCCAGCCGCTTCTGCTTGCGCGTGGCATAAGCGGCGGCCCGACCCACAGCGTCGGGCACGCCAAGCGCCTCGAGGGCCGCGCGGGCGCCGCTAAGGCGCGGTTTGCCCGCGACATCGGCCTGGTACATGGCAGTGGTGAAACGCTCAGAATCTCCGAATTCGCGTAGTGCCTCACGCCAGGCACGTTCATGCGGTGAGGCAAGCAGAACGCCATCAACGTCAAAGATTGCCGCTGCTAGAGTCCCGACTTGAACAGATCGTGGCGCCAATAGCTCGCGGGTAATCATGTAGTTGACCTTTACTCTGCTTTTTCCGAATCCGCCCGACGGATCCGAAGCCAATCCACTCGGTTAAGACGCTCGCGATATTGCGGGATGGAACGCACAACGGCCATGCGCCGTACACGGTCGTCGAGCTGCCCCCACTAGCGCGGTCCGCTGTCTGGCTTAGCGACTCTAGACTAGATCTTGCGAATTCGTTGAGGCAGGTTCGGAAACTACTCAGGCCGCGGAGGCAAGTCGCCATCTAGAAAAGCAGGAACGCGTATTCAGCGCACGCATCCGACTATAACCTCAAGAATCCGGGCGCATTTCCATCTTGTGCGCACAAGAGTGCACAAACACGGATTCTTTCGCCTGCTAATCGGTTTAACTCTGCTTAGCTGCGCCCGCCACGTTGAACAGCCGCAGTTGACGATCGCCCTCGGTAAGAGTGCCTGTCAGATCCGAGTCTATCAGGCGGATCGCGACTGCGGTTATCGTTCCGGACACCAAACGGCGAGCAAAGGCTTTCGATTGCTGGCAGGCCAAATGCTTATGGGCACCAAAGCATCGCCATGACCGCGATTGTCGCCCACAGTTGCGACGGCGCGCTTAGCGGCCATTCGTTTTTCACCTCGCCACCAAGTTACGGCGGCGTTGCGAATGGTGAATCCAACACGCGCGTCCTAGACGAACCTGTTTAGGCACGCGCGCGGAGGCGATGACCGCATCGTTTGCCACGTCAGTCGTCAGGTGCGCTACCAAATTGGATGGCTCGTCGCGGCCTGAGTAATTTCCGAACCTTCCCAGCCAGATCGCGCAAGTTTACCGTCGTTATTGTTAGACATTTTGATCTTGTGATCGAGACCAACTGGAATAAGCCAATGAGTTCGACAACAATCACAACGCACGTCGGTGTTGCCACTCAAGACAATGCACGCTGGCGGTATCTGAGTCTCTGCGTGCTCTGTATGATTATGATCGCCAACTTCCAATATGGCTGGTCCGTCTTCGTCCTTCCATTGCAAACGGCACATGGTTGGGCAGTTTCCGACATCCAGATTGCCTTCACTATTTTCGTCGCACTCGAGACTTGGGGTACCCCGCTTAACGGGTGGATCGCAGACCGTCTCGGTCCCAACCTTGGGCCGCGTGTCGTGATGGGTGCCGGGGGAGCGCTGATCGGCATGGGCTGGATCATCAATTCATACGCAGATTCT
>Ga0302319_10026702_pt1 | contig 10161 bp, 8 predicted proteins | sample Bog_T0_2_FD_203319 | JGI IMG/M metagenome (GOLD analysis project Ga0302319, IMG submission 203319) | Peat permafrost microbial communities from Stordalen Mire near Abisko, Sweden - Bog_T0_2 | ecosystem: Environmental > Terrestrial > Soil > Wetlands > Peat | place: Sweden: Abisko, Stordalen Mire...
TGGTCGGCGCGTAGCGCTCGACGACATGGCCGACGCGGTCCACCAGGAACTTCGTGAAGTTCCATTTGATGTCCTTGCTGCCCAGGACGCCGGGCGCCTCGCCCTTGAGCCAGACGAACAACGGGCTCGCTTCGGGGCCGTTGACGTCCATTTTGGCGAACATCGGGAAGGTGACGTCGTAGGTCAGCTTGCAGAAGCTGGCGATTTCCGCGGCGTCGCCCGGCTCCTGCCCGCCGAACTGGTTGCAGGGAAAGCCGAGCACGACGAGTCCGTGCGCGCCGAGATCGCGATAGAGCGCCTCGAGTCCCTCGTATTGCGGCGTGAACCCGCACTTGCTCGCCGTGTTGACGATCAGCAGCGCCTTGCCGCGATAGCTGGAAAGCGAAACGTCTCGGCCGGAAATGTCGCGTACGGCAAATTCGTAAATCTCGGTCATGCTCGCCTCGGTTCGGGGGGTGAAAATCGTTCACGCGAGTCGATCAGAGCGATCCGCCGGAGCCGATCGACCAGCGAAGTCGTGAGCGCGCGCAGGCTCGCGAGTTCGTCCGGTTCGGCGCCGATCTGCGCCGCGAGCGTGGCGGGAATGCGCTCGGCCCTTCGCCGCAGCGCCGCGCCGCGCCGCGTCAGCGCAATCTCCACCCGCCGTTCGTCGTCGCGCTCGCGTCGCCGCGTCAACAGTCCGGCCCGCTCCATGCGTTTGAGCAAGGGTGTGATCGTGCCGGCGTCGAGATGGAGACCATCGCGCAGCTCGCCGACATGAGCGGACTTTCGTTCCCACAACAGCAGCATCACCAGATATTGCGAATAGGTGAGACCGAGCGGGGCCAGCAGCGGCCGATAGAGGCGTTGTATGAGGTTGGTCGCCGCGTAGAGCGGAAAGCAAATTTGGCGGTCGAGGCGGAGGCGGTCGTCGTCGAACGCCTTTTCGCTCGCCGTCGCGACTTCCGGCGCGGCCATCGCACGCTCCCGATATGATGAGTGAAGCCACTATATGGTATGCCATATAAAACGCAAAACGCTCCGGCGCGGGCGCGCGCGACTTTCGCGCGGCCGGCGCGGCGGGGCGGCTCAGTGCGCCCGGATCGGCGCTTCCGATTCCGGATCGTAGAGCGCGGCGACCGCTCGGGTTCGGCGTTGCAGCGCGGCGCGCTGGTTGAGCGAGCCCTTGTCGGTTATCTCGCCGGCGTCGAGCGACGGCGGATCGGCGAGCAGCAGGATGCGCTCGACCCGGGCGGCGGAGCCGGTCGCCTGGCCGGCGAAGACGGCGAGCCGCTTGCGGAAGGCTTCGCGCACCTTCGGGTCGTCGAGGTCGTCGGCGTCCGCCAGCATCCGGCAGGCGTCGAGATCGGGGAAGATCAGCGCCGCGACATCGTCGCGGTCGTGGCCGGCGATTACCGCGTCCCTGGCGAGCGGCGCCAGCGCCGAGACCAGCGCGGCGCGCAGCGGCCCGACGCTGACCCAGGTGCCGGTCGCGAGCTTGAAATCTTCGGCGATGCGGCCGTCGAACAGAAAGCCCCCCCTTGGGTCGCCGGGAGCAGCGAAGCGCAGGGCGTCGCCGAAGCGGTAAAAGCCCTCGTCGTCGAACGCCTTGCGCGTGAGCTCGTCGTCGCGCCAATAGCCGGGCGTCACGGTCGGCGCGCGCACCCGCGCTTCGAGCTTGCCTTCGATCGGCGCCAGCTTGAGCTCGACGCCCGCCATCGGCTGGCCCATGTTGCCGGGCTCGTCGACGTCCATCAGGCACATCAACGCCGAAGGCGAGGTCTCGGTCGCGCCGAGGCCGGTGACGAACGGCATGTCGCGGCCGGTCTCGCGCTTCGCCATCGCGCGATAGACGTGGAAGATCTCCGGCGCGAGACCGGCCCCGGCGTAGAACAGCATCTTCAATCGGCTGAAGACATGCGCGCGCAGGCCCGCGTCGGCTTCGAGATGCGGCAGCAAGGCCTCGAAGCCCTTCGGCACATTGAAATAGGCGGTCGGCGCGATCTCGCGCAGGTTGGCGACCGTCTCCTCGACGCCGCCCGGCATCGGCCGGCCGCCGTCGAAATGGAACGTCCCGCCGTGAACGAGGGCGATGCCGAAATTGTGGTTCGAGCCGAAGGTGTGGCTCCACGGCAGCCAGTCGAGCAGGACCGGCGGCTCCCAGTCGAAGAACGGGAACGCCTGAGCGAGCATCGCCTGATTGGCGCAGATCATGCGCTGGGTGTTGATCACGGCTTTTGGCCGGCCGGTCGAGCCGGAGGTGAGCAGAAATTTGGCGATCGTGTCCGGGCCGACCGCCGCGCGCGCCCGCTCGAAGTCGACGCCCGGCGTCGCGGCGAGGAGGTCGGCGAATTCGAGCGCATCGGCCGCGTCGGCGCCGCGCGCGACGACGCGCGGAACGCCCGGCGGAGCGACGGCGGCGAAGGCGCGCGCGAAGGCCGCGCCGTCGGTCGCGTAGACGAGGCCCGGCGTCAGCAGATTGAAGGCGAACCTGAGCTTGGCGAAATCCTGCGAGGCGAGCGAATAGGGCGGCGAGATGGGACAATAGGGGACGCCGATCTCCATCGCCGCCAGGCCGATCAGCGCGTGCTCGACGTCATTGCCCGACAGCACGACGATCGGCCGCGCGGGGCTGAGATCGAACTTCAGCATCGCCGCCGCGACACGCATGACCGCGTCGAGCGTCTCGGCGTAGGTCAGCCTGCGCCACGAGCGGTCGGGGTTGCGCTCGGCGAGGAAGACCCGGTCAGGCGCCTCGCGCGCCCAGCGTCTCAGGCAGTCGCCGAGCCGGCGCGGATAGGCGGGCAGCGGTTCGGCGGAACGGACGAGGAAGGCGCCGTCAGGGCGGGCGACGAGGCTCGGGGTCAGCGTTCCGAGCACGGAAAGCGACGTCTCGCCGTCTGCGCGGATCGCCCGCATCGTGTCCTCCCGCCCTCAGCCCTGCCGTTCGGCGCCGGCGCGAGGCGGGCGGCAGATAGCTATAGTCTATAACGATCTTGTCAGTCCGACGCGGGGGCGTCAAGCAGCGCCGTGGGACGTCATCACAGGCTGAGCGTCCTGCGCACGCTTGCCGGCCAGCGCGCGGAATCGACGCCGTGCGCGGCGAACAGCGCCGCCGCCAGCCGGTCCATGCCGAAGGCGACGCAGGCGGTGTGGGCGGTCGCGCCGTCCGCGCTCTTGAGACCCCAAGTCTCGCCGAAATGGTCGCGGTGGCAGTTGAAACTCATGCAGGCGGTCGGCTGCTCGGCCGAGCGCACCGGGATCATCAGCTCGAACTTCAGCGCCTGTTCGACCTGGAAGCGGCCGACCATCGCGCCGCCGCGGCCGAAGAACGGGTCGCTCGCCGGATCGACGCGCGACGTGAGGCCGAGCGCGTCGACGAAATCGCCGGCGCGCGCCTTCCAGTCGTCGCGAAACGCCGTCGCCGCGTCGGGCGCGCCGATGAAGACGAATTCGCGCATGCGGAACGATTGCAGACGGTCGAGGTCGCGCGACGGCTCGCGGCGGAAGCAGTCGGAGGCGACGTCGAAGATGAGCCCGTCGCGCGCAATCGCGCCGCGCCGCGCCGCCAGCGGGTAGACCGGGTAGCAGGCCGCCGGGGCGAGCACGAGGTCGCTCGCCTGCAAGCCGTCGGTCCAGGTCCCGCCCGAGTCAAAGCGGTCGACCGCCGCGCCGATCGCCGCGTCGTCGCCGCCGAGCGCGCAAACGCAGCCGAGCAGATGCGGGAAGCTCTTGAGGTAGCCCGACTTCTCGATCAGCGCGCGACTGACGACGGGGGGAAAGCGCACGATCTCGGCGCGCGGATCGCGAGCTTGGGTGATCAGCGCGCCGAGCCCTTCGACGACAGCCTCGTAAGCGCCGGAGCGGCCGTAGACGCCGTCGACGCCGGTCGGATGGAACAAGGCGTCGAGGATCGCCTCCTGCGAGGCGGCGGGCTGGCCGAGGCGATTGGGCGCAATGTTCATGGCGGCTCCCTCGTCGGATGTCAGAGGCTCAGCGCGGTCGGCGTCTCGCTCATCAGCGCGGCGGGATCGGCGCTGGCGAGGATGCGGTCGTTGTTGATCATGATCGGCGACGACAGGATGTCGCGCAGGAAGCGGCCCATGGCGAAGGGGCTGTCGTTGCGGTAGCCGGCGAGGCCACAGATGCGCATCGCGGTCAGCACCGTCTGGGTCGCCAGCTCCGAAGCTTCGACCTTGAGCAGGGTCAACGCGAGCTGCGCCTCGGTGGTGGCGAGGCCGCCGGGATCGGCGGCGCGCCGCTCGAAGTTGGCGACGCCCGCCTGCACCGCGCCGCGCAGGGTCTCGAGCGAAAGGCGCGCGCGGGTGAGCTGCGCGGCGGCGGGCGGCATGCGGCCGCCGGCGGAGCGCGCCGCCTGGCGGACGAAGGCGCGGGCGCGGGCGACGGCGCCGGCGGCGACACCGCACCACGCCGCGCTCCAGAACATATGCGCGTAGGGCGCCATCGTCTGGCTGTGGATGCGCTCGTAGGGGTCGGCGAGCACCTGCTCGGCCGCGCCTTCGGCGCGCAGGATGAAACCGACGCTGCAGGTGCCGCGCATACCCAGCGTGTCCCAGGTCTGGGTCGGCTCGAGCGTGTAGTCTTCGCGGCGGAAGACGACCAGGACCTGATCGGATTTCGCTGCGCCGTCGGAGCGGCGCGCGGTGGTGACGAGCGCATCGGCCTCGCGGCCGTAGGATATGCAGGAGGCGTCGCGCTCGAGCGAAACGCGTCCGCCGCTGACGCGCACCGGCGCCTCGCTCGAGCGGATGTCGGCGCCGTTCCCGCCCTCGGTGGTCGAGGACGCGAGCAGCAGTTGTCGTTCGGCGACCTCGGAGAGGAAGGCGAGCTGCCAGGCGCTGCCGCGGGCGTGGCGCGCGAGGCAGGCGATCTTCACCTGATGCATGGCGAAGATCATCGCCGTCGAAGCGCAGGCGCGGCCGAGGATCGCCGCGACGTCGACGACGTCGGCGACGCGCGCGCCGTCGCCGCCGAGTTCGAGGGGAACCAACATGCCCAGCAGCCTTTGCTCGCGGATGGCGGCGAAGGCTTCGGCAGGGAAGCGCGCGTCGCGGTCGACAGCGTCGGCGTTCAGCTCGGCGATCGCCGCGGCTCGCTCGGCGCGGGCGATGAAGTCGCGCGATCCCGGCGCTTCGCCGGCTCTGGAGCGTGCGGCGCGAGGCGAGAGCGGGCTTACGTTGAGGCTCATGAGGCCAACTCCCAATCGCGATCGCAGAACGACTGAGGAGGCGCTGCCTTCTACGTAACTTTGCCGCGCCTGGCAGCAGTTCTGCGCATAGGCTTTGCTGCAGACTGAGCGATAGCCGAGTTCGCTAGGATGATCGACAAATGCGATGCTTAATTATTAACGTTTCATTAACGCCATTGCTGAAACTCGGCGCTATCCGGGTGCGCGTTAGTCTTAACGCGCAAAGGCAGAGCCGAAGAACGATTCAAATGTTAGACACGTCGCCGTGCTATCTTGCGACGCAACTCAGGTCATGAGCGCAAACGCCGTCTCTGACGCCCGACTCGGCGATCTCGCCCGCGAATTCGCGCCGGCCTTGCCCGACGATCCGCAGCGCGCGCGCGAGGCCAACCTGCAGGAGGCGGGGCTGACCTCGATGGCGACCGTCAGGCTGATGCTGGCGGTCGAGGCGGCCTATGACGTCGCCATCCCCGACGCCGAGCTGACGCCGGAGAACTTCCGCTCGATCGCGGCGATCGCGGCGCTGCTTGCGCGCCTGCGGGCGGCGTGACCGACGCGCCCGCCGCCGTCGATGCGCGCGCCGGGCTCGATCCGCGCGCGCGCCGGTTCCTCGATCTCGTCGCTGCGGCCGGCAAGACGCGCCAGGGCGCGCCGACGCTTCAGGAATTGCGCGTCGCGACCGACGGCCTCGCCGCCTTCGCCGCGCCGCCGCCGCCGGCCGAACGGCGCGACGACGTCGTCGCCGCCGGCCGCATCGCCGTGCGCTTCTATGCGCCGCTGGGCGCCGCCGACGCGCCGCTGCCGGCGCTGGTCTATTTCCACGGCGGCGGTTGGGTCTCCGGCGGGATCGCCAGCCACGACGCGATCTGCGCGACGCTCAGCGCGCTCGGACTCTGCCGGGTGATCGCAGTCGACTACCGCCTCGCGCCCGAGCATCGTTTTCCCTCCGCGCTCGACGACGGCCGGGCGGTGCTCGAGGCGATCGCCGCCCGGCCGCGTCGCCACGGCGTCGATCCGAAGCGGCTGGGCGTCGCCGGCGACTCGGCAGGCGCCAATCTCGCCGTTGTCCTCGCGCGCGAAGCGACGACGCCGCTGGCGTTGCAATTGCTGCTCTGCCCGGTTCTCTCGCCGCTCGCCCGCTCGCGCGCCGAACGCGCGAGCGGCTGGCTGATCGAGGAGCGGACGATGGCGGCCTATTGGGACGGCTATCGCGTCCCCGGCCTTTCGCCCGACGATCCCCGCGTCGCGCCGCTCTCTGGCGGCGGCTTCGCCCGGATGCCGCCGGCCCTCGTCCATGTCGCCGAATTCGATCCCTTGCGCGACGAGGGCGCGGCCTACGCCGCGGCGCTGACGGCGGCGGGCGTTCGCGCCGACCTCACCGTTCACGCCGGCCTGATCCATCATTTTTACGGCCTCGGCGGCGTCGTCCCCGCGGGCCAGGCGGCGTTCGGACGCGTCTGCGACGGGCTCAGGCGAGCGTGGGCCGTTGGCGCGCGAAGCTGGCCGTGCGCGCCCTGCGGCGCCGGCCGCGCTGGTCTGCGACGATCGCTAAGGGTGGACGGGGCTCGTGCGGACCTTGGCGGCGTCGGCGACCGGCTGATCGGGCTCGCCTCCATGCGCGGCGGCGGGGGTGAAATCGCCGAGTGCGGGACCTGCGACGATTTTCCGCTTGATTTGCCTCACAACCGGATTGGCGCGACACGCTACGCCAAGCGGGGGTCGCAACTGCGAGGATTGACATGGCCAGAATCGTATTCATCGACGCGCTCGAAATTCTCGACTCGCGCGGCAATCCGACGGTGAAGGTCCGCATCGGGCTCGACGATGGAACACACGCTTCGGCATGCGTGCCCTCCGGCGCCTCGACCGGCGAATACGAGGCGGTCGAGCTGCGCGACGGCGACAAGGCGCGCTACGGCGGCAAGGGCGTCAGGAAGGCGGTCGCCAATGTGGTCGAGAAGATCGCGCCGGCGCTGGTCGGCCGCGATGCGACCCGCCAGGGCGAGATCGACGGACTGATGCTCGGGCTCGACGGCACGCCCAACAAGGGCGCGCTCGGCGCCAATGCGATCCTCGGCGTGTCGATGGCGGTCGCACGCGCGGCGGCCGAGTCGGCCAAACTGCCGCTCTACGCCTATCTCGGCGGCGCGGGCGCCAACCGCCTGCCGGCGCCGATGATGAACATCGTCAATGGCGGCAAGCACGCCGAGAATTCCGTCGACTTCCAGGAATTCATGGTCATGCCGATCGGCGCGCCGAGCTTCGCGGAAGCGCTGCGTTACGGCGCCGAGACGTTCCACACGCTCGCCAAGCTGCTCAAGGGCAAGGGCTACGCGACCTCGGTGGGCGACGAGGGCGGTTTCGCCCCCAATCTCGGCAGCAACGAGGAAGCCTGCGAACTGATCGTCGCGGCGATCGAGAAGGCCGGCTACAAGCCCGGCAAGGACATCGCCATCGCGCTCGATCCAGCGGCGAGTTCGTTCTTCGACAAGGGCGCCTACGACCTCGCCAAGTCAAAGGGCGGCCGCAAGTCGAGCGACGAGATGATCGCGCTCTACGGCAAATGGATCGACCGCTTCCCGATCGTGTCGATCGAGGATGGGCTCGACGAGAACGACTGGTCCGGATTTGCGCGCCAAACCGCCGCGCAGGGCGGACGCATCCAGATCGTCGGCGACGATCTGTTCGTCACCAATCCGGAGTTCATCGCCCGTGGCGTCAAGGAGAAGGCCGCCAACGCGGTGCTGATCAAGCTCAACCAGATCGGCACGGTGTCGGAAACGATGCAGGCGATCGCGCTGTGCCGCAAGGCGGGCTGGGGTTATGTCGTCTCGCACCGTTCCGGCGAGACGGAGGACGCCTTCCTCGCCGATTTCGCCGTCGCGATGGGCGGCGGCCAGATCAAGACCGGCTCGGCGAGCCGCAGCGAGCGCATCGCCAAATACAACCGCCTGCTCGAGATCGAAGTCGAACTCGGCCGCGCCGCAGTCTACGGGTCGCCGTTTGCGTGAGAGGGCGCGCGACGCTTCAAGACCTTCTCCCCGCTTGCGGGGAGAAGGTTGATGCGTGCCTATCCGGTTAACGCAGACACGCACTACATATAGGGCGGCGGGTAGCCCGAGTCGTTGGCCGTGCCTGGCCGAGGGCGGACGGGCAGGTTCCGGACGATCGGAAAAGAAAGAGGACGTCGCCCACCGGGTTTCATCAACTTACGTAAGTGAGAGTTAGTCGGTTCGTGCGATCGTGGCCCGGTCTTTCGCGAAGAGTGTCACGTATGCGGAACGTCCTTGGCCGTCTGATCATTGTGGGTCTGTTAGCGCTGACGGCGTCATCGGCGGCCGCGGAGACGGGCGACGAGTGGCTTCGCCGTCAGGTGCTGCTGACGATCGCGCCGGGCGTGACCTGGAAGGTCGCGCGCGCCCAACTGATGATGAAATTCGACATCAGCGACCCGGATCATGAAGGCGTGAGCCGCAAGAGCCTCGACAAGGCGGCCCGGCTATACAATACGAGCCTCGACAATCTCGTGCCGCTCGACCTCGCCGCGAACGGCGAAGGGATTGTCACCCGAGAGGCCTACGAGGCTGCGGTTCGCAAGGTTTACGTTCAGCTTCGCCCCGATCCCGACGCTCCGATAACGGCCGCCGAGGCAGCCGCCGCATCGCAGGCGTTTGAGCAGGCGGACATGACGCGTCGCCAGGAGGAGGAAGCGGCCAGACGAGCCGCCGCGGAGGCGGCGCTCGCCGCAAAATGCGGCCTCGTCCCGACCGCTCCTGAATCCGAGGTCGTCCTCGTCGGCGCCTATCGCGGCGCCGGCATGTCGACGGCCGCGATCGGCGACGAGACCGTCGAGGTCAGCGTCGCCGATGTCGTGGTCGAGGCGGGCGACAAGCCGATTCGTTTGCTGCTGTCGAGTTTCGTTCCCACCATCTGGCGACTTTCCGGCCATGTCGAGCGTCTCGAAGCCGTCGAAGCTTCTGCCGAAAGCGGAAGGCTTGCCGACAGCGATCGCGTCGGCATGATCGGTGTCGCCAAAGACAAAGTCAGCTTCGCTTCCGACAAAGCCTGCGCCAGAGTGTTGTGGCAACGCACGGAGCAGAATCCTTTACTCCGCGTTCCGCTCGTCTTTGGTCGCGCGCCGAAAATATCGTGGGCGGGTTCGCCCGCGTCGCGCATTTCCGTTCCTTCGGGGGCCGTCGAGAAGCCGGGGGCGCTCGACGGCGCTGAACCGCTGCCGAGCGAAGGTCCAGCCGCTCTCGAATGGCAAGTCATGCTCAAGGACAATCCGGGTGGCCTGATCGCGATTGACCCCACGCAAGTCGTCGCGCCGGCGCCCGTCGCCGCCTACGCGGTGCTCCCCCAAGCGGCCGGCCTCGCCAAGCTCGTTGAGGAGGGCGCCTTGCAGCCCGTCTACGGAGCGGATTTCCGATCGAAAGCCGCTGATATCGCCGGAAACCAGGGGCAGCATCGGCCCAACGGCTTCCTGATCCTGCGAAAGATCAGGTTCCCTGCCGGGCTCTACGGCGGTTACGCCGTGGATTTCGCGCTCATGCCGGGCGTGCCGCTCCCGGACGGTGATCACGGTCATGGAAAGCTCCTGAGTTTCGACACGGCCGAACCGGTCAAGGGAGGCACAATCCCGTGATCTCGCCAGCTCGTAATGCCGCAACTTAGTGTCGGCTATCGAGAAACGATAGATCGCGATTGAATGGCGTCCATGGGCGCATTGCCGGCGCCAAACGAGGTGTCTGGTCGCCTCTATATGTAGTGGGTGTATGCGTCAATCGGATAGGCACGGGCTGATGAAGGGTTGCTAGGTCGGGCCCAAGCGGCTCGGCGAATCTCCCAGTCTCTGCCAACCCTCTCCCCGCTTGCGGGCTAGCGGATTCACACATCGCAACTCGAAATCTTCTTGGTCCGCTGTGCCCGATCCGGGCTCGGCGTCCATAGCCGGTCGAAAGACGGGCGTTCCT
>Ga0302319_10026707_pt1 | contig 10160 bp, 6 predicted proteins | sample Bog_T0_2_FD_203319 | JGI IMG/M metagenome (GOLD analysis project Ga0302319, IMG submission 203319) | Peat permafrost microbial communities from Stordalen Mire near Abisko, Sweden - Bog_T0_2 | ecosystem: Environmental > Terrestrial > Soil > Wetlands > Peat | place: Sweden: Abisko, Stordalen Mire...
CTGGCGCGCGTTTGGCCATGAGCACCGACTCCTTCGTCGTGCAGCCCTTGTTTTTCCCCGGCGGTTCCATCGGCGAGCTGGCCGTCAACGGCACCGTCAACGATCTCGCCGTCTCCGGTGCAGAGCCGAAGTTCCTCAGCGCCAGCTTCATCCTTGAAGAAGGCTTGCCGCTTGCGCAACTGGCCGCAATTGTCGAAGACATGTCAAAAGCCGCGGCTGCTGCGGGCGTACAAATCGTCACTGGAGACACCAAGGTCGTCGAGCGCGGCCATGGCGACGGCTGCTATATCAACACCGCCGGCGTCGGCCTGCTGCGCCCCGGCATCAACGTTGGCCCGCATCGCGCCCAGCCCGGCGACGCGGTCATCGTCTCGGGAACCATCGGCGATCACGGCATGGCCATCATGAGCGTGCGCGAGGGTCTCGAATTCGAGAGCCAGATCCGTTCCGACTGCGCCGCTCTCAACGGCATGATCGCCGCGGTTCTCAGCGCCGTCGGTCCGGCTGTGCACGTCATGCGCGATCCCACGCGCGGCGGCCTTGCCTCCACGCTCAATGAGATCGCGAACTCCTCCAATGTCGGCGTCGCCATCGACGAAACAAAACTGCCGGTTCGTCTTGAAGTGCAGTCCGCCTGCGAGCTGCTCGGCCTCGATCCCGTGTATGTCGCCAACGAAGGCAAAGCTGTATTCTTTGTCGCTCCCGAGGCAGAGCACCTGGTTCTTGAAGCGCTGCGCGCTCACCCGCTGGGCCGCGCCGCCACGCGCATCGGCTACGTCACCTCCGAGCACAAGCGCATGTTAGTAGCCCGCACAGCCATGGGCGCAAACCGCGTCATCCCCACCCAGATCGGCGAACAGTTACCGCGCATCTGCTAGCGTCCTGTTTCTGTAATTCAACAATATTAGCTTGTCATCCTGAGCGCAGAAAGCCGCGCATTTTGCGGCTTTCGCAGTCGAAGGACCTGCGGTTGTTTCTGCTAATCTAGGCGACGAACAGAAGTGATGCTCACTTAATTCCTCTTATAGCTTTCCCCCAATCCAAATAACTCACATAATCCCATCAATAACTGTCTCGTTTCGAGTCAGTATTAAGTACTTCTGTGATCGCTGCCTCTGGATTCTTATAAGACATTCAGGAAAGTTGCAGAATTTACCTCCGATATAAGCCATAACTAAGAAATGCGGAGCCGCAACTCGCCGCTGCCCCTCTGCATTCCTGAAAGGTGGCTAACTTCCCCTTGAATCCCTTCTGTGTTCGTAACTTGTTCTCAACCACCGCAACGATTGCTCTCGCCGTGTCCGCCTGCATCTCGTCCCAGCCAGCGTCCGCGCAATCTCAGCTTCGCGCCCCCATCCGCGCAATCGAAGAATCGCAAATAGCCAAATCGCATGTCGTTGAATTGCAGATGGCCGAATCGCAAGTAGCCAAATCGAAGATCGACGAAGCGCAGTCAGTCGTTCTCGCCGGCAACGTTCATCCGCTTGCGCGCCCGGAGTTCGACGAAGGCCCCGCCTCAGCCGATACAAAACTCAACCGGATGTTGTTGCTGCTCGCGCCCTCGCCGTCGCAGCAGGCGGAGCTCGATGCATTGCTCGCCGCGCAGCAGAATCCAGCCTCATCGCTCTATCACCACTGGCTCACGCCCGCAGAGTACGGCGCTCTCTTCGGCGCATCGTCCCAAGATATCTCGCGCGTGACCGCATGGCTTCGCGCCCACGGATTCAGCATCGGCGAAATTCCGGCTGGCAATCGCCTCATTGTTTTTTCCGGATCCGCCGGCCAGGTCTCAGATGCCTTCCACACAGAGATTCATCGCTATCAAATAAACGGAGCCAGTCACCTTGCCAACTCCCAGGACCCACAGATTCCAGCAGCGCTCAGCGGCGTGGTTGCCGGCGTCGTGTCTCTGCACAACTTCGGCCGGCAATCCGAAATGAAGACAAGCGCCCCGCTCTACTCCGCCGGCGCAACGCACTATCTGTTTCCCGCCGACTTCGCCGCCATTTACGACCTCAATCCTCTTTACGGCGAAGGATCGACCGGAGCAGGAGCAACCATCGCCATAGCCGGCCGCAGCAATATCGGCTTGGGCGACGTGGCGCAGTTCCGTTCCCTCGCCGGTCTCGCCGCCAACACGCCCACTGTCGTTCTGGATGGCGTCGATCCCGGCCTCGTTTCAAGCGATCAGGGGGAATCGACGCTCGATGTGGAGTGGGCCGGCGCAGTCGCTCCCGCCGCTTCCGTCTCTCTGGTTACAGCGGCATCCACCCCCACCACCGACGGCATCGATCTCGCCTCTGCCTACATCGTCAACCATGTTGCCGCGCAGGTGGTCAGCGTCAGCTATGGCACCTGCGAACAGCAGATGGGCGCAGCCGAACTCGCTTTCTACAACGGTCTTTGGCAGCAGGCGGCCAGCCAGGGAATGAGCGTCTTTGTCGCCGCTGGCGATGCGGGCGCGGCGGGCTGCAACGCTCCCTCTTCGAGCGCCGCAACCCAGGCCGCGGTCAACGGCCTTTGCAGCTCGCCCTATGCAACCTGCGTTGGCGGAACCGAATTCAGCGAAGGCTCAAACCCCGGGCAGTATTGGTCGTCGACAAACTCCGCAGGCTACGGCTCCGCGCTCAGCTACATCCCTGAAGTTGTCTGGAACGAGAGCGCGGCAAATGGTGGCGCGGGCCTGTGGGCATCCGGCGGCGGAGCCAGCGCAATTTACACCCAGCCCGCATGGCAGGCCGCGGTCGAAGGCTCAGGCGCGGCTAACGGCATGAGAGCCGTCCCCGACGTGTCGCTCTCCTCCGCCGATCACGACGGCTACATGGTCTACGAGAACGGCTTACCCCTTGTCATCTCAGGAACCTCAGCCGCCGCGCCGTCATTTGCCGCGATCATGGCGCTCATCGCAGCCCGCGCAGGCAAAGGGCAGGGAAGCGCCAATCCGCAGTTCTACTCGCTTGCCGCCGGCGGCAGCGATGCATTTCACGCCACGCCATCGGGAGAAAACAGCGTTCCCGGAGTCAGCGGCCACTACGCCAACGGCGCTGTCTACAATTTGGCCACCGGTCTCGGCTCTGTCGATGCCAGCGCCCTTGCCGCTGCCTGGGCGGCCAGCAGCGCACCACCCACGCTGGCGCTTAAAGCCCCAACAAGCCAGACATCGCTCAGCCCCCGCGGTACTGTTGCGGTCAACTTCACGGTTGCAACGGGTGGCGCGTTTACCGGCCCCATCGCGTTCTCGGTCGCGGGTCTTGGCTCGGGCGTCACGGCTTCGTGGTCCGCCAATCCAATCGCAAATATTTCCGGTGTCAGTTCCACGCAGGTTGAGCTAACGCTCGCCGCATCGGCTCAGGCCGTGCAGGGCTCGTTCAGCCTTAACGTTGTCGCAACGGGCAATGGAGTGTCTTCAAGCCAGACGATCGCTCTGCAAGTTGCGCAGCCAATGGCCTGCATCAGCCGGTTGCAGTTTGTGCGTTCGCCCTGCTCGCCGCCCGCGCCCATCCGCCGCCGACTCCAGGCGCGCTGATCTGGCGCGCCGTGCAGCGAATCCGCAAAAAGAAAGCCGCAGCCGAGCCAATCAGGCAAAGCGCGCAAAGGCTTTCTCGGCCTTGCCGGGAATGCTGGCCGGCGTTTCGCCCAGACTCTGGCTGATCTCCAGCACAATTGCGGGAGGCGTTTCCAGCTTGCCCAGCGCCTCTACCGTCGCCGCCCAGTCAATGGTTCCATCGCCCGGCCAAAGGTGCTCGTCTTTCAGCCCATGGTTGTCGTGGACGTGGACTGAGGCAATGCGCGGACTCAGTGTTGCAATGGCCGCGGCTGTGCCCACCGTCAGGTGCGCGTGGCCCAGGTCAAGGCATACGCCCACGTTGCGCAGGTGGCCCAGTTCCAAAATCAGCATCAGGTGTTCCGGCGTGGTCGGCTCGCTCAGCAGATTCTCGATCAACACGTGCACGCCCAGCGGCTGCGCAAACGCGCCCAGATGCTCCAGCGCGTTCAGCGCGTACTCAATCGTCCGCGGCGACCAGGTGTCTGTCTGCTCGCCCAGGTGCACAATCAGCTTGCTGAACCTGAGATGCTCGGCCGTCTCCAGCGCCCGTTTCATCTCGTCCATGGCGTCAATGCGCCGCGTCTTTTCGGGATGAAGTACATTCACCGCCGGCGCGCCCGAGCGGCCCATCTCCCGGTCCGCAAACAGCGGCGCGTGCATTGAGAATGCCTGCACCGTGTTCGAGCGGAACCAGTTGGCCAGTTCCATCACGTGTTCGCGGCTGGTGTAATCGAAGTGCTGCCGCGCAGCAAAAATCTCCACTGCCTGAGCGCCCGATCGTTCGGCAAGCTCCAGCAGTCCGGGATGAAGCCGTTGATTCAGAAACAGATGTGTCGAAAGAACACGCAGCATTGTCAACAGATTCCCCATTTCGGCCCGCCTTGTGCGGCGAACCTACCCCAGCCTCTATTGTCGCATTTTGGCCGTGCCGCCATGTCAACGCCGCGTTGCAGAGCCTGATACGTCTTCCGGCCGCACATCCTCAACGTTTGGGGGATAGGCATCGGGCCCTGGCTGAAAGCTAGGAGCTAGCAGCTAGGAGCTAGAAGCTGCTTTTAATACCCCGCCGCTTTGCCGTAGTGGCTGCGGTGGTCCTGTCCACCTTCAAGCTCGCCGGTCTTCGGGTCCACGGCAATGCACTCGCCGTTCGACCAATGCTCGGGCTGCAACTCCAGGTCGTAGCCCTCTGCGCGCAACTCGGCAATGGTCTCCGCGGCAAATCCCGGCTCCAGGTAAAGCTTGTCGGGCAAATACTGGTGATGAAAGCGCGGCGCGTCCACCGCCTGCTGAATGTTCAACCCACCCTCGGCCACCGACAGAAAAATGTTGGCCACAGTGCTGATAATCCGAGACCCTCCCGGCGAGCCCAGCACAAAGCGCAGCTTTCCGTTCTCCAGCACAATCGTTGGAGTCATCGCACTCAGCGGCCGCTTGCCCGGCGCAATGGCGTCCGCCGGTCCCTGGATCAGCCCGTACAGGTTCGGGCTTCCCATCTTCGCCGCAAAGTCGTCCATCTCGTCGTTCAGTAGGAATCCAAGCGAGCCCGCCGTTACGCGCGAGCCAAACTCGTCATTGAGCGTGGTTGTTACCGCAACGGCATTGCCTTCGCTGTCCACCACTGAGTAGTGGGTCGTATGATTCCGTTCGCGCCTGTGGCCTGCCGTCGTTGGCGCAGGTGGCAAAAACCCTTGCGGCCGTTTGAGCTCCGCGCTCGGCGTCGCTGCGTTCTCGTGGATGCTCGCCCGCCACGCCTCGGCATATTTTTTCGCCGTCAGCTCTGCCGCCGGCATTTGGTTGTAGTCGGGATCGCCCAGGTATTCCGCCCTATCCATATACGCGCGGCGAAAGGCTTCCGCTATCAGGTGCATCGTAGCCGCCGAGCGGTCGCCCAACACGCGCAGATTGTAGCTCTCCAAAATGTTCAGCGTGCTCACCAGCACGATTCCCCCTGAAGACGGCGGCGGCGCGCTCAGAATCGTGTAGTTGTGAAAGCTGCCTTCAATCGGCTTGCGTTCTTCCACCGTGTACTGGGCCAGGTCGTCGAGCGTCATCAGCGCTCCGCCTTTGCCGAGCGCCGCCACCAGCTCCCGCGCCATCTCTCCGTGATAAAAATCCTCAGGATCGGCGGCAATTCGCTTGAGCGTGCGCGCCAGCTCCGGCTGACGAAAAATCTCGCCCGCCTTATACAGCTCCCCGTCCCGCTGAAAAATCCGCTTCGACTCCACAAAGCGCGCAAGGTCGGGATCGGTCAGCTCCTTTGCTTCTTCCTCGCTCAGCACAAATCCTTCGCTGGCCAGTTTGATCGCCGGTTCCATCACACGCCTTAGTCCCAGCCGACCATACTTGCGTTCCGCATACGCCAGCCCCGCAACCGAGCCGGGTGTCGCAATCGATCGGTATCCAATCACGCTGGCGTCTTCAATCACGTCGCCCTTGGCGTCCTGGTACATTTTCTCGGTAGCGGCCAGAGGAGCTTTTTCGCGAAAGTCGATGAAGGTTGCCTTGCCGTCGTGCGTGCGCAGCAGCAGGAACCCTCCCCCGCCCAGGTTGCCGGCAATGGGATGAACCACGGCCAGCGCAAAGCCGGTCGCCACGGCCGCATCCACCGCGTTGCCGCCCGCGCGCAGCATCTCCAGCCCCGCGTCCGAAGCCAGATGGTGGACTGAAACCACCATCCCATGCCGCGCGCGCACCGGTTGCTCATCCATATAGGGCAGTGGAGAAGAGTTCACTGTCTTCGCGCCCTCCTGGGCTGCGGAATCAATCGCAATCAAAGCAGAAGCCGCCAGCAGGGCAGCCGCAACGGAATGAGAGGGCCAACGCATCAAGGCATATTCCCTCGGGGTGCTCTTTCAGAATAGCGTGGAATCCGCGCTCATCACTGTTTTCGATCGACGCCGTCTAAATGCTGTAGCTCCAGTTCACAGCCTTCGCCAGGGGCCCGTCTAAAGCCGATATAATCGGAGTGGCTTATCCGGCAATCTTTCAGGCGGCCTTATCGAGGGCTGGGTTCGCTTGATGTGCCGTCTGTACCATGAGTGAACCGCTTTCTTTGCTGGGGCTCGGCTCCAGAAGGATACAAAACGTTTTGCCGGCGGCTGGCAATGAGCAAGGCCTCGGCCATTTCCGGGCATAGTTCCCCGGTCATATTTGCACCATCAGCGAGATGGTCGAACACGGAGACAATGATGCGTATTCAGTGGATGCCAACTACCTTTCTTCTAACTGCAATCCTCGCGCTCGCCGGCGCTCAATCGGCATTTGGCCAGGCCGGCGCGGCAGCCGCGGCAAAGAGTGACCGCCCCGGCATCATGGACGGGCAGTTCGATCTTGGCGTAGGCGGCTTTTGGACATTTGCCAACTCCACCTCTGGCCTGGGTACCGAGCAGAAACAATCCAACAGCTATGGCGCAATCGCGCAGCTCCGCTATATTGTGAGCCCGCTGGTCGGCGCGGAGTTTGCCTTCTCTTACAACAACGCCAACCAGGCCTTTACGCCTGCTGCCGGCAACTGCGCGCTGGCTTGCAACAACCCGCCCACGGCAATCTCGGCCAAGGGACTCCTGCCTTCGTTCAGTTATGTTGTTTCCAAGAAGATTGGCAGCATTCAGCCTTTCGTCTCGGCAGGTCTGGGCCTATTGGTTGTTGTTCCCGGCACCACCCCGTTCGGAAACAACACCGCCATGCGCGGCGCGTACATTGCCGGCGGCGGCGTAGATTGGAACGTCACCAGCCATATGGGAGTTCGCTTGCAGGTCCGCGACAGCTTCTACAAGGCTCCGAATGTCTCCGTCATCTACCCGGCCACCGGTACCTTCACTTCGGAAGTCGAGCCAGCGGGCGGCATCATCTACCGTTTCTAACGGCGTCTCATCGGTGGCTTTGTAATAAAAGGTCCGGCTTCACAGCCTGCGGAGGAACTTCTGCTGGCCACTACGTTCGTTCTGGAGCTTTGTAACAAGGGCACGGCTTCAGCCGGGCCGAAAAAGACCGCGAATTCAGAGGGCTTCAGCCCCTGGGGACCTTCTTCGGCACGGCTAAACATCGTGCGGAAAATGCAATGCAGTTGCCTCGGTGCGAAGGGAAATCTAGCAGGGGCTGAAGCCCCAATTCTTCTTTTCAATCGGTAGCGGCCCGGCTGAAGCCGTGCCCTTGTTACAAAACTGCTGAATTCAGTGGCCGGGATCAGTATCTCCTCAGACTGTAAAGCCGCGCCTTTCAAAGCAATTCCTCTCCGCATTTTCAAACACGATTGCACACCCCCGAACGTTTTTCAGTTCGGGGGTGGTGAGTGAAGAATCTGCGGTTGTTCTTCCACCAGCTTGCCGGGTGCCCCATGTCTGGATTTTCAGACATGGGATAGCACGAACTCCCGCGTGGGCCGTTCTCAATGGCTTGAAACCAGCATCAGCGGATCGGGGGTGAACCTGCAGCCGCTCAACTTCCACACCTTGCCATCTGAGACGGTGACCTCGGTCAAATCCATCTCAAGCACAGCCGTCATGCCCGGCACCGAAACATCGCTTGACACCTGTCGCCACGTTGTCCCTTTGAACTGCACATCCATCGTTCTGGTCGAGTCATAGGATCCAGTTCTGGCCGTGCTGTCCATGCGGGCCTTGCCGGATGTGCCGTAAAACCGCACTTTGGCCGAGGCAATCTGTTTCCAATTAGGATTGGTCAAGGTCAAATGGAGGTTCTGGACAGGCTCGTACGGTCTGGTGGTCCCAATCCCGGCGGTACCACCCCCGGCTATACCACCCCCAACAGTACCAACTTCGACCATCGACCCCGTGGCAGTGCCATGCTGAACGCGCAACTGCACCGGGCAGCCCATCGGCATTGGAATGGGCGAAATCTGCATTGGTGGGATGTGACCCGATTGCGGAGCTGCCAACCCCGAGGTTTGCCCCGAACCCGCTTGTTGGGCAGCCACAGCCATCCCCGATGCGAGAAAGGCAATTCCTACGATGACGAGCTTCATTCTGTGTCTCCACCCGGGCCTTGGCCTGCAACAGGAGTTCGTAGGCTGAGCTTGAATACGGCGGTCGAAAAGCGAGCGCCGTTACCCTGGGCCCGTTCGCTCACCAACAGCCTACTCCTCGCGCTTCGGGCCCGGCAACCGCCACCGGCATTCCCGCCCCCCGCTGTGTTACCGTTGCAATACGGCGTCCCCAAGCCGGGCCTCGGTGGCCCGGTTTGTTTTCAAGTGCCCGCAGTGTTTCAAGTTGCGGCAACGGCGCTCAATAAAGAATGTCTCAACAGCCGGAATCGACATCGTCTACGCTCGTGGTGACTACGGGGCCGCTGCCCGTGCAGCCGGTCGCCGTCACTTCGGTTGCCGCGTCCGGCCCAGCGCAGCCTGAGGATCCCGCGCCGCAGCGCATTCCCCGCTGGCTCATCCGCGTTGAAATGCTTTTGCGCGTCATGCTGCGCATGTATATCGGGCTGGCTGTCTGCTACGCGCCGTGGTCGCCCATGTTCTGGGATCAGAATCCGCTTTTCCTCCAGTTTCCAGCCTTAGGGGCCGTCGCCGGCAGTGGCGCGGTGCGTGGCATCGTCTCCGGACTGGGCTTGTTGAATCTCTTCATCGCGCTTCAAGACGTTCTCCGGCATCGGAGGGATTAGAGTAATGGACGAGAAGAAACCGGCAGTCCCAGAAAACGCCCAACCTCAGCAAGCCGCCGCAAAAATTCCCAGCAACGGAGCGCCGCCGCCCCTTGAGCGCGCCGACCTGGCTTACGAGAATCCTGCTTTCCTCAATAGCGCCGACGGCCGCCTGCTGCGCATCGTCGCTGAGTACCTTGAGCCGCTCGCCCGCTTCCGCCACGAGCAGATTCAAGACACGGTCGTCTTCTTCGGTTCGGCCCGTTTTCGCGGCCGCGAAGAGGCAGATCACGCCCTTGAGCTGCTTGAGAACACCGGTTCCACTCAGGCCGCGCCCCACAGCGAGCAGCCGGCCAGCCCGCCCGATATTGCCGCAGGCAATGCCACCGATCTGCAGCGCAAGCGCGCCGTGGCCGCCGTTGAAATGGCCCGCTACTATGAGGACGCACGTCGCCTGTCGCAGTTGATCACCCAGTGGGCAGCCAAAATCCCCAGTCGCAAACATCGCTTCGTCATCACCTCCGGCGGAGGGCCCGGCATAATGGAAGCCGCCAACCGCGGCGCATGGGAGGTGGGCGGCAAGACCATCGGCCTCAACATCCGCCTGCCGTTTGAGCAGGCGCCTAACCCCTACATCACGCCTTCGCTCAACTTCGAGTTCCACTACTTCTTCATGCGCAAGCTCTGGTTTGCCTATCTTTCCAAGGCGCTGGTGGTCTTTCCCGGAGGCTTCGGAACCCTCGACGAGATGTTCGAGATCCTTACCCTTACCCAAACCCAGAAGCTCGCCAAGAAGATTACCGTCGTCATTTACGGGTCTGAGTACTGGAAAAAAGTCTTCAATCTAGATACGCTGGTAGATACAGGCGCAATTTCCCCCAAAGATATCGATCTCTTCCAGTTCGCAGACACCCCGGAGAGCGCCTTTGAGATGCTGCGAAAGGGTCTGACCGAGAACTACCTGGCAGCCGAACTGGCTGCGGCAACCGCCGGAAATCACGCCGCC
>Ga0302319_10026709_pt1 | contig 10160 bp, 10 predicted proteins | sample Bog_T0_2_FD_203319 | JGI IMG/M metagenome (GOLD analysis project Ga0302319, IMG submission 203319) | Peat permafrost microbial communities from Stordalen Mire near Abisko, Sweden - Bog_T0_2 | ecosystem: Environmental > Terrestrial > Soil > Wetlands > Peat | place: Sweden: Abisko, Stordalen Mire...
CTTGCGCTGGGCGTCGAGTTCCTGCCGCAGCCGGGCGATTTCCTCCTCCTTCTCCGCGATGGCCTTCTCGCGCTCGCGGCCCATTGCCTCAAGGCGCGCCTGGGCCGCTTCCTGGTCCGCCTTGGTGGTGTCGCCAGCGGCCCGGCCCCGCGCCAACGCTTCGGCATGCTGGCGCATCTCCGCTCGCAGCGCCTCAAGCTGGCGGGAGATATCCTCCCGCTGGAGCACCGCCGTGTCGCGCTCGCGGGCCAGCGCCGTGATCCGCGCGGAGGCTTCGACCAGCTTCCGGGCGAGCTCCTCGCTCACCTTGCCGGCATCGCGGCTGGCCATCGTGCTCTCGAGCCCGGCCATCTGCTCGCGCAGCCCGGGCGTCCCGGCGCGTTGCGCGGAGCGCTCCGGCAGGTTTGGAAAAATCTCGGTGAGCGGGATTGGGACCGAGCGGTTGGGATCGGCGGGGAAAAGGGACCGCAGATTCGCGGGCATGCCTTCCAGAAGAACAGCGAGCGGCACTTCCACGCGGCCTGAGGGCAATTGAGGCTCCAGCAACCGCAGCGGGAGGGAAACGCGCGCGGACTCGTCCACCGCGTCGAGCGCCGGGGTTTTCCAGTCCGCTGGCAGCTCCGCGATGATCGCGTGCAGACTCAGGTGGATCGGCTCATTGTCATTGCCATTGGGCGGCGGGATCAGCGGCACGGGGGCGCGTGGGGCGGCAGGCGGCGGGAGAGAAGGAGGCAGCGTGGACCTGGCCGGCGCCGGTTCGCGTGGCGCGGCCCACGGGCGGTGGCGCAACTCGCGCCCGGAGAAGTCGGCGGTCTCCTGGTGCATGATCTGGCCCATCGCCTTTTGGAAAGGGAAGGGGACATCGACCGTCTTGCGCGGGTCGGCGCGGATGACCTCAGGGCAGGCCTTTGCAAGCCGCTCCAGCGTCATCGTGTTCTTCCCTTTGGCCATGCACTCCGCCAGCTCCGCCGCCGGGAAGCGGATCCCCTTCTTGGGATCGTGCGGGCCGGGCAGTACGTACTCCTTCGGTACGCGGCTGAGGATATCTCCGAGCGGGAGCACGATCTCCTTTGCCGGCGCGGTGGGAGCGGGTTGGGGCTTGGCCATGATAATGCGAAAAACCCGCCGAAGTACCGGGGGCTTCCTCCATGCTTATCTCAACCATCCTCTCCCGGCAAGCCGCTCATTCGTCCAGTGGATGAAGTGTTGCTGAACCGCTCCGCGATCCGCGCGATTGCCCATCGCGCATGCTCGCGGATCAGCGGCTCCGCATCCAGCGCGGCCCGCTCCAGGGCGGGCAGGTCGTCCGATCCGCCGGTGTTGCCCAGCGCCACGCAGACATTTCGGAGCAGCCCGCGGCGCTTGATCCGCTTGATGGGGGAGTGGCGAAAGAGGCTGCGGAATGTTGCGTCATCGAGCGCGAGCAGTTCCACCAGCGTCATGCGGACCCCCTCTCGTGCGGCGAACGCGGTCTCATTCGACGCGCGGGCAAAGCGGTTCCAGGGGCAGGCGGAGAGGCAATCATCGCATCCATAAATGCGGTCGCCAATCAGTGGCCGCAGCGCTTCGGGAATCGCCCCCTTGAGTTCGATCGTCAGGTAGGAGATGCAGCGGCGCGCATCCAGGTGATACGGGGCATCGATCGCGCCCGTGGGGCAGGCGGTGATGCACCGCGTGCAACTCCCGCACCGGTCCGGGGCCGGTTCATCCGGCGGCAGATCCAGCGTTGTAAGGATCTCCGCCAGGAAGAACCAGGTCCCCAACTCCCGGGAGATCAGCATCGTGCTCTTCCCATGCCAGCCCGCGCCGGCCAGCGCCGCATAGTCCCGCTCCAGCACCGGTCCGGTATCCACGTAGCTCCTCTGCGCGCCGCCATGCGCGGCCAGCCATTCCTCCAGCTCCGCGAGGCGCTGCTCAATGACGCCGTGATAATCCTCTCCCCATGCGTACCGGGCTATTTTGCCCCTCCCTCGACCGGCGCTCTCCGGGCCGCCTTGCCAGTAATTCAACCCCAGCACGATGACTGAGCGCGCCCCCGGCAATACCTGCTGGGGGTCTGTGCGGCGGTCCTTGTTTCGCTCCAGCCATGCCATCTCCCCGGCGTGCCCTTCGTCCAGCCATTGGCGAAACTCCGTGGCGTGCGGAGGCGTGTCGCAGCGGGCGACACGGCAGGCGTCAAACCCGAGCGCCCGCGCCCTCACGAGCAGGGCGGCCTTGATTTCCGTGGCTGGGAGCGCTTCGGGCATGGATTCATTCTACCCTCTTCCCGGCCAGTCCTTGAGCAACTCACAAATCCGGCCCGCCACCACGGCATGCGTGATAGTGGAGGTATCCACCCGCAGGTCCGCCGCGGCCTGGTAGTGCGGATTCCGCGCCGCGAGAAGGTTGCGGACGGTGGCTCGCGGGTTCTCCGTGTGCAGGAGCGGCCGCTGCCGGTTGCGCGAGACGCGGGTCCAGATGACCTCCTCCTCGGCGGTCAGCCACACGACCACGCCCAAACGCCGGAGCGCCTCAACATTCTTCGGGACGGTGACAATGCCGCCGCCGGTGGCCACCACCAGGCCACGCTGGCCCAGCAGGGAGTCCAGGGCGCGGCTCTCCTCCCGGCGGAAGAAGGCCTCTCCCTCCGTCGCGAAAATATCCGTGATCTCGCGGCCCGTGCGCTCGACGACAAGCCGATCCGTATCGACGAAACGACCATGTAGGGCGCGGGCCAGGAGCCGTCCGACGGACGACTTCCCGCTTCCCATGAAGCCAACCAGCACAACATTCTCGGACGCCAGGGTGTTCACGCGGCAACACCCTGGCTCGGGAATTTTATTGTAACCGGTTCACGGCGTGGTGCTTCGGATGTTCGGATGTTCGTTGCAATGGGCGGCTGGTCACGCAGCGATACTCTTGGGTACTCGGACGACATTTCGGGCTTTCGCCCCTTTATTGTCGCTGAACAGTTCGTAGTCGACTTCGTCACCCTCGGCGAGGGTGCGGAAGCCGTCTCCCTGAATCTGTGAGTAGTGTACGAATATATCGCTATGGACATTGGGGTCCACGATGAACCCCCAGCCTTTCTTTTCGCTGAACCATTTTACTGTGCCTCTCGGCATTTGTTATCACCTCCTTGCTCGGTTTCAGCGGCGGGGGGTGTCCGCAACGGCGTTTTATGTCAATCTTCGCCCATAGGTCAAGTCCCGGATGCACCGATTTGCTGAAACCTTTTCTGGATTTTCCCATTTTTCCCTCCCCCAGCGTGGCAGGGGTGGAATATCCTGTCCGCAAAACCAATGGCCAATTCTCCGATAGTCTCGGTCGTGATGGGCAGCAAAAGCGATTGGGAGGTCATGCGCGAAGCCGCGCGGATGCTCCACGATCTGGATATCGCCCACGAGTCCCGCGTCGTCTCCGCCCACCGCACGCCCGACCTCATGGCGCGGTTTGCCCGTGAGGCGGCGGGGCGCGGCATTCAGGTTATCATCGCCGGCGCGGGCGGCGCCGCGCATCTGCCCGGGATGCTCGCTGCCCAGACTCTGGTGCCGGTGCTGGGCGTCCCGGTCCTCAGCAAGCTGAACGGACTGGATTCCCTGCTCTCCATCGTCCAGATGCCGGCGGGCATCCCCGTAGGCACCCTCGCGATCGGCGCCGCCGGGGCCAGGAATGCCGCCCTGCTGGCCGCCGCCATCCTGGCTCTGCACGATCCCGCCCTGCTGGCCCGCCTGGAGGCCTTCCGCGAGCGGCAGACCGACGAGGCGCTGAACTCAATCCTCGACGCCGAATGACCGCGCCGCGCGTCTTCCCTCCGGGCAGCACGGTTGGGGTGATGGGTAGCGGCCAGCTCGGCCGGATGTTTGCCATCGCCGCCCGCCGGATGGGGTACCGGATTCACGTCTTCAGCCCGGAGCGCGATACCCCCGCCGGGGCGCTTGCCGATCTGGAAGTGGCCGCCCCGTATGAGGATGAGGCCGCAGTCAAGGCATTCGCCGCCGGCGTCGATGTCCTGACTTTCGAGTTTGAGAATATCCCGGCCCGGAGCGTCGAGTGGGCGGCGGCCCATTGCACCGTGCGCCCCGGCGGGCATGTGTTGCACATCTGCCAGCATCGCCTCCGGGAGAAGCAATTCCTCGCCGCCGCCGGCATTCCCGTGGCGCCTTTCGCGCCCGTGGATACTCAAGCGGAGCTGCGCGCGGCTCTGGAGGCGCTTGGCACCCCGAGCGTGCTCAAGACCGCCGCGTTCGGTTACGATGGGAAGGGGCAGCAAAAGATCACCTCCATGGCAGAGGCGGGTTCCATCGCGCTCAATGGGCCGTCGGTGCTGGAGCAGTTCATTCCCTTCGCCGGTGAGGTTTCCGTCATCGTGGCGCGGGGCGTGGATGGGCAGACGGTCACGTTCCCGGTGTTTGAGAACATCCACCGGAACCATATCCTCGACATCACGGTGACCCCGGCGCGCATCCCTCCGGCGGTGGAGGCCTCCGCCCGGGCGCTCGCCTGCGCGGTGGCGGAGGAGCTGGACCTGATCGGGCTGCTAGCGGTCGAGATGTTCCTGCTTCCAGACTCCACGCTCATCGTCAATGAACTCGCGCCCCGTCCCCACAATTCCGGCCACGGGACATTTGACGCCTGCATCACGAGTCAGTTTGAGCAGCAGCTCCGCGCCATCTGCGGGCTGCCGCTCGGCTCCGCCGAACTGCTCCGCCCGGTTGCGATGGCGAATCTGCTGGGCGATCTGTGGCAGGACGGAGAGCCCGACTGGGCGGCTGCGGCGGCCTACCCCGATGTGAAGATCCATCTCTACGGCAAGAGGGGTCCGCGCCCAGGGCGCAAGATGGGGCACCTGACCGCGCTGGCCCGCGAGACGGACTCCGCAATCGCCATCGCGCGGGAAGCGAGGGCCAGCCTCACCGGGAAGCGGCTCGGGTGAAAACGGAGATACTGGATGGCGATGAGGGCGTGGAAAAGGCCGCCGCCCTGCTGGGAGCGGGCGCACTGGTGGCGCTGCCCACGGAGACAGTTTACGGCCTGGCCGGCGATGCCCTGGACCCGGCTGCCGCGGCGCAAATTTTCGAGGTCAAGGAGCGCCCCGCCTTTGACCCGCTCATTGTTCATCTCCCCTCGCTGGAATGGCTGGATCGGCTCACCACGGCTGCGAACGATCCGCTGGTGTTGGAGTTGATCCGGCGCTTCTGGCCCGGCCCGCTCACGCTGGTGCTTCCGCGCCGGCCCATCGTGCCGGACCTCGTGACCTCCGGGTTGCCTTCCGTCGCGGTTCGCATGAGCGCCCATCCGCTCTTCCGTGCGGTGCTGAGCCGGCTGGGAAGTCCGGTGGCAGCGCCCAGCGCCAACCGTTTCGGGCGCATCTCCCCCACGGCTGCCTCCCACGTCCTTGAGGAGCTGGGCGGGCGCATCCCGCTCATCCTGGATGGCGGGCCGTGTGCCATCGGGGTGGAGTCCACGGTGATTGCGCCCTGCAAAGGCGGGCTGAGGCTGCTTCGCGCAGGGCCTGTAACGGCGGAGGAGCTGGCAGAGGTGGCCCCGCTGCTGGCCGCCGGTCCGGCGATCGAGGCTCCAGGCCAGCTCGCCAGCCACTATGCGCCCGGCACCCCGGTGCGGCTGCTGGCAAACGCCGCGGAGGCGGATGCGTGGACCGGTCCGGGGACCGCCGGGCTCCTTGCCTGGAGCCGTGCGGAGCGCCCACCGCAGTATTCCGCAATGGAGGTACTGACCCCGGGCAATGATCCCCGGGAGGCCGCTTCGCGCCTCTTTGCGGCGCTGCGCCGCCTGGACGCCATGCGGTTGGACCTCATAGTCGCGGAGCCGCCGCCGTGTGCCGGGCTGGGCATCGCCATTCTGGACCGTCTCCAAAAGGCAGCCGCCCCGCGGTGAACCACCCATCCGCAAGCGGTGCTCCATCCGAAACGTTGGTTCTGTCCCGCGCGACCCACGCGGCGACAGCGCGTGGGAGGTAGAATACCCATCGACGCCAGAGCCGGACCCATATGCCAGACATTCCACCCAAGTTGGATTCCCGGAAGTCCGTCATCCTGACCGCACTGGGAGTGGTCGCACTTGTCTGGGTCTGCTGGATGGTTATCGACCCGGGCGCCCCTTCGCTGACGCGGTCGGATGGCGGGCATTGGTCGCTCAGGGTGATGTGGACGCATGTGGTGGCGGACCTCCTCATCGGCCTTGCATACGTCTCCATCGCCGCCACGCTGGGCTGCATCGTTTGGAAGGCGCGCCGCAGCCTGCCGTTTCATCGCATGGTGATTGCCTTTGGCTTGTTCACCATCGCTTGCGGTGTCACGCATCTGGTGGGGGCGTGGAATGTATGGCACGGGAATTACTCCCTGGCCGCGGTTCTGAAGGTCATCACGGCCATTGCTTCCGTGACCACCGCAGTGCTGCTGCCTCCCTTGGTGCCGAGCATTCTCGCGCTGCTGGAGGCGGGGCGTGCGCAGCGCAGGCACAAGGAGCACTTGGAGGTGGAGATCGGCCAGCGCCTCGCCGCGGAGGCTGATCTGCTCAAAATGAAGGAAACCCTGGAGCAGCGCGTCAGGGAGCGCACCTCTGCGCTCAGCCAGGCCAATAGCGCCCTGACGCTCTACGAGACCATTTTTAATACCTCCGCATGGGGCGTGGCGATCGTGGATTCCGTCCGCGGCCTAATCCAGCTTGCCAATCCAGCTTTTGCCCGCATGCATGGCTGCGAGCTTGACGAGATCATCGGGATGCCAATTTCCCAAACCTTCGCCCCGGAGTTTGCGGCCCAACTGCCGGACGTCGTGGATATCATCAATGCTCGGGACCACCTCATGTACGAGTCCGTCCACATTCGCAAGGATCAGTCCCGTTTCCCCTGCCTGACGGATGTCACGCTGGTGCGCGATCCGCAGGGGCTGCCGCTCTACCGTTTCGGGTATTTCCGGGATATCTCCAGCCAGAAAAACGCCGAGGAAGACATCCGTAACATGATCACCCACGCCCGCTGCATTCTCTGGCGGGCCATGGTGGAGGGCCGGCCCGGGTGGGAGCAGTACGTCCCGGGAACTCCCAGCTTTGACTGGGACATCACCATCCACGACGAGGTGGCCGCGCAGCACTTTCAGCCGCTCAATATCCCGGCGGGCGGCACCTATACGCAGGCATGGATCGCCAGCCGCCATCCGGAGGATATGCGCCGGTCTGAGGAGGATGCCGCGCGGGCTTTCATCGGCGGGGAGGGATCCTTCTCCCACCAGTTCCGGTGCGTGGATAAAGTTGGGCGCACCGTCTGGATCAGGGAAGAGGTGGGGGTGGTTCGTGTCGCGCCCGGCCGGTGGCAGTGTACCGGCGTCTGCATGGATGTGACGGACGAGCACCGGCTCAATGAGCAACTACGGCAGCAGGCGGAACTGCTGGAACTTTCCCACGACGCCATCATCGTCCACGATGAGGAGGGAAAGATCCTTTTCTGGAACAGCGGCGCCGAGCATCTCTACGGCTGGGATCGCAAGGAGGTCATCGACAGGCAGATCGACGAGCTTCTCGACGGGGAGCCGAGGCGCGCGGAGGCGGCCATGGCGCTTGCGGATCATGGTTTCTGGGCCGGCCAACTTCTCCGCAAGACCCGGGACGGGCGGCAGGTAAGCGTCGATAGCCGGCACCTGCTCGTCCAGCGGACCGACGGGCTCAAGGTGGTGCTGGAAACAGACCACGCGATCTCCCCTGTCTGGAGTGTCGCGGGAGCGGCTTGATTCGGTACATTTCGGCGGCTTTTTGCGGGTACGGGGGCGTGCGTCCTGCCGGTGGCATAGCCTCTGCTCAATCGTTCATGAGAGACGTCACGACCCAATCCTTCCATCACGATGCAAAGCGCCCCGCACCCCAGTAAGAGCCATGAGATCAGCGGGACCACGCCCCGCCGGGTACTGCTGTTGGAGGACGATCCCATGCTGCAAAGCGCGGTCAGGGAGTTCCTGGAGTCTCACTTTTACGATGTCGTGGCGGTCAATAATGGCGTCGAGGGGGTTCGCGCCGTGCTCAATCAGGACTTTGACGTCATCGTCTGCGACATGATGATGCCGAAACTGCCTGGCGACATGTTTTATGCCGCCGTCGAGCGGATGCGCCCCCATCTTTGCCGCCGGTTCATCTTCATCACCGGCCATCGTGGCAACCCCAAGATCAACGATTTCATCAAGCAGGTACGCGGCACCATGCTCCCCAAACCCTTCCGCATGGATGCGTTGATCGATGCCGTCGGCATCGTGATGGTGCAACCCGCTCGCCGCTGACCACTCCCAATGCGCATCCTCCTCGCCGATGACGAACGTCAACTGACGGACGCCCTGGCCCAATATCTTCGCAACGCCGGCCACGACGTCTGCACCGTCATCACGGGAGGTCTCGACGTACTGCCGGCCTATGACCGCTTCCACCCGGATGTGGTGTTGATGGACGTCATGATGCCCCGCTTCAATGGGATCACCATCTCCCACGCGCTGCTCAGCCGCAATCCGGGCATCAAGCTCGTTCTCTGCTCCGGCGCTCTCTCGGTGGACCACCCCTTTATCGCCGCTGCCGGCGCAAGTTGTTTCCTGGCAAAACCATTCAGCTTCGCCGACGCGCTAAGCCTTCTGGAAGGGCTGATGCCCCCGGTCCAGGCGGTTGCTTAGTTTGTCTTAAGGACGAAGAAAGCCTCACGCGTGTGACCCGCGCGCTCCCGCAACCGCAGGATACTTGAACCTGAACTTGAACCTGAACCTTCTGGACTCCACCTCGAACGGCTCAGAGGGTTCATGTTCAAGTTAAAGTTCAGGTTCAAGTGGTTCTCTTAGTCCTCGTATCCTTTCGGATGCTTGATGTGCCATGCCCAGGCGCTCTCGACGATCTTCTCGATGGACTCAAATTTCGGCGCCCAGCCGAGCTCGCGCTTGATCTTGTCTGAGCCGGCGATGAGCCGGGGTGGATCGCCCGCACGGCGCGGTTTTTCGACTACGGAGATTTTCTTGCCGGTGACTTTTTCGCACGCGGCGATGACTTCGCGCACGCTGGTGCCGCCGCCGGTACCGAGATTGTAAAAGGCGCTCTGTGTCACTCCCAAAGCGAGGATGTGGGCTTGCGCGAGATCAACGATGTGGATGTAATCGCGGATGCAGGTGCCGTCCGGGGTTTCGTAATCCGTGCCAAAGATATCGACGTGCGTCTTCTGGCCCAGGGCCACCTTGAGGACGTTCGGGATGAGATGGGTCTCGCAGCGGTGATCCTCGCCGTATTGCCCGGTGGCGCCCGCGGCGTTGAAGTAGCGGAGCGCGACGAATTTCAGCCCGTGGATTTCATCGTACCAGCGGAGAATTTTCTCAAAGAGGAGCTTCGACTCGCCGTACGGATTGATGGGCCGCTGTGGCAGGGTCTCGTCGATGGGGATGCGCTCCGGCGGGCCGAACGTGGCGCAGGTGGAGGAGAAGACGAACCGGCGCGCCCCGTGGGCGATCATGGCGTCGAGGAGGTTGAGCCCGCCGCCGACGTTGTTGCGGAAGTATTTGGACGGGTTCTCCATCGACTCGCCCACCAGCGCGTTCGCGGCAAAGTGCATCACCCCTTCCGGGCGCACCTGCTCCATCGCGGAGAAAATCGCGTCCCGGTCCTGGAGATCGCCCTCGATGAGCGGGGCGCGCGGATCGATGGCCCGGCGGTGGCCCTCGGTGAGATTGTCGAAGATGGTGACTTGGTGGCCCTGCTCTAGCAGTTGCTCAACGCAGATGCTCCCAATGTATCCGGCTCCGCCGGTGACGAGTAGTTTCATGGAAAAGGTGGCGATGATGGAATTTGCGGGGACTCTGTTAACACGCTGTCACGATTGAATGCGATGGAAAGTAATGGGATTGCCCTCGGTCTGCTTGCGGAGGGCGGCTATCATGGGCCGCACACGGGAGTTACGGGCGCGCGGGGTCAGGATCTCCAAGCTGCGCCGCGGAGACCCCCAGACGAGGATCTGGATATGCACCATCCGCACGCCCCAGCTTCGCATCTGGCGGCTGCTGTCCTTGTAGAGATCAATCGTGTTTGTCCCGATGAGGGCTGAGCCGTAGTCGTCGATCTGGCACAATTCCCCTGTTTCGAGGATTTTGAACATGGTCCCCACCGGATAGCGGGACCAATCCGCCGCGGCGCTGTGTACTGTGCCG
>Ga0302319_10026712_pt1 | contig 10159 bp, 8 predicted proteins | sample Bog_T0_2_FD_203319 | JGI IMG/M metagenome (GOLD analysis project Ga0302319, IMG submission 203319) | Peat permafrost microbial communities from Stordalen Mire near Abisko, Sweden - Bog_T0_2 | ecosystem: Environmental > Terrestrial > Soil > Wetlands > Peat | place: Sweden: Abisko, Stordalen Mire...
GCGAAATTCCGGAAGGATATCGGAGGACAGCGATACCGGCATATGGGGGTGGCGCTGATGGACGATTTCGCGCAATTGTCGTTCGTGATCGGCGTTGGCGTAGGAGTGCATCAGCGAAATCGTCAGCGCCGCGATACCGGAACAGCACAATTCGTCGATCAGCCGCGTCGCGGCCGCGATATCGAGCGGCTGGACGACTTGGCCGCGCGCATTGATGCGTTCGGGAACGCCCCGCGTATCGGCCAGTGATGCGAGCGGCTCGGGCTTATCCATGTTGATCCAGCCGAACAGCGGACCTGGGGTCCAGGATTTGGCAAGATGGAGTGTATATTCGAATCCTTCGGTTACCAGCAGGCCGACGCGGGCGCCTTTTCCTTCAAGTACGGCATTGGTCGCCACGGTGGTTCCGTGCAGAATGAGGTCGATCTTGGACGGCGCGATGCCGGCCTTTTCGCAGATCAACTTGACGCCCGTGACGACGCCGATCGACTGGTCCTCCGGCGTCGAGGGGGTTTTGGCTTGATAGGTCCGCTGCGAGACTTCGTCATGCAAAAGCAGGTCTGTGAAGGTTCCCCCGACATCGATCCCAAGCCTCATGTCGCAACCCTCTTCATCATCAGCGCGCCTGATCGTCTTCGCTTGCATGCGCATTCAATACAGACTAATATGCTCTCCGAGATGCCTCCGCAAGAGCAAATTTTGGCATCCCGAATTTTGGACGAAACTGTGGCGCGCTTTGACAGAGTCCAGGTTTCAGCTCAGGATTTCAACTCAGGCATGGATCGAATGCAATCGCTCACGCTCTATGACAAGATATGGAACGCCCACGTCGTCAAAACCTACGAAGACGGTGACGTGTTGCTCTATATCGATCGGCATCTCGTTCAGGAGGTCTCAAGTCCCCAGGCCTTCGCTTCCTTGATCGAAAGCGGCCGCGAAATGCGCTGTCCAGACGCTCATATTGCGGTCGCCGATCACGCGGTGCCGACAAGATTTCGCCAGAAGCAGCTGCCTGACGGACATGCGGCGCAGCAGATTTCGCGCTTGCGGGCGAACGCTGTGCGCTTCGGCATTCCCTATGTTCCGATGCACGATCGCCGGCATGGCATCGTCCATGTCATCGGACCGGAACTTGGTTTTACCTTGCCCGGCGCGACGCTGGTTTGTGGCGATAGCCACACCAGTACCCATGGGGCGTTCGGTTCGATAGCCTTCGGGATCGGTTCCAGTGAGTGTGAATGCGTATTCGCCACGCAGGCCTTGCGGCAGCGAAAGCAGAAGAGCATGCGGGTGACACTCAACGGCAGGCTCGGCGATGGCGTCGCGGTCAAGGATATTGTCCTCGCGCTGATCGCGAAGATCGGTACCAAGGGTGGCGTCGGTCATGCCATTGAATACGCCGGTCCGGCGATAGCGACACTTTCGATGGAAGCCCGCATGACGCTTTGCAACATGTCGATCGAGGCCGGCAGCCGGGTTGGGATGGTCGCGCCAGACGAGACGACAATTGACTATCTCAACGGACGGCCGCTGGCGCCGAGGGGCGCCGAATGGGACGCCGCATTGGCGTATTGGAAATCCTTGCCTTCCGACCGAGGGGCTGTTTTCGACCGCGAGGTCGCCCTCGATGTTTCCCGGCTTGCGCCTCATGTCTCCTGGGGCACCACTCCCGAAGAAACCGCGCCGATCAACGGGTTTGTCCCGGACCCGGATGTTGAGACTGATCCTGAGCGCCGCGCGCGCATGAAGCGCAGTCTCGAATACATGAACCTCAAGCCGGGTACGCGGCTTTCCGATATTGCCATCGATCGTGTTTTCATCGGCTCTTGCACCAATGGGCGGATCGAGGATTTGCGAGCTGCCGCGTCGGTCGTCAAAGGGCGACGCATCGCGGCTTCGGTAGTGGGCATGGTCGTGCCGGGTTCGGCGGCGGTCAAGGTTCAGGCCGAGGCCGAAGGCCTTGACTACACCTTTCTTCAGGCAGGTTTCGAATGGCGCGACGCCGGTTGTTCGATGTGCGTGGCCATGAACGACGACCGGCTCGTCCCCGGTGAGCGCTGCGCATCGACGTCCAATCGCAATTTTGAGGGGCGCCAGGGCCAGGGAGGGCGAACCCATCTGATGAGCCCCGCTATGGCCGCTGCCGCCGCGATAACCGGGCGCCTGGTCGACGTTCGCTCGTTACTGGCGTGAAGCCAATGAAAAGTTTTGACCGCATCGTCAGCGTAGCCGCGCCGCTGCCCGAGGCTGACGTCGATACCGACATCCTTTTCCCGGCGCGTTTCCTGTTGCTGCCCGACAAGACAGGACTTGGCAAACATTTGTTTCACGAACGGCGATCTCAAGCCAAGTTCGACCAGTCCGGTTTCGTCCTGAATTCACCGCCGTTCGACCGGGCCGAAATACTGGTCGCAGGGCCGAATTTCGGTTGCGGATCCAGCCGCGAGCAGGCCGTCTGGGCGCTGCTCGACTTTGGGATCCGCTGCGTCATCGCGCCGAGTTTCGGCGAAATATTCTATAGCAACTGTTTCAAGAATGGCGCGCTGCCGATCATCCTCGCGGAGGAGCAGCATGGCATCGTGCTTCGCGCCGCCAAGACCGGCGCGGCTTTAGGCGTTGACCTGGAGCAGCAGATCGTCAACCTGCCGTCTGGCGACGTCATTCAGTTCAACATCGACCCCCATCGTCGCCGCGCCATGCTGCTGGGCCTCGACGAGATCGGCGCGATTCTGACCGACGACATTAATGACATACTTGATTTCGAACAGCGCCGGCGCGCGCTTTCGCCATGGCTCCATCTCAACAAGGCCGAGCTTTCTGTTCTGCTGGCGGACAAGGAACCGATCGATGAATAAGCCAAGTCTGCGCGCGGCGCTGGAAGCCGGAGAGTTCGTTGTCGCGCCTGGAATCCACGACATGATCGCTGCCGTTGTCAGCAACAAGGTCGGCTTCGATTTTGTGTACGGCACCGGATATTGGATGACGGCCTCGGCCTATGGAATTCCGGATGCAGGCATCGCCACCTTCACCCAGATGCTGGACCGGATGTCGACGCTCACCCGTACAGTAAAGGCTGGCGTCATCGCCGATGCCGACACCGGCTATGGCGGCCTTCTCAATGTACATCATACCGTTCGCGGTTATGAGGCAGCCGGCGTCAGTGCGATACAGATCGAGGATCAGGTATTCCCGAAGAAATGCGGCCACACACCGTTTAAACGCGTCGTGCCCACCATCGACATGGTTGAAAAGGTCAAGGTCGCCTGCGCCGCGCGGTTGAATGCGAGGGAGACGCTCATCATCGCGCGGACCGATGCACGACAGTCCGAAGGGTTCGAAAGTGCAATCCAGCGCGGTATCGCCTATGGCGAAGCGGGCGCCGATATCGTGTTTCTGGAAGCGCTGGAAAGCGAGGCTGAAATGCGTGAAGCCTGCGCCCGCATACACAGACCGATGCTGGCCAATATGGCCGATGGCGGAAAAACACCGATCCGCTCGAAATCCGAACTGGCGGAGCTAGGCTACAAGCTGGCGATCTTCCCCGCCATGACGGGCCTTGCCGCTGCAACGTCGGTCGAAAATGCGCTGCGGAGCCTGAAATCGCAAGGCACCAGTCAATCTGACGATCTTCCTCTCTTCAATTTCGACGAATTCAACGTCCTGATTGGCTTTCAACAGGTCTGGGAGTTCGAGCGCCGCTGGGCGCGGCCGCCCGAAGAGACTGCGAGCTGAGCTAGCAAAAGCTGGTGCTTTTCTCCTGCTCCGGTGCCAGTGCAGCAACCGCCTCTTCACTGTTCATGAGATCAGCGTATTTCTGACCCATGTCGAACAGGTTAGCTTCGTGCGGCCCGATGGCGCGATCGCCAACGCAATCGGTCAAAACGACGGTACGAAGATTGTACGACACGGCGTCGACGACGCTGGCCCGCACGCAGCCCGACGTGGTGCATCCGGCGACCAGCAGAGTGTCGACATGATGCCAGATCAGCCAGCCGGGCAACTCCGTTCCGAAGAAGGCCGACGCTTGCTGCTTACGAATAATGAGTTCCCCGGCCAGCGGTTTTACGGCATCGACGAATTGGCTGAGAGGACTGGTTTCGGTGAGTTTACGCAAAGCCGGAGCTTTCAATGTAAAGGCGCCGGCGTCCGAACCGTCGTCGGCATAAACCACTCGGGTGTGAGCCACCGGCCATTTCCTGGCGCGGGCAATCGTCAGCAACCGGGCGCTGGCGGCGATCGCCGCAGGAATATTGCCACCGCCAAAATGCGCCGGATCGTTGAAACCGTTCACGAAATCGACCAGCAGCAAAGCGGCGCGCCGGCCTAAGCCGGATGTTTGGCCTAGGCCCTGACGCGCATAGATGTCGAGATCGGCCATCTTACTCTCGCTTGTATGAGTTACCGTAAGACCAGTTTGGCACATTTTCTGCTCGGACAAAAATTTGTTCCACAGATGGATGCCAACTGATTGGTGGACGCGGCGGGAACCGTTGGCGGCCGGTCGATCATGCGGCGATCTGATGCAAACCGCGCATCCTATGCCAGGACCAGCCGCCAGATCGCCAGTATGGCGGCCGCGGATGTCCCGACCGCCTACATGGTCAGCGTCAATGGCCAGAAATCCTATGTCGAGCTTATGTCCAAGCTCGATGCCCTGCACGACCTCGAGCGCGAACACAGCTGCAAAGGCGCAGAGCGAGACGGCGCGCCTGGGTATGATCGCGCTGTGTGCCGGCGCGGTGCTGCTGTCGATCCTGGTCACGGTGGTGCTGTCGCGGATGATCAGTGGCGCGATTGCCCGCCTGACGGCCTCGACCCTGAAGCTCGCCGATGACGATCTCGCGGTCGAAATCGAAGGCAGCGAGCGCAAGGACGGGATCGGAATTCTCGCCGGCGCGATCTCGGCGCAGATCGAATCGGTGGAGAACGTGACCCGGGCAACCGTCGAGGCGATGAAGCGGATCGGCGGCACCATCGGCGAGGTCTCGTCGGTCGCGACCTCGATCGCCTCGGCGGTCGAACAACAGGGCGCCGCGACCCAGGAGATCACCCGCAGCACCCAGCAGGCGGCGGCGCGCACCCATGAGGTGTCGCGCTACATCAGCGGCGTCAGCGAAGGCGCCAGGACCACCAGCCGCGCCGCGCAAGGTGTCAAATCCGCCGCCGAGATGCTCAGCCAGCAGACCGGCCGGCTCGGCGACCAGATCAATGATTTTCTGGCCAAGATCCGCGCCGCCTGATCCAAGCGGGCCGCGTGCCCGGTGATGCCACGCTCAGTCCGTCAGCGCCCCCAGATGGCGGATCGCCGGCAGGCTCGGCAGGAAGGTATAGGCGCCGCCGCGCGTCGTGACGAAGCGCGGCAATCCGCGCAGCCGGATGCTGCCGCCGGATCGCAGCGGCAGGTCGAACCAACTGGTTAAGGGATCATTGGCGCCAAGCAGCGGATCGTTGGAGCCGGTGACCCGTGGGTCCTGCAGCCCGAGATTGAGCCAGTCGCACGCCATCGCCTCGAACTGGGCGCCGAGATTGGCGCCGATGAAATTGCCGAGCAGTCCGCGCTCCTGGCCGTCGGGATGCGCCGGATTATAGGCCGGTCCATAGGGCAGGCCGCGCCGGATCAGGCGCCGGCTGTTGTTTGCCACCCGTTGCACGATCTGGCCGCCGCGCGGGTTGCAGCGTCTGATATGGGCTCCGACGGGGCAGCGCGACGCGCCGACATAGTCGAAATTGGTCATGTTCACATCGCTCGGGACCTGATCCCCATCCGGATAGAGCGCCAGCGGCAGGCCATTGCGCCAGCGGCCGCACAGATGGGCGGCGACCAGCTCGCGCAGCGCGGCGGGTCGCGACAATCCGCCGCCGATCTTGGCCTCCGCGCCCGGAGGCAGCACCTCGTCGAGCTTCGGATGGGCCATCAAATCGTCCGCGGCCCTGTCGAGATAGGCCTCGAAGCCGGCCACGTCCTGTTGCAGCATCCGGAAGGCATTGAAACTGCCGTTCAGTCCGAGCCGTTCGGGCTGCGGCACCCGGAACAGCAAGCCTTCGAAATTGGTGGGATAGCCCAACAGCACGGTACCGAGCGGCGCCATCGGTTGCCCATCCGCATAGCGATCGGGATCGTGAACCTCGGCAAATCTCGGCTGTGTGAGGTTATCCAGATAGCCGAAGTGAACATAGTCGCCGTTGAAGCCGGCGCCGTCGCGGGTGCCGAGCAGGGTCAGCGCCCTTCCGTCACCGATGGCGAGATTCTGGATGCGGTCGAGTTCGGCCGGTGCGTCGGCGTAGATCGTGGCGATGAGGTGCACCCGCTGCGGATGATTGAAGGGAAACGGCCAGAGCTCGGCCGCGCTGGCGCCGGTGTCCCCGAGTTTCACGGCCCGCGCGTTCATGCCCTCGATGAATTCCGTCGGGAACGTCGCCAGCGAAGCCGCAGGCGCGCCGAGCGCGCGCAGCCCTTGATAGGTCAGGCCGATGTTGAAGCAACTGTCCGGCTTGGTATCGCCCCACGGCGCCTCCGAGGTGATCTGCGGCAGGCCGTTGTCGCGGCCTGACGTTATGTCGGTCAGCCAGCGGCGGGCCCACTCGCGGTTGGTGACTTCGAGGATGAGATATCGTGCCCGCGGCTTGCGATAGCCACGCACGATATTGCCTTGCAGATCGGCGGCGTTGAAAACGGCGCTCACCAGCCGATCCCCAGTTGCTGCCGGACCTGCGCCACGGAATAGCCGGGATAGGCGCGGTAGCCGCTGCCGAGCGAGACATTGCTGTTGACATGGAGCTGCAGGATCAGAGCGCGCGGCAAGAGCCGCAGATCATTGCCGGCCGTGCATGGCTGGGCGCCATTGACGGCTTCCTGATCGCGCAGCAGATCCGTCGCCAGGTCCGGCACCTGGTAGAGATCATGCGCATGCACCCAGTCGATGAAGGCCTCGATGTTCCGTTCCGATGGAATCACGGCATCGCCTCCCTCGACCAGGCCCACCACGGCGTCGAACACGCTGCCGATGGTGGCGATGAAATCGCGAATATAGTTGGTGAAGTCGCCATCATAGACCGAGAACATGCAGATGTTGTCGGCGACAATCACGAAACGTGCAAAGTGCACGGTGCCGACATTGTCCAGGCCGGCGTAGATCTCGTCCTTGTTCTGCGCGATCGCCAGCGCCGCCTTGGCACGGCCAACCGGCGACTTGTCCTTCAGCGGCATCACCAGATTCATCATCCGCATGACATTGTCGCCGGGCTGCATCGAGAAATGCGGACCGCCTGGCTGCGGCTTGACCGCTGTGCGCCACGCCCAATAGGGCACCAGGATTTTCGCCGCGAGGCGCTGAAACCGGTCGTTGTTGAGGAGTTCGTCGACCCAACGTTCAAACCAGGAGGGTTCATCTGCCATTGGCGCTACCTCCGCTGAACGGGCAGCCGCTGCCGCCACGCATCTGACGCGATACTTCATAGGCATCGCGACGGGCGCGCAGGATCGGATCGTTGGAGACCTCGATGCCTGCCGTGAGACGGCACGGGTTGAAGCTCAGCTGCTCGCAATCGGCGGTTTGATCCGGCGCGAGGCGCTGCAGCGTCAAGGTGCCCATCACCACCCGGATGCGCTTGTCGGGCCAGGGCCTGGTCGGATCGTCGAACGCGTCGCCGGCCTCGCCGATCGTCATCATCAGCATGAAGCGGGCCGGCCAGCGCTCGAGCCGCTGCTCCAGTTCCTGACGCAGATAATCGTCGCGCGGCGGGATCGCGGGGTCAGTGGTGCGAACGCCCGCCACCGGCTGCCAGGAAAACCGAACATGACGGCGAACGCCGAAGGCGTCGATCACCACGAAGCTGTGCACGGCGTGATAGCTGGCGCGGGCATAGCTCACCGGGGCGCCGATCATGCCGGCCTGGAAAACCGCCAGCTGGGCGGCCGCATGCCGATTGGCATATTTAAGCATGCCGGCGGCGCCGAGGTCGTTGCTTTGTCCCGGCATTGGACCGGGCAGCGGCGGCTTGAGCTGCAGCATGTCCCAGATTTTCTGCCAGGGCGATTGCCGCTCCACCGGCCCGGGCTGCGCGGCCTTGGTGAAGGCCAGGAACGCGGCGACGTCGGCTGAGAAAAATTCGCCGAGCGTCATGGCGATGAGGTCGGTCGCTTCCTGGTCGCCGAGATGAAAGCGGGTCGCCATGCCGCGGACATCGGACCATCCATCATGCTGAACCGGACTGCCCGATCCGTTCGAGAAGCGTACCGTCGCGGTGACAGGCTCGCCCTGGAAGTGCTTGGCGATGCAATAGTTACGCGCGACATCCGAGGCCACGAAAGTGCCCTTCACGCCGACCCCGATGGTATGCACCGGCCTGGTTCCGGCGGCGTGATCGGGGAAGTCGGAAATCACGGCGTCGACCAGTTGCTTGGCCTCGCTTGATTGGCTCATGCCCCCTCCATCGCGATTGGCCGGTCCATTCAGGAGCGGCCTTGTTAAGGGCGGCCCCAGCCTCAGCCGGCTCAACCTGACCGGCGTACCGGGGCTCCCCACACCTTGATGATGTATCCGCGAACCTCCGCCAGGTTCAAACGCGAGCCGCGGTCCGACGCCAAAGCGAAGGCGCGGTCGCCGAGCCGGTGTCTCGCCTGGTCGACCGCGCTTCGCGCCGCTCGGTTGAGCTGCAGGGGCGAAGCCCGCAGCGCTCCGGCCAGCAAAGCAAGATCTTCGAAGGCCGTCAGGTCAGCAAGCGGCGCCAGCATCGCGCGGACGGTGGACCAGTTGTAGAAGGTGGCGCCGTGGTTGGGCAGATCCATCAGCATGTGGACAAGAATAGCCAGCGCTTCGTTCGGTTCGGCGCGCGCCGCCCGCAGATCGGCGATCAGATGCCTGACACGCTGCGCGCCCAGGCGATTGCCCGCCATGTTCGCCCATTCAATCGACGCCTGGTATTCGTCGATCGCGCGATCGGGATCCCTGAAATGTTCCACGCCGCCGCGAGCATAATGGATGTATCCCATCAAGGTCGGCTGCGTCACCGAAGGGGCCAGCCGGGAGACTTCCCGGAGCAATTCATCGGCGCCCTCGTGATCTTCGGCCCGCGCCTTCACGAAGGCCGCCATGCAAAGCGACATGATCTCGCAGCAGATATTGCCGGCTTGTCGAGCCTGCGCCACCGCGCTCGCATGGTGCGCGATGCAGCGTTGCGGGTCGCCGGTCCATTGCGCGATCTGACCGGCTACACCGGAAAGCCAGCCCTGGCTGGATCGCAAACCGGCGGCCTCAGTGCGGAAGCCGCGTTCGATGTAGCTCAAGGCCTTGGGCTGATCGCCGCCATCGTGGAAGGCGTGACCTGCAGCGCCGGCGAGCAGGATCGGCGCCAGTTCCAATTCATCGGCGCCCGGCATCGCCATGATGCGCGCGTACCAGTCGCCGGTTTCGGCTCCGCGATGCAAGTAGTTGAACAGGAACAGCGGCGCTGCCAGTTCGACACAGAGTTGTAAATCTTGCTGGATGGCCCGCTCGAAGGCGGCGCGGAGATTGGACATCTCATCGTAAATGGCATTGGCGGCCTTCGCTTCGCCGGCGCTGGCGAGCTGTCGCCCCAAATCGCGGCAGCGGCCTGCGTAGACCTGGCCGTGCCGCTTTTCCAGGCCCGGAAGCAACGCCGCCTGTTCGAGCTTTTCCCGGCCAAAGGCCTGCACGGCCTGCAGCATCCGTAACAGCGGCCGGCCGCCGCTGTCTCGCGCAAGCAGCGAGCCATCGACCAGTTCATCGATCCCGCCGAGCACATCGGCCTCGCTTTGCATATCCCCGGCGCAGACCGCCACGGCCTGTTCTTCATGAAAGGGGCGCGAGAACACCGACAGCCGCTGCAGCACCTGGCGGCTGTTTGAGTCGAGCAGATCGTACGACCATTCCAGGGTCTGTCGCAGGGTCTGCTGGCGGCCGGCCCGGCGCCGCGGATGGCTGGCGTGAAGGTCGAGCGGATCCGTCACCCCGCTTTCAATCTGCTCCAGGGTAAGCCGTCGCAACTGCCCGGCCGCGATCTCGATGGCCAGCGGGATGCAATCGAGATCGGCGCAAATCCGCCTGATCCGGGCGAGGTCATCCGGGCCCGGCTGGAACCGGCGATCGGCCAGCCGGCCGCGCTCGACGAACAGGCGAACCGCCGCGGACGGCCCTTC
>Ga0302319_10026713_pt1 | contig 10159 bp, 7 predicted proteins | sample Bog_T0_2_FD_203319 | JGI IMG/M metagenome (GOLD analysis project Ga0302319, IMG submission 203319) | Peat permafrost microbial communities from Stordalen Mire near Abisko, Sweden - Bog_T0_2 | ecosystem: Environmental > Terrestrial > Soil > Wetlands > Peat | place: Sweden: Abisko, Stordalen Mire...
ATGGAATAGATAGGTTTTAGGTACCAGGTGCCAGGGTAGAAGTAAGTGTGAAGGATAAAGGGTAAAGGATGAACCGCTTTACCCTTTACCGTTTATCCTTTACTCTTTACCCTTTACCTCCCACTACTGAGCCTCCTACACCTAATACACGACTGACACCTATGATCTATCCTCACATTCCCAACCTACGCCTCGGCACCTCCAGCTGGTCCAGTGATGACTGGGTGGGGACCTTCTATCCGCCTGACACGAAATCATCCGACTTCCTTGGCATCTACGCCCAGCATCTCGATACGGTTGAAGTGGATTCCACCTACTACCGCATTCCCTCCGATTCCATGGTGCGAAACTGGCGCGCCCGGACGCCGCCGGGATTCACCTTTGCCGCCAAATTTCCCCAGGTGATCACCCACGAAAAAGTCATGCGCGATTGTCATGAGGAGTTGACGGGCTTCCTTCGCGCCATGAGCCTGCTGGAGGACCGCCTGGGCCCACTGCTGCTTCAATTTCCTTACTTCAATAAAAAAACCTTTGCCACGGCAGAAGATTTCTTTGCGCGCCTCACTCCTTTTCTTGAAGAGCTGCCCACGGGGTTCAAGTTCGCCCTGGAGGTTCGCAACAAGTACTTTGTGAATCAGCACCTGCTGGATATCCTGCGCAAAAAAGGCATTGCCCTGGCGCTGATTGATCATCCCTGGATGACTCCCATCGCCCAACTTTCAAGCAAGCTGGATCTGGCGACTGCCGACTTTGCCTACGTCCGCTGGCTTGGCGACCGCAAAGGCATTGAAGAACGGACGCATCATTGGGACCGCATCATTGTTGACCGCGAAGAAGAGATGCGCATTTGGATTCCGGTGATTCGCAAGCTCCTCGATCGGCGCATCCAGGTGATGGGATATTTCAACAATCACTACGCCGGCTTCGGGCCGGGCTCCATTGAACTGTTTGGCAAGGTTTGGGAGAGCATGAAAGAATGAAGAATTAAGAATTAGGAATTAAGAATTAAGAATTGTGAAAGCGGTTGCGCCGGAGAATCTCATGCCCCACATTGAGGTCAGGCTGCTGAAGAATCTGGACGAGTGCCGCCAGTGTGAGCGCGTCCAGACGCACACCTGGGGCGCACCCGGCGTCACCAGTGAGGCCATGACGGCAGCGGCAAAGTATGGCGGCGCGCTGATCGGAACACTGGTCGACGGCAAAGTGGTGGGATTCATCTTTGCGTTTCTTGCCCAGTACCACGGCCACCTGGCCCACTGGTCACACATGATGGCGGTGGAGCGGAAGTACCGCGACCAGGGATTTGGCTTCAAGATGAAGCTGGTTCATCGCCAGGTGGCACTTGAGCGCGGCATCAAATCCATCTGCTGGACGTTCGACCCCCTGCAAAGCCGCAACGCCCGCCTGAACATTTCCCGCCTTGGAGCCATGGCTGAAGAATACGTGCCGGATTGTTACGGCCGCTTTCCCAGCCTGTTGGAAAGAGGTTTGCCCAGTGATCGCTGGGTGGTGAATTGGAAAGTCTCCACCGCCCGGGTGGAAAAGCGGCTTCGCGGAGAGGCTCCCCCTTTTGATCCAACTGTGCCTCGGGTCAATGAAACGAAGCTGACTGCTCAGGGCTTTGCGCAGAACCGCTCCATCAGGCCGGACCTCACCGGCCGCCACCTGCTGGTGGAAATTCCTTCACAAACCGACGCCATGCGAACGAAGGCCATGCCCCTGGCCCGCCGCTGGCGGACGGAAGCCCGCACCATCTTTCAGAATTATCTGGCCCGGGGCTACCACGTGGAGGATTTTTTCCCTCCTCAACCCGAAACCGAGGGGCGCAGTTTTTACCTTTTGCAGCAACGCGCCCAGGGCTTGCCGTCCACCCGGCCTTGACTTAACTCCTTGGCGCAAGGTATCTTATTAGTTCGATTTTATTGCAGGAAATCCAAGCGGGGAGCATTGCGTCTTGAAACGTACTTATCAACCCAACCGCCGGCGCCGGGCAAAAACACACGGCTTTCGAATTCGTATGAGCACTCCGGGGGGGCGCAATGTTCTACGGCGCCGCCGTCAGAAGAACCGCCATCGCTTGAATCCATAAAGAGATCGTTTGACCTCTCAAGCTTTCCCCAAGACTTTTCGGCTGCTACGCCGAAGCGAGTTTCGGCGGGTTTACGACGAAGGGCAGCGCCGCAGCGCCTCACTATGCACGGTCTTTTGCCGACCCAACGGACTACTTCACTCACGCTTGGGGATCACCACGCCAGTCCGACTGGGGAACGCGGTGCGGCGCAATCGACTGCGTCGCCGGGTGCGCGAAGTGTTCCGCCTGAATCGCGTGAACCTTCCGGGTGGCTGGGACTTTCTGGTGAATCCTCGCGAAGCGGTGGGCAAGGTATCCTTCGCCACGCTTCAGAAGGAACTGCTTCGCATGTTTCCCCAGCAGCCGCCGAAATAGGGAACAGGTTACAGGTTACAGGGAACAGGGAACAGGTCATCGGTTGCAATGAAAGTGAAAACACCGCGCAACGGCCTGTAACCTGTAACCGGTTCCCTGTCCTAAAGTTTCTGGCGCTGGGCTCGATCCGCTTTTACCAGGCCTGTATTTCACCCGCGATGCCCTCAGCTTGCCGGTTTCATCCTTCCTGCTCTGCCTACGCTTTTGAAGCGGTGGAAAAGTGGGGAGTGTGGAAGGGCGGGCGTCTGGCATTGGGGCGGTTACTACGCTGCCGCCCGTGGAGTGGCAGCTTTGGATACGATCCGGTGCCGGAAAGGCAGGTCACAGGTTACAGGGAACAGGTTATGGAGTAATCGAACGCCATATTTTTTGTTCTTTGTCACCTAATGCCTTGGAAATTGAACCCATTAACCTATAACCTGTGCCCTGTAACCTGTAACCTAACCATATGAACCTTGACCAAGAAAAACGCGTGATGATCGCCTTCGCGCTCTCCATTGTGATGCTGGTCCTTTATCGGATCTATGTCATCAAGGAGGTGCCACAGGAGCCGAAGAAGGCGGATCAGGCAGTGACGGCCACTCTTCCCGGCCAACCCGCCGCGCCCGCAACCGGCACACCGGGTGCGCCTGCAACTGGCACCACGGCTGCGCCCGCGGTGGCCCCTGCGCCCGTGCCGCTCGCGGTGTCGCAAGGCGCCAAGGCGCAAGAGATTGTGGTGGAGAACAAGTTCTACCGCATCACCTTTTCCACGGTGGGCGCGGTCGTTCGCAGTTGGGTGCTGAAGGGGTATCCCAAGGGCGATCAGATTGACACCATCAACCCGCTTGCCTGCGAAGCGCTGGGCTTTCCCCTCAGCGTCGGTCTGGCTGACGCCACAATCAGTTCCCATATTAATCAGGCGATTTTCGTTTCCACCGCGCAGGATGGCAAGGATGTTCCCAAAGGGCAGGAGCCAGCGGAGCTAACCGGGAACACCTTCGCACCACCCGTCAACCTTACTTTCACTTACAGCGACGGCAAAATTCAGGTCAAGAAGCAGTTCTCCTTTGGTGACCGCTACCCGGTCAAAGCCAGCGTCAGCGTCTTTGATGGCCAGCACTACCTGCCGGTTGAAGTCGCGTGGCCGGGTGGCTTTGGTGACCAGACAGTGCTGCCCGCCATGGCAGCCATGGCGCAGCGCGCCGTCTACGAAAACGCTGACGAAGCGAAAGTCCGGGAAGTGACGCTGACTCCGTCTTTCTTTAGCCGCTTCTTTGGCGGCGGATCCAGCAGCACCTCAGAGCAGGATTTCTCCGGCCCCCTGGTTCTCGCCGGACTGGAAGATCGATTCTTCACAGGCATCTTTCTTCCCAGTTCTCCTGACACCAAGCTTCGGATAACGCGCGAAGTCTGGACTCCCCCCGATTTCCAGGGAGAAGACAAAGACAAGCCGCGGCCGCTGGACGTAAGGCTGGGCAGCCCGAGCGCCAAGCCTCTCGACTTCCGCCTCTTCATCGCGCCCAAGGATCTTGACGTCCTGCGCGCCATGAACCCGCCGCTTGATTCCCTGGTGGACTTCGGCTTTTTCAGCATCATCGCCAAGCCGCTCTTTATCGGGCTGCACTACATCAATGACCATTGGACCCGCAACTATGGCTGGGCCATTGTTCTGTTGACGCTCATCCTTACCACGGCCCTTTTCCCGCTGAAGATCAAGAGCATACGTTCCGCCCAGGAGATGCAAAAGGTCGCGCCCATCATCAAGGGCATCCAGGACAAGTACAAAAACTACAAGTTCAATGATCCGCGCAAGCAGAAGGCCAACGAAGAGATCATGAAGGTGTACAGTGAGCACGGCATCAATCCCCTGGGGGGATGCCTGCCCATGCTTCTGCAGCTGCCCGTGCTCTACGGTTTCTACCGCGTGCTCGACCTTTCCATTGAGCTTCGCCATGCCCCGTGGATCTGGTGGGTCAATGATCTCTCCTCGCCTGACCGGCTGCACATCGGCACGCTCTCCATTCCGGTGCTGGTGATCCTGATGACGGCGGCTTCCTACGCCCTGCAACGCATGACGCCCATGGCCACCGCGGACCCTTCCCAGGCGCGCATGATGATGTTCATGCCCATCTTCATGGGATTCATGTTCTACCGTTTCGCCAGCGGCCTGGTGCTCTACTGGCTTACCAGCAGCGTGGTGCAGATTATCCAGCAGCTCTACATCAATCACCGCATGCCCAAACCCGCCGCACTGCCCGTGCCGCGAAAAACCGCTGAGGCCAAAGGGTGACCCATGGAAGCCCAAAACCCCGCTGTTGAGCACAATCTTGAAAGTCAGTTGAGCTCGCTGGGGTCGCACCTGCGTGAAATCATTGCCCGCAGCCCCTTCAAGCTGAATTTTTCCATTCAAAAGTCCGCTGCCCACGCGGGCGATCCCGACGCGCCTGAATACGTGGTGGATTTCACCGGGCCTGACGCCGACCTGCTCTTGGAAATGAACGCCACCCTGCTTCACTCCCTTGAACATGTGCTGTTGAAGGCCATCCGCCTGGAGGATGATCACCTCCACCGCATCGCCTTCGATTGCAAGGATTGGCGGCGGACGCGCATCATGGAGCTCCAATTGATGGCCCAGGTGGCGGCGGAACGCGTCATCGATATCGGCTCCCCCTTCACCTTGAATCCCATGAACGCTCGCGAGCGGCGCATCATCCACCTGGCCTTGAAAAATGAGCCCCGGGTCCAAACCCAAAGTGAAGGAACCGGGCCCGAGCGCAAGGTTGTGATCAGTCCCCGGAAATGATCAGCTCAGCGAGATTCTGCCCGTAGTCAGTTGTCCGTTGTCAGTGGTCCGTTGCAAGTTGTTACCCGAAGGTTGTTTGATTGAAGCCACTGACACCTGACGCTTGGCACCTGACACCTGATGTCCAGTCAAGACACCATCGTCGCCATCTCCACGCCCGTGGGCCGGGGCGGATTGGGCGTCGTGCGGCTTTCGGGCTCGAGCGCCATTGAGATTGCCACCCGCCTCATCAAACTTCCCAAACTTCCACTGGAAACTCAACGTGCCACGCTGGGCGTATTTGCGCCTGAGGATTCAGGCCGCGCGCTTGACCAGGTGGTGGTGACCTGCTTTCGCGCCCCGCACTCCTACACGGCGGAGGACGTGGTGGAAATCTCCTGCCACGGCGCCCCCGTCATCCTGCGGCATCTGGAGGAGTGCTGCCTTGCCCAGGGTGCGCGCGCGGCTGAGCCGGGGGAGTTCACCCTGCGTGCCTTCCTGAACGGCCGCATTGACCTGACGCAGGCGGAAGCGGTGCGCGACCTAATTGAGTCGCAGACGCTCTACCAGGCCCGCGTGGCCGCACAACAGCTTCAGGGTTCCGTCTCCGCGCGGCTGAAGCCGCACAAGCGCGTGATGCTGGAGCTGATTGCGCGCCTCGAAGCCGGCATCGATTTTGCTGAAGACGATGTTTCCGTGATCGATTGGCAGGAGATTCTGAGCCGCATTGACGCCATCAGCGCTGACCTGCAAAAGCTTGTGGAAGGCTATGAATACGGCCGCATCGTGCGCGAGGGTTTGACGCTTGCCATCGTGGGGCGGCCCAACGTAGGCAAATCAAGCCTGTTCAACCGCCTGTTGAATGAAGAACGCGCCATCGTCACGCCCATCCCCGGAACCACCCGCGACACCGTGGCGGAGACGGCCAACCTTGGCGGCATTCCCCTGCGCTTTGTTGATACGGCGGGCATTCGCGAGACCGCGGACGAGGTTGAAAAGATCGGGGTTGAGCGCACGCTTGCCGCCATTGCCGATTCCGACCTGCGCCTGCTGGTGATCGATTCCTCCGGCCCATGGACTGATGAAGACGCCGCCTTGCTTGAAAAATTGCGCCCCCTGGGGTCGTTGCTGATCGCCTTGAATAAGTCGGATCTACCGCCCCATCACGCACCCATAGATACCGCCACCTTTGTGCAAAGGAACTGGGGTGCAAGCGCGACACAACCTGGAATCATTCGCACGTCAGCCGTGACAGGCGAGGGAATTCCCGAGCTCAAGGAGAAAATTCTCGCGCTCGCCGCGCCCCCGCGCGACGTTGGGCCGGAAGGCGAATTCATCACCAACCTTCGCCATCAGCAGCTCATCAAGAATTCGCTGGCGGGGCTGGCCAAAGCCCGTCAGGCCGCCGAGAGCAAGACCCCACACGAAATGCTTCTGCTCGACCTCTATGACGCCCTTGGCCCGCTCGACCTCATCACCGGCGCCACCTACGCTGACGATATCCTCGGCATCATCTTCAGTACTTTCTGTGTTGGAAAGTGACGGCGGGTTTATCCCGCCATTCTGCATGCCATTGCAACCGTAAGATGGCGGCGCAAAGCCGCCTCTACTAATAATTATTCACAGCTTTCACCGCATCGGGTTTCACATCAGGATCAAGCTGGTAGGGCGCCTTGACGTCGTGCAGCGCGCTTCCCGTGATGTAGATCCTCCGGCTCGTTGCGCCTTTCACTTTCACAAACACCTGCGTGCCGTCTCCCGGCGCGGCGTTTAGAACCGTGGCGTTGCTCACCTTGTCAAGCACCACGGCGGGGATATCGGTTTGCGGCTTGGCCGGCCCGCCCGCAAAACCCTGCAGCTTCAATCCATCCACATCCTCAAAGTAGAGCGCGCTCTTCCAGTTTACCCAGTCGGGCTTCTCCCAGTGAACCTCAAGGTCTTTCACCTTCAGGTTGCGGGCATAGCGGAACTGCATGGCGTTCACGGCCTTGTCGTAAAGCGACGCGGGGTCGTGGGCAATGAACAATCGCACATTCTCCAGGCTGATGTTGTAAAGCCAACTGTCAGGATGGCCAGTGATGACGCACGAGCCCTGCCCATGGGCAATAACGTTGCGGATTATGACATCGTGGATGGAGCCGGCGGGCTGGTCGCCGGCCCGGTTCGGGTCTGCCACCTGGCCCAGCTTCTCATTTCCGCGCTCAATCATGAAGTGGATGGGGTCGCCATCGCCCCACCAGAACCAATCGTACCTGTGCGTGTTGATCACCAGGTTTGACAGCACCACGTTCGCGACGTAGCCGCCCTGCGCCACCATGAAGGCAATGCCTCGATTCGCGCCGTCAATCACGCAGTTATCCACCGTCACGTTGCGGACCGCGTTCATGTTGCCGTCGCAGAATTTTATGGCGGAGGAGGCGGAGGTGAGGCGGCAGTTGGTTACCGTGATGTTCTCGCAGGGCAGCGCGGGGCCCCAGCTATTGGTGGAATAGAAGACGATGGCGTCGTCGCCCGTCTCAATGGTGGAATTGGAAATGTGCACGTCCTTGCAGCCGTCGGGATCGATTCCGTCGGCCCAGACGCCGTCGTGCAGGCTGGTGTACATGTAAATGCCGTCGATGGTGAGCCGCTCGCAAGCGTAGGGATAGATGTCCCAGCTCGGCGAGCGCACAAAGGTGATGCCCGCAATCCGCACATCCTTGCAGCGCAGCAGAACAATCAGATGGGGTTCCCAATTGTTGGGATACGCCGTGGGGAAGGAGCGCATCAGGGGCTGGCCCAGTTCCTTGGATTTCAGGATGGACATCACCGTGTTGTAGGTAATGTGGCCGAAATAAGGTCGATGATCCCAGTCGAAAGTGATTCCGGGCTGAGCCGTGCGGCGCTCAATCTCGCCCTGCACGTCAAGCGGCGGCAGCGGCGTTCCCGCCGGGGGCCAATCGGGAATATCGCTGTGGTCCGCCTTGCTCCACACATATTCGGCCTGCCCATCGATCGTGCCCCTGCCTTCAATCGTTACATTTTCCAGGTCAACGCCCATCAGCAGCGAATTCAGCCAGCTCTTATCCGTTCGGCCCGTGTAGGGCGCGGGCAGGGAATAGATGGAGTGATCCTTTGAGGCGTAGAGCGTGGCGCCCGCTTCCAGATAAAACCGGATGTGACTGCGCAGGTAGAGCGTGCCCGAAGTGTAATCACCTGGGGGAAGATAGACCCTGCCCCCACCCGCGCGCGAGCACGCGTCAATCGCGCCCTGAATGGCCTTTTGCGCGTTGTCAGCCTTGATCCCCGTCGCACCGAAATCTTTTACGTTGAAAGTAGCTATGCCTCCTTCCGCTCGGGCCGCACCAGGCAGCGCGAAAACAAAGACAGTGGCGATGGCGAGACAAACCAGTTGATCCATACGCAGGCGCATTGGCATTTACCCCCTCGCAAAACATAATACCCCGGCTTGCCCCGGCAATTTACACCAGGGCATCCGAGGATACAAACGATACCAAACGTCGATGGAGGATTTCGAAATTCTTTTTGCACGTAAAGCCCGCCAATAGTAGAGTTAGGGCATGGGCAGCCCACAGCGCATATACCTTTTGCTGATTTTACTTGTTCCGTCTTTCGCGGCGGCGCAGACGACCACCTTTTCCGTGATTATTGCCGGCAAGACTCTTGGCCACCTGACCGCTGTAACCCAGGGCGACCGGACCACTGTCGACTTTGATTACAAGGATAACGGCCGCGGCCCGACGATGTCTGAGATCATTCGGACCGGGCCCGGCGGGCTGCCTGTTGAGTGGTCGATCAAAGGGACCACCACCTTCGGCAGCAAAGTGGAAGAGCACTTCAGCCAAACAGGCTCGCGCGCCGAATGGTTGGATTCAAACGGTAAGGGGTCGGCCGCAATCACCAAGCCTGCGCTCTATGTCAATCAAAGCGGCAGCCCGTGGTCAGAGGAGATTATTGCCCGCGCCCTGCTGCCCGCGCCCGGCATGAGCCTGGCCGTGTTGCCGGGTGGAACGTTGCACCTGGAGAAGGGTGAGTCGCTTACCGTGCGAGGCGGCGAGGGCCCGGTGCAGGTGACCCGGTACGATCTGGTGGGCATCGATCTTTCGCCCTCAACACTCCTGCTCGACTCCAAGGGCCACCTCTTCGCGGATGTCAGCCCCACTTTCATCCTGATCCGCAAGGGCTATGAAGCCGAGGACCAGCGCCTGCGCAATCTGGCGGCCGACTGGTCAACGAAGCGGTTCACGACGATGGAGAAGGAAGTTGCGCACCACTATGCCGCCCCGGTGCGCATCACGAATGTCAGGATTTTCGATCCCAAAACGTCATCTCTTACTGAGCCCCGCTCGGTGCTTGTGCGGGGTCAGCAGATCGCGGCCGTGGAGCCGCTCGATAGCCCGCCCACGCCGGGCGAAGTGACGGTGGATGGAGAGGGCGGAACCCTGATCGCCGGCATGTATGAAATGCACGCCCACCTTCAGCAGGATGAAGCCCTTCTGAATCTGATGGCGGGCGTCACCAGCGTGCGCGACATGGGGAATGACAACGCGGTGCTGGACAAGCTGATCGCGCGCATTGAAGATGGCGAAGTGAGCGGCCCGCACGTCATCCGTTCCGGGTTTATCGAAGGCAAAAGCCCGTTCAGCGCCCATCCCGGCATCCTGGTGGACAGCCAGGAGAAGGCCATCGATGCGGTGCGGTGGTACGGCGCCCGCGGCTATTGGCAGATCAAAATCTACAACAGCATGAACCCCGCGTGGGTGCCCGCCATGACGAAGGAGGCGCACCTGCTGGGCATGCGCGTGGCAGGACACGTGCCGGCGTTTTCCAATGCCGACCAGATGATCGAGGCGGGCTATGACGAGATCACGCACATCAATCAGTTCATGCTGGGTTGGGTGATCGGCCCGCAGGAGGACACGCGCACACTGTTCCGTCTGACGGCGCTG
>Ga0302319_10026714_pt1 | contig 10159 bp, 5 predicted proteins | sample Bog_T0_2_FD_203319 | JGI IMG/M metagenome (GOLD analysis project Ga0302319, IMG submission 203319) | Peat permafrost microbial communities from Stordalen Mire near Abisko, Sweden - Bog_T0_2 | ecosystem: Environmental > Terrestrial > Soil > Wetlands > Peat | place: Sweden: Abisko, Stordalen Mire...
CCCCGAAAAGCCGTTCTTCCACCGAGGCGCAAATTGCGTGGTAAGTCACCAGATGCACTTCCTGAATCCGCGGCGTCTCTCGCACAGGAGCCGCCAGCAGCACGTCGCACAAAGGCGCCAGTCTGCCGCCTCCCTCTCCGGTCATTCCGATTGTCGCGATACCGAGTTCTCTCGCCATCCTGTGGCCGCGGATCACGTTCTCGGAGTTACCGCTGGTCGAAATTCCCCAGGCCACGTCACCGGGACTTCCCAGCGCCTGAACCTGACGCTCGAAAATCGTTTCAAAGCTATAGTCGTTTCCCCACGCGGTAAGCACCGACTGATTGCTCGAGAGAGCAATGGCGGGAAGCCCCCGCCGCTCCTTTAGAAAACGGCCCACCAGTTCGCCACAAATATGCTGCGCGTCTGAGGCCGACCCGCCGTTTCCATATACCAGCAATTTCTTGCCGCTTTGAAAAGCTTCGCACAGGACTGCGACCGCCTCTCCCAACCGAGCCAGATAATCGCCGGTGCAGCTTCTCAGCAGATTGGCCGCCGCGTCCTCAAACATGCTCCGCACTTCGCGCTTGAGTGCCTCCTGTTGCCCGGTTTCCTTAATCACGTTCACAACACCGCAAAATTTAATTCACTTTCGTATCTCATTGCATCCAAACCGCAATCCCGAGCTCCCCTTCTCGCCTGACCCAAGCCCCGAGCTCCCGCGTGCGACATTGTTATCGCAATAAGGCGCGGCGCCGATCGCTAACAAGAACCGCACAAATTTAAAATCGAGATACGAACCCACGAAGTCATTGATTCTAATGGTAAATCAAAATTTTGAACCCAGGACGAACCCACCAAAGCCCGGTTTGAACCCAAGGCTGCCCATTGTGAACCCAAAGCTACGCCTTAGCCGTCGCCGAACCGCGCCGTATGAGTTCCTCGCCCGGCGTGTACTCGGGCACAATCTCCCGCAACACCCCCAGCAACTCCCCGCAATCCCGCTCCCGGCAGCACGCGCGAATCCGCCCCAGCTGCCGCTCCACCTCAGCCGCCGGACGGGTCTCCCCTTCGAAGATCCGGATCTTCTCATGATGCGTCCCCAGCAAACCCTCGGCCTCTTCGTTCAGTTCCTCGAACAGCTTCTCGCCCGGCCGCGAGCCCGTGAAATGAATCGCAATATCCTTATCCGGCCGCAGCCCCGAGAGCAGAATCAAATTCCTCGCCAGCTCCACAATCTTCACCGGCTGGCCCATATCGAGCACAAAAATCTCTCCGGCCCGGCCCATCGTCGATGCCTGCAGCACCAGCTGGCAGGCCTCCGGGATCGTCATGAAATAACGTTTCATCTCCGGATCGGTAACCGTTACCGGACCGCCGCGCGCAATCTGATCTTTGAAGATCGGGACCACACTGCCATTGCTGCCCAGCACGTTGCCGAACCGTACCGAAACGTAGCGCCCGTCGCTCGGCCGCAGCGCCCGAACCAGAATCTCCGACAGCCGCTTGGTCGCGCCCATCACGTTGGCCGGCCGCACCGCCTTATCCGAAGAGATCATCACGAGCTCGGCCACGCCGTGCGCCCGAGCCTGCTCGGCCACGTTCAGTGTGCCGAACACATTGTTCTCCACCGCCTCGAACAGGTGAGATTCCATCAGCGGCACATGCTTGTAAGCCGCCGCATGATAGACCGCGCTCGGATGATGGCGTTCGAAAACTTCCGCCAGCCGCGCCGCGTTCTGAATGCTTCCGATTTCCGCGTGAAACGGCACAGCCGGAAACTCGCGCGCCAGCTCCATCTGCAGATGAAACAGCGGAGACTCCGCGATCTCGAACCCGACAATGGCCGCCGGATTGAAACGAGCGATCTGTCTGCAGATCTCCGACCCTATGGAACCCGCGGCGCCCGTCACCAGAATCACCCGGCCGCTGACCTTGGCCGAAATCCGTTCCTGATCCAGATGAACCGGCGTTCGGCCCAGCAAATCCTCCACCGCCACATCGCGAATCTGCTTTGCCAGCCCGTGGTGGCTGATCAGTTCTTCAAGCCCGGGAACGGTTTTCGACCGGATGCCCGCGGCCGCGCATCTTTCCAGAATCTGTTTCATCTGGACGCCCGACGCCGAAGGGATCGCGATCAGCGCCATCTCGACGGCGTACTTCTTGACCGCGTCCTCCAGATCCAGGCCCGCGCCCACAACCTTGACCCCATGCAGAACGATGCCCCGCTTGTTCGGATTGTCGTCGATAAAACCGCAGACGTCGTAGTTGAGCGCGCTGTTCTGCCTTACATCGCGCAGCAGAGCGGCGCCCGCATCTCCGGCGCCATAAATGAACGTGCGGAGGCGGCGTTCGCCGAAGCTTTGCCGTCGCGTGGTTTCCGCCATCATCCTCACGCTCACTCGCATGCCCGCCGTGAAACACAGCGTCATCAGCAGATCGATGGCATAAATCGATCGCGGAACGCCGCTGTGCAGAGCCAGCAGGATGGCGCACGAAATCGCGCTGGCCGCCGTGTTGCTCGAAATCAGCAGCAGCAAATCCGAAATCGAAACATAGCGAGCCCAGCGCTTATCCAGGCCAAAGAAGCGATAGCTGATCAGCTTTACCGGAAGCCAGACGGCGACCCCCGCCTTCAGAGCCCCGACATGGACGGCTGGCAGGCCGAAATCGAAGCGCAGCAGGAAGGCCGCCACCGCCCCGAACACGATCGCCAGCGCTTCTCCCGAATAAACCGCCAGCAACCGCAGAATCGCCGCCCGTTTGTTAGACATGCGTTACCGTCATCCCGCAAGCTGCTTTCACGCGCTCGATCACGTAATCCTGATCCTCAACCGGCAGACTGCTCGAGCTGGGCAGGCAAATCCCCCGCTCGAACAAATCCCGAGCAATATCGCCGCCAAAGCATTCGCATCCGGCGAACAGCGGCTGCAGATGCATCGGCTTCCAGACGGGCCTGCTTTCGATACCCGCCTCGTTCAGCGCCCGCATCAGTTCGTCGCGAGACACGCCGAACTCGGCTTCGCGAATCAGGAAGCAGCTCAGCCATTTCGTCGAAAAGGCGTCCGGCGCCTCGGGCATCGGCTCGATTCCGGGCACGTCCGCGAATCCTGCCGCATATCGCGCGGCAATCGCGCGGCGCTGCTCCACCCGCAGATCGAGCACTTCCAGCTGCCCGATTCCGATGCCCGCCAGCACATTGCTCATCCGGTAGTTGTAGCCCATCTCGGAATGCTCGTAGGCGATACCGGGATCGCGGGCCTGGGTGGCCCAGAAGCGAGCTTTGTCGGCAAGAGCCTTGTCGGCCGACACCAGCATCCCGCCGCCAGAGGTGGTGATGATTTTGTTCCCGTTAAACGAAAAAGCCGCAATTCGCCCAAACGTTCCGGCCGCCCGCCGTTTATACGTCGCTCCGAGGGCTTCGGCGGCGTCTTCGAGCACCGGCACACCGAATTCGGCAGCCGTTTCGAGGATCGGATCCATTTCGGCACACTGCCCATACAGGTCCACCAAAACAAGTGCCTTCGGAAGCCGGTTCGTTGCAGCCTTCTTTCGCAAGGCCCTCCTCAGAAGATCGGGATCGAGATTCCATGTCCGCCGCTCGGAATCGAGGAAGATCGGTTCCGCGCCCAGATACCGAATGGGATTGGCGGACGCGACAAATGTCAGAGTCGGACAGAAGACCTCGTCGTCGGGACCCACGCCCAGCAGGCGCAATCCCAGATGGATCGCGGCCGTCCCGCTGTCGAGGCAGACCGAATGCAGCCCGATGCGCTGCGAGAACGCCGCTTCGAATGCATCAATATTAGGTCCGACGGTGGAAACCCAGTTGAGCCGGAATGCCTCGTTGGCATACCCCTGCTCGGAGCCTCCCATGTGGGGTACGGACAACAGAATTCGGGGTCTTACCAGCATTTGGGACAGGCTACCGCACTCTCACACCCATCGGGACGCAAGACTGCTCCGCATCAAACTAATTAAAGATGGTAACAGGCTGCCGCTTCAATCGGCAGTCTTTGCGACGATCTCCGCAGTGACGGTTTTCACGAACTCTTCCACCGCCACCGGACCCAGATCGCCGCGCTTCCTGTGCCTTACCGCGACCTGCCCGGCATCGGCTTCCCTCCCGCCGATCACGAGCATGTACGGAACCTTCTGCAGCTGCGCTTCGCGGATTTTGAGGTTCACTTTTTCGCTGCGATCGTCAACGGTAACGCGGACGCCGGCCGCTTTCAGTTTCTCCGCAACTTCATGGGCGTAAGGCGTTTGTTTGTCGGTGATCGGCAGGATTGTCGCCTGCACCGGCGCAAGCCATACCGGGAAAGCCCCGGCATAATGCTCCACCAGAATGCCAAAGAACCGTTCCACGGACCCGAACAATGCCCGATGAACCATCAGCGGCCGGTGCTTTTTCCCGTCTTCGGCAATGTATTCGAGCTCGAATTTCTTCGGCAGGAAGGAATCGAACTGAACGGTGGAGAGCTGCCACATGCGCCCGATGGCGTCGACCAGCTTGACGTCGATCTTCGGACCGTAGAACGCCGCTTCGTCGGGAATCACTTTGGCGGTAATTCCCACCCGGTCGCAGGCCTTGCGAAGCGCGCCCTCGGCCAGGTCCCAGTCGGCGGCCACGCCGTCGTATTTGCCGCTCGCGCCGCCATCCCAGGTCGAGATCTCGGCTTTGTATTCGGTGAATCCGAAGGTGCGAAGGGTGTCAGCCGCGAAATCGAGGCACTTCACCACTTCGTCTTCAATCTGCTCCGGGGTGCAGAAGATGTGGGCATCGTCCTGGGTAAAGCCGCGCACGCGCAGTAACCCGTGCATGGTTCCGGAACGCTCATAGCGATAAACGGTTCCCAGTTCGCCCAGCCGCACCGGCAGGTCGCGATAACTGTGCTGGCGATCCCGGTAAATCAGGATATGGCCGGGGCAATTCATCGGCTTCAGCTGATATTCGGCATCGTCCAGTTCCATCGGGGTGAACATGTTTTCGGCATAAAACACCGCATGTCCCGAGGTCTTCCACAACTCGCGCCGCATCACGTGGGGCGTGTAAACCAGCGAATAGCCGCGCTTCAGATAGGCATCGCGCATCCAGTCTTCCAGCTGCTTGCGGATGATGCCGCCTTTCGGATGGAAGAAGATCAGCCCGGGTCCGGCCAGTTCCTGAATGCTGAAGAGATCGAGTTCCTGGCCCAGCTTGCGGTGGTCGCGCTTCTTCGCTTCTTCGAGCTTGTTCAGGTATTCGTCGAGTTCCTTTTTCGTGAACCAGGCGGTGCCGTAGATTCGCTGCAATTGCTTGTTCTTTTCGTCGCCCTTCCAGTAGGCGCCGGCAATGGAGAGCAGTTTGAACGCCTTGATTTTCGAAGTGTCGGGCACGTGCGGGCCGCGGCAGAAATCGATGAACTTCGGGCCCAGAGTGTATTCGGAAAACACGTCGTCGGCCTTCTCTTCGATAAGCTCGACCTTCATCGGCTCATCCATTCCGCGATACTTCGCGAGGCCTTCGGGCTTCGCAATGAGCGTGCGATCGAAGGTCAGGTTCTCTGCCTGCAGTTCCCACATCTTCGCTTCGATCTTTTGCAGGTCCTCGGGGGTGAACGCGGTGGGCCGGTCGAAATCGTAATAGAAGCCGGTTTCAATGGGCGGACCCACGCCCAGCTTCGTCTCGGGAAACAACTCGAGAACCGCCGCGGCGCAGAGGTGAGCCGTCGAATGGCGATAGACTTCGAGCGCTTCCACGTCTTTCGTGGTGAGCAACTGCAGCGTTGCATCGCCTTCGAACGGGCGTTTCAGATCGAACATCTGGCCGTTGACGCGGGCCACGATCGCGGCATCGGCCAGACGAGGGCTGATGTCACGCGCGATATCGAGGGGACTGGTCCCCGGCGGAACCTCCCGGACACTCCCGTCCGGAAGGGTTACATGAAAGCTGGGCATACTGGAAGCATTCAGGTTATCATCGCTGCGCGACATCTCCGGTAACGAGGTGTTATTACTGGCAGGTGTCCATGCGATTTCGCCTCGTGTCCGTCTTCATATTCCTTTCCGCCATCTGCCCGGCGCAGACGCTTTCGAATACGTCACTCTCGGGCAAGTACTTCGTCCGTCATGTACAGTTCACGACAAATGTCAGTAACGGCGTCACCGATGCGCGCAGTATTGTCGGCTCGATGATCTTCGCGCCCGGTCCTGGCACCTATACTCTGACTGGCCAGCAGGTGATCGGGGCCGGAACTCCGGCGTCATTTTCGGCTTCGGGCAGTTATTCGGTGAACAGCGCGGGAATGATCACTCTCACCAACCCGCAGAACGCCGCAGCTACCGTGAACGCGCGCTTCGGGGCGGAAGCGGTGGTCGGTTCCAGCACGGAAATCAGCGGCAATACCTTCGATATTTTCGTAGCCATCGCCGCGCCGTCCGGCACGCCAACCAATGCCTCGATCATGGGCTCGTGGAATGCGACTGACTTCGAGCTCACTAGCGCCACCACCGCTCAGGTGCGCGATTCTTTCGTCCAGTTCACGGCGGATGGCGCCGGGAATCTGACCAATACATCGGTGAAGGGCCACGCGGCGAATTACAGCAACGGCTCTACCGTAAACCAGGCGCTGGTGCCGGGAACGTATGCCGTGAATCCCGATGGCACGGGCGCGATTACCTTTCCCACGCCCACGGGAGTTGCCGGCGCCGGAGTGATCCTCGGCTCCGCCCAGCGAACGCTGATGCTGTCGCAAACCGGGCATGTCATGCTCGCGGCCACGCCCGGAGCTCACGACATCTTCATCGCACTGCAATCTCCCGCAGCTCCGGTAACGCTCGGGCGCGACTGGCTCGTGGGCATACGGGTGGATTCGACAGGCTACAGTGACAGTTTCGTGGCCAGCGCGACTGCCATCGTCTCCGATGCCGCGATTGTCAGTTCACGCCGTCTGCATGAATCGCTGAGCGCCACACCCATCAATGTCTCCGAGGCGCTCTCTTACACAGTCGCGTCCGATGGCACGGGGTCGGTGGGGCCGAGCCAGATTGCCAGCAGTCCCGCGGGCGTCGTTTTCGCGGATGTGGGCAGCGTGTTCGATCCCACAGGTTATGAGATCGGGTTCGCCACCACGATCCCTACAGTTTCGGGAGCCAGCGTTTATATCAATCCGCAAGGCGTGGTGAATGCGGCGAGCAATGCGCCGGTGGGCAATCCGATCTCGCCGGGCGAATTTATCGCGATTTACGGCAGCAGCCTGGCCAATCAGACCACGGTGGCGGCGATCCCTTATCCGATGATGCTTTCCAACGTCACGGTAAGCATTGGCGGCTTGCCGGCGCCGATTTATCTGGTGGCGTCAGGACAGATCAACTGCGTGGTTCCGTTCGGTGTTGACACCACGAAGCCAACCGTAAACATCGTGGTGACGAATAACGGAGTGATGTCGAATACGGTCACGGTGCCTGTTTCCGCGACTTCGCCAGGGATCTTTTCCGACGACACCAGCGGCACGGGCGATGGCGCGATCATCCATCTCAACGGCACGCTCGTGACTTCCGCCAACCCCGCAACTAAAGGCGAGATTCTTTCGATTTATCTGGCGGGACTGGGCGCCGTGACCACGGCTGTGCCGGATGGTACACTGCCTAACCCCCAGGTTCCCGATTCCGTGACGGCGCAAGTGTTGGTTTATGTGAATGGAATCGCAGTAACACCTTCGTTTGCGGGGCTGAATCCGTACTTCCCGGGGTTGTACCAGATCAACTTTACGGTACCGGCGAGTCTTACCGTGAGCGGCGAACTTCCGATCGCGATACAGACCGCCGACTCGTTTCACGATCAGATCAATTTATCGGTCCAATAAAAACCGTGAGAAGAATTCATCCTGCTGTCACTATTTAACTCAAGGTGAAAGACTTCCTCGCGATAAAGACCGGCGATGTAGCCGATAAGTACTCTTCATCGCGATTCCGGAAACCTTTTACCTGTCGGCGGCACTAATATTGCAGAGGACTAAAACGGGATGACAACGGGGATGCAGTTTCCAGATGTGGACGCGCTTCGCAACGAAGCTATGTTCGCGGGAGCTCTCGATCCGATGAGCTTACGGTTTCAGATCGTGGAATTCGACAAGGCGAGCGGCGAGATGCTGGGCGTACCGTGCGACGATATCGGCTTCAAAGAGGCCATTGAAACCACAGCGGGTCTGATTGAGCGGCGGCGCGATTCGCACTTCTGCCTTAAGCCTGTCGGCTTTATTCAATAGCTTCGCTACTTCCATTGGGGCGGTTCGAAGCCCTGCAGGTTGTGGACGAAGAAATCGAATAAGAGCCTCTGACCGTATTCGCCTCCGGCGCCGTGACCACCACCCGGTACAAACAGCAGATCAAATTTTTTGTTGGACTTCATAAGCGCATTCACCACCTGGAAGGTCGATGCGGGATCTACATTAATGTCCATCTCTCCTACGACGAGTAATAACTTCCCCTCCAGGCGATAAGCGTTATCCACGTTGGAAGATTCCGCGTACTCCGGACCGATCGGCCAGCTCATCCATTGTTCGTTCCACCAGATCTTATCCATGCGATTGTCATGGCAGCCACTGTTTGAGACGGCAACCTTATAGAACTCGGGATGGAACAAGAGGGCGCCCATTGCATTTTGTCCGCCGGCTGAGGTTCCGAATACACCTACACGCGTAATGTCGTACCAGGAGTACTGGGCAGCTACTGTTTTGTGCCAAAGGATGCGATCTTCGAAACCGGCGTCCTTAAGGTTCTTGAAGGCTACGTCGTGGAAGGCTTTCGATCGATTGTTAGTCCCCATGCCATCGATCTGCACAACGACGAAGCCGAGTTCGGTAAGCGGCTGTCCGGCCGTAGTGAAACTCTTCGGTACGAACGAGCCTTGCGGACCGGCGTAAATGGTTTCGACGACCGGGTATTTCTTTGTTGCGTCGAAGTTGGCGGGACGCCAGATGACTCCCCAGATGTCAGTTGCGCCATCGCGGCCTTTGGCGTGGAACGATTCGGGAGCTTTCCAGCCCTCGGCGGCGACGTTGGTGGCATCGGCGTGTTCGGTTTCCGAGAGCAGCTTGTTGTCATCGGTGCGGTGGAGTTCGACGACGGGCGGCAGATCGACGCGCGAGTACCGGTCGACGTAATACTTCATGTCGGGCGAGAACGCAACAGTGTGGTTGGCGTCGGCGTGGGTGAGGGTGATGAGGCCCGTGCCATCGAAGTTGATCCGGTAATAGTGGACGAAATAGGGGTCTTTATCTGGATACATGCCGCTGGCGCTGAACCAGACTTGCCGCTTGTCTTCGTCAACCTTTTCGACGGAGCGGACCACCCAAGGACCTTTAGTGATCTGGTTCTTCACTCTGCCGGTGAGGCCGTCATAGAGATAGAGGTGCGCCCAGCCATCGCGTTCGGACATCCAGACGACTTCGCGGCCGTCGGCGAGGTCGTAACGGACTTTCTTGCCGGTATCCTGCTGGTTGAGCACGAGGGGGCGGTAATCGATGAAGGCCTTGCTTTCTTCGGTGATGACGGCGCGGACGGCTCCGGTTTCGGCATCGGCCTCGAGGACTCGATAAAGCTGGTGGCCTCGCTGGTTGTATTCGAAGGCGAAGGCTTTGCCGGATTTGCGCCAGACGGGCAGGGTAAGGGAGAAGGCATTCGGGAAGAAAGTATTGCTGAGCTCGATTTGCTTGCCGGTAGCGGGATTGAAGAGGACGGGCGCGGCGATATCGAGGGTATCTCCTGGTTTGGCGTATTCGCGGGTGGAGTGTTTGGGCTGCAACTGGTCTGTGGGCGAGGATTCGATGTAGTGGACTTCGCGTTTGTAGCCCGGCCTTACGCGGTAGGCGACAAGGTGGGCCGAGTCTGGTGACCATGTGAGGGAGCGGAAGGTGTAGTAATTGCCTTCGGAACCATCCAGACTGAGGGGTTTCCAGTCTTTTGCGTCTTTGGGTCTGAGGAACACGTTGAAGTTTCGGATTGAGGCCTGCCATTTTCCGTCGGGCGAGGACCTGGTTTGTTCCGCGGGCGCGGCTGCTGCGAGATCTCTCTGTTGCGGCGATTCGTATTCGACTCCGTCTTCGACGTCGTTCTCGGGCTCGTAGGGGCTGGCGGCGCGGCCTCTTGCGGGCACTCGTTGTTTGACGCAGACGTAGGTATCGAGCTGACAGAGAGA
>Ga0302319_10026719_pt1 | contig 10158 bp, 5 predicted proteins | sample Bog_T0_2_FD_203319 | JGI IMG/M metagenome (GOLD analysis project Ga0302319, IMG submission 203319) | Peat permafrost microbial communities from Stordalen Mire near Abisko, Sweden - Bog_T0_2 | ecosystem: Environmental > Terrestrial > Soil > Wetlands > Peat | place: Sweden: Abisko, Stordalen Mire...
AAGCAGTGCCGGGTTATCATTACGCTCGCGGCCACGCGGCAGTGCTTTTCCCTGGAAGTTGGCATCGACGAAGTGGCCGTCCTGTCGAAGCAGGCCGTGAATAAAAAACTGAACGCCGTGCCTGCTTACGGTTTCTAGCGTCCGCTAACGAGTATGGGTTCGGCGGTTAAGTCCACTAGCCGCCCGCCGAACCAACAGCTACTTTGCCGCACTATGAGTTCGAGTCTCCGGCGGCTTGCACGCTCACACGCATTGAGAAATACGTCACTTCGGGAACAGCCGATTGCGCACGTGTCTGCAGCGGAAGATTCGGGTCGGCATCCTTGCGCACCAGGTACCCCTGCACAAGGTCAAGATTCTCCAGTTCCTTCGTCAGTTGCTCCGCATGTTCCTGCGCAAACATCAGGTAGTCGCCTGAGACCAGGCCAATGTGTGGCGATTCGTGCTTCGGATCTTTGAGCGCCTGCCGTGTCGCCACCGCCGAGGTAAGGTTCCCGGCCATCACGAACCGAGTGCGATCCTCCCAGTAGCTCATCGTCTGCGTAAACGCGTTCAGCGCCTGGATGCTGATGGCCGGCAGCGACACCAGCGGCGATGCGGTCTTCAATCCCTGCATAATCACGTTCAGCGCCTTCACAAACATTGATGTCTGCGGTGCGCGCGAGATGTTTACCGCCAGTTTGCCCATTCCCTTTGTCAGCAGAATCTTGCTTGTTCCCAGTGCTGCCTGATCCGATTTGAGCCCGAGCCTGTCCAGGGATACAAAACCCGTTTTGTCTTCGATGACCGAAGCAATGGACGACCAGGCCAGCGGCGACAGCAGGTCCTTGAACGGATAAACCTGAGTGGTATCCAGGCGCAGTTGCACCTGGCGGCTGCCGCTCTCGCCGTTGCTAACGGCTGGGCGATACTGTGAGAGCTTAATGCCTACCGCCGCGTCGCCTTCGTGATCCAGCAAGTCACTGTCGCCGATTTCGCTCGCGTAGTGGAGTTTCTTCTGGTCGCTGCTGTAGTGCAGATAGCGCGTCTGCACTCCGGGATCGGGAAGCTGATCCGTCGGGCCGCGCGAGGCCGCCTTGCCGCCGGCGCTCTGCATGTCCGGATTCACCGAGTCGAAAAATCCGTTCCAAAAGTCGTAAGAGTCGTGAGGGAACTCATGCTCTGAAACCGCCGGCGCCGCAGCCTGCGCTGCGTTAAGCTGGGGAGCAATCTGGGCAAGAACCGCAAGAAAAGGCGAGCTGTTGACAAAGTTGCGTCGGGAAATGGACATGGGAATTCTCCTTTGCGAGATCAAGGGACCGGCACGAGTGCGGACGGTCGATGCAGCCGGAATGGAATTGCGACGGGACCGCTCTTTGCGTCGCAGTGAATCGTTCGAGTCCATGCCGGCAATGGGGGATTGTCGGCCTTGGGATGCGCCCGCATATCCGTGGCCGGGTCTTCTCACCCGTCATCCAGCGGAAGTTTCCTACCCGAGCGGCAACCTGCACTTTCATAGGTGCTCCGGATACATTGAAACAGAAACAGGGCCAAAGTTGCGCGGATGAGAGTGAATTGCCTAAAAGTATAGCCCGCCGGATCGCAATCTGAGGATGAATTAGCGGTCAGAAGTCTGCCAATACACAAAAACTCCCGGAGCCTAAACCGCTCCGGGAGTTTTTGTGTTTGATGAACGTCGGTTGCTTAAGCCAGGGCTCGGTGCAGTAAAGGCACAGTCTCCGACTTCGCGCTCAGGTATGCGTCTACTGCTTCCGCCGCCTTGCGCCCTTCTGCGATAGCCCAAACCACCAGCGATTGGCCTCGCCGCATATCGCCTGCCGCAAAGACGCCGTCTACCGAGCTCATATAGTTGGTCGTCGCCACGTTGCCGCGGTTATCCAGCTCAAGCCCCAGTTGCTCGATCATTCCATTCCGCACCGGACCCAGGAAACCCATCGCCAGCAGCACCAGTTCCACATCGAGCGTGAACTCGGTTCCCGGCTGCGGTTCAAACTTCGGCGGTGGACCGACGCGCATGGCGTGCACTTGCTTCACGTTTCCGTTTGTATCGCCCGTAAACTTCACGCTGTTGATTGCCCAGTCGCGAATGCCGCCCTCTTCGTGCGAACTCTCGGTCCGCAATTGCAGCGGCCACAAGGGCCACGGCGTTTGCGGCGCGCGCTCGCCCGGAGGTTTGGGCATAATCTCAATCTGGTGTATGCTCTTTGCGCCCTGCCGAAGGCTGGTGCCCAGGCAGTCCGCGCCCGTGTCGCCGCCGCCGATAATCAGAACCCGCTTGCCGGTGGCAAGAATTGCGGTCGCCGGATCCACAGTGTCGCCCTCGTTGCGGCGGTTCTGCTGCGGCAAAAACTCCATTGCAAAATGAATGCCCTTCAGCTCGCGGCCGGGAATATTCAGGTTGCGCGGCTGTTCCGATCCGCCGCAAAGCAGAATCGCCTCATAGTGGGAGGTAAGCTGCTCCACGGGCGTGTTCACGCCTACATGCGCATTGGTTACAAACTTCACGCCCTCGGCGCGCATCTGTTCAATGCGCCGGTCTACCACGTGCTTTTCCAGTTTGAAGTTTGGAATTCCGTAGCGAAGCAGTCCGCCGATGCGGTCATTCTTTTCGTATACCGTCACCGCGTGGCCGGCGCGCCGCAACTGTTGGGCGGCCGCCAGTCCTGCCGGTCCGCTGCCTACCACGGCAACGCGCTTGCCGGTCGAGTGCTCCGGCGGCTCGGGGTGAATCCATCCCTCGGCCCAGCCCCGTTCCACAATCGAGCGCTCAATCAGTTTGATTGAGACCGGCGGCTGGTTGATGCCCAGCACGCAAGCGGCTTCACACGGAGCAGGGCAGATGCGCCCGGTGAACTCCGGAAAGTTATTTGTCGAGTGCAGCCGCTTGATCGCCGCTTCCCAGCGGTTGCTGTAGACCAGGTCGTTCCAGTCGGGAATCAGGTTGTTGACCGGACAGCCGCTATGGCAGAACGGCACGCCGCAGTCCATGCAGCGGGCGCCTTGCGCGCGCTGCTTCTCTTCGGGAAACGGCTCGTAAACCTCAAGCCAGTCCTTGATGCGTTCGTCGGTCTTGCGCCGCGTGGGCTGTTCGCGTTCGATTTCAAGAAAGCCTGTGACCTTACCCATGAATCACCTCTGCCGCGGACGTCACCAGAGGCGACGGATTGGTTGGTGAAGCATAAATTGAAGTCGCGCGGGCCACTCCAAGAACCCGCTTGTACTCGTGCGGAAACACCTTGATGAAGCGCGGCTGCGCATCGGCCCAGTGTTCCAGCACCCACGCCGCGCGCGGGCTTCCGGTATAGTCTCGATGCCGCTCAAGCAATGCGCGCACCCGTTCAATATCCTGCGGGTCCGTTAGGGGCTCTAAGTCAACGCTGGTCTGATTGCAGCGCCGTGTTGAAAAGTCGCCCTGGTCGTCGTAGACGTATGCAATGCCGCCGCTCATGCCGGCCGCAAAGTTCCGTCCCGTCGCCCCCAGCACAAGCACAGTGCCGTTGGTCATGTACTCGCAGCCGTGGTCGCCAACGCCCTCCACAACCGCGGTTGCGCCGGAGTTGCGGACCGCAAAGCGCTCACCCGCAATGCCGTTCAGGAAGACTTCGCCTGAGGTTGCGCCGTACAGCACAACGTTGCCAACAACAATGCTGTCTTCCGGCAAAAAGCTTGAGGTCTTCGGCGGATAGGTGATAATCCGTCCGCCAGAAAGCCCCTTGCCCAGGTAGTCGTTCGCATCGCCTTCAAGCTCCATGGTCACGCCCTTGGGAACAAATGCGCCAAAGCTTTGTCCGGCCGATCCGGTGAAGCGGAAGTGAATGGTTTCTTCCGGCAATCCCGCCGAACCGTACTTGCGTGCAATCTCGCCGCCCAGCATTGCGCCCACTGTGCGGTGAACGTTGCGGATCGCGAAGCTTGCCTTCACTTTGGTCTGCGACTCCAACGCAGGCGCGGCCTTGGCAATCAACTGGTGATCCAGCGCCGTGTTCAGGCCGTGATCCTGAGCCTGTGTGCAGCGGCGCGAAACGCGCGTCGGCAGAGTAGGCGAGTAGAGAATCGACGACAGATCGATGCCCTTGGCCTTCCAGTGCGCATCGGCAAGCGAGACATCGATCTTCTCAACGTGGCCCACCATCTCGTCCACTGTGCGGAAGCCGAGCTTGGCCATGTGCTGCCGCATCTGCTCGGCGATAAAGAAGAAGAAGTTCACCACGTGCTCCGGAGTGCCGGTAAAGCGCGCACGCAGCACCGGGTCCTGCGTGGCGATACCTACGGCGCAGGTGTTCAAGTGGCATTTGCGCATCATGATGCAGCCCATGGTGATCAGCGGCATGGTGGCAAAGCCGAACTCTTCAGCGCCCAGCAGTGCGGCAATCACTACATCGCGGCCTGTCTGCAGTTTTCCATCGGTCTGCACGCGGATGCGGCTGCGCAGATCGTTCAGCAGCAGAACCTGCTGCGTCTCTGCCAGTCCAAGCTCCCACGGCAGCCCCGCATGTTTAATTGAGCTAAGCGGTGAAGCGCCCGTTCCGCCGTTGTCGCCAGAAACCAGCACCACGTCGGCATGAGCCTTGGCCACGCCCGCGGCCACCGTGCCAACGCCAACCTCCGACACCAGCTTGACCGCGATGCGCGCCTTGGGATTCACGTTCTTCAAGTCGTAAATCAGCTGCGCCAAATCCTCGATCGAGTAGATGTCGTGATGCGGCGGCGGAGAGATTAATCCTACGCCCGGAATCGAGTGCCGCGTCCTCGCGATCACCTCGTCCACCTTGTGCCCAGGCAACTGGCCGCCCTCGCCGGGCTTTGCGCCTTGCGCCATCTTGATCTGCAGTTCGTCTGCGTTCACCAGGTAGTTCGTGGTCACGCCAAAGCGGCCGCTGGCCACCTGCTTCACCGCACTGCGGCGCAGATCGCCGTTCGCGTCGCGCTTGAAGCGCTCCTCGTCCTCGCCGCCCTCGCCGGTGTTTGACATGCCGCCGATCCGATTCATCGCAATCGCCAGCGTCTCGTGCGCTTCCTTGCTGATTGACCCGTAGCTCATCGCTCCGGTCGTAAAGCGCTTCACAATCTCCTTCGCCGGCTGAACCTCTTCAATCGGAATCGGCTGCTCGGCGTACTTCAGCTTCATCAGTCCGCGCAGCGTACACAGATTATGGTTCTGGTTGTCGATCAGGTCCGTGTACTCCTGGAACGTGGCCGGATTGTTCTGCCGCACCGCATGCTGCACCTTGCTGATCGTCAGCGGATTCAGCAGGTGATACTCGCCGCCCTCGCGGTATTGGTACTGTCCGCCCACCAGCAGATCTGTCTCCGAGTCAGTCAGCGGCTGGAAGGCATACGAGTGTTTCATCTGCGCTTCCTTGGCCAGCACATCCAGGCCCACGCCTTCCACGCGCGACGCCGTGCCGGGGAAGTACGCATCCACCAGGAACTGATTCAGGCCCACCGCCTCAAACACCTGCGCGCCGCGGTAGCTCTGCAGCGTGCTGATGCCCATCTTTGAGAAGGTCTTAAGCAGGCCCTTGTTGATGGCCTTGATAAAGTTCTTTTCCGCCTGCTCCGCGGTCACGCTTTCCGGCAGCAGTCCGCGCCGCTTAAGGTCGTGCAGCGTCTCAATCGCCAGATAGGGATTGATGGCGCTCGCGCCGTAGCCGATCAGCAGTGCAAAGTGCATCACCTCGCGAGGCTCGCCGCTTTCGATAATCAGCGCAACCTGCGTGCGCGTCTTCTCCCGCACCAGGCGGTTGTGCACCGCGGCCATCGCCAGCAGGCTGGGAATCGGCGCGTATGTCGCATCCACGCCTCGGTCAGAGAGAATCAGCAGCGTATAGCCGGAGTGGACCGCATGAGCCGCGCGTGCGCTCAAATCTTCGAGCGCGTGCCGTAATCCGGCCTCGCCGTTTTCGGCGCGGAACAGCGCGGGAAGCGTCGTCGCCAGCAGATCGCCCGACGATACGCGCCGCAGCTTTTCCAGGTCGCGATTGGTCAGGATCGGATGCGGCAGCTTCAGCGTGTGGCAGTTGTCCGGAGCCTCGTCCAGAATGTTACGCTCCGTGCCGATGTAGCTGATCAGTGACATCACCAGCTCTTCGCGGATCGGATCGATCGGCGGATTGGTGACCTGCGCAAAGAGCTGCTTGAAGTAGTTGAACAGCGACTGCGGCCGGTCTGACAAGCAGGCAAGCGGAACATCCGTGCCCATTGAGCCGATCGGCTCCTGCGCGTTGGCGGCCATTGGCGTCAGCAAAATGCGCAAATCCTCTTCGCTGTAGCCTGAAGCGCGCTGCCTGCGCAGCAGCGTCTGCGGGTCCGACGCGATCACGCGCGGCGGCTCCGGCAACTGCTCCATCGTTACCTGCTGCTGCTTTAACCACTCGCCATAAGGCTGCCGCGCAGCCAGTTGCTTCTTGATCTCTCCGTCGGAGATGATGCGCTTCTCGACCGTGTCCACCAGGAACATACGTCCCGGCTGCAGACGGCCCTTTTTGCGCACGTCCTCCGCCGGCACTTCAATCACGCCGGCTTCCGACGCCAGCACCACCAGGTCGTCCTTGGTCACAATGTAGCGGCCCGGCCGCAAGCCGTTGCGGTCCAGCGTCGCGCCAATCACGCGGCCATCGGTAAAGGCAATCGCCGCAGGCCCGTCCCACGGTTCCATCAGCGAGGCGTGATACTCGTAGAACGCCCGCTTGTCTTCGTCCATGTCCGGATTGCCAGACCACGCTTCGGGAATCAGCATGGCCATCACGTGGGGCAGGGAACGGCCTGACTGAAAAAGGAACTCGACCGCGTTGTCCAGTGAGGCAGAGTCGCTGCCTTCCGGCATAATCACGGGAAACAGCGTGTCGATCTGTCCGTCGTAGAGTGAGCTGCGCAGCACTGACTGCCGCGCGTTCATCCAGCTTACGTTGCCGCGGATCGTATTGATCTCGCCGTTGTGCGCAACGTAGCGGTAGGGGTGCGCCAGCTTCCAGCTCGGAAACGTATTCGTTGAAAAGCGCTGGTGAACCAGGGCCAGCGCGCTCGTCACCAGCGGATTCGCCAGCTCAAAGTAAAACCGCTCAATCTGCGGAGCCAGCATCAGACCCTTGTAGATGATGGTGCGGCAAGAGAACGAAGGAATGTAAAACACTTCCTTGCCCTCGATCTCCGAGCTTGCAACTTCGTTCTCCGTCCTGCGCCGGATCCGGTACAGCAACCGCTCGAACGCATCTTCGTCCAGCCCCGCCGGACGGCCCACAAAAAGCTGCTCGATATACGGCTGCGAGTTGCGCGCCTCGCGGCCAATCGCGTCGCCGTTTACCGGCGTATCGCGCCAGCCGATCAGCGTACAGCCCTCTTCCTGCGCAATGCGCTCGAATATGCCCTCGCACTGCAACCGGTTGTGCCGCTCCACGGGCAAAAAGCACATGGCCACGCCGTAGTCGCCCGCCTCGGGCAGTTTCATGCCCAGCTCGCCGCACTCCTTCGCAAAAAACGCATGAGGAATCTGAATCAGGATGCCCGCGCCGTCGCCCGTCTCCGGGTCGCAGCCGGCTGCGCCACGGTGCGTCAGGTTGATCAAAACCTCGAGGCCCTTGCGGATAATCTCATGGCTTTTTTCGCCACGAATGCTCGCAACCAGCCCCATGCCGCAGGCGTCGTGCTCATTCCGTGGGTGGTAAAGCCCTTGCGGTTCGGGAGTGACGTTACAGTTACAGGAATTATCCATAGCAGCCTTTTCTGTGACCGGTTTGCGTAGAAACTGGCGTGTATGTGTTCCGAAAGACACAAATGCGAAGCGATTCCCTTAGGGGAATTCGCCTGATTCCTTGATCGAGTGGGTTGCCTGTGCAGTCGCGCCGCGTCCGGAACTACATTGATTTTAATATATCGAAAAAACTCCGCGACTGCCGGTTTTCCTTCTTCCTATTGTACGAGAAAGTTCCCGGCCGCCGTCCCTCGCCGCAAATCTCGCTTGTTTTCTGTCATATACTCATCCCTGTGAGAGAGAACGCCCACGACACGATCCTGGTCACCGGAGGAGCCGGTTTCATCGGCTCCAACTTCGTTTTGACGTGGATCGATTCCACTCCATCTTCGGTGGTCAACCTCGACGTTTTGTCCTACGCCGGCAATCCCGCCAACCTGGCTTCGCTTGAAGCGCACCCGCGCTACAGTTTCGTCCGCGGCGACATCTGCGATCCCGAACTGGTGGCCTCCGTTCTGGCGAAATATCGTCCCTGCGCCATCGTCCACTTTGCTGCCGAGAGCCACGTCGACCGCTCCATCGCATCGCCTGAGGCTTTCATCCGCACCAACGTGCAGGGAACCTTCGTCCTCCTAGAACAGGCGAAGAAATACTGGTCCCAGCTAGACGATGCCGGCCGCGCAAGCTTCCGCTTCCTCCACGTCTCCACAGACGAGGTCTACGGCTCCCTTGGCAAAACCGATCCGGCCTTCTCTGAGACCACGCCTTACGCGCCCAACAGCCCCTATGCAGCCTCCAAGGCTTCCTCCGATCACCTGGTCCGCGCATACCACCACACCTTCGGCCTTCCCACGCTCACCACCAACTGCTCCAACAATTACGGCCCCTACCAGTTTCCCGAGAAGCTTATTCCGCTCATGATCCTGAACGCGCTTGAAGGCAAGCCGCTGCCCGTCTACGGCGATGGCAAGAACGTGCGCGACTGGCTTTTTGTCGAGGATCACTGTTCGGCCATCCGCACCGTGCTCGCCAAGGGCCGTGTGGGCGAGACCTACAACATCGGCGGCAACAGTGAGCGCGCAAACATCGACGTAGTCACCACCCTTTGCGATCTGGTAGACGAACTGAGTGTCGCCAAGATCCGTGTTGACGCAGAGCGGCCCAGCGTCGGCGCTGAGCCTCGCCGCCGTCTCATTACCTATGTTGAAGACCGTCCCGGCCACGACCGACGCTACGCCATTGACGCCTCTAAAATCTCCCGCGAACTCGGCTGGAGCCCGGCTGAAAAGTTCGAAAGCGGCCTGCGAAAGACCGTTGCGTGGTATCTTGGCCACGCCGCGTGGATCGACAATGTCAGAACCGGGGCCTATCGCGAGTGGATCGCGCAAAACTACTCTGAGCGGGGCGAAATATGAAAGGTATTGTCCTTGCGGGCGGGTCGGGAACGCGGCTCTACCCGGTCACCCACGTGGTTTCAAAGCAGCTTCTTCCGGTCTACAACAAGCCGATGATCTACTACCCGCTCAGCACCCTCATGCTGGCCGGCCTGCGCGAGATTCTGCTCATCTCCACTCCCCAAGACACCTCCCGTTTTGCCGAACTGCTCGGCAACGGCAATCAGTGGGGAATCGATATCCAGTACGCCGTGCAGCCCAGCCCCGATGGTCTGGCGCAGGCATTCATCATCGGCCGCGAGTTCATAGGCGACTCTTCGTCCGCGCTCATCCTCGGCGACAACATCTTCTACGGCCAGGGCTTCTCGCTTCAGCTTCAGACGGCAGCCAAGCTTCAGACCGGCGCAACCGTCTTCGCCTATCAGGTTGAGGATCCCCACCGTTACGGCGTCGTCGAGTTCAATTCCAAGGGCAACGCCATCAGCCTTGAGGAGAAGCCCGCAAGCCCCAAGTCGCGCTACGCCGTCACCGGCCTCTACTTCTACGACAACGAAGTTGTCAGCCTTGCGTCGTCACTGAAACCCTCGGCGCGCGGCGAGCTTGAGATCACTGACCTCAACCGAAAGTATCTTGATGCCGGCCGCCTCAACGTGCAGATCATGAGCCGCGGCATGGCCTGGCTCGACACAGGAACCCACGACTCGCTGCTTGAGGCCGCGCAGTTCGTCTCTACCATCGAACGCCGCCAGGGACTCAACATCGCCTGCCCTGAAGAGATTGCATACCGCCAGGGCTTCATCGATAAAGCGCAACTCGAAAAGCTCGCTCACCCCATTGCCAAGAGCGGCTACGGCAGGTACCTGCTGGCTCTGTTGCGGGAACCTTTTTCCCCTGCGAACCAATAGCGTCCAGTCTCCAGAATCCATGACCAACCGAGACTGTAATTCTGAAAATCTATGACCAACCGAGACTGTCATTCTAAGAAATCCATCACAAACCGAGGCTGTCATTCTGAACGAAAGGGGCCCCGAACGCTTTTCAGTTAGGGGGTGGTGAGTGAAGAATCCGCGGTTG